>SXGS01039977.1_pt1 | contig 13671 bp, 10 predicted proteins | sample 3174681 | NCBI WGS metagenome assembly SXGS01 (sample SAMN11356861, study PRJNA531348) | freshwater metagenome | isolation source: freshwater sample F1-80 | place: China: Fuxian Lake, Yuxi | collected 2017-12-25
CACCTTCATGTCGTGCTCGATCAGCAGAATAGCGACATTGAACTCGGTGCGGACGCGGCGCACGAGCTTCATGAGCTCGTCCTTCTCCTGCGGGTTCATTCCTGCGGCGGGCTCGTCGAGCAGCAGTACCCTCGGTTTCGTTGCCAGCGCTCGCGCGATTTCCAGGCGTCGCTGCTCGCCATAGGGGAGGCTCCCCGAGCGCCAGGATGCATACTCGAGCAAGCCGAACAACGAGAGCAGAGAGCGGGCGGCTTCGTCGGACTCGGCTTCCTCTCGGTAATGCGCTCCGGTCCGAAGCACTGCATCCCAGATCGTGGTCTTCGAGCGGATACGGTGCGCAATTCGAACGTTGTCCAACACACTCAGCTCAGTAAAGAGCCGGATGTTTTGGAACGTCCGGGCAATCCCGCGAGCGGTGATCTGGTGAGGACTTAGACCGGAAACTACCGAGCCGGAGAGAGCAACCTCCCCGCTGGTCGGCAGGTAGACACCGGTCACCAGATTGAAGACGGTAGTCTTACCGGCCCCATTAGGACCGATCAACCCGATGAGTGAGTTCTCGTCAACGGTAAGCGACACGTCACTCACGGCCTTCAGGCCACCGAACACCTTGGTGCAGTTGCGAAGTTCCAGAAGTGGCACTGGGCTCTACGCTTCCGCTTCCACGCGACGCTTTCGGAAGACCCGCAACAGGCCGATCTCCCGAGTTCCAAAGATCCCCTGGGGTCGAGTGAGCATCAATACAATGAGCAGGAGAGCGTAGAGAAAGAACCGCACGAGATCGAGTTGAACCGTTGGTGGGATCAACCCTCGCTTGGAGAGCATGGGAAGCGCCACCCGCAGGCCTTCCGGCGCCGCCGTCAGGATGGCAGCGCCCACAATTGAGCCGGAGATGCTGCCCATCCCGCCGAGCACGACCATGGCAACGAACTCGATGGAGCGGATGAAGTTAAAGGTATCGGGCTTCAGGTACGAGTCGTAGTGCGCGAATAAAGCCCCTGCCACGCCTGCGAAGAATGCGCTCATCACAAAGGCCGTCACCTTGACGCGCGTGGTGGGTACTCCCATCGCTTCGGCGGCTATCTCATCCTCGCGGATCGAGAAGAAGGCAAGACCGTGAAGTGAACTCAGCAAGTTGCGGGACAGGATCACCACGACAAAGACTGTTCCGTACACCCAGAAGAACGTCGTGAGGCTTGGGATAGAGATTCGCGAGCCGCCCGGCGGGGAATACCCGCTGAAGCCGGATGCGCCGCCGACCGCGTCGATGTTCAGGATTGCAACCCGAATGATCTCGCCAAAACCCAGGGTTACGATCGCGAGGTAGTCCCCGCGGAGCCGGAGCGATGGGAGCCCGACGATCCAACCGGCGAGCGCTGCCGCGAAACCACCGGCCAGGAGCGCGGACAGCATGGCGCTCTGCTGGACCCACACGTTTGCTTTGGCTAGCGGCGGAAAGAGCCCCAACTGCCCGAACACCGTGACTGCCGCCCCTGCGTAGGCGCCGACCGCCATGAAGCCGGCGTGTCCGATCGAGAACTGTCCGGTTACACCGTTAACGAGATTCAGGCTCACAGCGCAAATCACTGCTATCCCCGTCAACATGACAACCCGGAAATAGTAGGGGTCGAAGGTCTTCTTGTTCCCCAGATACTGACTCAGATACCAGAGGATGATGGCGACGATCCCCAGATAGAGCACCCTGCCTGGAAGCTTGCGGAGCGTCAGCATCTAGACCTTCTCCACGGTGGCGCGTCCGAGGAGGCCGGCGGGACGGCAGATCAAGATCACAATGAGCAGTACGAAAGCAATGGCGTCCCGCCAACTGGAGAACTTGCTGGCCGTGACGAACGTCTCTGCGATCCCCATAACGAGACCCCCGAGCACCGCCCCCGGGATGTTCCCGATCCCGCCAAGAACCGCTGCGACGAACGCTTTCAATCCGGGGAAGACGCCGGAGTAGGGATCGATCTTGTAGTTCAAAAGCGCCGACACCAGCATTCCCGCGGCGGCGGCAAGCGCGGATCCCACTCCAAAGGTGAAGCCGATAATCCGATCGACGTTGATTCCCATGAGGGCTGCGGCCTCTCGATCCCACGCGACCGCTCTCATCGCCTTCCCGAGCCGAGTCCGTGTCACCAGGTACCAGAGCGCGGTCATGAGTACGACCGATGACCCCAGGATCAACAGGTACTTGGCGTTGAGATCCAGGCCAAGGAGCTTGAACGTTGGCAGCTCAAACAGCGTTGGGAAGAAGCGAGGAGACGGTCCCCAGATCAGGAGCGCCAGTGCCTCCAGGAACAACGAGACCCCGATGGCAGTGATGAGCGCTGCAATTCGGGGGGCAGTTCGGAGGGGGCGATACGCCAAACGCTCGATGAGCATACCCACGGCGGAACAGGTGATGAGCGTCAGCACGAAGATTGCCGCAAAGCCAGCAGGAGACTTGCTCGCGACAGGGCCAAAGCGCTCCGATAGCGTGAGCCCGACGAATGCTCCGAGCATGTAGACATCGCCATGGGCGAAGTTGATCAGCCGCAGCACACCATAAACCATGGTGTAGCCGACGGCGATCAGCGCATACACGGCTCCCGACTGGATGCCGATAATTAGATTCTGGAGAAAGCCCTGAAGCATTGGGGATTGTTCGAGTTGCCTACGACGCGCACGAACGCCGTAGGCCGGTGGACACGGGCCTACGGCTGCACGGTTTCCACATACTTGAACTCTTTGCCGCGAATCTGAAGCACCACGGCGGGTTTCTTCGCGTTCCGCTCCTCATCCAGGGTGATCGATCCCGTCACTCCCGCGAAGCCCTTGGTGGTGGCGATGGCTTCCCGCAGTTTTTCGGACTCCACACCGCCCGCCCTTTTGATGGCGTCGACAAGGAGAAGCGCCGTGTCATAAGAGAGAGCCGCCATCGCGTCCGGAACCTCGCCAGCGAACTTGGCCTTGAACGCACTGATGAATTTCATCACCCGTTCGTCCTTGCTTTCCGCGGAGTAGTGGTTGCTGAAGTAGCAGCCCTCCAGAGCGGTGCCGGCTCCGTCGAAGAGCTTGGGTGAGTCCCATCCGTCTCCACCAAGCATCGGGGCTTTGATCCCCAGATCGCGTGCCTGTCGGGCGATCGTGCCCACCTCGCTGTAGTAGCCGGGGACGAAAATCACGTCCGGATTTGAGCCCTTCAGGGAGTTGAGTTGGGCGTTGAAGTCCGTGGCGCCCTTCTGATAGCTCTGCTCAGCGACAACCTGACCACCGAGTTGCAGGAACGTCTCCTTGAAGAACTGACTGAGACCCTTGCTGTAGTCGCTCCCCAGGTCGGACAAAATCACGGCCTTTCGCGCCTTCAACGAGCTGAAGGCAAACTTGGCCATCACGCTGCCCTGGAAGGGGTCGATGAAACAGATTCTGAAAATGTAATCGCCCTGACGTGTCACCTCGGGATTTGTGGATGCCGGAGTGATCATGGGGATCTTCTCTTGCTGGCACTTTGGGGCCGCCGCGAGGCTGTTGGAACTCGCCACTTCTCCGATGATCGCCTGCACCTTGTCCTGCGTGATGAGCTTAGTGACGGCGCTCACCGCTTCGTCGGACTTACCGCGGTCATCCTCGACGACCACTTCCAGCTTGCGACCGAGGGGAGGGGAGGCGTTGATTTCATCCAGCGCGAGATCCAGGCCCTTTTTCATGGACTGACCAAACGTCGCGGTGTCGCCGGTCATGTCCCCGTACATCCCCACCTTGATGGAGTCCCCGCTGCCTCCGCCGGCCCCGCCTCCACCAGAGGAAGGCGCACCGGTTGCACCTCCTCCACCGGACGAGTTGTCTGCCGGAGGGTTGCAGCCGGCCAGTCCCAATAGGGCAGAGGAAGAGAGGCCTACGAGCAGAAGCCTGCGGTCCATAAGTTGACTCCGGGGAACGATCAGAAAGAAAGCCGACGGCGAAGCGCCGCGATGTGGTCCGGAGAGGCGCCGCAGCAGCCGGCCAGGGCCCGAACGCCGACATCTCGCAACTGTATCGCTTCCTCAATGAACACGTCCGGAGGGTGAGGAGCCTGCGCGCTGTTCGTTGAGCCGGCAGCCGGAAACGATGCTGCCGGGGCCGCGAAGAGGGGGACGTCCCGTGGGCAGTTGCACCCCTCCAGCGAGCGGATGCATGCCCCCGAGTTTGCACCGCAATTCACTCCCACGACGTCGGCGCCCGCGTCACGGAAGCGGCTCAGCGCCTCAACCGCGGATGTGCCGTCGAGTGCACGGCCCTCGGCATCCGGGCTGAAGGATGCGATTACAACGAGGCCCGATCTGGCCGCTTCCCGAACTGCAGCCTCGGCAGCGGCAATGCGGGTGGCGGTTTCGATGATCCAACCGTCTACGCCGGCTTCCAGCAGGTCGTCAACCAACTCGCCGTACCGGCTGGACCAGAGTTCGGGCGCCTCGGGACCCACAGGACCCAGGGTTCCGAGGACGAAGGCTCCGTGGGCGGCGGAGCGCGCCAGTTCCACGCAGAGCAGGACGGATGCACGGCGCGCCGAGCGACCCTGCGATAGCCGCCGCGGGTTGAACAGAGCGCCAAACGTATGCGTCTTCAGCCACTCCGCGCCGGCGCTTCGAAAGTCGGAGTGCACCCTCGATACCTCGGATGGATTGCTCTCGACCGTGTCGTCGGGAACGAGTGCCGGATCTCCGGCCCGCTGGCGCAGGGTGGTTCCCATTGCGCCGTCGCCCAGAACCATCGTCCCGGACTTCAATCGTCGGAGGAGACGACGCGCTGCATCGGTCGACATGGTTCGAACCAAGGATGGATGGGCCGTGAGCAGCTCCAGGACCAGCGATCAGGAATCCCGCTGGACCTGAAACGGGTTCGGCGAGTCAAGATTGGATACCCGGATGGATGCCTGACCACCGAGAACCGCAGACAAGGGCTTGCCGAGGATCTCCCCCCGCCATCCTTGCAATATGGCGGGAACACCATCATCAGGTTCTCCGGCGAGGCGCCAGCGAACCAGTTCCTGTAGATCCGATGTCGTGGCTAACAGCGCGGGATCCACCTGGTGCTGGCTCGCCAGACCTCCCATTACAACGGAAAGCAACTGGGCCACGGTGCTCACCTGGGGTGGATCCGCGCGCCGCTGCAAGCTCGGGAGGTCCTTCTCCGCGATGTGCAGCGCCGTCTGCACCGCCGACACGACCGCAGGGGCCAGCGTCCGAGAGAGCACACGGTCCAGGCCCCGAACCGCATAGAGTTCCGCAACTCCAGCGGGCCGTCGTTTGGCAATCTCGACAATGATCTCATCGCGCATGATTCGGCGCGGCGGCACATTCTGCGACTTTGCTGTGTCGTCCCGCCAGAACCAGAGCTCGCGGGCGGCGGCGAGTTCTCGGCGGGAGAGCCCATTGGCGCCCGGCAACCGGAACCAGCGCTCTTCCGCCTGCTCATCTCGAATCTTCGCGGCGTAGCGTGCAGACTCGGCCTCGAGCCAGCCCACGCGATCGAGTTCGCCCGATCGAGACTTCAACTCGTTGAGGACATCGGCCAGGTAGCGAACATCGTCGGCGGCATACTCGAGCTGTGCGGTGGTCAGCGGTCGTTTTCGCCAATCGGTAAACGTCTCGCCGTACTTGACGTTCACGCCGAGGACCTTCCGCACCAGGTTGGTGTGGGAGAGCGGATATCCGAGTCCCACCAGCCCGGCCGCCAACTGCACGTCGATCATTTTTCCGGGAATTCGACCCGCGTACCGTAGACAGAACCGCACCTCCTCGCGTGCGGCGAGCACCACGAGTTCCCGCTCCGGCGCTGTGATCAGGGTCCAGAAGGCATCCAGATCATGCAGGTTCATGGGGTCGATCAGCCATATCTCTCCGGCGGCCGCGACCTGTATGAGACACAGCACCGGCTCGTAGGTGTGTTCCCCCACGAATTCGGTGTCGAGTGCGATGGAGTCCGAGCGTTCGATGGCGCTCAAGGCTTCCGCTAGCGAACTGCGATTCTGTACGAGGTGTGCTTTCATGGGCTGAAGGTGGGGATGCAGACCCTCTCTGGAGAATCGGACTGGCCGAAACGAAAACGGCCCGCCGGGATATAGCCTATCCCGACGAGCCGCGTAGCGTAAGCCGAGAGAGGAGTTATCCCACAAGTTCTCGGACCACCTGGCCCTGATCCACGACCCGAATGGGGCGATTCGTGCTCGTCTGGTAGGTGGTGGCTCCGTCAATCCCGAGAAGTTCGTAGATGGTCGCAGCCATGTCGTGCGGCGCAACTGGGCGATCCGAGGGCAGGCTGGCGGTGGCGTCGGACTTGCCGATGACCTGACCGCCTCGGCTTCCGCCGCCGGCGAACACGACGCTCTGGCACCGCGACCAGTGATCGCGTCCCGCGGTCTTATTCACTTTTGGCGTTCTGCCGAACTCGCCCATCCAGAGCACCAGGGTGTTGTCGAGCATTCCACGCTCCGAAAGATCCGAGATGAGCGTAGACATTGCCCCATCGAGTGTCGGAAGGAGCCGTTCTCGAAGCGATTTGAAGTTGTTGCCGTGCGTATCCCATCCACCCTGTGACACGGTGACGAAGCGGGCGCCGGCTTCAACCAGGCGCCGAGCCAGCAGGCACGACATGCCGGTGCTGTTGCGGCCGTACCGATCCTTCAGCGACTCCGACTCCTGCGAGAGATCGAACGCCTTCTTTGCTTGCGGAGAATTCACCAGATCGTAGGCGCGCTGGTAGAACTCATCCAGGGCGCCCAGGATCTTATCGGGATCGTTTTGTCGGAAGCGAGCATCCTGTTCTTTGAGCAGATTCGCCCGCTGCTGCACGCGGTCCGGCGGGACAGGGGAGGAGACATCACGCACGTTGAACTTGCCCTGCGCACCGGGATCTCCGATGGAGAACGGTTGGTACACCGTTCCCATGTAGCCGGGTGTGCCGCCACGGAGGGTTTGTGGAATCGCGATGTACGGGGGCACGGTGGTCTTGAAGCCCTTCTCCCGCAGCATCACGGAGCCGTACGCGGGGTACTCGATGGTGGGCAGCACTCGGTAGCCGGTGAGCATGTAGTGACACGCGCGCTCGTGGCTGGCTTCGGGGCTCGTCAGGGACCGGATGATGGAGAACTTGTCCGCAACCGACGCCATCCTGGGCAGATGCTCTGAGATTTGCATTCCGTCGACGTTGGTGGAAATGGCGGAGAACTCTCCGCGATACTCCACCGGCGCCTCCGGCTTCGGATCCCAGGTATCCATGTGGCTGGGGCCGCCGTTCATGAAGAGCAGGATGCAATTGACATCCCGAGTGCCCTTGGTCCCCGCCTGGGCGGCCCGTGCCCGCAAGAACTCGGGAAGCGAGACGCCGAAGGCGCTCAACGAGCCGACTTTCAAGACGTCCCTGCGGCTGATGCCCTCGCAGTTCCGGCTGACCCGATTGTTCAGCGCAAAGACCTTCATCGATTCTCCTCCGCATTCCCAGTGGGGACCGAATGCCGGGCCGTCGAGGACAGCCGGCGCGCAAAACCTAGTGATTGAAGAGAAACTCCCGCGAGTTCATCAAAACCCAGCCGAGATCCTCAAGCGCCTGACGCCGGTTCTTCGACTCCGACATCAGCTTGAGCCCGCGGGCAGCCTCGTCCGGTTCCGGACGCCGACAAAGGGTCCAGAGGTAGAGTTCTTCCACCACCTCTCCGTCCGCCTTCCCAGATTTTTCAAGTTCGGCGATGCGGCCCTTCGGCGAACCCAGCTTTGACTGGAGGGTCTGGCCATTGATGAGGTGGAGCGCCTGGGTCAGATTGGCCGTTTCTTCGCGCTCGCAGGTACAGACCACCTCCCGTCGGGGTCTGCCGAAGATGTCCATGAAGTAGCTGTTGACTCGGTTATCGACCAGTTGGATCGCACGGGTGCCCGCAGGATGTCCATTGAACGTCTCCGGGATACCCGTCGCAAGGCTCACGGCGTCGAGTAGTGCTTCGGCTTTGATGCGTCGCTGGTAGCTCCGTGAAAAGTTCTGAGTGTCGCGGCTGTTCCGAGGGCCGGCGAGTGACGACAACTGGTAGGTTCGTGAGTTGGCGATGAGCCGGAGCACGTGCTTCACGCTGTAGCCGGACTTCACGAATTCACCAGCGAGTTCATCCAGCAGCGGCTCATTGGATGGTGGATTGGTGACCCTCACGTCGTCGGCCGGCTCGATGATGCCTCTGCCGAAGAGCTGTGCCCAGAGACGATTCACCAGGTTGCGGGCGAAAAAGGCGTTCTGCGGCGCGGTTAGCCAGGATGCCAGCGCTTCACGACGGTCCTGATCCCCGGCGATGGACAATGGCTGCTCTCCGAGCGGCGTTGGACTCAGGTCGTTTCTCGTGTCGGGGAAACGGTACTCGCCTTTGGGGTTGACCGCGACCATGGAGCCCTTCGGATTGTTTCGGACGTTAATCCGGGCGAAGAACGCCGCAAACTGGTGGTAGCTCATCCGTGTCCACTTCTCAAACGGATGGTTATGGCAATTGGCACACTGCAGCCGGATCCCCAGGAAAAGCTGGGCGGTTTGCTCGGCGATGTCGGGCGGCGTCCGAGCGATGCGGAAGAAGTTGGCTGCTCCGACCTGAGTGGTGTCGCCGGATGCAACCACCAACTCCCGGACGAACTCGTTGTAGGGCTTGTCCTTCTCGACCGATTCCCGGATCCATGCCCGGTAGGCTTTGGCGCCGTCCGTCAGCAACAGCCGAGAGTTATTGCGGAGATTGTCTCCCCAGAACACGGCCCACCAATCGGCGTAATCCGCAGAGCTGAGAAGCTCGTCAATCTTTCGAGATCGCTTGTCTGGTCGGTTGTCTGCCAGGAACTCGCGGACCTTGTCCGGCGGCGGGGGTGTTCCCGTCAGATCCAGCGAGACTCTACGCAAAAACTCCGAGTCAGTGGTGTTCCCAGCCGGCACAAATCTCAGGCGCTGCCACCGGGCGAGCGTGTGCCGATCCAGGGCGTTGTTCGGAATAAACCCGGCGTAGTCTTTCGCAGGCGCCGGATCCGGTTGGGGCGCCAGGCAGCGCGCGACTCCCACCACTCCGAGATAGCGTGCAAAGACCGCGGTGTCGCCCACCCCGGTGGATGCGCACACCCCGGCGGTGTCGACCGACGCGACACCGTCGTCATTGGTGACGAAGACCGACTTGTGCGTGACGTCTTCAGTGGAGCCGTCCGAGTACGTCGCGGTCACCAGCAGCCGCTGTTTCAGGCCACTCCTCTGAAACACGCGTTCCTTCGGGGCTACGGTGACCGCCGTCACGCGGACCAGATCCTCATCCGCGCTGAACGGCGCCCCGGCCCTCAACCACTCCAGGATGAGCCGGTACTCTTCCGAGTCCTTCTTAAACCGAAGGCCGCCTTGATGCGGCACGGACATCGTGGCCTTTTGAAGGATCAGACTCGCCTCCGGGTTGCTCAGGTCAACCCGAACGCCCGTCTCGGGGGCCGTTCGGGGTTGTTTGATCAGCACCGGGTGATCCAACTCGGGTTCGAAGCCAAACATGGATAGCTTGAAGCCGGCCTTGCCGACGGGCGAGCCGTGGCAGGCGAGCGCATTGCATCCCGCCTGGGAGAGCACCGGCACGATGTCCTTTACGAAGGAGGGGGGTCCCGAGAGATGAGCGCCTTCCACGCGTACCGGGACCTGGGTCACCAGTTTACCGAGGGAAGCCTTCAGCGAAGCCACGCCGTTCATCCCGGGAGCGAGGGATCGCGACTCGGTGATCCGTGCGACTCGTGGCGCCGTGGAGACCAGCCGAACCGTGTCGGTCACGTCCTCCATCGTGCCGTCGGCGAAGTGAGCGTACACCACCAGACGCTGCCGGGCACGCGCTGAGACCAGGCTGACCGCTGACGGAGCTATCTCGAGCCTTACCGGTTGCGGCAGCGCCAACTTCACGGGCTTTGCCTGCGGCTTGACTGCGCGGCGATGGGATGTGCTGGGACGCGGCGCTGATCGCGGCGGCGAGGCCGAGGCGCAGATCGGGGCTGCCGCACCGGCCAGGGTACCCAGACCCACGATTAATCCGGTTAGTGAGCGCTTGGCTCCCATCCTGGTGCTCCTGCTGACAGTGCCGTACGGCTAAATCACCTCGTTGACCAATAGACGGAACCTGAAGTCGAATGTTTCACACAAAGGTCGCTAACGAGGCACCGGAATGCCACGGAGGATGGTCTCAAGGGCATCGTCGGTTGTGAGTCCATTCGCTTCCGCTTCAGGTTGAAGGACCATTCGGTGCCGAAGCACGGGTCGGACCAGTTGTTGGATGTCGTCCGGGTTCACATAGTCGCGGCCGGCGAAAGCTGCAAGTGCCTTAGCGGAAAGCAGCAGGTGGATGCCTCCTCGCGGACCTGAACCGACCAGAACTTCGTCCGAACTGCGCGTTGCGCGAACGATCTGTTGTACGTATCGAACGAGTTCCGGCCGCATGGGAAGGTTGCGGACGATGCGGCGGCAGCGTTCCACGTCGCCGGGCTGGAGTACGGGTTGAATTCCAGCCTGTTCCACCTGATGGGGTTCTTTGCCCGAATTGTAGTCTTCCAGAATCCGAAGCTCTTCCTCCGCAGTTGGATAGTCGACCCGGATCTTCATGGTGAACCGATCGAGTTGGGCCTCCGGGAGGGGATAGGTGCCCTCAAACTCGATGGGATTCTGGGTGGCAAAAACGGTGAATGCGGGAGACAGGACGTAGGACACGCCGTCGATGGTGCAGCGGCGTTCTTGCATGGCCTCCAGCAGCGCAGCCTGAGTCTTTGCCGGGCTGCGGTTGATCTCGTCGCCGAGAAGCAGGTCCGTGAATACCGGACCATGTCTGAGCACGAACTCACCCCGCTGCAGGTCATACACATTCGTGCCGATGACGTCCGACGGCATTAGATCGGGGGTGAACTGCACCCGGCTGAACTGCAGATTCATGGAGCGCGCAAGAGCGCGGACCATGAGCGTTTTGGCTGTTCCGGGCACTCCTTCCAACAAAGCATGGCCGGACGTGAACACGCACACCATGAGGGAGCGCATGGTGTCCTCTTGCCCGACGAGCACCCGACCGACCTCCCGGAGGGTCGCGGAGACCCGCTCTTGCACGAACTCCAGTTCTTCCCTCATCCAATCCTCCGTTCGCCCCGCCGACCCGGCGAGAGCGCGTGATCGAGTTCTGCCAGCCGTCGCGCGGCTCTCGCACACCGATCTTCCGATCCGCTCACACGCTCCGTACGCCGGATCGCCTCGTCCGTCTCAGCGAGACACTGTTTCAACTCGTCATCCGATCTTCCCGTGTTCCGAGCATACAGGGCGCCCACGCGTTCCAGCGTCGTACCGGAGCGCCGCCCCACGTGCCGCCTCAAGAAGTCATCCCGCAGCAGCGCCAGCGCCTCACGGCTCTGGCCCGCGGAACGGTGGAGATTGGCAATCGCAGCCAGATACTCCGTGGTTCTCGGGGCCCGGGGATCCCGCAAGGGGAGGGGAGAGCCGAATCGCACCCCGGCTCGCCACACGATCAGTCCGAACAGCAGGAGGCCATAGAGGATCGCGGTGCCGAGTGAGCGGGCCCGCAAGTACCCCAGCGCCGTTCGCTCTGCGGAGTACTTATGAAACTCATCGATCCAGAAGTTGCCGCCGGAGGGAGTCAGGTGGGTCAGATTGAGGCTGAACTCCAGGTTGTTTTCATCCCGAATCCCGAGATTGGTGATGGGGTTCGAGTCCGAAACGGCGACATACAAGCCCTGACCCTGTGATGCCGCCACGACCTGGGGCGCCCGACGGCCGGACTTTGTCTCCACGAAGAGTGGAAGCCAGCGTTCGGAGGCAATGGGCTCAATCGGCTCCTGGGTCTTGAGATTCAGGGACTCCTCGACGGTGGACTTTGTTCGACCGAATCCGAACCCCAGCGCTGCCGTGGTGCTGATCGACTTGACTCCACGCGTGAGCACCCCGGGCTGGGTGGGGACCGCACTGTTCACCGACGTGGTGGATTGCTCGGCGGGTATCAGTCCGAGCGCACGGAAGAGGTCGTTCGGCCTCCTCGCCATCACGACACAGGCGTTTCCGCTCCGAACCCACCGATCCAGCGCCAGCACTTCGTGGGGCAGTACCCCCGCTTGCGCTGAGAGTGGACCCTCACCTCCGTGCTGCGGCTCTACGAGGAGCATCAATCCTCGACCTTCGAGCGCGCCGAAGTCTTTGTTCCAGGGTCGAGGCGCACGAGACGCTCGTTCGAAGAGACGATAGGCGATCGCCATCCCGAGATCGTCGGTGCGACGCATGGAATACTCGGGCGCGAGGTTGCCCCCGCGCGTATCGGAACGCCAGAGCAGGAGGCCGGCTAGCACGAGGGCGCCAAGCGCCGCAACTCCGAGCGCAGCCGCGAGTGAGGCGCCGCCGGCTCGCGCCGGAGAAACACGCCCTGTGGGTTGCGACATCTCAGGCGTTCACGTTCAGCGTCGGCTCCAGCTGCGCTGCCTTGCTCGCGAACCCCTCAAATGTCTGCGCATCGCAGGGTCGATCGCCGTACCAAACTTCGTCGAACGAGCGGGTGAGGTGCGCGAGGACTTCGCGCTGAATTTCATCTCCCTTGAATTCTCGAACGTAGGTCCAGTTTGTGAGTGTCCGGTCGTAGCGAATCGATCTTCGACGGTGCAGGGCAGAGAGGAGCGCGAGGTAGATGGATCGGAGGGCATCGCGATCTTCGCCGCGTCTCCGCCACTCCTCTGCAAACTCGCGCCACTGTTCCGGCTGATGCTCCAGCGCATTCTCGGTCATCGAGGCCTGGAGGGGAGCGGCTGTCACGGCGCCGCGCACGGCCTTCCCCACCCGAGTGCGATCCATCAAAGCACGAAGAAGCAGCACCAGGATGTAGGCGCTCAGGATCAGTACGATCCCGTACACGATGGGTTCCAGCCCCGAGAACTCGCTCGCGCGATTGCTCACTGCCGACTTCGGCGCTTCGGCAGGACGGAACACGCTCTTACGGAGCCAGGATTGAAACCCGGACCACCACCGCTCGACGCCGTCCAGGGTGAGAGTCCGACCGAGTCTCGACAGCTCTGTGCGCTCCTCCAACGGGCGGAATTCAGGTTGTGCAAGGATCTGATCCAGCAGCTTCCTGGGATCGGAAGCACTCGCCTCGGGAGCCGATGGGTCTGCGGCACGGTAAGTGCCTTCCGGCGCCTGAAGCCGATCCAGCGTCAGGATGTTCTGAGACTGCGTGAGGCCTCGCGCTCCGTACAAGAGCCACGAGTTGTCGACGGTTCCGGTGAAGCCCGAGGGCTGTTGAACCACGACTTTACTGATCCGTCTCCCCCCAGCTCCCGGGCCGATTCCGCGCTCAGCCTGTTCTGCCAGGCGTCGTATCTCCGCGCGATAACTCTCGTACGGCATGGCGGTGACGGGTGTTGCTGCGAAGCAGAGCGCAACAACCCCCAGTGCCGCGAGCATCGTGCGCTCGCCGGACGCCCGCGACGCTGAGAGTTTCGTCAGGCGCTGCTGCAAGTCCGCCCCCTCGCGGCGTACTTTGAGATCGAGGTACAGAACGGGTGCGATGCAAGAGTTGGGCAGTTCGGAGGTCGATTCACCACCGCATGTAGAATCTGAATCCATCCTGCCATCCTCGGCCGGACTTGGAGGGGTGCGTCGTGGTGATTTCACAGCGGAAGCGACAAGAGTTGATCG
>SXGS01051126.1_pt1 | contig 13666 bp, 15 predicted proteins | sample 3174681 | NCBI WGS metagenome assembly SXGS01 (sample SAMN11356861, study PRJNA531348) | freshwater metagenome | isolation source: freshwater sample F1-80 | place: China: Fuxian Lake, Yuxi | collected 2017-12-25
GAGGTGGTGCCGTTCCAGGTGAAGAGCACGTCGTTCGACCAATCGACCGCGTTCAGGTCCGCGATCTGGCCGTAATCGGCGCGCAGGACATTGGGGTCGAGTTTCAGCTGCTTGACCGCGTCGGTCACCCAGCCCTCGCCGAAGCTTTCCCAGGCGAGCGGGGTGACGGGCCGCGCGCCCAGCATGGTCCACATCGCCATTTCGAACGCGCCGGTGTCGGAGCCGGGGACGATGCCGATACGGTGGGTGTCAGGGAGCTTCAGCAGCTCGCGCATCAGGTCGATGCAATATTGCAGCCGCTGCTTGCCGATCTTCGAGCGATGCGAACGGCCGAGGCTGTCCGTCGCGAGCTTGGCTGCTTCCCAACCAGGAGGCTTGGCGCAGGGGCCGCTGGAAAAATAGGGACGCGCCGGTTTGGTGGCGGGCTTCGCGGGCGCAAGAGTGGCGTCAGCGGCAGTCGTATCAGTCATTTAAGACTCTCCTCACAGAGAGCACGCGCGGCGTTGGGACCGCGTGGCCCGTCGACGGACCTAGCGATGTCGAACGAAGATGACAACCACAATCGTTGTGACGCAATATTGCGTCCGGGTGGCCATGACATGGGGGATTTTCGATATGCTTAGCGATCCACGGCGTCTGACGCGCTGGACCATCGCGTTCGTTGGTCTCTGGCTTTTGGGAGGTCTTGGCCAGACGGGATTATATCTTTGGCAGATCAGCCTATTGGGCGGTTCTGGCGGCAGCGCGGCCACGCCGGACACCGTCGCGCGGGTGGTCGAGGCGACCGACCCTGTGCAGATGCTATTCCTCCTGATCAGCGTTCTGTTTCACGTCGCCTTTCTCCGCTGGGTCTACGTCACCAATCGCAATGCGCAGCAGTGGAGCGATTCGATGTCGATCAGCCCCGGCTGGAATGTCGGTTGGTTTTTCGTGCCCGTCGCATCGCTGTGGATGCCGTTCAGGGGGGTTTGCGAAACGCGCGGTGCGTCGATCGACCCTGACGCGCCCGGCGCGGTGCCGCTCCGACCTGGCTGTGGATCTGGTGGGGTCTTTGGATCGCGATGTCGGCCTATGGCAATGTCACGGGCGTCATTCTGAACGTGACCAAGACGCCGAGCCTGCCTTTGCCCGCGGTCTGGACGCAGGTCGCCGGCCTCGGCATCGACGTGCCCCTGGCCCTGCTGACGTGTCGGCTGCTGAGTGACGTGGCGACGCTGCAAAGCCGACATATCGACCTATCGGCGTCGCATGCCCGGTCCGGGCACGAACCGCTGCCCCAGGCATGAGAAGGCTACCCCATATCGATTAGCAATATTTAGGTTGATTGATATTCGATATTTTCATATCGAATATCAACATCGATTCGATAAGGGAGGACAGGACGCCATGACACGCTTCGCCAGCCATATCAGCACGTTCCTATACGCCGCGCTGCTCGCCATCCTGGCATTCGTCACCGCCGTCATCCTGGCATCGGTCGGCGTCCTGATCGTCGACGCGATCTCGCCCGGCGCATTGGGGACGATGCATGTCAACGCGCAAGCCCTGGACATGAAGACCCCCGGCGTGGTCGCCGCCGCGCTGGCGGTCATGCTGATGGCCCTGGGCCTGGCCTGGGCCGCGCTGTTGCCGCTGATCCAGATGTTGCGCAGCACGGCGGCGGGCGCGCCCTTCACCCTTGCCAACGTCAAGCGGCTGCATTGGATCGCGGGCACCATCGCGGTCGCCTATCTGCTGCAATTCGCGCTGCCGCCGATCCTGCCCTTTGACGCGCGGGACATGGTCAAGCCGATGGGTGTGGATGGGGCTTTCGCGATCCTGCTGACTTTGGTCCTGGCGCAGATCTTCCGCGAGGGCGTGCGCCTGCGTGAGGATGCCGAGGGCACGATCTGATGGCGATCCGCATCAATCTCGACCGGCTGCTGCTCGACCGGCGCATGTCGCTGACCGAGCTGGCCGAGCGGGTCGACCTGACGCTTGCCAATCTGTCGATCCTGAAGACCGGCAAGGCGCGGGCGATCCGCTTCACCACGCTGGATGCGATCTGCGCCGCGCTCGATTGCCAGCCGGGCGACATATTGGAGCATGTCGCAGACACGCCTCCGCATGGCTGATCGGGGCTGACAAACGCGAAGCGGCGGGGAACAAGGGGAAATATGGTTCGCGTTCCCCTGTTTCTCGCCCTTCCGATTCTGGGGGCGGCGCTGCTCTCCGCCTGTGGCCGTCCCGATCGGCCGACCCAACAGGCCTCGCGCCCCGAACCCTATCGCCCGCCGATCCGTGAGACCGCGCAGTGCGAGGCCGATCTCCGGCGCGAAGGCGTCGATTATCGCCGCCTGCCGGACAAGGAGCTTGGCCCTGGCTGCGGCCTGTACGGCACGGTGCAGCTGACCGATATCGGCGTGCCGGTCACCGGCGTCACCGCGATGCGCTGCGGCAACGCACGCGCCTTTGCCGGATGGGTGCGCAACGCCGTCGCCCCCGCCGCCTGGCAGATCCTGGGCTCACAACTCGTCAAGGTCGAGGGGATGGGCACCTATGCCTGTCGCAACATCGTCGGGAGCAAGCGGATCGGCGACCGGCGTTCGGGCCATGCGCTGGCCAATGCGGTCGATGTCGGCGGATTCGTGCTGAAGGACGGGCGGCGCATCACGTTGCTGAACGACTGGTATTCGACCGATCCGCAGGTCCGCCAGTTCTGGGCGACGATCCGTGCTTCGGCATGCAAGCGCTTCGGCACGGTTTTAACCCCGGATTACAATGCCGCGCACCGCAATCATTTGCATCTGGAGGACGATAACGCGCGCTTTTGCCGGTAGCGCGAGCGGAAGCGATCCCCTACATCATCCAAAATGACCGATAAAACCCAAGTACCGAACCGCGTCTTCCCCAATGCCAGCCAGGACGCCGAGAGCGCCAAGACGATCGTCTCGACGCCGCAGACCGAAAGCCCCGCCTATACGCTGGCCTTTCAGGACATGGACTTCCTGCTGCGCGAAGACCTTCGTCCCGTCCGTTTCCAGCTGGAACTGCTGAAGGCGCAGCTGCTGCTCGAAGAGGCCAAGATCGCCTCGACCTTCGTCTTCTATGGCTCGGCGCGTATTCCAGAGCCGGCCAAGGCGCAGGCGCTGCTCGAGCTGGCGCATGACGACAAGTCACGCAAGATCGCCGAGAATCTGGTCGCCAAGAGCAAATATTACGACATCGCGCGCGAGCTGGCGCAGATCACCAGCCGCCTGCCGCGCGACGATCGCGGCATGCGCCAGTTCGTGGTGTGCTCGGGCGGCGGCCCTTCGATCATGGAAGCCGCCAATCGCGGTGCGGCGGACGTCGGTGCCGAGTCGGTGGGCCTGAACATCGTCCTGCCGCACGAGCAGGCACCCAACCCGTACGTCACGCCGTCGCTGTCCCTGCAGTTCCACTATGTCGCGCTGCGCAAGATGCATTGCCTGCTGCACGCCCGCGCGCTGGCGGCCTTCCCGGGCGGCTTCGGTACGTTCGACGAATTGTTTGAGCTGCTGACGCTGATCCAGACCGGCAAGATCCAGCCCATCCCGGTGCTGCTGTTCGGCCGCGAATTCTGGGAACGCGTCGTCAATTTCGAGGCGCTGGTCGAGGAAGGCGTGGTGTCCGAGCGTGATCTCGGCATCTTCACCTATGTCGAGACCGCCGAAGAGGCGTGGGACGTGGTGCGCAACTTCTATGAGGAACGCGCCCGCAAGGATGCCGAACAGGCGTAATGGATGATGGCCCCTGCCCTTCCGGGGTGGGGCTTCGTCTTTTGGGGATGCGGTTGGCCCGTGGCCTTCGACTTCGCTCAGGCTGGACGGGGTTCAGTCCGCCATCCATTCCGCCCGAAAGCGTCTCAACACTTCAGCCGTTCAGCCTGAGCGAAGTCGAAGGCCACGCCCCTCCCATCTCCGCGACGATCGCGCGCACCAAATCCCCCGCCGGCATCGCCCGCGCTAAGGGCGCCCCCTGCCCCGCCCATTGCGCGCCATAGCCGGCCTCGCCCCGCGCCTTGGCCGCAGCATTCAGCGCCTTGCCCGCATCATAAGCCACCGGATAATCGGGCACCCGCGCCGACAGTCCCGCCCCCAGTGCGGTGAAGCGATTGGGCAAACAACGCGCCAGCCGGCCCGAAATGGCGCGCGTCATCACCGTATGCGCCGCCCCCTCCCCCATCAGCGCCGCGCGATAGCCCGCATCGGCCGCGCTTTCGGGGCAGGCGATGAAGGCCGTGCCGAGCTGGGCCGCCGCAGCACCCAGGCTGAGGGCCGCCGCCACGCCGCTGCCATCCATGATGCCGCCGGCCGCGATCACGGGGCGATCCGCCTTCACGGCGAGCAAACGTGTCAGCGCCAGCGTCCCCAGCCGGTCATCGGGCGCGTCGGGGTCGAACACGCCGTGGTGTCCACCCGCCTCATAGCCTTGCGCCACCAGCACATCGATGCCTGCGTCGCATGCGCCCTGCGCTTCGGCGAGCGAGGTCACGCTCGCCAGCAACAGGCAACCCGCCCCCTTCAACGCGGCGATGCGTGCCGCGTCGGGCAGGCCGAAATGAAAGCTGACCACCGCCGGCCGCGCCTCCAGCAACAGCGCCAGCATCGCATCGTCCTCGGCAAAGCTGGGATAGATGGCGCGCAAATGTGCGGGCGGCTCGGCGTCCTGCTCGGCGAAGGCCGGGCGCAATGCCTCGCACCACGCCGCCTCCACCACCGGGTCGCGGCGGGGCGGGGCATGGACGAACAGATTGACGTTGAACGGCCGGTCGGTCCGCGCACGCGTCTCGGCGATCATCTTACCCGCCTGGGTCGGATCGCTCGCGCCGAGCGCGATCGCGCCCAGCCCGCCGGCCGCATTCACCGCCGCCGCCATGGCCGGCGTCGAAACCCCCGCCATCGGGGCCTGCAACACGGGATGCGTCACGCCGAGGGCGGACAGCCACGCATCCATGAGGAACTCCCGCATCGTTCACATCCTCCCCTGCAAGGGGAGGTGGCAAGCCGAAGGCTTGACGGAGGGGTGTCGCCGGTCGTGAGTTACGATCGATCCCGCGCATGGGGACATCCCTCCGTCAGGCCCATGGCCTGCCACCTCCCCTTGCAGGGGAGGAATGGAGAGAATGTCGACCAGCCTCAGCGCGGTGCCTTGGCGCCTTCGATCGCGGCCTGCGGATCGACCGAGGGCGCCCCCCGGGCCGGCGTGCCGGTATTGGCGATCGCGCCGGTCTCGCCGCGCGGATCGTCCTCGACCTTCTGGACCGCCGCGTCGGCGGCGTTGGCGGGTGCCTCGCCGGCGGCCGGTTCCGCCTTCGCGGCGGGCGCGGCGGGCAGCGGCAGGTTCGATCCCTGCTGGTTGAGATACAGGATCACGTTCGCACGGTCCTGCGGATTGGACAGGCCGGCAAAGGTCATCTTGGTGCCGGGCGCGAATTTGCGCGGGGACGTCAGCCACGCGTTCATCTTGTCCCAGTCCCAGGTACCACCGACCGCCTTCAGCGCATCGGAGAAGGCAAAGCCGCCCTTACCCTGCGCGATGGCCTCGCCCATCGTGGCATAGAGATTGGGGCCGATGCCGTTCGCGCCGCCCTGGTTGATGGTGTGGCATGCCGCGCATTTCTTGAACACTTCGGCGCCCTTGGCCGCATCGGCGGTGGGCAGAAGCGAGGCGATCGGCACCTCGGCGGCCCCGCCGCCGGAGCCTTCGGCCTCCACGCCTTCGATGGGGTAGCCCATCTTTTCGGGACGTCCACCATGGTAGATCATGCCGCCGACGATCGAGAGTCCCAGCGCCGCACCAGCCGCGCCAAGCACCCATCCCGCGATCGTATTGGTCTTTAGGTCCATCGCTTGTCGCTGCCCCGCCAATATCTCTCCTGAACGCCGACCTTAGGTGCGGCTTTCGCGGACGGCAAGTTTTGCTTCGGGGTTCGCGCCTTGATCGCGTGCCTCCCCCGCTTTACGCCACCGCGTCATGGACCATTACGCCGCCCCCGCCCGCCCCATCGTCGAGGCGATGACCCAAGCCGCGCTGGCCGAGCCCGCGCGCGGCGTCGCGTTCCAGGGGGCGCCGGGCGCCAACAGCCATGTCGCCGCGGTCGAGGCGTTTCCGGAGGGCCTGCCGCTGCCCTGTTTCGATTTCGCCGACGCGCTGGAGGCGGTGAAGGCGGGCAAGGTCGATCATGCGATCATTCCGATCGAGAATTCGCTGCACGGCCGCGTCGCCGACATCCATTTCCTGCTGCCCGAATCCGGGCTGGTCATCATCGGCGAGCATTTCCTGTCGATCCGCCACGCGCTGATGACGACGGGCACGCGCGACGAACTGGTCGAGGTGATGAGCCATCCGCAGGCTCTGGGCCAGTGCCGCCACTGGCTTCGCGCCCACGGCCTGCGCCCGATCGCCTATGCCGATACGGCGGGTGCCGCCGCGCGCGTCGCCGAGATGGCCGATCCCCGCATCGCCGCGCTCGCTCCCCCGCGCGCGGCCGAGCTCTACGGGCTGACGCTGCTGTCCGAGGATGTGTCGGACGGCGAGCACAATATGACCCGCTTCGTCGTGCTGGCGCGCGGCGGCCAGCCGCCGGTCGGCGAGGGCCCGTGGATGACCAGCCTGATCTTCGAGGTGAAGAACATCCCCGCCGCGCTCTACAAGGCGATGGGCGGGTTCGCGACGAACGGCGTCAACCTGACGAAGCTGGAAAGCTATCAGCGCGGCGGCAGTTTCGCGGCCACCGAATTCTACTGCGACGTCGTCGGCCGGCCGGGCGAGCCGGCGTTCGACCGCGCGATCGAGGAACTGGGGTTCCACAGCAAATGGGTGCGGTTGCTGGGCACCTACCGCCAGGCGCGGCAGCGGGGGTAAATCGCAAATTTCCTCCCCTGCAAGGGGAGGTGGCAGGGCGAAGCCCTGACGGAGGGGTGTCACGGGTGGCGAGGATGGTCTCCCATCGCCACTGGTGACACCCCTCCACCAGCTTCGCTGGTCCCCCTCCCCTGCAAGGGGAGGAAAGGTTTTGATTCAGCCGTCCGCCCATTCCCTCAACAGCGTATGCGCGATCGCGTAAGCCGGCGGCACGCCGAAGCGCGATTCGTCCCCCGCCAGCGCGGCCCGCACTTCGTCGCGCGACACCCAGATCGCATCTTCCAGCTCGGTCCGGTCGATGGTCAGCCGGTCGTCCAGCGCGGTCGCGACGCAGGCGATCATCAGCGACGACGGGAACGGCCAGGGCTGGCTGGCGATGTAGCGGACGTCCCGCACCCGCACGCCGGCTTCCTCGAACAGCTCGCGCGCGACCGCTTCCTCGATCGATTCGCCGGGCTCCAGAAACCCGGCCAGCGCCGAATAGCGCCCCGGCGGAAAGGCGGGCTGGCGGCCCAGCAGCGCACGACCGTCATGCTCGGCGATCATGATCACGACCGGGTCGACGCGCGGGAAGTGCTCGGTGCCGCACGCCGGGCAGCGCCGGCCCCAGCCTGCGCGAAAAGGATGCGTCGCCGCTCCGCAGCGCGAGCAGAAGCGATGCCGCGCATGCCAGTCGAGCACCGAGCGCGCCGCCGCATAGGTCGCCGCCTCGCCCGGTGCCAGCGCATGCAGCGCCGCGATCATCTCGAACGAACGCCCGCTGGCCGGCTCGGTCGTCAGCTGGGCGAAATGGGGCACGCCGTCTTCCAGCCCGAGCAGGACATGATCCTCCGCCGCGTCGCCCGGGTCGATCGCGGTCCAGCCCAGCCGCCCGTCCGCCATGGCCGGCTCATAGCCGTCAAGGACCAGCCGCCGCGCCGCCGGATCGGCCAGCGCGGCCGCGAACCCCGCTTCGTCGTGCCGCAGCGGATCGGCACGGTCGAGCCGACCACCGGTAAAACCCAGAATACTCACCGGCGTGCCGCCCCCATATCCTGATAGAGCGCCGCCGCCAGATCGCGCTTCAACGGCCAGCGATCGGCGGGGAAATAATTGACCATGATCGTGCCGCGAACTCCGCGCGTCGGGTCGACATAGGCGACCGTCCCCGCCGCGCCGCCCCAGCCATAGGTGCCCTTGCCCGGCCCGCCCGGCGTGTCGGCCAGCGTGACCGATCCACCCGCGCCATAGCCGGTCGGCACTCCGCCCCCGCTACCCCCGGTCGATCCCGATACGCCGGCAAAGCGGACCCCGGCGGGCAACAGGTCGGACATGGCGAGCTTCACCGTCTCCGGCTTCATCACGCGGGCCCCGTCGACCGTACCGCCATTCTGCAGCATCTGGAGGAAGCGGTCATAGTCGCGCGCCGACATTACCAGCCCCGCGCCGCCATAGGGAAAGCTGGGCGCCTGGAGAAAAACCGAGGTCGCGCCCGGATCGACCGGCACCAACTGATCGCCCAGAAACGTATAGTTGGTGACCAGCCGGTTGGCGGCCGATGCCGGCACCCGCCAATAGCTGGAATTCATCTTCAGTGGATCGAACAGCCGCGTCTGGACGAAGCGCTCGAACGGCATGCCCGACACCTTCTCGACTACCGCCGCCATGACGTCGAGGCCGATGGAGTAGCTCCACTTCGTCCCCGGCTCGGCGATCAGCGGCAGGGGCGCGACGCGCTCGGCGAATTGCTGGAGGCTCGTGGGGCGGACCCGGCGCACCGCCGCCTCCACCTGCGTATTGGCGGCGAAGGGCACGATGCCCAGCCGCTCATATTCCTTCAGCAGCGGCCCCTTGGTGGTGATGCTGTACCCCAGTCCCGCCGTGTGGGTCAGCAGGTTGCGGATGGTGATCGGCCTGGTCGCGGGCCGGCTCTCCAGCGAGGTGTCGGCATTGGTCAGCACCCGCATCTGCTTATAGGCGGGATAGATGTCGGACAGCGGCTGATCGAGGCCGAGCTTGCCCTCCTCGATAAGGATCATCGCCGCCATGGCGGTGACCGGCTTGGTCATCGAATAGACGCGCCACAGCGTATCCGGCCCGACGGCGGGCGCATTGGCGGCGAGCGCGGTGCGCCCGGCCGAGACGAAGACCGGCGGCTGGCCCTGCCGGCCGATCGCCGCGGCTATGCCCGGCATCTTGCCCGATCGGACATAGCTGTCGAACAGCGCCTGCGTCGCGGGCAGCCTGGCGGCCGTGACCTTCAGCGCCGGCTGGGCCGGGCGCGCGACCTGCGCCGGGGCGGCGGCACCCAGCAGGGTCAGCATCGCCCCGCCCGTCAACATCATATGACGCATCATCACTCAGGCCCCTTTCAATCGATCGGCTGCCCGCGCGAACAGCGTAGGCAGGCCGGCAGTTCCCAAATCCTTGATCGGCCACCATTCTCCCGCATCGGGATCGGCCGGCACGCCGTCCGTCCGGGCCAGCGCCAGTTCCAGTTCGAAATGGGTGAAGCCATGGACGACCGTGTCGTTCAGCATGACCCACGGCCCCTTGGCCGGCGCATCGGCCAGCCCCGGCCGCTCGTCCGTCCACGGCCCGGTCGGCAGCGCGCGCATCCCGCCCAGCAAGCCCTTGTCCGGCCGCCGCACCAGCCAGACATGGCCATCGCGCTCGATCCAGAAGATGGTGCCGTGACGATAGGGCCGCTTCTTCTTCGGGGCCTTGGCGGGCAATGTCTCGGCAATACCCTCGGCCCGCGCGCGGCAATCGACCGCGATCGGACAGAGCAGGCATTGCGGCTTCTTCACGGTGCAGATGGACGATCCCAGGTCCATCATCGCCTGCGCGAAATCACCGGCGCGCGTGTCGGGGGTGATGCGATCGGTTGCGTCCCGGATCGCGGGCCGCGCGGCGGGCAATGGCGTCTGGATCGCGAACACGCGTGCGACCACCCGCTCGACATTGGCATCGACGACCACCGCGCGCTCGCCGAACGCGATCGCCGCCACCGCCGCCGCCGTATAGGCGCCCAGCCCCGGCAGTTCGCGCAATTCGGCCTCGGCCCCGGGAAAGCGTCCGCCATGCTCGGCGACCACCGCCCGCGCCGCCTTCACCAGATTGCGGGCGCGGGCATAATAGCCCAGTCCCGCCCAGGCGGCCATGATGTCCTCGTCCGGCGCGGCGGCGAGGCTCGCGACATCGGGCCAGCGCGCCACCCAGGCGGTGAAGCGCGGAGTGACTGCCGCCACTGTCGTCTGTTGCAACATCACCTCGGACAGCCAGACACGGTACGGGTCGGGCACCTCCCCCGGCTTGCTGCGCCAGGGCAGGTCGCGGGCGTGACGGTCGTACCAGGCGAGCAGCCGGGCGGCGGGGCCGCCGTCCAAGGGGGCGGGCGATGATGAATGCTTGGCGTCCACCCGCCCGCTATGGCATGGAGCCCGATATGAGCAAGCGCGTCCGCGCCCCCCAGGAGCCGCCCCCCCGTTCCAACCGCCCCCGCGCGGTGTCCGAACTGCTGCCCGCCATCGGCGGCGCGGCCTTTCGTCGCTTCGGTTTCGTCCAGAGCGCGATCGTCAGCCGCTGGCCCGACATCGTCGGCCCCCGCCTGTCGACCGCCAGCGCACCCGAATCGATCCGCTTTCCACAGGGCGAGAAGCAGAATGGCGTCCTGACGCTGGTCGTGCGCGGCGCCCACGCGCCGATGATGCAGCATATCGCGCCCGAGATCATCGAACGAGTGAACCGCTTCTTCGGCTATCCGGCGGTCGCGCGGCTGCAGATTCGCCAGGGCGAACTGCCGATGGCCGCCCCCCGCCGCGCCGCGCCGCCCAAGCCGCAGCCGGTGCCGCCGGAAATGGGCGACGGCCTGCGCCAGATCGCCGATCCGGAGCTTCGCGCCGTGCTCGAATCGCTTGCCGCCGGCGTCGCCGCGACGCGCGGCCTTCCCAAGGTGTCGTGATGCGTCTTTTCCTGTCGCTGGCCGCGATCGGCCTCGGTCTCGCCCTCCCCGCAACGGCCATGGCCGCCCAAGCGCAGCGCAAGGGCGTCGACTGGACCACCCACGTCACCCAGACGCCCACCGGGACGTACGTCATCGGCAATCCGGCGGCGCGCGTGAAGCTGGTCGAATATGTCAGCTATACCTGCCCGCACTGCGCCGATTTCGCGGTCAAGGCCGAGCCCGTCCTGAAGGACAGGATGGTCCGATCGGGTTCGACCAACGTCGAGATCCGCCACTTCATCCGCGACCGGCTCGACCTCGCCGCCGCGATGATCGCGCGCTGTGGCGGGGCGGCGAAGTTCGCCAGCCTGAACACCGCGATGTTCGCGCAGCAAAAGACGTGGCTGGCGCGCGGCATGGAGTATGAACAGGCCAATGGCCAGCGTATCGGCACCTATCCGCTGGCGGCACAGATGCGCGCGCTGGCCGATGGCGCGGGCTTGAGCGCGATCGGCAAGGCCGGCGGCCTCAGCGATGCGCAGATTGGTGCTTGCCTGGCCGACCGCGCCGCCGCCGACCGGGTGGTCGCGATCACCACCGCCGCCCCCGACACGATCGAGGGCACGCCCGGCTTCTTCATCAACGGCAAGCAGGCCATGGGCGTCTTCACCTGGGACGCCCTGCAACCGCTGCTGCGCACCGCCGGCGCCCGCTGATCCCCTTTCCCCATCGGAGCATTTGTCGATGACGTCTCGCCTTCTCCTCCTCGCCCTGCCGCTGGCGCTCGCCGCTTGCGGCGGCAACAGCGGCAACGCCAACAGCAGCACCCCGGCCGCCTCGCCGCTGCCCGCCGTGCCCGCGCCGGCCGGCCAGGACTGGACCCAGGTCGTTCGCAAGACCGACGAGGGTTATGTGATGGGCAACCCCGATGCCCCCATCAAGCTGGTCGAATATGGCTCGCGCCTGTGCCCGGCCTGCGGCGCCTTCGCGCGTGAGGGTTTCGAGCCGCTGACCAACACTTACGTCAAGTCGGGTAAGGTCAGCTGGGAATTCCGCGAATTCCTGATCCACGGCGCGCCCGACCTGCCGCCCGCGCTGCTCGGCATCTGTCAGGGCGAGACGATCTTCTTCCCGCTGCTTGAACAGATGTATCAGGCGCAGCAGGGCTTCAACGACAAGCTGCAGGCGATGACGCCCGCGATGCAGCAGCAGCTCCAGAACGCCAAGCCGGTCGACGCGATCAAGGCGATGGCCGAGCAGATGGACCTGATCAACTTCGTCAAGCAGCGCGGCATCCCCGAAGCCAAGGCGCGCCAGTGCCTGGCCGACATGACCCAGATCGACCGCCTGACCAAGCAGACCCAGGATCGCGGTGCCGACGGCACGGTGACGGGCACCCCGACCTTCCTGCTGAACGGCAAGCCGGTACAGGGCGCGATCGGCTGGAAGGATGTCGAGGCCGCACTGAAGAACGCCGGCGCGTAAGCGGTTCGGGTTTTCCGGTTTCGGAGAGGCGGTCGGGCAAAAGTCCGGCCGCCTTTTTTGTTTTCCTCCCTCCACATCCGCCGGACCTCGGCGAAGGCCGGGGTCTAATTGGGACGCCTTCAAGAATGCGCAGGACGCTTCGTGAGAGGCCGATCCAGACGCTCCCTCCTGCCCCGCCCGCATCTAGGCGCACCCGGTCAGCAGCATCGGAACGGCACTCCGGCTTTCCGTCCCCGTCCATAGAGTGGCTGCCCCACCGCCCGTTCGCGCTGAGCGAAGTCGAAGCGCAGCCCGGCCGTTTGTCCCGCGGGATTCCCTTGGCCTTCGACTTCGCTCAGGCTGAACGGAGGTGGGGAATGAGGCCAGTGCGCTGGGCGAGAGGCGCGAGAAACGACCGGCGCCACATTCCGCACCTCCCCCACCTCCGTTCGCGCTGAGCGAAGTCGAAGCGCAGGCCCGGCCGTTTGCCCCACGCGATTCCCGTGGCCTTCGACTTCGCTCAGGCTGAACGGAGGTGGGGAATGAGGCTTGTGAACTGGGCGAAAGGCGCGAGAAGCACGGGATCACCACCGGCACCACATTCCGCACCTCCCCAACCTCCGTTCGCACTGAGCGAAGTCGAAGTGCACGCCCTGCGTCCTCCTCAGACAAAACCGCCCCCCCCGAACGGCGGTTGCAGGACACGAAAAAAGGCCCGGGGATCGCGCCCCGGGCCCTTTCCGTTTGGCTGTGCCGCAAGGACAGGCCGGTTCGGTTCCCGGCGAGGTCGCCCCCGCCGGTCTCCGATTTTTCTGTATGCGCCCATGACTCAGTTGGTCTCTCTCGTAGATGCACGTGATGTGTCAGTTGCCTGACCCGGAGCGGCGTGCACTAGCCCTGGCTCGTGCCACGACGGACGCGATTGACTCTTCTCCCGGTGCGAAGGCCGCCAGTCCCAGTCGCACGGACGACAGACCGGCCCCCCGCGCGACGGCATCGAGCCGGCTGCGAATGCGCTGGCCGGCCGCTTTGAGGCCGTCAGTGCCGACTCGAAGAAAGAGCACGCCCAGGTGGCCCCCATCCAGCCGTCCGGCCAGGTCTGAGGACCGTATCTGTCTCGACAGGTCGTGAAGCACCGGCGACGGCTTCGTTGACGATCCGCCCGTCTGGCTGGCCGGCGGCACCTCCATGACGAGCAGGCCGGCCTGCAGGTTGAGTCGAGATGCGAGCCTGACTTCGTCGGCGAGCTGCGATTCGAAGTCCGCGGTGGACTGCGGCACGCCCGGTCGGCGCTCACCGGTGACGCCCTTCAGCCGTCCGGATAGCCACACGCCCAGCACCATGAGACCCGCCTCGACAAGTGCGGCCTGGGTGTCGGTAAATTCCCTGTCTGGGCCTGGGCGTAGATCA
>SXGS01343690.1_pt1 | contig 13661 bp, 12 predicted proteins | sample 3174681 | NCBI WGS metagenome assembly SXGS01 (sample SAMN11356861, study PRJNA531348) | freshwater metagenome | isolation source: freshwater sample F1-80 | place: China: Fuxian Lake, Yuxi | collected 2017-12-25
CGCCCGTCACCCGGTACACGCCGTGGGTGTCCTTCGTGATGGTGCCGGTGGCGTCGGTCTCCCGCCGCTGCGCCAGCGCATACACCGAGTCCCACTCGTCGGCCGGGTCGTGCACGAGGATCTTCCCCGAGCTGAACATGTCGTGCGCGATGTCGGGGTAACAACCGCTGTAGAACTTGGTGAAGCCGAGCTCCGACGACGCGAGGATCTCGGTCAAGTCCTCGCCGTCGGGCGAGCCGGTCCACAGGCCACCGCCGCTCCCCTCGATGTTGTCGCCCGTCGCGACCACCATCTGCGCGAGCGCGGAGGCCTCGGAGTACCACGCGTCGAACACGCCGTGGTCGCCCCGGTCCGTCCAGTCTTGCGACGCGCCGTTCGCGAAGTTCCACGTCTCCCCGTCGGTGCTGTACGACAGGCCGCCCACGTCGCTGCCCATGAAGAGGTAGTTCTGCCCGTCGCTCGGGCGCACGAAGGTCATGCGGCCACCCGAGGGCATCTTCATCGGCGAGGCGGTAGTCTGCAGGTCCATCAGCGGCGCCATCTCGTAGGCACCGTTGGCGACCGTCAGCCAGTCGATGATCGCGTTTCCACCAGAGCAGTTGACGCGCAGCAAGCCCACCGTCGAGCCCGGCGTGATGTTCGCAAACTTGAGCGCGTTGGTGCCCTCTTCCAGCGAGAGCGCCGTGGACTGCGCCGCGCCCTGCTTCTTCACCTCGACGGTGCAGGTGCCGCCGGTGGCGAGGCTGTCCACGTCGATGCCGACGTTCAGCTCACCCGTTCCCCAGGCAAACGTGTGTGCTAGTGTCGCGACCGATGTTTGTTGAGGGGGGGGTGAGGTTCAGTTGACCTGCCTGGAAGCTGGCGTTGCTGAGCGTCCAGTCCACGGCACCGGGGTTTTCGAGCGCGGTGACGTAGACGCGCCGGATCAGGCGCGAGCCGTCGCAGTCGTCGTCAACCTCGTGGGTGACGTCCTCGGCGGCGGCCGGGTTCACCGCCTCGTTGTCGTCGTCGCAGTCGGGCAGCACGGCCTCGGCGTGCCAGCCGTCCTGGTCGGCGTCGAGGGCGAGGGCTTCCGGCGTGGCGAGCAGGAGCGCGACGAGCATGCAATGGACCCCGGTGTCGGGACATCATGGCACACGGGGTCCGGCGTCGCAAGGGGGGTCGGTCGAACGCGTGGCGCCCGAAAGCCTGCCGTCCCAGCTACGAAACGGGTGGTCGTCACAGAGATGATGGATATCTTATCGGTGTGCCCCGCCGCTCGCGCCCTGAGGAGTCCTTTCTCGAACGTCTCGACGTCGCGATCAACGCGAACCGGCTCGAGGTCTCCGACGACGCGCTGGAAACAGCAGCGGATCAACTCGGATGGGGCTTGCCGGAGATGGTCGGGCTCTTGCTCACACTCGACGCCGACGATTTCGCCGAGTTGAAGCCGAGCACCGCTCTCGGGGGCGGGCTCATCTGGGTGTTCACACCGATGATTGACGACGGCCGACTCTGGGTTCGCCGTTGCGAACGAGGGAAGGTCGTGGTCGGGAGCTTTCACAGAGGATGATTCCATGAGCGAGAACCTCACCGCAAACTGCCCGTTCTGCGACAAGCCGGCGAGACTGATCGAGCGAGAGTACCGCATTCGACGTGGCGAGCGCGTACTCCCTGTTCAGCTTCCCAACTGGGAGTGCCAAACAGGCTGCCTGAATGAGGCCGGGACTGGGCCCTTCCGGTTCGCCAACATGGCGCTTGCTCCGCTGCACGCGGCGCTGACTGAAGCCGCGTGGCTGGCGGCGTTCGGTGAGCCTTTGCCGGCCGCGAAGCCGCCCGGACGCAAGCCCAGGGAGAAACGGACGGTCGACGTGCACCTGTTGCTCACGCCGAGTGAGGCCGCCTGGGTTGACCGGATGCGGGCCGAGCGCTCGCGAGCGGAGTTCATTCGTGAGAAGCTGCTCGCGGGATATACGCGCCCGAGCGACCAACTAAGAAGGCGTGCGCGAGCGAGAGCGAGCGCCGCCCCCCAGTGAGCGCGGGCTCGCTAGCCCGCGCAGTTCAAAACCAACAGCTCGCCGCGCCCCAGCTCCAGACCAACCCCGCGTGAATCCCCCCCTCCTCCCGCGCGTCTGTCCCCCGGGAGCGCCGCGAACGTGGTCCAATTGGCTGAGCTGCGATGAACTCCAACCTCCAGGCGCTGGCGCGATTCGGTCTCGGTGCCCGGCCGGGCGAGGCCGAGGCGGTCCGCGACGTACGCGCGTGGCTCCTCGACCAGGTGCGCCCCGAGGCCGCGAGGAGCAAGGCCTTCGACGGCTTGCCCGGGTCGGTCGACTTCATCAAGGAGTGGGCTCGCGTCGGGAAGGACGGCTCGAAAAGCGTAGGCGCCGCCTGGTACCTCCGCGAGGTCGACGCGCGCGCCCGCGCCGCGCTCGAGAGCCCCGCGCCCTACGCCGAGCGCTGGGTGCGTCACTGGGGCAACCACTTCACGGTGTCGGTGCGTGCCACCTCGATCTTCGGGCTCGCCGGTCCCTTCGAGCGCGAGGTGGTCCGCGAGCGCTGTCTCGGGAACTTCGCCGACTTGTTGCTGGCGAGCGCCAAGCACCCGGCGATGATCCTGTACCTCGACCAGCAGCGCTCGGTCGGTCCCGGCTCCGCGGCACTCTCGGGAGGCGGTGGTTCCGGGCGAGGGCGGCGGCGTTTCCGCGTGCCCCAGGACAGCCCCGGCCTCACCTAGAACCGCGCCCGCGAGATCCTCGAGCTGCACACCCTCGGTGCCGACGGCGGCTACACGCAGGACGACGTTCGCGCGCTCGCCGGCCTGCTCACCGGCTGGACCTTCGACAAGCCGGCCACTCGCGGCGCGGGCTTCCACTTCGCCGAGGAGCGCCATCAGCCCGGCAGCTTCACCCTCCTCGGCAAGAAGTACACCGGCGGCCTCGCCGAGGGTGAACGTGCCCTGCGCGAGCTCGCCCGCCACCCGTCCACCGCGCGCAACGTGGCGCGGCGGCTCGGCAAACACTTCGGCCTGCACGACGCGCCCTCGCTCGCGCTGCTCGAAGCCAACTTCCTCGGCACCGGTGGCGACCTCGCCGCCCTCGCGCGCACCTTGATCGGCCTGGAGAGCGCATGGTCGGCGGCGCCGGTCTTCACCACGCCCGACGACTGGCTGGTGGCGGTGGGCCGGGCAACGGGGCTGGCCAGCTGGATCGACGACGAGGGCGCGCTCGGGCGGGGCCGCAACAAGCCGGACGACGATGGCGACGACAAACGACGTGGCGGCAGCACCCCGTGGCTCGCGGCGATGCGGCTCCTGGGACAGCCCACCTGGGGCGCCGACTCGCCCGAGGGCTGGCCGGACGACGAGGCGGCCTGGGCGGGACCAGAGCAGGTCTTGCGACGCGTGGAGCTGTCGCAGGCGATGTCGCGTCGCCTGTCGCGACTCGACCGCGCGCAGTGGGACGGCGCGCTCGCGACCCTGGGCCCGCGTCTCGCCCCGGAGCGCCTGCGCATGGTGGAGCGCGCCGGCGACCGGGCCACGGCGTTCTCCCTATTGTTTCTCGCGCCTGAGGTCCTACGTCGATGAGCCTGACGCGTCGCGACATCCTCGTGGGCGGCGCCGGGGCCGCCGTGGGGCTCCTTGGCGGGCTCACCGGCTGGCGCGTGGCGATGGCAGCCACCCCGGTCGCGGCGGCGGCGAGTCGCGACGCGAGCGACGCGCGGCTGGTCCTGATCATCCTGCGCGGCGGCCTCGATGGGCTCGCGGCCTTCCCGCGCCCAGGCGACGCGCAATGGCGTGCGCTCGGTCGCGACACCGAGGCCAAGGTCAACCTGTCAGACGGCTTCGCGCTTCACCCAGGGCTCGCGTCCCTGGCCCCATGGTGGACCGAGGGCGCCCTCGCGCTGGTTCCGGCGGCGGGCCAGCCGGCAGCCACCCGCTCGCACTTCGACGCGCAGGACCTCCTCGAGGAAGGCGGTGCCAAGCTCGGCGACGTGCAGGACGGCTGGCTCCGCCGGGCGCTCGACACGCTCGGCATGGGCTCGGCGGCGACCGCCATCGGCACCGGCGTGCCGCTGGTTCTTCGCGACAAGAAGGGCGCGGGCGCATCGAGCGTCGACCCGGGGCGCGAGAGTCGGCTCGATGACGCGCTGGCACGCGAGCTGTCGCGACTCTGGGCAGGCGATGGCACGCTGGAAGCGGCGCTCGGCGAGGCGATGCGCGCCCACGCCGCCGCCGACGGCATGACGACCAAGGACGCGGGTGGCGATGGCCTGGCCGCGGAGGCCACCGGTGCCGGACGGCTGCTCGGCCCCGGCGGGGGCTACCGGGTGGCGGTGCTCGACAACGCCGGCTGGGACACCCATGCGGGCCAGGCAGCGCGCCTGGAGCGGCAGCTGGGCGACCTGGCGGCCGCGCTCGCCGGGCTACGCGCGGGTGTAGGTGAGCTGTGGCCTCGGACCGCCATCCTGGTGACGACGGCGTTCGGCCGCACCGCGCGCCCGAACGGCACCACCGGCACCGACCACGGGACGGCCGGGCCGCTCTTGCTCGCCGGCGGCGCCATCCGGGGCGGTCGCGTGGTGGGCGACTGGCCGGGGCTGGTGGAGTTGCACGAGGGGCGCGATCTGCGCGTGGCTACCGACGTGCGCGCGGTGTTCAAGGGGGTGTTGCGCGATCACCTCGGGGTCGACGCGGCGAGGCTCGAGCGCGAGGTTTTCCCGGGGTCGGCGGGGGTGAGTGCGCTGGGGGGATTGACCCGCTAAGCTCGCGCGCTCAACGGAGCGTCCATGCCCTCCCGTCGCCAACTGCTCAAAGCCGCCGCCGCGAGCGGCGTGGGCCTCGTCACCGTCCCCGCGTGGCTGGCCGGCTGCGCCAAGCCGGGAGAGCTCGCCTCGCCCGTCGCCAATCTCGACATGCTCAGCACCTTCGGGGTCGACGCGGCGCTGTGCACCACCCTGCTCACCGAGCTCGGCGCGATGGGTGCCGACGCCGCCGACCTCTACTTCCAGCGCACGCGCAGCAACTTCCTCCAGATGGAAGACGGGCGCATCGCCGAGGCCAGCGCCAGCATCGACCTCGGCGTGGGCCTGCGCACCGTGGTGGGCGACCAGCAGGGCTACGCCTTCACCGAGGAGCTGAGTCTCGACGCCATGCGCGGCGCGGCCCGCACCGCGGCCTCCATCGCCAAGGGTGCCGCCCGCCCGGGGCCGGTGGCCTTCAACCCGGCGAGCGGCGGCGCGCTCTACACGCTGGCCGTCCCGTGGAGCCAGGTGGGGGTCGACGCCAAGCTGCCGCTGGTGCGCAAGCTCGAGGCCTACGCCCGCGCGGGCGACCCGAGTGTCAGCAAGGTGACCGTCACCTGGAACGACAGCGAGGAGCAGGTCGTCATCGCCACCATCGACGGGCGCTTGATGCACGAGGTGCGCCCGATGACGCGGCTCTGGTGCATCGTCACCGCCACCAAGAATGGCCAGACCTTCAGCAACAGCGCCAACCTCGCCGGGCGACGCGGCATCGACTGGTTCTCCGACCAGAACCTCGCCGAGCTGGCCAAGCGCGCGGTCGACCGGACGATGGTGCTTTTCGAGGCGAAGCGCCCCCCGGCCGGGGAGATGCCGGTGGTGCTCGCCGCCGGCGCGAGTGGCATCCTGCTCCACGAGGCCATCGGCCACGGGCTCGAGGCCGACTTCAACCGCAAGGGCACGTCGATCTACAGCGACATGGTCGGCAAGCCCATCGCCGCCGACTTCGTCAACATCGTCGACAGCGGTATCGAGCCCAACGAACGCGGCGCGCTCTCGTTTGACGACGAGGGCAACCCCACCGAGCGCACGATGCTCGTGGAGAAGGGCATCCTCAAGGGCTACCTGCACGACAGCATCAGCGCGAAGCACTACGGTGTGAAGCCCTCGGGCTCGGGCCGTCGCCAGTCCTTCCGCTTCCAGCCCATGCCGCGCATGCGCTGCACCTTCATGGAGAACGGTCCGCATACAAAGGACGAGATCGTCGCGAGCGTGAAGAACGGCATCATCGCGGAGACCTTCACCAACGGCCAGGTGCAGATCGGCGCGGGCGACTACACCTTCTACATCAAGAACGGCTGGCTCATCGAGAACGGCAAGATCACGGCGCCGATCAAGGATGTGAACATCATCGGCAACGGCCCCGAGTCGCTCAAGCGCGTGACGATGGCCGCGAACGACACCCAGCTCGATACCGGTGGTTGGACCTGTGGCAAGGACGGCCAGGGGGTGCCGGTGTCGCAGGGTTTGCCCACCGTGCTCGTGTCCTCGATGACCGTTGGAGGCGTCAATGCTTGATACCCTGAGCCAGCTCGCCGCCGATGGCGTGGCCCGCGCGAAGAAGCTCGGCGCCAACGAGGCCTTCGTGGCGGTGCGTCGCAACGCCAAGACCGAGATCCAGCGTCGCGACGGCAAGACCGAGCGCATCGTGGAGAGCGTGGCCCGCTCGATGTCGGTGCAGCTCTACGTCGACGGCCGCTACTCCGCGCAGACGACCACCGACCTGCGTCCCGAGGCGGTCGACCAGTTCCTCGCCGACGCCATCGCGCTCACCCGCGCGCTCGAGCCCGATCCGCACCGCAGCATCACCGACCCGGCGCTGTTCCCGAGGTCCTTGGCGGCCGTCGAGAGCGACGACGCCGCGCTCGCCGCCGGGCTCTCCGCCGCCGACCGCGAGGCCTGGGTGGCCACGATGGAAGAGCACGCCCGCAAGCACGACAGGGTGATCTCCGCCACCGCGAACTTGACGTATGAGCGCTCGTTGGCCGCTTGTTCCACGAGCAACGGCTTCGCCGGCACCAACCAGGGCACCCACATCTCGCCGAGCGTGGATGTCACCTTGCGCGACGAGGGCGACAAGCGCGCGGAAGACGGCGACTACGCCTGGACGCGCTTCATCGGCGATCTCCCGAGCGCGGCCAGCATCGGCGACAGCGCCATCCGCATGGCGAGCACCCGCCTCGGCGCGAAGAAGGGGCCCACGCTCAAGGGCACGATGATCGTCGATCCCCGCGTGGCGAGCATGCTCATCGGGCGGCTTTTGCAGCCGGCCACGGGCAACGCGCTCCAGCAGGGGCGTAGTTTCTGGGCCGGGAAGCTCGGGCAGAAGGTGCTGAGCGACAAGCTCACCATCATCGACGATCCCTTGCTCGCACGGGGGCTTGCCTCCCGCCCCTTCGACGGCGAGGGCATCGCCGCGGCACGCTTGCCGATCATCGAGGCGGGAAGCCTGAAGAACGCCTATGTCGACACCTACTACGGCAAGAAGGGCGGTTTGAGCCCCACGACTGGGAGCCCGTCCAACCGCGTGGTCTCGCTGGGTGACAAAGACCTCGCGGGGTGGATCGCCGCCGTCAACAACGGCGTGCTCGTCACCTCCTGGCTCGGCGGCAACGCCGACGCCAACACCGGCGACTTCAGCTTCGGCATGCGCGGCCACCTCGTCGAGAGCGGGAAGCTGGGCGGGCCGATCGGCGAGATGAACGTCACCGGCAACTTCATCACCTTGTTCGCGGGCCTCGCCGGGCTCGGCAACGATCCCTGGCGGTACTCGTCCACGCTCTGCCCCACGCTCGTCTTCGAGGGCGTGCAGTTCTCCGGGGCCTAGGCATGAAGTTGCCCCGCTTCCTTCGCGTGGTGGAGGCGGGACCACGCCTCTTGGTGGAGTTGCCCTGGCTGCTCGAGGATCCGAGCGGCTTCGCCGAGGTCTTCGGTTCGAACCTGCTGCGCTACGAGGTGAGCATCGGCGCCCGAACGGTGGCCGAGGGCGAGATGGTGGGGCATTTCGAGGTCAACCTCGGCCGCGAGGCGAGCGGCGCCTACCGGGTGGAGCTGCGCGCGCGCGACCGGGTGATCTGGAAACAGGACATTTTTGCGCAGCCTCGATTGTCACGAACACCCGAGCAGGTCGACGCGATGGCGCGCAAGCTGGCGCCGGTGTTCCTATTCTCCGCGAAGGAAGAGTATTTCCCGGTGTCGCTGGCCACGCTCATCGGCGCACCGGCGGTGAAGGCCAGCGACGACACCGTGGAGGTGGCGACGGTGCACGGCGAGCTCAAGGTGCCGCTCGCGCAGCTCGAGGAGTTCCTGCGCTACAATGGGCACGCTGACTACCTGCTCGACCAGTCGGCCTTCGACGCGGAGAAGGTTTTCGACGACGTGCGCGGCGACTGTCACAACAGCACCGTGTACTACAGCTACCTGGAGGAAGAACAGACGGGGCGTGCCTTTCTCAACTTCCACACCTTCTACGCCTTCGACCCCAAGACGGGGATCGCGAAGCTTCTCGGCGTGGGACCGCACGTGTTCGACCGCGAGAGCCTCACCTACGTGATCGGGCGCGATGGAGAGCCGGAGTGCCTCGTGGTGTCTGGTCACCTCGAGGGACAGCGAATCCTCTTCTTCGACAGCCTGAAGTTCTGGAGCGAAGGTCGCGTCCGGATGAGCTACCCCGACGAGAAGATCGCCGAGGTGAGGGGACACGCGGTGATCCCGGTGGCCGAGGGCAGCCACGCGCTCTACCCCTCGCCGGGGATGTACCACATCAGTGTCCTCGCCGAGCTGGCCGGACACGTGCTCGGTCCCTTGTGTTCTCTGCTGGGTATCGACGCCCCGGCCGACGAGTCGCTCGCGCCCCACCAGGTGCTCTTGCCGCCCAACCTCCGCAGCGACCGCTTCGCGAGCTACACGCTTCGTCCCTTGCGTTTCGACCTACTGCGCTCCGAGCCCTTGCCGGCCTCGCCGCTCTACGACCCGGCCAGCGCGGCGCTGGTCTTCAGTGGCTACTGGGTGGATGTGCCCGGCTTTGCCAACGAACGATTCCCGCCCTTCTCCTCCCGCGAGGTCAACCCCGCGCCCTGGTGCGACGAGGCCTACCCCTGGAACTGGGATGAGCTGCCGCCGAGCCTCGTGGAGCACAACCACGCGCTCGCCCGTGCCATCGAGGCGGAGCTACGGTGCTGAACCCGATCGCGGTGGCGATCCCTTTCTTCCTCATCACGATTCTCGGCGAGATGGGCTGGTCGGCCCGGAAGGGCCTCTGGGCACGTCCCCGACCCATCTACCGGCTCCCCGACGCGCTGGGCGACCTCGGCTGTGGTCTCTTCTCGCAGGTGACGGGCCTCGTCCTCAACAACGTGGTGATGGCGGCGGCCTATGAAGCCGTGTCGCGACTGGCACCAACGTCGCTGGGGACGGGCCTCGCCACGTGGATCTTCGCCTTCGTGGCTCTGGATTTCTGCTACTACTGGTGGCACCGGGCGAGTCACCGCGTGAACGTGATGTGGGCCGCCCACGTGGTGCACCACCAGAGCGAGGACTACAACCTCGCCGTGGCGCTGCGGCAGGCGATCTTCACGCCGCTCACCTCGATTCCTTTCTACATGCCGCTGGCGCTCATCGGGGTGCCCACGAGCGTTTTCGCGATCACGCTCGCGCTGAACACCTTGTACCAGTTCTGGATCCACACTCGCCTGGTGGGGCGGATGGGTTGGTTCGAGGCGGTCTTCAACACGCCCTCTCACCACCGGGTGCATCACGGCATCAACCCCCAGTACATCGACCGCAACCACGCCGGGGTGTTCATCGTATGGGATCGCCTCTTCGGCACCTTCGAGCCAGAGAAGGGCGAGCCCGTGTATGGGATCGTGGAGGGTTTCGACAGCTTCGACGTGCTCGCCGCCAATCTGCGCCCGTACGCGAAGCTCGCGCGATTGTCGCTCGCCTGCCGGGGGATCGATTGTGTCCGGGCCTGGTTTTCGCCGCCCGAGTGGCGCCCTGCTTACCTTGGGGGTCCGGTGGTGATCCCCGAGCCCACCCCGGCGCTTCGATTTGACCCTCGCCTGTCGCCGGGGGTGCAACGTTACGCTTTCGCGGCCTTCTTCGTGCAGGCAGCGGTGTTGTTTGTCTTGCTCCTAGGCCTGTCACCGGCATTCGCGTGGCTTGGGGCCGCGTTCATCCTCGCCGGCCAGGTGACGCAGGCGGGCCTCTTGCATGGGCGGTCCTGGGCGCCGGGCGTCGAGGTGGTGCGCTGGATCGTGTCGCTCGCGGGGGTCGCATGGTTGTCCTTGTCCTGAGTCTCGCGCGGGCCGCCGACACCTGGACCGACGTCGCGCCGGGCGTGCGCCAACTGGTCCGAACCACCTCCGACCCCCTGCGAATCTTCGCCATCGAGGCCGATCTCTGTGGCGACGGCGTGTCGCTCCGGGCGACGATGTCCGAGGAACGGGCCGACCGGGTGAGCGACTTTGCCGGGAGCGTGGGCGCCACCGCCGCGATCAACGGTGACTTCTTCTCCTACGACGACTACAGCACCTCCGGGCTCGCGCTCGGCGAGGGCGAAGAGTGGTGCGGCGACAACACGAGCGAGGGCTTCATCGTGGGCGGGCGCGACCACGCGTGGATCTCGCCGCCCGCGGAAGACTGGAACGAGCTTGCCATCTGGATGGAGCAGGCCGTGGGCGGCCGTCCACAGATCGTCGTCGACGGCGTGGCCCAGTCCGGCCTCAGCGACCCTTCCCACTGCCCGGACCTGCACCCGCGCACCGCCGTGGGACTCAGCCGCGACCGGCAGACCCTCTACATGCTGGTGGTCGACGGGCGCATCTCATCGAGCGACGGGGTGACCTGCGACTGGCTGGGCGACATGATGGTGGAGCTCGGCGCGTACACCGCGATCAACCTCGACGGCGGCGGTAGCAGCACGCTGTGGACGGAAGTGTCCGGCGTGGTGAACGACCCGAGCGACGGCAGCGAGCGGGTGGTGGCGAATCACCTCGCGCTCATCGTGTCGGGCAGCGAGCCCGCGCAGAGCTGCGACTGGTGGCAGGACGACCTCTTGCTGAGTGCCTACGCCCTCGACGGCGGCCCCACCGATGTGGACGGCGACGGGATCGGCGACGCCTGCGCACGCTCCTCCACCGACTTTCGCTGTGTCACGGCGGCGGGTGACACGTGGACGACCTCGGACTTGTCCAACGACACGGGTTTCTCGGCTGAGTCCGCCTACAGTACGATCCGCAGCGGCGACATCGACGGCGACGGCCTCGCCGACTTCTGCGCGCGGGGCGCGGAGGGTGTCCGGTGTTGGCGGTCGAACGGTGGGGGGTTCGACCCGGCGATCGTTGGACCCGAACTCTCCGACGCTGCCGGCTGGGGCGACATCCGCTACTTCTCCACCTTGCGCCTCGCCGATATCACCGGCGATGGACGGGACGATCTCTGTGCTCGTGCCGGGGCGGGTCTCTGGTGCTGGCCATCCACCGGCACCGGCTTCGGCGACCGGATTGACGGCCCTTCCTGGTCGGACAGCTCCGGCTGGGACGAGCCCTACTACTACGGCACCATCCGGTTTGGCGACCTCGATGGCGACGGTAAGGCCGACGCCTGCGCCCGCGCGGCGGCCGGGATGAGTTGTTACCTGTCAGACGGGGACGGTTTCTCCGCCGCCATCGGCGGGCCAGCCTGGACCAACGACCTCGGCTGGAACGCGGTGATGTACTGGAGCACGATCCGGCTCGACGACCTCGACGGCGACGGGCGCGCCGAGCTGTGTGGACGGGGTGAGGGTGGCTTCGAGTGTCACGGCTGGGATGGGGCGGTGTGGCAGGTCGGCGCCACGCAAGCCGAACTCACCGACGAGCGCGGCTGGTTCGATCACTCCAACTACTCCACCTTTCGCCTCGGCGATGTCGATGGCGACGGCGACAAGGACCTCTGCGCGCGCGCCGACGCCGCCAGCTGCTGTTGGCTCTACGAGGCGGGAAACTTCGGCACGCGCTGGGACCTCGATGAACTCGACGACGACGGCGGCTGGGACCACTGGCGTTATTACTCCACGATCCGCCTCGCCGATGTCACGGGCGACGGCCGGGACGACCTGTGCGCACGCTACGCCGCCGGGTGGTACTGTCACCCGTCGAATGGGAGCGGCTTCGACGCGGCGGTGGCGGGCCCGGCCTGGTCGGACGAATCCGGCTGGGACGACATGAAGTACTACTCGACCATCCGGCTCGGCGGGAGCCGGTTCGTCGCGAGCGCGGGGGACGCGGGGGTTGATGACAGCGGGGCGGAACCCGCGGCGGCCACGCGCACGCCGGGGGACTCCGAAGGATGTGGGTGCGAGGGGGGATCCGGCGCGCTGATCCTGCTCCTGGTGGGGTGGAGGCGGCGGTGGACGTCGGGAGCGGGGCGTGGCATTGTGTCCCGGTGACCGACGAACCCGGATCGAGCCCTCCACCGCCCTTCCCCACCAGGGGCTGCTGGTCGGCGCTGGTGGAGGTCGCCTCGCGCGGTTGCCGGGTGGCGGACGAGGCCTGGGGCGACGACTACGGCGTCGCGCGGGCCGACGCGGCGGCAGGCTTCCCGCGGGTGTTCACGTGGGGCGCGAACGCCTCGTGGACCGAGCCCTATTGGCCCTTTGTGGCGGCCGCCTACCTGGGCATCTCGCGGGCGCCCGGCCCGTTCACGGAGGGGTGGGAGATCGAGCAACTTGGCTGGTGCCTGCCCGCGGCGCGACCGGTGGAAAGCGTTGCGCTGCGGATGGTGGCGCGGAGAATACGGCATTTGAGCGGAATAATATACCACCCCCCCCCCCCCCACAGGCTGGCGAGGCGGGCGGGTCGGCCTCGGTTCACGACGCAGTGATCGACGACGCCCTCCGGCGACAGCTCACCGCGCGCCTGTTCCACTGGGCTCGCCTGCGCGCGGGCGGCGAGCAATTCCCAGCGTTTCGACAGGCATACATCCGCGAGGCGAGGGCGGCGGCGGGCGAGCCGGTCGCCAATTGTTTTCACCGGCTGAGCTCGGCGCAGCTCGCGGGCGTGGCCGGGGCCGAGCCGTCCCGGGCGCGCGCCGTCCTCGCGCGCCGCCGAAACGGGGCGCGTCACCTGCGGCTGGCGCTTGGAGATGCGGAGTGAGGTCGTACGAATTCGTACACCGGCGGGGAGCGGCTGTCGCGACCCCGCGGGGCTACCCTGTGCTCACGGGCAACAACAACCGTCCCGCAGGAGCACAAGATGAGCAGTGGCGCGACGTATCTAATGGTGTGCGAGGACCTGCTGGTCACGAGCATGGGCAACGGCAGCGTGCAGCAGGTGGTGCTATCGCCGCCGAAGTCCTGGAACCTCGGGCTCAATCTGGCCGAGATCGTCGCGGGGCTTCGCATCAAGTCGCTGACAACCAACACCGGCATCAAGGTGCGGTGGCAGTACTCGCTCGACGGAAAGACCTGGGTCCAGGGCGGCGACATCGGCGCCGAGCGCACCGCCGACGGGGACTACGTGGCCAGCCTCACGACAGTGCTGGAAATGCTCCCGTGGTGCCGCATCGTGATCGAGACGCGCAACACCGTCGATGGCGTGCCCAAGAGCGGCCTCGTGTCCGTCTGGGCCTACTACAAGTACCGCTCGTAGGCGCGCCGTGAGCGCCTGCACCTGCAAGCCCCGCGATGCCGACCAGGCGGCCATGCTGGCCGCCTTCCAGCGCGCCTTCGTGGAGACCCGGCTCCGCCTCGGCGTGCCGGGGGAGGCGGCGCCCGCGAGCTGCGGCTGCTCGCCTGGTGCGGGTGGGGGCGGCTGCAACTGTCGTCGGGGGGGCCGGAGCGAGGCGCCGCCCGTGCCTCCGGGCAGCCCGCGCGAGGTGGGCGAGGCGCTGCGTGGTGC
>SXGS01360683.1_pt1 | contig 13658 bp, 7 predicted proteins | sample 3174681 | NCBI WGS metagenome assembly SXGS01 (sample SAMN11356861, study PRJNA531348) | freshwater metagenome | isolation source: freshwater sample F1-80 | place: China: Fuxian Lake, Yuxi | collected 2017-12-25
CCGGTGCCAAACGTTGTTCCTCACCCTCCCGCGCCCTCGCGTTCGACTCAATGTCCCAAGCCACCTCTTCTCGGAAATTTAAGGGATTTGGACTTGCTCGCCTTTTTCCCCTCCAGGGGTCGGTTTACTGAGGTCTGAACGCTCGAACCAGCGCCGTCGAGTGCGAACGCTGGCCGCAGGCGGCGAGGGCCTCGGCGGCGGCACGGCGCACCGGCGCACTGGTGGAATCCAGCAGGCCGGCCAACGCGTCGCCCGAAGTTTTGTCGGCGCGTGCGGCCAGAGCCCGGGCGGTAGCGCAGACGGCCGAGATGTCCGGGTCTGTGAGCCGGGCGCGAAGCTTCGCCGCGTCGAGTTTCCAGATCGCGGCAAAGAACGTCTCGCCCGGCTCCGGCTTCAGTTCGCGTCGTTCCGTCCATCGCACACGATAAATGCCACCCGGCGCGCGCGAATCGCGGATGCGGCCTGTCGGGCAGTGCTCCACATACCAGCCGCCGGTATCCACGATCAGCAGCGACCCATCAGGCGCTTCGAGCACGTCGGAGGGATGAAAATCAGGGTGCTCGCCCGTGGCGAAATCCACGTTCGCCGAGGCAAAGGTCGAACCTTCGCGCCGCAACTCGTGTCGCACCACTTTCCGGGTGTTGTGCTCGGCGACGAACAGGCTGCCTCGCCATTCCTCTGGAAAGCCCGTCCTGCGCAGCCGTGTCAGCCCGCTGTGCGCGACCGCCGGCAGCAGTATGAGCGGAGGCAGCGTGACGCCCGTACGAGGCAGGGGCGTGCCCCGGTCGGCCGCATACGGATAAAGCCCGCCGGGCGCGCAATCGACGAGCGCATCGCGATAACCTCCCGCGGGCTTTTGGAACCAGTTGTCTGTGCCGATGAATTCACCGCCGGGCATGAACTCAATCTCGACTAGATTTTCGAAACCACGGCTGATGACTTCGGGTTGGGACCCATCGGGCCGACAGCGGAAGAGCGCGCCCGCCACGCCTTCAAGAAATGTCCCGTCGCCACGCGGCAGCTTCCAACCGTCTGGTTCGCCCATCGTGAAATAGAGCAAACCATCCGGGCCGAAGGTCAGGCCGTGCAGGCTGCCGTTGTCCGTATGGCCAAAGCCGCTCAGGATGACCTCGCGCTTGTCCGCGCGCCCGTCGCCATCGGTATCCGCAAGCGCCACGAGATTCGGCGGATCGGCTAGATACAGCCGCCCCTCATGCCAAGCCAACCCCATCGGAAACGTGACGCCCTGAGCGAAAACCGTCGACACATCAAATCGTCCATTCCCATCCGCATCTTCCAGCCGCGACACACGGCAGTCGCGTGTGAGCTTCCTCAAGCCCGCGTAAAGATCGTTCCCCGACGACTCCGCGACGTAGAGCCGTCCGGCGTCGTCGAAGCAGGCAAACATCGGAAACCGAACCATGGGTTCCCCCGCCGCCAGCTCGATGGTGAAGTCCGCCGGCACTCGCACCGCTTTCAGAAACGCGGCGTAGTCAAATGCCGGAGGCGCGGCCGACACAGTCCAAGCCAATACTCCGAGCGCCAGGCCGGCGCTTCTTGCAAGCAGCGCTCTGAAGACTCCTGATGCCATTTCAGGGTCGTTGCATTTCCGCATGGGGGACGGGCGGCAAGAGCACCCGGCCGGCTTCGGCGGGCGCACCCAATCGAAACGGCGGCGGAACATCACCCTGAATAAGGCAGTTGAACCTCGCGGAGATTTGCAAAAGGCTGGATGAGAAAGCTTTGACGAAGAGCGAGGCATATCCCTTGTGGATTTGGTGAGTGATTCGGCAGAACTGTATTGCCAGGATCTTGCGAAGACTCGCCAAGAGCAACTGCCGTTTTTAGAATCACTGTTCTCCCTTCAGATAGGCCAGCAGATCGGCGAGGTCCTGCGCGGTCATCGTCTTCTCCAGTTCCTGCGGCATGAGGCTGAGACGGCTCGCAGTCAACCGGGCAATCTGGCCGCGGGAAATATTTTCCTCCACACCCTGCCCCAGGCGCAAAGCAATGTTCCCGGCGTTCTCCGAGGCGAGGAGTCCGGTGAGCACGCGTCCGTCCTTCAATTCGCATTCGTAATTGACGAAGTTCGGCGCGATTTCCGCCTCGGGAATCACGATGTGATACAAGATGGACTCCTTTGGCTGCTGTCGAATGTCGAACAGGTCCGGCCCAACGGCCACGCCCTGCTGGTTGAACCGGTGACAGGCCGCGCACGCCTTCTCGAAAACAGCGCGGCCATTGGCGGGAATGGGGGACAGCTTCAACGCTGCCTTGGCCTCGGTGAAGGCGCGCTCGCGATCGCCAACGGGTGCCGCAAAAACCTTTTCCGCGCGTGACTTCACCTCCGGGTTTTTGGCTCGGCGCAGTTGGTCCCGCTGCGCAGACGTGAGCGAATTGCCAGAGACGCGGCCCGCCTCGATGGCGTCGAGGAGCATGGAAGCGAATTCCGGCCCGCCCGCCATCCGATCCAGCAACATCGTTCGCACGCCCGGTGTGTAAGCATTCCAGCGCTCCGCCGCCAGCAGTGACAGCAAGCCAGCCATGCGCGAGGGCTGGAGAAGGGAACGAGTGGCGGCGCGTTGCACGTCGAGGGGATGCTCGGCTCCCAGCAGACCGGAAAGCAGCTTCGTGGCGTCGCTCGAATCGTCGAATGCGAGCAGCTCCACACACACAACGCGGAGTTCCTCAGCCGTTTCCTTTGCGGTGGCTTGCGTTCGAGCCTGCGACAGCAACTCGGAAAACCGTTCCGGATCGGAGCCTGCGGCGCGCCGAAACTCCGGGCCCGTGGCGTTGGCGAATCCCAGATTGGCGGCGGTCACCATTCCGCGCGGCGCCGAGACCAGCGAGCGCGCCATCTCTTCGTAGGCCGACAAGATCTTTGGCGGCTCGAGGCCGGAACCAAGCTGACGGCCCAAGTCACCCGCGAGGCCGATGAAACCCTCCGGCAACGGTTCGCGGGCGCGGGCAAGTTCAGCGAGCAGGCCCAGGGCATTCGTCCGCACCGGCAACGCCGAGAGCATCGCCGCGCGCGTCCAACGATCAGAGGCTTGCTGCGCCGCGATGCGCGCCAAGGCGGGCACAAGTTTTGCGGTGCGCGCCTCGCCCAGAGACAAGGCAGCCTGGAATCGCACATGCGGGTCGGGATCATCCGCGAGCTTCAGCACAAGGTCCCGCAACGAGCCGTTGGCGGACAGATTCGATTCGGCGATTCGCGCGGCATTTTGGCGCACGCCGGCTTGCGGATGCTCCAAGGCCGCGGAGAGCGTGGCATCATCAACGCCGCCCACGCATTCCAGCAACCGGAGCATCGTGACCGTCGGGCCGCTCGCGGCGGATCCGCGCAGCGACTGCCGCAGCAGATCGACGGCTTCAGGGTCCCTTCGCTCGAGCAACAGTCTGAAAGCCGTATCGCGCCGCCACGGAATCCGGGACGACAGCTCGCGGACAAGCGCAGGCGCGTTCGCCGATTCGAAGTTGCGGAAGGCGCGTGGCGCGTTGGCCGTTGAGCTCAGTCTCCAGATGCGGCCCTTGTCCTTGCCCGCCTCGAAGTCCACATGCTTGCGCACGTCCCCGGGCAGATACTCGGGGTGCTCGATCACCCGGCGATACATGTCGGCGATGTAGAGAGCGCCGTCGGGGCCGTCGGCTAGGAAGACAGGGCGGAACCAGTTGTCGCGGCTGCGAAGGGCTTCGGTGCCTTCGCGAAGGCGCCGCGCCGCGAACGTGCCGCCGGCTTTCTCCAACCGGTCGCCGCGCACCAGATTGCCCGTCGGATCGCAGGAGAACGCCGCGCCACGATAAGCCTCGGGCAGCTCATCGCCGCGATACACGTGCACGGCGCACGCCGCGCTGTAGGTGCCGAAATGGCTGTCCGCCGTGGTGAGATTGTCGCTGATGGGATAGTAGCGCGCCGCACCCGCGGTATAGCGCGTCATCAACGTGTTCTCAGCGATCTCCGGACAATTATGCAACACACCGGGCAGACTGAGGGATGGATTGCGGGCAACGTACCGAAACGCCAGCGGGGCATGCTGTATTTGGATGCGGTTCATGCAGGCGAAGCGATTCCCCGCGTCGTCGAAGGCCAGCCCGAACTGCGACTTGCCTTCGGTCAGTTCCAGCTCACCCGTGTCCGGTCTGAACCGCACATCGCCCTTGCCAGTATCGACAACCACGCCGGGACGCTTCGGTGAAGAGATTTTTCCGCCCCGCAAACCGCCGGCGATGTACACCCAGCCATCCGGCCCGAGTGTTGGGTCATTGGCGCGAAGCTGTGAGGTGGAATTCGTGTCGAACCCGGTGAGCAGAAGTTCCTTCACATCTGCCTTCCCATCGCCGTTCGTATCTCGAAGCCACCAGACATCCGGCGCCGCCGTGACGAGGACGCCGCCACGCCAGCACATGACGCCGTTGGGAAAGTGGATTCCGCCCGCGAAATCCGTGCGCTTGTCCATTCGCCCGTCCCCGTCGTCGTCGTCCAGCAGCGCGATGACGCCCAAAGGCCGGCCATCCCGCGCGCCAATGGGATAATCGCGTCCCTCGACGACATACAGACGGCCTTGCTCATCGAAGGCCATGGCGATGGGATCGATGACCAGAGGTTCGGCGGCGACCAGTTCGACGGCGAACCCGGGCTCGGTCTCGAAAGCTCGCAGTGCCTCGTGTGGCGGGAGGTTGCCGAGACGGCCTTGGGCCGAACGCCCCTCCAGGGTGGCAACCAGGACCGTGAGCACGGTCAGAAGGAGCCGGTGGATACGATCCGGAAATCGCCCGCGCGGATTGAGTGGCCGCCCGGTCATCCTTAACACGGCGGTTGAACCTCGTTCAGATTTGCAAAAGCCCGGATCAGAAAGGATTGACCAAGAGCGAGACATAACCGCTATGGATCTGGTGAAGATTCGGCAGGAGCGACCGCCGTTTTAATGGTCATGGCTTCCCGGGATTCGTTGATGAACCAACGCCCGCCTCGGCGTGCAATTCCGCCAGCATCCGCAGCGCGCTGGCGAGCAGCATCTCGCCGGATCCTTCGGCCACGCGGGCGCTTTCAACCTCGTAGTTCCCCTCGGGATAGGCCGACTTGTTCGGGATGTAGCCGATCGCGCCGTTGGCCAGCTCCAGATTGTAGGTGTGGGGGAATGGCGACCCCGCTTTCACGCTCAAGCCGAGCTCGACGAAAATTTCGCCGGGCCAGGCCACCCAGGCCACGTCGCGAGAGAGAGTGATGACCTGCATCTCGACCTCCTGCGGTTTCCCTTCTCGCGCAGCAACGTCGAGCACGCGATGAGCGCGCACGAGTTTCATAAAGCCGTCGCGCGTGCCGTCTTTGGCGGTGCGGACGTCCAGGCGGGCCGCTTCCAACTGCTCGGGGGTGAAGGCCGGCAGCGGAAGTTTCACGACCTCGCGACGCACCCGCAGCGGGCCGGTGTTGGTCAACGGCTGGAGGCGCGGGTAAGCCTTGAACACCGCGGCGGCAAGAATGGTCCCGAGGCGGGCGGCCTCCCGCGGGCTGGTCTGGCCTGCGGACCAGCGGACGTCCGTGTGATTGATATTGCCGCAGGTGCCGTTGGCAAAAAGGGTGAGCATCTCCGGCCCTTTGTAGAGCGCCAGCGCCCTCGACAACGCGCCTGGGTAGTCGGCGGAAATGCGCGTGCCTCCTGTCGTGTCCGGATGCATAGCGTAGTTGACGAAAGTGAGCAAGGGCTCCGGCGGGACGGCCAGCGACTCGGCGTAGAAAACGCCCACCTCGGGATCAATCGGGCCGGCGGGCCGGATAATCTGGGCGTTGCGTTTGCCGGGATTCCACCCGACCGTGCCATCACGCATCCAGAAGCGGCGATTGTGGGCGAGCTGACTTTCCATTTCCCTGCCAACCGAGAGGCTCGCGGGCAAGCGGCGCTCGTTAGCGGCAGTCACGGCGTTCGCGATGCGTGTGGGCAGCGACCGGCTGTAATCTTTTGCGATCGGCTGGCTCCCACCGTCGGATTCGTCCCGGCTCGATTCCCGGAAAAGCACGGGCGCGGTGTGGGTGTGAGTGGCAGCGATCATCACGTTCGCAGCCGGAATGCCGGTGCGTTCCTCCACCCGCTGGCGGGCTTCCGTGACGATCCACTTCGGCATCGAGATGAGATCACAGACCACGATGGCGGCTCGCGTTTGGCCATCGTCCAGCACGGCGGCTTTGGCGAAAATGTCGTCGATCACCCCCTCATTGCCGCGCTCGTGATAATAGCCGGCCAGCCCAATGCCGGGCGGCGGGTTGATGGCCACAGCGGCAGCGCCGAGGCGAAGTTCAGCGCCTCGCGTCACTAAACTGAACAAACAGAGCGTCGCCACTAAAGCGATCGGGTTTTTCATAACATCCTCCTTAAAACGGCAGTTGAACATGGTGCAGATTTGCGAAAGACCGAATGAGAAAGAATTGGCGAAGAGCGAGGCATATCCTTTATGGATCTGGTGAGTGATTCGGAATAACTTTATCGTCCAGGATCTTGCGAAGATTCGCCAGGGGCAACTGCCGTTTTAAGGATAATGCCCGCTTCAGCAGGCGTGTAGCCCCACCGCGCCTCATGGTCACGGGGGTCCTTCCTCGACGGGGTTGCCCGAGGGTTGCTGTGTCCAGCCGGGGGTGCGGCCCTTCGCCGCCGGATTCGCGTGGTAATCCGTGCTCCAACCGCTCCAGCCATCCGAATAGTTTCTGACGTTCTCAAAACCCAGCAGCCAGGCATAGAAAAAGGCGACACTCGATCGCCAGCCGCCTCCACAATAAAAGACCACTTCCCGCTCGAACCGCCTGCCATCCTTCGCCGGAACGATGCCCTGCTTCCGCCAATGCGCAAGAATCTCCGCCGGCGGCCGGAGACGGCCATCGCGTTGCCGATAAATATGCGCGCCATCGTCCCCGTCTCCCAGAGGGGCGGCGGAGGGAATCCGGCCTTTGGCGTCAAGGTAGCTGTAGCCGCTGGTGCGGCCTGTGAACTCTTCCATGCTCCGCACATCCGCCATCCAGACACCCGAACTGTGAAGGCGGTCGCGAACATACTCGGTTGTCGCGAGCAGATGGGAGGCGACCGGTGCAGCAAATTCCACTGGCCGCGGCAATCGGCTCTCTTTCTCCACCGGATAACCCGCCTCGGCCCACGCCTCGAATCCGCCGTCCAGCAACCTCGCGTCACGCACGCCCGCATATTTCAACACCCACCACACCCGCGCGGCGGCAATCAGTTTCTCCCCGTACACGATCACCGTCGTGTCCGGCGTGATGCCGGCCTGGCCGATCGCCTGATGCAATTCCTTCGTCTCGCGCAACCGCCAGCGGGGAGAGCCGTTCTCCAGATCATCGGTGTTGAAATGGATCGCCCCAGGGATGTGGCCGAGATGGTAAGCCTTCGCCTTTTCCAACACGGCCCAACTGGCCTCCAGGATGACAAAACGCTCGTTGCGATAAGTGGCCGGGCGCGGCATCCGAAACCCAGATCTCTGGTAATCCAGCAAACCTTTCAGCCATCCCACTGAAACCAGCCCCTGGTAGTTCGGCGCTTCGCGGGCCGGGAAGTCCGTAAAGACCTTTGGATCCACGTTGACGCAGCCCGTCCACAGGCAAACGGCCAGCGCCAGGGCGCCAGCGCTCGCCCTGCTTGACGGCATGAGTGAGCGTCTCATTGCCGCGGCTGCTCTTGAATCGGCTTATGCCTCCGAGGACCCGATGCCGGCGAAGCCGTGGAAGCGACGATCCGGCGGTAGGCGTCTGCCGCGTCGTATCCATCGCCCGAGTGAATCAAAGCGCCGAAGAAGACTTGGAATTCCTCGCCGCGCTTCACCGTCAGGGCGCTCTGGCCGCCCTGCTTCATGGCGGCGCGGCCAAACGGATTGGCCACGAACACGCCGTAGTCGCGGTTGTGCCACCAGCTCGGCCGGAAGTTCTTCGGATCCGACAGGAGCGTGATGCCGATGGGTTGGCCATCCACCATCCCGGAATAGTCGCACCACTCGGCGGGCTGGCCCCAGGTGTTCTTGGCCGACTTCAGTCCGGCGCTGCTCGTGATGACGCCACCGTTCTTCTCCGTGATCGCCGTCGCCACGCGCGCGCCGAAACCCATCTCCTCCTGGTCGCCGAACGTGAAGTCGCCGTCCTCGGAACGGAACGTCGCGTCCCAGACGAGCGACCACGCGTTGGTCTGCGCCGCGAGGGTGAAGCGATTGGTCAACGCGCAGAGCGTCCGGCCTTCGGCGGAGCGCAGGCGGCATTCGGTGGCAAAGGTGAGACGGCCATCGCGCACGACGGGCGGCTCGGTGAAGCGCAGATGTTCGAAGCGCCCCTTGTTGCGCCAAAAATCCGCGCCGCTGATGTCGCCGAACGCCAGCCAGATGCCGGGGTGCAACGCGTCGTGGTCCAAGGCATCCACGCCGGCGATGGGCGGATGGTTGCGCGTGGCCTTGACACCGCCGGGAGCATGGACATTCGCGAAATAGGGCCGCAGTATCTTCTCGTCGCGGAAGACGAATTCCGCGACGGGCTGGCCGGAATGCGCGATGACGAGCCTCTCCGCGCTCTCGGTGAAACGGAAACCGCCGCCCTTCGGCCACACGGTCGGCAGGGCCGAAGGAGTGGCGTCAAGAGACCGCCGGGCATCGCTCGGCGCTCCGGCCTTCTGGGCCAGCAGGTACGCCGTGAGGTCCGCCACGTAGCCCGGTGTCAGCAACGTCTCGTAGGAAGGCATCGCGGACCCCGCGGCGGTTCTGCGCGAAGTGATCTTCGACTTCGAGATGACCTGACGCTGGCCGGTCGCCAGGCCCAGGGTGAGACTGAGCCCGCTTTCTTCGAGCAAGATTCCAGAAAACTCCGCGTCGGCGGTCTCGACAACTTGCTGGTTGAAGCCCTCCGTGATGACGGCGTTGGGCTCGAGCATCGACTGCACGATGTGCCCGGCGTTGGCGCGATCGCCCAACGCGGCGAGGTCGGGGCCGAAGCTGTTGCCGTGGTCGCCCACGCGATGGCAGTTGAAGCAGCCCGCGCCGAAACGCGCGTGGAAGAGCCATTCGCCGCGTTCCCGATCCCCCTTGGTCAACAGCGCCAACGCCGGGGCGATGGTCGTCGCAGCGGACGGCGGCGCCAGAGGGAGCGGCTCGAGCACGACGATGTAATTGCCCTTCCCGCCGGCTTTCCCGTCTTCGGTGTTGCCACCGAGTTCGATGCGCCCGGCTGGATAATCCCTCGAGTAAAGCTGGAAGCTCCAGTGGTCCGCCTGAATCCGCAGGTTGCTGGCTCGGTAACGTTCGGCCAGCCACGCCGGCACCACGGGCGTGCGGATGTCGAATGCGATGTGGACCCGCGCCGGCATGAGCGCCTCGAAACTCAGCCAGCCGTCTCCGCGAGAGCCGTCGTCGTTGTTGGCGGTCTGGATGAAGTCCAGGCCCACGAGCGTGGGAGGAACAGCTTTCAAATCATAGCTGCGGTCCGTGAATGGTTTCGCGCCGGGGCGCAGCCCGCCGGGCGCTAGTTGATAGAGCTGACCGCTGCGTGCCTTGATGTTCCGGGCGAGTCCGGGTCCCGGAACCGACGGCGCCGCTTCCGGCGCGAAGGCGTTGAGCGGGCGCCCGCGCACCTCGACGGCTTCGCCACCGCCGGATGCCTTGCGCAGCCAGAGCCAGGCAACTTCGCTTACCGCCGGCACGGAGTCGTTGGCGAGGGGCTTGACCTCAGATTCCTGGAGCGCGTGGCTTTCGAGTAGCGCGAGCAACGCCGCTTTCCTCACCCCGCCGCGCGCATCGGCGAGAAGCGGTTTGAGCGCCGTCGTGTCCTGCAAGCCGCGCAAGGTTTGCCACGCCGCGTAGAACGTGGCCGGGTCGTTCTCAGCGGCGAGGAGGTCCAGCAACACCGGAATGGCGGAGCGTTGCCCTGCTTGTCCTATCGCCTGCGCTGCCTCGAAGCGCATTCGCGGTTCAGGGCTGCGCAGGGCTCTGGCCACCGGCATCGGCAATTCACCTCCAGCGAAAGCTCCACGAACGCGATGCGCGAGAATGCGCAGCGACTGCACGCGGAGATTCAGCGAAGCGGCCGAGTCCTCGGCTCGAGCGGCGAACCATTGATCAATCGCCCGATCCTCCGGGGCTAGCCGGCCCAGCGTCCACGCGGTCCAGGTTTCGCGTGCCTCCTTGATCCCGTGGTCTCCCAGTGCCGAGAGAAGTTGGGTTTTCACGCCGGCGCCGCGGCGGACCAGTTCGTCCTGCGCGTCGCTCCGCCACACGGGCAACGGGCCGTCGAAGTCCTCCAACAGTTCAGCCACGGTCCATTGCGCGAGGGGCTGGCTGCGCTTGGGTGTCTGCCAGATCGCGGACGGGGAGTTCTTCGCGGCCACCCTAAAAACGCGGCCTTCGCTGGTCATCCGGCCGTCCTTGTATTCCGCGCCGTATCCGGCGCTCCATCCGAGAATCCAGAGGGCGCCGTCGGGACCGGTTTCGAGGTCCGTCGGCCGGAAGAGAGCCTTGCCGCCTCGCACGAACGGTTCCCATTCGCCCGCAGGCCGAAGCAAGGCGCCGTCCCAGCGCGGACGCCAGATGAAGGTCGTCTTGCGCAGCCAGTCGTTGACGAAGAACACGCCGCGATGAGTGGCCGGAAACTGCGGGGAGTCACCGAAGAGGACGCCGGTGCCGGAGCCTTCAAAGAGCGGCCCGCTCACGGGCGCGGATGGCGGATGCGCATCGGTCCCCCAATGCGAGCTCCACGGGTGGTTCCAGCCAAAATGCGCGCCGAAAAAGGACATGAACACGCGGTCGCCGGTGGTCTGATCGTTGTCCGTGCCGAGCCAGTTGAAGCCCGTGTCGAAGGTGATGTCCCACGGATTGCGCATGCCGCGCGAGACGATTTCGAGATTGCGCCCGCCGTCGTCGCAGCGCAGCACGCCGCCCTCGCGACCCCAATCATCCGCCGGGTCGTGATACCCTTTTTGATACTCGCCCTTCTTGAACGTGCGCGGGGCCGGCAAGTCGGGGGAACCGGCTGGTGCGGTCACACCCCACAAATCGCGAAACGCTTTCGGTGCGATGCGGCCCGGCTGCGTCAGCCCCTTGGAGTTGCCCTTGCTCATGTAGAGCTTGCCGTCAGGCGCCCAGTTCAGCCCGTGCAGGCCGTGCTCGAGATTGCCAAGGTCGGCGAAGACGCGGACGTATTCATCCGCCTCGTCGTCCCCATCGAGGTCGCGCACCACCGTGAGATCGGGCGCGTTGGCCACCCAGAGATCGCGCCCGTGCCAGGCGAGGCCCTGGATGGCGTTGAAGCCGGTGGCAAACGTCTTGGTGCGATCCGCTTGGCCATCGCCATCCGTGTCGAGCACGAGCACCACGCTGTCGCCAGGTGTTTCAGGTTTGGGATTTCGATATTGCGGTCCCATGCCGACGCAGAGCCGCCCCTTCGCATCGAAAGCCATCGAGCACGGCTGGCGCACCCACGGCTCGCGCGCGAAGAAAGACACTTCGAAACCGGGCGGCACGGAAGGCAGCGCGTCGCGGTCAGCGTTGGGATCATCGAATCCAGCCGCCATCAGGTGCATGGGCAGCGCGCAGCAGGCGAGGAAGCTGACAGTCGGATGGATTAAGGTCGCACTTGGACGGATTTTCATAGTTGGAAAAGTTTGCGCGCATTGCCGCTGAGAATCTTCGCCTCGGCGGCGGCGGGGAGATTGAGGCTGAGGAGGGGATCGAGGATTTCCTTCGGCTGAACCCATGGATGATCGCTTGAGAAGAGCAGCTTGTCAGCGCTGCTGAAATCGAGAGCGAATCGCATCGCCTCGGGCAGCGGCGAGACAATGTCCATGTAGATCGAACGCAGATACTCGCTGGGCTTGCGCTGAAGAGTCTGTGGGCCGCGCTTAAGCACGTGAAGTTGGTGGTCCATGCGCCCGCAGATGTAAGGGAGCGTGCCGCCGAGGTGGGGGCAAACCAGCTTGAGTTTTGGATGCCGGTCGAGCAGGCCGCTGGCGATGATGCGGGCGAGCGCGATGGTGTTCTCGAACATGTTTCCCAACGTGCTGGTGAGTTCATAGCCCTTCACCTGTTCGGTGGTCATCGGCTTTGACGGGTGCAGGAGGATGGGTACGCTCAGCTCCTCGGCGCGAGCGTAGAGCCAGTGAAATTGCGGCTCGTCGCACCAGGCGCCCGACAGGTTCGAGTAGAGCAGGATGCCTTTGAACCCAAGCTTTTTCACGCAGCGATCCAGTTCCGTGGCGGCGGCCTTTTCGTTCTGGAGCGGCAACGTGCATAAGCCCCGGAAGCGTGTGGGGTGTTTTGCAATCACGCCGGCCAGGGAATCGTGAATCACCTGGGCCACAGCCGGGCCGTCGTTTCCGAACCATTCAGGCCCCGGGTCGTTCGTGCTCAAGAGCGTGATGGCGATGCCGCTGGCGTCCATCGCGGCGAGCTTCGCTTCCACGCTGACGTAAGGAGGCGGGACCTTGCGCAGCCAGTCGCCCATCTTGAGGAAGGTGGTGCCTCCCTGGTCATAAATCAGGGGGTCGGCCTTTCGCTGGCGCATCATGTGCAGCACCTCGGGGAAAAACAGATGGCTCTGGCAGTCCACGAAGCCGCTGGTGAGACGGGCGGCGGGCGGGCGCTCCGCGGCGGCAATCGGCGCCGTCGCCAAAGTGGCGCCGGCGGCAGTGAGGAAAGTCCGGCGGTTGAGGGGTTTGGATTTCATGGGGCTGGGGCTTTCAATCCGCAAGTTTCTTCTCGGCAGTGTCGGGCGCCCACCAGGCGCAAACCAAGCAACCCAGTATGTTCGGGCTCGGAAGTTTTCTCCGGATCGACAACCGGCCACGCTTCCAGGACATCAAGGGACATGGGCATGCTTCGGAGTATAGTGATCGCACCCAAGAGTGAACACAGGAAAACTTCCGATTCTCATGCGGAAACTGCGTGGGGCACGCCGGGGCCTGATTTCATGGTTTTGCCTCCAGATTCTAGAACCAGGCATGTTGCTGGCGGCTGATATCCAATGAGGTCCCGACGAAGGAGTCATCGTGGCAGCCGAAACTCCGCTGGCCCAATTGAGTTCGGTGCTCACCATTCCTGGCGCACGCCTTAAAACGGCGATTGAACCCCGTGGAGATTTGCACACACGCCGAAGGGACGCGTTTCTCTGGATTGATTCCATGGCTGATTTCTGCGAGAATGCTCTCAATCGAAGCTATGGAATCGCTATTTAATCTGAGGGATTACACGGGATTACAGATTGGATTGTATGCCTTTGGGGCCTATTTGTGGGTGGTTGCCTATCTGATTTATCTGCGAAATGGTTTCAAGTTTGGCGTGGTGGAGATGCCGGCCTTCGCGCTCGCTGGAAATCTGGGCTGGGAATTAAACTGGGCTTTTTTCTTCACAACCGATCTGGGCCCAGTTTGTGTCTGGGCTCACAAGGCCTGGTTCTGGCTGGACTTGGTGATCTTTTATCTGCTGCTCCGCCATGGCAGCAAACAAGTTGACATCCCGTGGATCAAACGATGGTGGGTGCCGGTCTGTTTTTTCGCCTCTCTATGACTTTGTGTGGGTAACCGGGACGGGATTGGGGAGATCAAAAGTTAAGTGGGAGGCGACGAGATAGATCATGGTTTTGAAATACTCGATGGATCTGAAGCCTCTGGATTTACGTTTGACGGTTTGAATGA
>SXGS01262249.1_pt1 | contig 13657 bp, 17 predicted proteins | sample 3174681 | NCBI WGS metagenome assembly SXGS01 (sample SAMN11356861, study PRJNA531348) | freshwater metagenome | isolation source: freshwater sample F1-80 | place: China: Fuxian Lake, Yuxi | collected 2017-12-25
AAGCCTTAACGTAGCGCCAATGGAAAACTGCTCAGGAGTGACGCTATGCACCCATTTGACGCCCACTCGCCGCCCAAGCTAGCGCTGATGCTTGGCTATGCCGGTCTGATTCCATACATTACCGGCGCTTTGGGCATCTGGATTACCCCGGAAGGTTGGCGCGTCGTGGTGTTGGCGGCGTTGCTGGACTATGCGGCCGTCATTTTGGCGTTTATGGGCGCGATTCATTGGGGCTTGGCCATGCGTGCCGAAAACGCGGGGCAGGCCGCTCAGGTGCAATTGGGCCTGTCAGTGGTACCGCCATTGTTAGGCTGGCTGGCGATCAGTGGCGGTATGCCGACAAGCCTCGGCTTGCCAATGTGCTTGTTGGCATTTGCTGGCTTGTACGCCGCAGATCTGCGTGCAGTCAAGCTGGGGTTGGCACCGCAATGGTATCCAAGCCTCAGGCGGCCCCTGACAATTATTGTGTGCTTGAGCCTGCTCGTCGCCTGGGCGAGTGTTTTATTGCACTGATTGGAGCCAGCGCGTCAGTGTTTTAATCACGAAATCACGGCGCGCCAGCCAGTTACCCTGAACGCACACGTAAGGCTGTTGGTGCCGTTGCAACCATCGCTCACACGCTTCATAAAAATCCAGCCTTGCGGCTATTTCGGGCTGGCAACGCTGGCCGTCATCAACCCAAGGCACGTCTAATGGGCTGAGGAGTAGGTGCAGGTGGTATTCGCGCTCAAGCAGGGCTGATTCAAGCCAGGTAGGACAATCATCAAACAGCGTTTGGCTCCAGAGCATGTTACTGAGCAGATGAGTATCCAAAATCAACAAATCAGGCCGTTGACTGCGCGCATGATCTTCCCATTCAAGCTGGCCTTTGGCGATGGCATCGATATCGGCTAAGCAGGTGTCGCGCTGATTGTGTTCAATAAAGTGGCGCACATATTCATCGACGATAACACCGCCAAACGCCTGCTGCAGTTCTCTGGCCAGCCAGCTTTTGCCACTCGATTCCGGGCCTGTCAGTACCACAACTTTCATGCGGCAACGCGCGCATGGTCACGCTGCCAGGTGAGCCAGCCCTGGATGGCCAGCAAGGTGAAGACGCCATAGAGCGCCGCCGTAGGGTACAAGCCTTGCTGGATGAAAAGCGCGACAAATAAGACATCCAGCACTATCCATAACGGCCAGCATTCAACACGTTTTTGCGCCATCCAAACCTGTGCAACCAAACTGAACGCACTTAATGCGGCGTCCTGCCAAGGCGCGGCAGCATCAGTGAAGCTGGCCATCAAATAACCCAGCGCGGCGGACCCAGCAACGCCTAAGCCAAGACCGAGCCAAAGGCCTTGGTGGCTCAAACGGCTGACTTGAATGCCGCTGTGGCTGTTGCCACCGCGTGTCCATAACCACCAGCCATAGCCTTGCAAAACGGCATAAATAACTTGAAGCAGCATGTTGGAATACAGTTTGCCGTCGTAAAAAATCCAGGCATACATCACGACCATGATTAAGCCCAGCGGCCAGCACCAGCGATTTTGGCGCACGGTAAGCCAAACCGCCAAAATACCGATGGCTGAGGCAATAATTTCAAAGGGCGACATAATTAAACCGCGACAGATAAATTGACGGGCGATTGTAACGATTGCGCCGTTCGGCGTCTTTACGTGATCGCCAGGCTTTCAGATGGCAAATGGCTAGCGCTTTACCGATATACTCAGCGCCCCATTCGGAGTCATGTTGTGTTCAGGTCTGTTCTTATCGCGTTTAGCTCACTTTGCTTACTGGTCTTTAGTACCTTGAGCCATGCTGATGCTGCCAACACTGTTGGGAGAGGTGAAGCTGGCGCGTCTGTGCTGTTTCTCAATCCGGGCTATTCCAATGAGCCGTTCTGGGTGGGCTACTCAGACTTTATGCAGGCAGCTGCCGATGACCTCGGTATGCAGTTGCAGGTGGTTTATGGTGAGCGCAACCCACAAAACCTATTAGCACAAGCCCGCGAGGTGCTGACCCGCGCGGAGCAACCGGACTACCTCATTTTTGTGAATGAGATGTTCACCGCGCCCGAGTTGCTCAGGCTGTTTGCCGACAGCCCAATCAAGCTTTTTTCCCTACACAGCACATTAACTGCCGAGCAGTTGCAGCACGTTGGTGGCTCGCGTGAACAATACCGCAACTGGATCGGCAGTCTGGTGCCTGATGATGAGCAGGCAGGCTACTGGATGGCCAAAGCGCTGATTGCCAAACTCAAGGGCAAGCCTGGCGATATGTTGGCGTTCGCCGGCGTAAGGCATACACCCTCATCCACCTTGCGCGAGGATGGTCTGCGGCGGGCCTTGCAAGAGCACCCAGAAGTCAAACTGCAGCAGGTATTGCATGGCGAATGGCGTCGTCAGCGTGCGTATGAGCAAGCGCAGGTTGTTCTGCCGCGATACCCTCAGGTGCAACTGATATGGTCGGCTAACGATGAGATGGCCTTTGGCGCCATGCGGGCGGCGGAGGAGATCGGCAAAAAGCCTGGCCAAGATGTGTTTTTTTCCGCACTTAACAATTCAGATGAAGTGCTGAGCGCTAGGGTTTCCGGCAAGTTGTGTGTGTTGGCTGCAGGACACTTCACCCTCGGCGGTTGGGCGATGGTCATGCTGCATGACTACCATGCGGGCTTAGACTTTGCCGAGCGCGGCGGCAAAGACAGGGTGGATCAGCTGTTCAGCATATTGACCGCCCAGCAAGCCGCCCATTTGCAGCGCCGTCTAAAAGTGCCGGGTTATGGGCTGAACTTTCATGAGTTCAGCGCGGTTCACAACCCCAAGATCAAAAACTACAACTTCAGCGTAAAACCCTTACTGCAGTGAGTTACACACCCGCCATGTGCAGCACCAGTTGCACCACGCCGAAAATCACCAGCACAAACAACACAGTGAAGAGCACGCCCAGAATGATGAAGTGGCTGGGCTTACCGCGCGAGAAGTCTCGTGCTCGGTTTTTGCCGCTCTGCACACCTAAGGCCGCACTGAATACGCTTTGCAACATTTCCCAGAGGCTCAACGGCTTGTTGTCTTGATCGTCGCTCATGGTGGTGGCTCCTGCATGGTGTTTCGCTATGAAGATCGCTTCACACGTTCGGTGGATGCAGGGTAGCTCAACAATTTGTTGGCCGGACGCCGAGGTCTCTGCAGCAGTTCCCCAGCACAATTAGGGCAAGTGAGCTGCAGATGCTGCGTAGCGCAATCGCGACAGAACGTGCACTCAAAAGAGCAAATCAGAGCGTCGGCTGAAGCCGGAGGCAAGTCGCAATCGCAGAACTCGCAATTTGGACGAAGTTGCAGCATGAGGAGCCTCCTGGCGTGTTTAAAATAGAGGTGAAGCCTGTATCCAGCTAAACAGTTGCCGGATTGATCAGTCAACACCTACGCCAGGAGAGCGTCTTTGGCCATACAAAAATGAACGTTAGGCCATAAAGAAAAACCTTAACGCCCGCAAGCTCGCAAAGCTTGATTAAGCCGGCATGGTCCAAGGCTCTAACGCAAATCCTTGCTGGCTCAGTTGCTCGCGCGATTGCTTGAGCACATCGGCAAACTGCACAGGATCGCTGTAAACATGGCTCGACAATTGAGTGCGGCCGAGCAGGCGAGTGCTGGAACTGTCGATGACGCTGAGGCTCAGGTTGCCAGTGCCATCTTGCGGAGCCCAAGCCACGCATTGAAACGGTTGAAAAGCACGGTCAGCAATCAGCAGGGCTTCATTAAAACGCAGCGGTGCGTTCATGGGGTCGGTTTCTCCGAGGTGTTCCCAAATAATCAGAGCAGGCGGAGGATTCACGCTTGCCGTTCATATGTGTTGATGAACGAAGCTGACTGTTAAGTCACACGCTGGCCGAAAAATGCACGAAATTGTCCGTTAAAAAACAGTCAGCGCAGTTGCAGGCCCAAATACAGTGGGCCTTAGGTGTCTTTGCACACAGCCAGAAGCCGCTGCAGATAGGTCGCCACATAGCGTTGAAAACCACGGTCTTGCCAATAACCCATATGACTCAAGGGCGTGTGCCGTTTGAACCAAGTACCGACTGGCATGGGTCGATCCTCGGCCACGATGGCAGCGTAGTTAGTCAGTGGGCGAAGCGGATAACCAAGCGGATCTGCAGGCGCATATACATTCAGCCAGCGGGCATGTTGCGTCACTGCATCGGTCAAGCAATGTCCGGGAAAGCGGATCGGTATCACCGGATCATAGGCGAAGGTAAACAGCGGGATGTTGCAGCCGAAGGTGATCAAACCACTCAAGGTTTCCATGGCCAAAAAAGGATCCAGCGGGCAGTGTTCGGCCTTGTTAATGCGCTGCTGATCCCAGATGAAGTTGGACACAATATGACCACCCAACGAGTGTGCGAGTATCACCAGCGGCGTGTCTGCCTCTACTTTCGCGCGCAACGCGTTTAGCCCACCGCGTAAGCATTGGTGAACTTCTTCGTAGGTGGTGTCGTAAGCCTGGCTGACTTTGCGGTAGCCGCTGGCATCCCCAAGGAACAGTGTGACCATGCGCCGCAACCAACGCCAGCGAACCGGTTTATCGCGCAGCTTGTCCAGGTAAGCGCGCTCACGCTTGTCTAACACACTGGCCCAGTAGAGGGTCTGAAAAGCCACCTGGTCAGCCTGCTCCCCCAGGTGTTGGCGTAAGCCACTGATCAGCTCTTGGGCAAACATATGTTGGCCCTCGGCATCACGCACATCCGCTTGTGTGCCGATGCCATGAATAATGGCGACTGCAAGTTTCATCCTGCCATCCTTGGTCAGCATTTCAGTTTTAAGCTTAAAGCTCGATAAGGCGTTCTTTCAGCTGGCCGCTTTCAACCAATTCAAGAAACTCATCGCCCAAACGCTGGCTTTCACTCATGGCTTTACGCCAGTAGCGCTCACGACCGGCATCATCGCCTAGGAAGCGATTAAAGTCTTTGCGATCAGGCAATTTGCCATGCGGCAGGCGTGCCAGGTACTCGCGTGAGGGCGCTAAAAGCAGCACATCTTGCAGGCGCTCGGGGCTGCCGCGTCTCCATGGCATGCTCTTGTCAAACCAGCCGGGAATGACTTTGTCGGTGAAATGCGGGTAAAGCACGATGTCGTCACCGCTGTAGGGCAGATCTAGGTGATAGTCGAGTAGGCCACCATCACGGTAGGTGCCTGGGCCTGCGCCGGGAATGTCGCGAATGCCCTGCATAATCATCGGGATCGAACCAGAAGCCAGCAACGCGTGACGCAGATTGCCGCCGTCGAGCGCGAGAAAGCGTGAAGGGAAGTCGCGCAATTCATCGAGCGGTGGCGCCAGGCGTGGGTCGTGCAAGATCACACGTTCAAAATGACGAGCCAGACGAGGGCGGCCCAGCAAGTTGCTACAGATCACGGACGACAACCCAAGCCCTAGTGCGCCACGGTGATCGTGTTGCATCAAACCATGGCTTTTAACCACCACGATATTCAAACGGTAATGGGGGTTGTTCAGCACGCTAAGATCGCCTTTGCCGAGCAACTGTTCCAGCATCAAGCTGCAACTCTGGGTTACCTCGGCCATGCTCGCGCCTTTGGCAAAGCGTTGCGCTGTGTACAGTTCGCCAAGGCGACGGATGCCGGCGGCCGCATCGGGCAGGCAGGCGCTGGCAAAACGCCAAGAGCCAATAGATGCACCAATCAGTGAGCGCTCGCGTTGCACGCGGGGCAACCAGTCGCCGAACAACGCCAAGTCCAGCCCCTGAATACCGAGCGCCTTGGGCCCGCCTGCAGCGCCGGGCAAAATTCCAACATCGGCCGGCTGCAAGCCGCGTTCGCGAATCCGGGCGAGGGCGCGTTTACCGGCCTTGATTGTCAGGGCAGGGGACTTGATTAAAATTGCACTCATGCTGGCCTCCATCGCGCAGGGCGGCGATTATAGAGTGCTTGGCGCCCAGACCAAGCCACTTCATGGCGTGAATGATGTACACCGTGGTCTGGATAATTGCCTGTGCAGTCGCCTCCAGCAAATTCAGCTTGAGTTAAGTCGCGTGCAGTAACTTAGGCCGTGTCGAAAGCCAATCCCATAAGGAACTGAAGATGAAAACACTGACTGCCATTTTTGCCGCAGCGGCTCTCACCCTTACCGCCGGCCTCGCTCAGGCCCGTGACTTGGGCCCGGATGATGCCGTTAAATTGCGCGACGCCGGAACCGTAATGCCGTTTGAGAAACTCAACGAGGCTGCACTCGCTCTGCATCCAGGTGGTACAAAAGAATCCACTGAGCTGGAAGAGGTTTACGGCCGTTACATCTATCAAGTTGACGTGCGCGACACCCAGGGCGTGAAGTGGGAAGTTGAAGTCGATGCCACCAATGCTCAGATTCTGAAAAATCAACGAGACGATTAATGATCACTCCGGCCTGCGCGCTGCGCCCACTGCTGGTTGGCTTGCTGCTGAGCATTGCGTTCAGCAGCAGCGCCCGCGACTTGAATCAGGACGAAGCATTGCGCCTGCGTCGCGAGGGTTTGATTTTGCCCCTCGAACAATTGATGCAGGTGGCTTTGCAACGTTATCCAGGGGCTGTGCTTCTTGAAGTGGAACTTGAAGAGGAGCACGGCGTGCTGGTGTACGAGGTCGAATTAGTGACAGCAGAGGGCGTTGTGCGCGAGTTGGAGTTACATGCCGCCACTGCCGAATTACTCAAGGACGAGGTGGAAGACTGATGCGCTTGTTATTGGTTGAAGACCACGTCCCCTTGGCTGATGAATTGTTGGTTGATTTAAACCGACAGGGTTACGCGGTTGACTGGTTGGCCGATGGTCGTGATGCGGCTTATCAAGGGGCCACCGAGCCTTATGATCTGATCATTCTTGATTTGGGCTTGCCCGGCAAACCTGGGCTTGAGGTGTTGCAGGAATGGCGCTCAAACGGGTTGAGTACGCCGGTATTAATTCTCACAGCACGCTGCTCATGGGCAGAACGAATTGAAGGGTTGAAGGCTGGCGCAGATGACTATCTGACCAAACCCTTTCACCCTGAAGAATTACAACTGCGCATTCAGTCGTTGCTGCGCCGTGCTCATGGCCTGGCGAATCAGCCGCAACTGGAAGCGGCCGGTTTGCAACTCGATGAATCACGCCAATCCGTCCAACACAAAGGTGAAAATGTGCAGCTCACGGCCGCCGAGTTTCGCCTGTTACGCTATTTCATGCTGCACCCTGGACAGCTGCTATCCAAAAGCCATCTGGCCGAACATTTGTATGACGGTGAGAGCGAGCGTGACTCCAACGTCATCGAGGTGCACGTCAATCACCTGCGCCGCAAGCTGGGCCGTGAAATCATCGAAACGCGCCGTGGTCAGGGCTACCGTTTTAACGGGGCAACACCTTGAGATCGATTCAACAGCGCTTGAGCCTTGGGCTGATCAGTGTGTTGTTGATCGCCGGTCTGGTGCTGGCACAAAGCAGCATATGGCTATTTGACCGAAGCCTGCGGGGCTACTTACAAACAACCTTGCAAGACGAAGCTCAGGCCCTGCTCGGGGCTTTTGAGCGCGGCCCTGCTGGCGTGCAACTGGATGAGCGCCGCTTGAGTGCAGCATATAAACGTCCTTATTCAGGTCTGTATTTTCGAATTGATTTTGCCGATCAAACCTGGCGCTCGCGCTCGCTTTGGGACCGTGACCTGCCGCGGGCGCAACATCTTGGCCTGCAACGTGAGTTAGTCGACGGTCCACAGGGGCAGTCATGGTTGGTTTTGCGCGCGGATTATCAGCGTTTCGGCCAGCAGATCGAGATTCAGGTCGCCCGTGATTACACCCCCATTCTCAATAGCTTTCGCCAAGTACAGAAAGTAGGGCTGGGTCTGGGATTGGCTGCATTGGTAGTTATTTTGTTGCTGCAGCGCGTTATCGTCAGCCGAGCGCTGCGCCCGTTGGAAGTAACCCGTCAGCAGTTAAAGCAGCTGCAACAGGGGCAGCGCAATCAACTCGATCAGAACGTCCCGCTTGAACTGGAGCCCTTGGTAGCGCAGATCAACCACCTGCTTAACCACACAGAAGAAACACTCAAACGCTCGCGCAACGCACTGGGTAACCTGGGCCATGCCTTGAAAACACCACTGGCCGTATTAGTCAGCCTGGCCAGCCGTGAAGAACTCAAGCGGATACCGGATCTACACGACAGCCTTAATCAGCAACTTAAACAAATCGAACAGCGTATTGCCCGTGAATTAGGTCGGGCCAAACTGGCGGGTGAGGTGCTTCCAGGCGCGCATTTCGATTGCGCCAATGAATTACCCGGTTTGTTTGCCACGCTGACAATGATTCATGGTCGTCACCTGCAACTGGATTGGCATGCACCGGGGCAACTGCGCTTGCCTTGGGACCGTGAAGACGTGTTGGAGTTACTCGGTAACGTGTTGGATAACGCCTGCAAATGGGCGGATAGCCGCGTGCAACTGAGCGTGAGTTCAGGCGCGGATGGATACACCTTATGTATTGACGACGACGGCCCGGGCATTGAGCCAGAGCGGCGTCAGGAAGTACTCAGCCGGGGCAGCCGATTAGATGAGCAAGTGGCGGGGCATGGCCTGGGGTTGGGAATTGTGCGCGATATCGTCGATGTCTGGAGTGGCACGTTACAGCTGACCGACAGCGTTTTGGGCGGGCTGTGTGTACAGATCAACCTGCCTGCCAAGCGTGCTTGAGTCGCGCAAGCACGCTTGCTTTATTCGTCACATACCGTTGGCGAAAGCCGGGTTCGCCATGTCAATAGCTGCGCGAACTGGGCGTAATGCATCGCCATAGCGAACGAGAATGTCCAGCGCATAATCGATGCGCGCATGCAGGCGCTGGTCGTCTTCATGGCTGGGTTGTGGTGTGTTCAACACCTTTTCGACGTTACGCACAATCAAATGCTCGGGCAGATAGCAGAGTCGGCAGTTCTTGGCGCTAGACGCGCGTAATTCACTGATCGGGTAAGCGCCGCCGATGCCTGAAGAAACGCCGACCAACAAACCAGGCTTATGCGCCAGCTCTACCTTGCTGGCGTATATAAAAAAGTTTTTGATGGCCGGGCAGGCCATGCCATTCCACTCAGGCGAAATAATCACCAGCGCATCAGCTGCAGCCAACTGTTTGCTGTAAAGCGCCCAAGGGCCCATGTCTTCAGCTGGCCACAAGGGTAGGGGAGCAAGCCCCAGATCAATCACGCTGCTGTGATGGTCATCCGTGCAGCCTAACTGAATCAGGCGCTGGCGCAGAAAGCGAGCCACCTTGCCAGATTGGCTGTTGTTACGGCTTGACCCAGCGACAAGAGCAAAATTGAGCATGTGGCACCTCGATAAATGAAAAGCGCAGATTAGTGACGACTAATCTGCGCTTCAAGGAAGAGGGCGCCAGCGCAATACGCCGATGACGCCACAGGTGGTGACTAGACCTTGAACTGATCCATCAAGCTCTGCTGATGATTAGCCAACTTATTCAATCCCTGGCTGATTTTTGCTGACTGTTCGGCCTGGCTTGAAATCGATTCGGTCACATCACGGATCGATGCAACGTTGCGGTTAATCTCCTCCGCCACTGAGCTTTGCTCCTCGGCGGCACTGGCAATTTGCAGGTTCATATCGGTGATCACACTCACCGCCTGGCTGATTCGTTGCAGCGCCGCCACTGCCTGCTCGACCTGGCCGACGCTGCCTTGGGCCTGACGATGGCTGCTGTGCATGGTGCTGACCACTTCTTTGGTGCCGCTTTGCAGGCCTTCTATCACCTGACGGATTTCTTCGACGGAGTCTTGTGTGCGCTTGGCCAAGTTGCGCACTTCGTCAGCCACAACCGCAAAGCCACGACCTGCTTCGCCCGCCCGCGCAGCCTCAATCGCAGCGTTGAGTGCCAGCAGGTTGGTTTGCTCGGCAATCGAACGAATCACTTCCAGAACCGAGCCAATTTTCTCACTGCTGTCTGCCAGCCCTTCGACTTCCTGCATGGCAACCGTCATTTCGCTGGCCAGTTGCTCAATAGAAGACGTGGTTTTTTTGATCACGCTCATGCCTTCAGTACTGGCGAGATCCGCTGTGCGCGCCGCCTCAGCGGCTTGAGCCGCGTTGTGCGCAACATCCTGCGCGGTGGCGCTCATTTCCTGGAACGCTGTAGCCACCTGATCCACTTCACGGTACTGCTGCTGCATACCATCACTTGTCTGGCTGGCTATGAGAGCGGATTGGTCTGCCGTGCTGCGTGCGTCCTGAACACTGCGTTTAACATCGGCAATAATCGGCTGCAACTTGTCAAGGAAGCGGTTAAACCAACTGGCCAATTCACCCAGTTCATCTTGTTTGTTGTATTCGAGACGGCGAGTCAGGTCACCTTCGCCGCTGGCAATATTCTTCAACATGGCCGACACGCCGATGATCGGACGGGTCACGCCTAATGCGGTCAGCCAAATCAGCAAAATACCGATCACGCCTGCAGCCAGGCCGAGGCCCAACGATACAGCCGCGTTGCGCGTGCCCATTTCATCCATCTGCATTTCTAAGCGCGTGGCAGGCTCAAGCAACACCTTCTCCGGCACCTCCAACAAAACGCCCCATGGTTTGGCATTTGGAATCGGTAAAAGCGGCTGTAGCACCTGCAGTTCACCATCGTGGTGCATGACCTCATGGCGGTTGCTGGCCAGTAGATTGATCATTTCGCTGTGTTGATCCGCAAAAGCGGCTTGTAATTTGCCGCCCAACAAGCTGCTGTCAGGGCTATGTCCGGCCAGCAGTCCAGCCGGGCTGATGATGCTGACATGCCCAGCGCCATCAAAGAGGTCCTTGTGGGCAGCCATACTCAGCTCTTGCAAGCTGGTAAGGCTGATATCAACACCCAAAACGCCAATTACCTTGTCACCCTGAATAAGAGGAAACGCGATGCTGGTCATCAACGTTTTAACGCCATCAGCCTCATCGATATACGGGTCAAGCAAGCACACTTGCTTGCTCTGCATTGGGCAGGTAAACCAAGCGTTGTAAGGTGCTCCGCTGATGCCCGGGGTGGTGTCATTAAGGTTTTCTTCGGTCATCGCTTCGGCCGCTAACTCACCGTTATCACCCTGTGACCAATAAACCGAAAAACGGCCTTTATCATTGCTACCAAGGGCGTCTTGGTCGACAAACAACTCGTCTTTGCCATCCAGTGCATTGGTATCAAACACTACGTAGATACCCAGCAGGCTGCTGTTGGCTTCTAGGGCACTGCGTATTTGGCGGCTTAGGTCTTCACGCAAGTCAAAAGCATCAAGAAAGCGTTTTTCAGCTTGTTCGCGGATAAAGAGCACTTGAGACGCCGCACCACGACCGTACTGGTAAGCGTCCATGAAGTAACGCCGGATATGCAGCGCCTGAGATTCACCGCGCGCCTCCATGCGTAACTGCGCAGATTCTTCAAGCATTTTGCTGCTGGACTGCTTAACCATCACAGCGCTTCGCGATGCCTGGATCATCGAAGCTGAAACCAGAACAGCGACGATTGCCAAGAGGCAAAGCCCGGCCAGAAGGGTAATTTTCCATTGAATCGAGAGTCGGCTGAACAGCATTTCAGGACCTTCATGTGTGGGCGGGCATAAGTCGCCTATCGGCGGTTGTGAGCGCTTCTTTAGGGATAAAACTAGTCGAACAAACAGCAATTTGCAGGCCAGAAGCGTTTCACCGGCTGAGACTATACGAAATTATTAACGCGGTGTAGTAAATACTTTACGGCTGTTTTGACAGTTTGGTCAGCATTGGGCAGAGTACGCGCCCTTCGCCGCCCCGGCGTTGTCTGCACAAGGGCCATGTGCCTCGCAGACCCTGATAAACAGTGGAGTATTAAGATGAACGCAGTCGTTGCGGCAGTGGGGATCATGCTGATTCTCAGCTTGTGCCGCGTACATGTGGTGGTGGCATTGATCGTGGGTGCATTGGCCGGTGGGTTACTCGGCGGTCTTGGCGTGGAAGGCTCACTGGCTGCTTTCAATAAAGGCCTGGGCGGTGGCGCAACGGTGGCGCTGTCTTACGCATTACTAGGTGCATTTGCTGTGGCGATTGCCAAATCAGGCTTGGCTCATGCATTGGCCGATAAAGCACTGAAAATGGTTGGCAAACAGGACGTCAAAAACGCGGGCCTGCTCAAGTGGCTATTGATCGCACTGCTGCTGGCTGTGGCAATTTCTTCACAGAATATTTTGCCGATTCATATCGCGTTTATTCCGCTTCTGGTCCCTCCGCTTCTGTATGTGTTGAGCACCTTACAACTTGACCGCCGTTTGATCGCTTGCGTGCTGACGTTTGGCCTGATTACCCCGTACATGTTTCTCCCTGTGGGCTTTGGCGGGATTTTCCTGAATGACATTCTGCTCGCCAATGTCGCCAGCGCTGGTGTTGATACCACGGGCTTAAATGTCACCGAAGCCATGGCGATTCCTGCACTGGGCATGTTGTTTGGCCTGCTGGTAGCCGTGTTTTTTACGTACCGCAAAAAACGTATCTATGACCTGAGCAAGATCGAGCAGGCTGAGCGTGTGGACGTGACATACAACCCGTTGAGCCTGTTGGTAGCGGGTGTGGCGATTGTTGCGGCGTTCGTGGTGCAGCTATGGCTGGACTCAATGATCATCGGCGCCTTGGTTGGTTTTATTATTTTCTCGGTTTCGGGTGTTGTGCGCTGGAAAGAAGCGGACGGCCTGTTTACCGAAGGCATGAAAATGATGGCCATGATCGGCTTTATCATGATTGCAGCAGCCGGTTTTGCTGAGGTCATGAAGGCCACTGGCGAAGTCAAAAGCCTGGTCGACGGCGCGGCTCAACTGATCGGCCACGACAAAGCGCTGGGCGCCTTGTTGATGTTGCTTGTCGGCCTGCTGGTAACGATGGGCATCGGATCGTCGTTCTCAACCGTTCCAATCATTGCAGCGATTTTTGTGCCGCTGGGGATGCAACTGGGCTTTAGCCCGCTGGCTATTTTGTGCATTGTTGGCACGGCTGGCGCACTGGGGGATGCCGGATCACCAGCTTCTGACTCGACGTTAGGCCCAACCGCCGGCCTGAATGTGGACGGCCAGCATAACCATATCTGGGACAGCGTGGTGCCGACCTTCCTGCATTACAACCTGCCATTGCTGGTATTCGGTTGGGTAGCAGCTATGGTGATTTGACCGATCAGATTAGTTATTGAATAACGACGAATCGCTAAATTCTGAAACGGGGCTGCCGATGCACAAGGCAGCCCCGTTTTATTTCGTACTCTGCCAAGCAAGGGTTTACCGATGCGTCTGACATTGAAATCAAAAGTCGTTTTACTGGCTCTAATTCCCGTGGTGCTGTTTGCCTTAGCGCTAAGCGGCGCCGCAGCGAAGGTATTGCAAAACCTGGCGGCGCAAGAGGTTGAGGAGACCCGAGAGCGACTACTGCAAGAAAGCCGCATCGAACTACAGCATTACGTGCAGATTGCCCTAGGTTCCGTACAAGCGCTGTATGACAGTGCTTCTTCAGGCGATATGGCCAGCCGAGAACATGCCATTGCCATCCGGGTTCTACCCCATTTCCACGGACGGTTTTAAAAGGGCTGAAAACTTCAAGTCTTGCCGGGCGACTCTACGATGCATTCGTGGGTTATGAAACCGTTCGATGTAGTCGAATAGATCCGCTCTTGCCTCATCGCGAGT
>SXGS01656565.1_pt1 | contig 13657 bp, 10 predicted proteins | sample 3174681 | NCBI WGS metagenome assembly SXGS01 (sample SAMN11356861, study PRJNA531348) | freshwater metagenome | isolation source: freshwater sample F1-80 | place: China: Fuxian Lake, Yuxi | collected 2017-12-25
ACTTCTCGGCCGCACCCTGCCCGGCGGCGTCGGCGTCGTACGCGAGCACCACCCGCCGGGCGAGGTTCTTGAGGGCGCGCACGTGGTCGTCGGTGAGCGCGGTGCCGCAGGTTGCGACGGCGTTGGGTGCGCCGGCGAGCGCGAACGCCATGACGTCGGTGTAGCCCTCGCAGACGATCACCTCGCCGCGCGCGACGATCTCGGCCTTGGCCCAGTTCAGCCCGTAGAGGATCCGGCTCTTGTGGTAGAGGGGGTTGTCGGGCGAGTTCTTGTACTTGGGCATCTGGTCGCCCAGTGCCCGCCCGCCGAAGCCGGCCGGCTCGCTGCGCGAGTCGTAGATCGGGAACATCAGCCGGGCCCGGAACTGGTCCTGGAGCCGGTTCGCTCGGTTGACGAAGGCGAGCCCGGCCGCGACCAGGTCGTCGCGCTTGAATCCCTTCCGCTGCAGCGCCCCACTCACCTGGTCCCACTCGTCGGGGGCCCATCCGATCTTGAACCGGCGGGCGGCGTCGCCATCGAAGCCGCGGCTACGCAGGTACTTGCGCGCCGAACCCGCCTCGGGCGACTCCAGCAGCAGCTTGGCCAGCCCTAGCCGCGCCTTCTGTCCGCCGCTCAGCGATGTCACCGGAATATGGAACTGCGCATCGACAAAGCCAAGCCCGTGAAGCACGGCATCGACCCTGTGATCCGTGGCGTGACCGCCGGCCCGGTCAAACTCCTCTTCCAACTTCGCATGTCGCTTGAGCAGCGCGTCCATTTCGTCGGCCGTCACCTCCGGATGCGCCATCTGCTCATAAAGCTGCTCCATCTCCGCGGCCAACTCACCCAATCGGCCAAACGCCCTCGCCGCCGCGCCGCGCAGCGTGTCGTGGGGGTCAAACTGCGGCTCTTGCTCCAGGTACCCAATGCGCGTGCCCTTCTGCAGCGCAACCGATCCAGAGTCCGGCTTGATCTTCCCGGCAATGAGCTTCAGCAGCGTGCTCTTGCCGCACCCGTTGCGGCCGACCAGCCCCACGCGCTCGCTTGGCTCAATCGTGCAGGTCACGCTTTCCAGGACGATGTGCGTGCCGTGGCCAAACCGGAGCGCGTTCGTCGTCAGGACTGGCATGACGGCTCGCCAGTGTGCGACTCACTCCCGGGCGCGTCCACACGCCCGCGTCCCCAGATGATTGCACCTATCAGTGCACCCATGACCGCCAGCACTTGGGCGGCGTACAGTTGCTCCGCGCCGAGATGCACCGACTGAATCGCCTCCCCAACGGCATCGGCCGCGGCCTGCTCGCCACCCAGGCTCAGTTCCCATCGACGATCGGACGCTGACTGGATCGAGGCGTTGAACCCGAACTGGACGAATCCCAAGCCAAGCCCCCCCAGGATGAAGAGGCGAAGGACCCACCCGCGCCAGCCTCGGTGAGCCGTGCCCAGAGCGATCAGAGCGGTGATCCCGAAGAGGACACTCCCCCACGCCGCCGCTGTGAACCCGGACCGCGCCACCAAGCCACCAGCGTGAGCAACGACGGACTCGACCGGGATCTCGGGGTGCCCAGCGGCGGCCAATCCAGCTTCGCGCACGCCGCGGAATGCCACGACCGCGCCTGCGCCGGCGCACACCAAGAGCAGCAACCACGCCGCCAGGATCGCCGTTATCAGTCGGTCGCGCATGAGGGGGCGGGATGCTACCCGCGGCAGGATTTTGGAGGGATTCTTCGCAAACTCTTGCGCTGCCCACCGCGCGCCCTACGCTCTCAGGATGCGCCGCCTCGCCTCTCGGAATCTGATTCCAGCCTCACTCGTGACCGCGCTCACCGCTGCGCTGGCCACCGCGCTCGCCGCCAGCGCACCAACCGCTGCACAGGCACCGGGTCTCGATCCGACCCCCACGCTGGAGGCACTCGCGCCCAGCGGCTCGGACGAGTCAGTCTCGGTCACTCTCCCCTTCCCCGGCGCGCCCGAAGGAGCGGCCTTCACGCTCCACCGCGGGCAGGTGATCGACCCTGACATCCAGATCGAAATCCGTGGTCCGCGCACCAAGGAGCACGACGCCGCGCCCCTAAGCGAACGCGTCGCCCTCTGGTCCGGCGAGTCCGCTGACGGCGACTGGTTCGCCTACATCGCCCGCTCCGCCACCGGTGCGATCGGCTGGATCGAGCCAACCCCCCACGCACACGCCGCAGACGCCCGTCGCTTTGTGCTCGTCGGGGCCGACCCCGAATCCATCGGCCTCGTCCGAGGTCCGTGGCACTTTGCACTGGAGGGTCCGGCGGCCGCTAGCCCCGTCGAACAATTCTGCGAGGTCCTCGAGCACGATGGGGCGCAAGGAGGAATAGCGGGCTTCGGTCCCGCCCTGCGCCGCGACTTTGAGCTTGCACTCGAGTGCGACAACGAGTTCGCCGCGATCTTCCCGTCAACCGACGCGCTGCTGGACTATCTCGCCGCGCTCTATGGCGCCATCGACGCCATCTACGAGCGCGACGCGGGATTCGGCCTGCGCCTGGGCTTCATCCGCATCTGGGACCAGGAAGAAGATCCTTTCAACGACGCCGACCCGCTCTACCAGTTCCGCGACTACTGGGTGGCCAACGAGGCGGAGACGCCGCGCGACCTGGCGCAGCTCGTCAGCGGTCGGCGACAGCTCCCCTATGGCGGCGTCGCGTGGCTGAGCGTCGCTTGCAATCCAGACAACGGCTACAGCGTCGTGGGCTACATGAATGGTCGATTTGCCTCGGCCACGGCTGCCAACCCCGGCAACTGGGACATCATCGTCGCGGCGCATGAGCTGGGCCACAACTTCGGCACCCACCACACGCACGCCTACGAACTTGACTCCTGCAACGCAGGACAAGTCCGACGCGGCACCATCATGTCGTACTGCCACGTCGTCTCGGGCGCCAGCGCCAATGTCGACAACCGATTCCATGTCTTCTGCGCCGAGAAGATGCGCGAGTTCGTGATGCCAAACAGCTGTGGCGTCCTTGACTGCAACTCCAACGGCGTCGATGACGCGCAGGAGATTGCCGCTGGCGCCGCGGACGACTCCAACCAGGACGGCGTTATCGATTCGTGCCAAGACTGTGACGCCGATGGCGTGCTTGACCCGACCGAAATCGGGCTTGGCGCCGCTGACGCCGACCTCAACGGCATTCCAGACGGTTGCCAATCTGATTGCGATGCCAATGGCGTTCCTGATCGCGCCGAGTGCCTCCTTGACCCAACGATTGATTTGGATGGGAGCGGCCACCCCGACTCCTGCGACCCCGACTGCGACGGCAACGGCGAAACCGATCGGCGACAGACCATCCTCACTCCCTCCGACGACCTTGATCGCGATGGTCGCGTGGACTCGTGCCAGGACTGCGATGGCGACGGCACGCCGGACGGCGTCGAGCTGGGCAACGCCCTGGGACTCTGGACGGTCGACGGCTCCGCCAACGCCTACGAACTTGATGCCCGCAGCGGCGTGCGGCATCGACTGGTGGCGACCGGGCTCGCACAGGCAACGGCACTCTGCGGCCTTCCCGACGGAGACATCGTGGTCGGCGGCATCAATCTCCTTTCCACGCCTGCCGTGCGGCGGCTGAGCCTGCCCACTGGAACCCACTCGGCATTCACGCCCGTTGGTGTCGCGATCCCTGGCCAACCCGTGCGCATCCGCGAGGCACAGGGCGACCTGGCCATCGTGACCGCGCGCGGCGTGGTGCTGGTCGATCCCGCGACTGGATCGCACATCCGCACCTCCGACCTTGATCCGCCCGCTGGCCCGCTTCGCTCCATTGGCAAGCACCCGATGCTGGATGACCTCTCACTTCATGTCCTCCACGAGAGCGCGGTCAGCCTGCTCCTGCCCGATGGATCATTCTCGACCCAGTTCACGCTTCCCGAGGGGCTGCGCGATGCCACCGACTTCGCCTTCCTCGGGAACGGCGACCTCATCATCGCCAGCCGCGAAGCGGACGCAATCCATCGCTACACGATTGACGGAACGCCGATGGGCCTTTGGGACGTCGGCCCAACCCCGGGCGCGAGCATTGCGCTCACCGATCCCGCCGCTCTCATCCGTGCGCCGCTTCACGACGATGTCCTGCTCACCGCAAGCACTGGTTCCAATGCGACCGTCGCCGGCTACCGCCTTTCCGACGGCTACATGGAGCGCACGCACCGCATCTACGCGATCGACGCCAGCGCAGCCATCGACCTGGCCGCAACGGCACCCAGTCCCGCCGACACCAACCGCAACCTCCTCCCGGATGAATGCGAGTCAGCGACGCCCGGCGACCTCAACGGCGATGGGCTGGTGAACGGCCTCGACCTAGCGCAACTGCTCGGGGCGTGGGGCGGCACGGGAGGCGACGCGAACGGCGACGGCACGACGAACGGCGAGGACCTCGCGATCATCCTGGGAAACTGGTCGTAGGTGGTTCCCCGCCGCTGAAAAGATGGAATCGGGCGGTTTTTCCGCCGTTCCTCATCTTTTCACGGCGCAGTGGCCCGACACCAAAAAAAGACCCAGGCGTAGCCCCACGATGCCACGCCTGGGCTCCTCCCTGGAGTCCGTGTGAGTCACCTGCGTTCGGCGCGCCTCAGCGCCGTCGCCGTGAACCCGTCAGCCCCGCCAACCCAAACAGCGCGATCGCCCCCGGCGCCGGGATCACGGTGAAGGAGAGGAACTGGCCGGCATACGAGGTCTGCCCCCAACCGCCCATCGCCATGTCAGACCGAGACAGGTGATCGACGCCTGCGTCGCCCGATCCGCCGCCTGAGGTGGCGACATCGAAACCGATCACTTGGCCCGCAGATGCATTGCTAGCGACGATGGTGTAGTGGACCGTGTTGGCCTCCCAATCGACGGAGAAGTCAATCCCGCCACCCAAGAACCAAGCCCCCGCAAACCCCCATGCTTGATTCCCACCCCCGCCGTCGATCCATCCGCCGACGAAGGAATCGATCCCCTGACCGCCGAAGTCGATGGGGCGATTCCATGGATTCGATCCGGTTCCTTCCGCACCCGTGTCCATGAAGATCATGTACTTCGTCCAGTCGGACATGCCGCGGGTCGTGATCGCCAGATCGATCGAGATGGCCCCTTCCACGATGGACTGCGTCACCGTGACCTGCGAGATGTCCAGGTTGGCGAAACCGTTGTCGAAGAGGTCGTTCTGGGAATCGACAAAGACATCGACTTGAGTCGATCCGGCCAACGCCGAACCAGCAACCATCAACCCGGCGCACGACGAGGCAAACTTGAGCATGAGGGAACTCCAGTGAAAGGGGGCGGGACACCCTTTTCCCAGAACTCCGACGTGGGCAAAGTGTGCCACGGCGGACCGTGATTGCCAATGATCGGAGACATTTCCACGCGAAAAGACCACGGCTCGGAACCACTCGATTCGATTATCGGACTATCATCGCGCGGTGCCTCCACTCTCGTCCCCTCCGGAGACCGTTGAACCCTGCGACCGTCGCTGGGCTGATGCACGCTGCGTCGCGTGGTGGGATCGCCTCGCTCAACGGCACTCCGTCGACCTCGGCGCCGCTCCCTGCGTGGAACTGAGCACGCGATTGCGCACGACCGCAGGCCTGGCCATCTCGAAACAGCGTCGAATCAAGCTGTCCGCACACATCCTCCGAGCCGTCGGCCGCGACTCGTTCGATGTGACGATCGCGCACGAGGTGGTCCATGTGTTTGTCGACCTCCTCCACGACGACCATTGCGGGCATGACCGTCGATGGAAGAACGCGATGCGGTCCGTCGGCCTCCCGCCGACACGGTGCCACTCCTATCCCATCACGCGCCGCCGGCCCACGGTCGACACCGCCCCGCGGTCCCCGCGCGCACGCCGTGAACTCCGCCGCAGCCTCGCAGGCCAACTCGCCTCCGCGCTCCGTAGCCTTGTGCCGTGGCTGAGCTGATCCACGACATCGACCTCAACTACCTGGACACTCCCGGGGCAGCGAGCGCGTTCCTGCTCATGGGTGACGCGCCCCTCCTCGTCGAGTGCGGCCCCGCTGCGTGCTTCGACACGCTGTGCGACGGCATTCGCGGGCATGGGGTCAAGCCAACCGACATCCGTGATGTCGTTGTCACACACATCCATCTGGACCACGCCGGTGCCGCCGGTCACTTCGCGCGGCACGGCGCCCGCATCCATGTCCACCCGCTGGGAGTCAGGCACCTGGTCGACCCAACCAAGCTGGTGGAGAGCAGCCGTCGTGTTCACGGCGAGCGATACGACCGCTGGTACGGGGACTTGCTCCCAGTCCCGTCATCGCAGATTCGTGAATGGCAAGATGGCGAGGCCAACCTCGTCGGGGGACTTCCATTCCGCGCCCACTTCACCCCGGGGCACGCTCGACACCACATCGCGTGGGCACTTCTCACGGAACTCTTCACCGGCGATGTGGGCGCGATGGTCATCCCGGGAACCGAATGCATCAGCGTTCCAACTCCCCCGCCGGAGTTTGACCCGCCCGCCTGGCGCGACTCGCTGGCACGATTGCGCGCGCTCCCGCCCCGCCGAGTCTGGTGCACCCACGGCGGCGTGCAATCCGATGGCGCCAACTACCTGCGCCGCGCGGAGCTGCGCGTCAATGGGGAGTGTCAAGCACTCGCCGCCGCGCTTGGGCTGGGTGACACGGCGTCGGCGGACGCTGATGCACGCTACGCCTCCCACCTGAACCACATCGAACATGTTGAGCAGGTCACGCCCGATCAGCGCGCGCACTTCTTGGGTCGCGCCTTCCGCCAGATGAACCTGCAAGGTGCCGCACGCGCCATCGAGAAAGGTCTCCTCGACCCTCGCGCCGCCCCCGGCACTACCCCGCCGTCCCCCACGCGTTGATCACCATCGCCAGGTCGACGGCGTTCACGGTGCCATCGTTGGAACAATCGGCCGCCGCGCCAGACTGCCCCCATGCACCGAGCACGGCGAGCAAGTCCGCTCCGTTCACGGTGCCGTCGGCGTTGATGTCGGGAGAACCGGGAGACACGCAGACATCCGGCAGGCTGTCGCCGTCCAGATCCGAGCAATCTGTGCCGCTGGTCCACGGTCGGCCTGCGAGCACCGCCTCCTCCTCCACCAGCCGATGGCACGGGAAGTCGATCGTGCATGATGCTCCAAGCGGATAGAACGCATCGCGCCACGAGGCACCCGCGGCCACGCCGTGCATCGGAATGCCAAGCCCCTCCAGCAACGACCCCACAAACGCATACGCCAGCATCCGCTGCCCGTGCGGGCGATAGTGCGCCAGGTCCGCCATCGCCAGATTGAGGTCGGCATCCCAAGCGAACGCCTCTTCCTCTGCGCGGCGGAGATTCAGCGCCAACACGCGAGGATCACCCAGCGCGAGGTCCGCGGCCACCGCGGCGAACTCCAGGAAGGGAGAGTCCGCCGGGACGTCGTAACGCGGCGGATCGCCCGCGATGATGATCGGGAGCATCGGGTCGGCCGCGGCGGAGCGAATGGCGCTGATCGTGTCCAGCAACGACTGCCTCCACTGTGCCGTCGAGGTCCATGTTGAGTCGTTCGCCCCCCAATGCAGCACGACGATGTGCGGTGCAATGGCGCGGAACGCCTCACCGCTCGAACCATGCTGTGACAAGAAGTCGGCAATGCGCATGCCGCCCTTGGAAAAGCTGTGGACCACGACGCCTCGCGATTCACCGACCGCTCGATAGCGAACACCGAGGCAGTCGACGGGCTCCTGCCCGGCACCCACCAGTCGCAGCTGCACCTGTCCCCCGTTCACGGCCGACAGCGGCGGTGTGGAGTACCAGTCCACGCGACCATCTGCGCCATACGGAAGGATGGACCACGATCCCGCGGCGACAGCCGCGGCGGTCGCATCCGGCACGGTCATCGTCGTCGGTGCCGACTCCCAAGCCAGCTGGCTCGCGGACGACCGCTTCGCAACCAGCACATCGGCCACCACCGGCGTTCCCTCCACGAACCACGGCTGGTCCCTCAGCTCATCAGTGATCGCCTCCTGGGCCCGCGGCAGGAAGACGGTCACGAAGGGGCCGCCGCCCGAAGTCGCGGGCACGAGTGCGCGCGGCGACATGCCAGGGAGCAGCTGCGAGTCGGCCACCTCGGCAGGCGGCGGCGCCTCGCCAAACGCGGCGCTGGTGGCCAGCCACGCCGGGTCGCTCCACCACCACTCGGGCGAAAAGAGCATCGTCTCCGACACCGGTCCGAAAGAACGAGCCATCAGCGCGTTGATCTGCATGATGTAGTGGCGACCCCATTGCCCGGGGCATGTCTCCTGCGAATCACCCAGCACCGCAACACGCACCACTCCCGAACTCGAGCTGAGGAAGATGTCGCGAAACACCGCAGGGTTGCTGGCCACCATGATGGGCACCTCGGGGTACGGCGGCTCCGCAGCGGCGGGCACGTTCAACGCGCCCATGGCCGCCAACGCCACGCTTCGGGGCAGGCGCCGTCCAAGACGCATGCCAACCGCCGCGGCGCGAATCGTGGCCCAAGCGAACAGCGCTTTGCCGACAAATGGCATCCTCATAGTGTGGCATCGTCCCGTCCCCCGTCAAGGGAGAATCCCAAGTGATTCCTCACCGGCACGGCCCGCCGGAAATCGCGCATAATCCACGGATGACCCCCGTCCAACTGCTGGCGAGGCTCGTGGGGGTCGAGTCCACAAGTCACCTGCCCACCACGGCCATCGAGGCCGTCATCCTGGAGGCGGTCGACCACCCCGGCGTTCGCATCCACCGGTACGACTCCGGCAAAGGGAAGTCCAACCTCGTCCTGAAGACTGGCCCTCACAGCGAGCACGGCGAAGGGCTGACCTTGAGCGGACACATGGACTGCGTGCCCGCACTGGAGCCCGATTGGGACAGCGACCCCTTCACGCTCACCATCCGCGACGGCAAGGCGTTTGGTCGCGGAGCCTGCGACATGAAGGGCTTTGACGCCATCGCACTCACGCTCCTTCGCGAGGCCGCCGAGCGTGGAGTTCGCGAGCCGCTGGCCGTCGTCATCACCTGCGACGAGGAGGTGGGCGTGCAGGGTGCCCCGCAACTGCTGAGCCAGCTTCCGCCGTCGATCGGACTCCCGGTGCGCACCATCGTGGGCGAACCAACCGATTTCCTGCCCGTGCGCGGTCACAAGGGCGTGCTCTGCTTCCGATTGACCGTCGCCGGTCGCGAGTCCCACACCAGTCGCCCGATGGATGGGCACAACGCGATCACCGATGCGGGTCGACTCCTCGCGGCGCTTGAGGTGGAACGACAGGAACTGGCGCAACTCTCCTCCGGTGACGCGATGCTCTTTGCGGATGTCCCCGGCGCCACGCTCACCGTCTCCGGCATCGCAGGTGGCACGGCGGTCAACATCACCCCGGGCCAGTGCACGATCGAGGTGGGTGTGCGACACCTGCCGGACCAGCGCCTTGGTGACATCACCGGACGGCTGGCGAGAGCGGTCGGACAGGCAGGGCTTGTCCCGCACGCGGTGCGCGCTGGGTCTTCATCACCCACTCTGGGAACACTTCCGGTCGGGCATTGCGCGATCGAACTGCTTTCACGCGGCGAGGGATACGCGCTGCCGCCACACAACGCCTGGGTCAAGCAGATGTGCGAGGCCTGTGGCACCACTCACGCAACGGGTGCGCCATACGCCACCGACGCCGGCGCACTCGCCCAGCTTGGCCTGCAGTGCGTCATCTGGGGTCCGGGGCACATCAACCGCGCCCACCGCGCGAACGAGTGGATCGGGCTGGATGAACTGGATCGCGCCGAAGCATTCCTGCGTCGGCTGATCCCGTGGCGCTAGCGGAACGCGCCCTGCGCCGCCACCAGCCCTACTGCCCCAACGATCCGTCCGAACCCCATGTGGAGAGCAGGAGCGTCAGGTCCGCACCATCGACGATGCCGTCACCGTTGACGTCCGTCGTGGCCGGGCATGATGGTGCGCAGTTGGGAGGGCTGAACCCTACTGAACCCGTGCCGCTGCTCGCTAGGGAGCAGAGCCCGTTTGTGCCAGGAGTCCCACAGTAACCGCCGACCCGAACGTAATACCGATGGCAGGCGTCCACGTCGAATGTCACGTGGGATGCATACATGCTCCCGCTCGTGCAGCCACCCGAGGCATCATCGTTACAGGCCAATGGGGTCGGGTCGGTCGGGCACGCTCCTCCAGCCTCCACTTCATAGACCACGATGACCGTGTCGAAGGTGACGAAGTCACAGGTCCGAACCTCCGCTTGCCCAGCGCACGCGGGGTCGAAAAAGAACCACACATCCCTTCCCATGCCGCTTTGGCCGTCGAAAGAACACGCCATGTCGTAGGAAAGGGCGGTCGTCGTCGCCGCGGTGGTGTTCAGGAGATTTGCGCCTTCCTGGAGAAGCGCCGCATCAGAGCAGTCATCGGCGAGAATGATCTCGATCCCTGCGACGTTGTTGGTGTACGCGCCAGCGGTTGTCACCGCGCCTTGCCAACCATCAAATCGCGGGGAACTCGGAACGAGAATGCCGGTCCAGTCTGCCGGAAGCCCGTTCGGGAAACAGGGTACGAACACCCCATTCGAGGGATTCAGGTACCCAGGCTTTGCCCCGCGCCCCGCGATGCCCAAGAAGTAGCGGATCGAGCCCGAGACGTCCACCGACACATCGTTGCTGGTGATCTGCGCGCCGTTGTTCGTCGCCGAGATGTCATCCGCAGCCGCAAGCAAGTGCACCACTCCCTGCCCGTAGTCGCGGAAAAGGAACAACTCGACATCCCAGCCTGGCTCACACTTGATCGACCATCCAGTCGTCGATGCGTTGGGCGCGAACTTGAACTCGAAGAGGTCGATGAGGTCGGGCTCCCCGACCAGCGCCGTCGAGGTGGCGCCGTTGACCTTGGTGGCCTGGCCACCGCTGCCGTTGGACACCGTTCGTGCGGTGCCCGGTGTCGGACCCGCATCCTTGTCGCCTTCATCCCAGACCGGGCCGGCGACCGCGGCGGAAAAACAACCGAGCCCGAGGACGGCCGCCGAAACGTGGGTGTGTCGCATGAAAAACTCCTGCTGGGGACCTCGACCAACCTCAAGAGATAGCACGGAGGCTGAGTCCTCCAACCGTTTCAGCGAAATCCAGGAGACAAGGCGCCGCGTCAGTTGCAAAAGCCCCTGGGCGAGCCGACGTGGGGTGCGGCTCAGCCCAGGGGCCGTGGGGGCGATAACGCGCGGCAGAGCGCGCGCTGCGATTCAGCGTCGGCGGCGCGACCAGTTCGGGAACCCCGCCAGCGCCAAGAGCGCCAATGCTCCCGGGGCCGGGACAGGGTTCACGGTCCAGTTTCCGTCGAAACCAACGCTGTCGCCGGCCGAGAGCGTGAACGAGAGGCGCACCGTCAATGACGAGTGGTAGCCAATCGAGGAAGCTCCCGCTCCGGTGAGGTCACCGGTGGTGGCTGATCCACCCGAGCTCGCGGCCAGCGAGAACGGGCTATTCGCCAGGTTCATCAGCGGAACGCCGTCGACGATGCCCGTGAACAGCGCGATGCCGTTCGCAGATCCGAGCGTCGCGCCATTGCCATTGTTGTCGTGCACCGTGGCGTTGAACAGCCCGGAGTACAAGATGTCGCCATTCCAGTCATCGATCCCGTTCAGCGAGAAGCTGAAGAGGTAACTCTGGGTCTGGGACGTCGTGTTGGTCCACGAAAAATTGAAGTCCAGGACCGGATCGACGATGGCGGCGATCTCGTAGGAGTGCTGGAAGTTGCTTCCGTAGCTGTCTCCTTCAAAGATCCACTGTCCCGGCAGAAAGCCGGGTCGGCCATCCGTGTCGAAGGCGGATTCCCCGTTGCAGTCGAAGGTGATGATGGGCGAATCGGAAAGATCGGCGGCCGCATTGAACGCGACAACCAGTCCCCCGACGCACATCCCGATAGTGCACATACGCGAATAGCGCATCCTTTTCCTCTCTCCTAAAAGACCTTTCCCGCTCGAACAGCCCGAGCACGAGAAGTATGGCCCCTCCAGAGTGGAAGTCAAGGAAAAATGCGCCGGAGACCGATCCTTGGAAGGAACCATCTCCGGCCAACGTCCTATAACTCACTCGATGCCCCCCGCCTTTCCAGAAGTCCCTTCCAGCGACGCCTCAAGCGCCTCCAGAGGTCGGTCATGGTTGAGCACCGTCGCCTGGGCCCTCGCGGCCACCCTCTCTGGCCTCTACCTGGTGAACCCGGGTTTCGGCATATTCGAGCTCCTCCCCGACAACCTCCCGGTCATCGGGAACCTCGATGAAGGCGGGGCGACCATCCTGTTCCTGTGGGCCATGGCTGAGCTGGGCTTCCAATGGCCGGCCAAGCTCGCTGGGAGACGGTCGGGGCCGCTAGCGCACCTCGCTCGCGGACCCGCCACGCCCGAACTGAACTGACACCTCCTCGATCCCCGAATCGGGCGGCAAGAGTCCCTTGATGAGCGCCTCGATGAGAGGCTTGGCTTCCTCGGCGGCTTCGAGCAGCGCTGCTGGATGGCCCCCCGCCTCGACCACCGCTCCTCGAAGCGCCCGACGTGCGGCATCGATGTCCGCCTGCGCCGACAGCACGTGGTGCAGCCAATCCTTGTCCACCAGGATCTCGTACGCGGCCGGGTCCGACTGCACGTCGACCATGGCCTGATCCACTCGTGGCGCCGGCGCGAGCACCTGCATCGCGCGGCCGTCGGCGCTCACGTCGACGCTGATTTCCCGCAAGTCCACGATGTACTGCACTTGATTCCCCGTGGCACGAACTCGCGTGACCGTCTTGCCGATGGGCAGGCGGAGCGATTGGTGGAGCCATGTGGCCGCCAGCTCGGTGGTGGCCACTTCGGTCGTCTCCGCCACGATCTCTCTTGTCCCCACCACGAAGCGAGGCGACACCTCCAGCTCACCCAGCTGCGTCACCACGCGCTCGGCGATTGAGACATTCAGTTCCACCCGCGGGGTCAAGAAATCATTCAGCTGCTCGCACCCGCGCACCAGGAGCCATGCGCCGAGGGCCACCATCGCCAGCGTGCCCAAGCACCCCAGGCATCCGCACCCCGACCCGCGCCGACCGAAGCTCCACGACCGGACAAAGCCGGACGGGGCCGCAGGGCCGGCCGCATGGCCCGCCGCATCGCCCGACGCTCTATTGTGCCCAACCGCCTCCACACGCTTCGCCATCGGCACGTCGCCATCGTTGTTCATGTCCGGGAGCCTATTCGCGCCGCCGTACACTTGACCCCCCAAATCCCTGCCATGACCGCACACACCACCGCGCACGACTCCACATCCAGCCATCACCCCTCCCCGAACGGTGCCACGCGCACCGAGACGGATGCCTTTGGCCCCCTCCAGGTGGCGGCTGACAGGTACTGGGGAGCGCAGACGGAGCGGTCGCTCCACCACTTCCCGTTTGGGTCCCGCACGGCCATGCCGACGCCGATCGTGCACGCGTTCGGCCACCTCAAGGCGGCCTGCGCGAAAGCCAACCTCGCGTTCGGGAAGCTTCCCGCCGACCTTGAATCGCTGATCGCTCGCGCCGCGGACGAAGTCGCCTCCGGAGCCTTGGACGCCCACTTCCCGCTCAAGGTGTGGCAGACCGGCTCTGGCTCGCAGAGCAACATGAACTCGAACGAGGTCATCGCCAAGCGCGCCATTGAGATGGCCGGCGGGGTGATGGGCAGCAAGAAGCCCGTG
>SXGS01514069.1_pt1 | contig 13656 bp, 13 predicted proteins | sample 3174681 | NCBI WGS metagenome assembly SXGS01 (sample SAMN11356861, study PRJNA531348) | freshwater metagenome | isolation source: freshwater sample F1-80 | place: China: Fuxian Lake, Yuxi | collected 2017-12-25
ACAGCGGCAACATCCAACAACGAACTAACCACAAATTACAATGTTCGTGGGGGAAATTATGATGAAAATTTAGTGTATGTCAACGGTTTTCAAGTTTTTAGACCATTTCTAACTCGGAGCGGTCAACAGGAAGGAATGAGTTTTGTTCACTCAGCATTAGTTGAAGATATTCGTTTTTCCGCAGGTGGTTTTGATGCTCAGTATGGCGATCGATTGAGTTCAGTGCTAGATATCACTTACAAAAATCCTGAAAAATTTAAAACTTCTGGCTTATTATCACTTTTAGGTGTAGAATCTCATGTTGAACAAGAAGTAAACCATCGATTTAATTACTTAGTAGGTGCAAGATACCGTTCAAATGGATATTTATTAAACTCTCTCCCTACAAAAGGTGCTTACAATCCCGTTTTTATGGATGCCCAATTTCTTGGCAAATTTAATATAACAGAAAATCTTACATTATCTCTTTTAGGTCATTATTCCTCCAATAATTTTCGTTTTACTCCACAAACATCCGAAACAGATTTTGGAACGGCAAACGAGGCGTATTCATTTCGAATTTATTTTGATGGGCAAGAACAAACACGATTTCAAACAGTGATGGCTGGAGCAGCACTAAAATGGCAAGCGAGTGCAAAAACAAAACTAGATTTCTACACTTCCATCTTCAATTCTGATGAAAGAGAATACTTTGATATTCAAGGGCAATATTACATCAATCTGTTGGAAACAGATCCATCACAAGAAGCTTATGGAGATTCAATAGCAGTATTGGGAATCGGTACATTTTTAAACCATGCAAGAAACAGATTAAATGCCAATATTTTGAGTGTTTACCATACTGGAGAACACCAAATCTTTTCTGGATATACCAATAACGAGCGTTCGAGATATAGAAATCAGGTTCTTAAATGGGGTTCGCAAATTCAAAAAGATATTTTTAACGATGTTCTAAGCGAGTGGAAAATGGTTGACTCCGCAGGATACAGTTTACCTCAAACAAATCAAAGTCAACTTGAATTATTTGAAACAATCAAAGGGAAATTACAACTTCAAACATTTAGAATTACTGGATTCGCACAATTGAATACAAGTTGGTCAACGATAAAGCGGAATCACCTTGTTGAAATCAGTAAAAAAATTAAAATTAAGGGCGAAAAAGAAAAAATAGTTTTTTCAGAAATGATGCGAGAATCAACTAGTAAATTTGCCTTAGCAATTGGTCTGAGATCAGGATATACTAGTATCAATCAAGAATTGTTTTTTACACCGCGAATTTCTTGCACCTTTTTTCCAAATGCTTATTTAGTAAAAGACCAAAAAATTGCAAAAAGAAATATAAGTTTTCGTTTCGCATCAGGGCTCTATTATCAACCACCTTTTTACAGAGAATTTAGAACTTTTGATGGCAACTTAAACTTAAATGTAAAATCGCAAAAATCCTTGCATCTTGTCGCCGGAACAGATATTTTCTTCAATATGTGGGGAAGAGAGGTGCCCTTTAAATTAACCTCCGAGATTTTCTACAAATACCTCTGGGATGTCAATCCTTATGAAATAGACAATGTTCGGACACGCTATTTTGCTGAAAATAATGCTGTTGCTTACGCATATGGAATTGATGCTAACATACATGGTGAATTTGTCAAAGGAATAGAAAGTTTCTTTAAGTTTGGGCTTCTTTCCACAAAAGAGGATATTAATGCCGATGAGTACAACGAATATTACAATGCTGCAGGAGAAAGAATTATTTTTGGATACAGTGAGGATCAAGTTGTGGTAGATAGTGCAACAATTTATCCAGGTTTTGTCCCAAGGCCTACAGATCAGTTTTTTACTTTCGGAACTTTAGTTCAAGATCAAATGCCTGGACTTGAAAGTTTTAGCGTTCAGATGGGCTTGCAATTTGGCTCGCGACTTCCATATGGACCACCTGACCATTCTCGCTACAAAGATACCTTGAGAATGAAGTCCTATTTTAGAGTAGATCTTGGATTATCTTATGCTTTAATCAATAAAAATTCAGCCAAGAAAACATTTTGGAATAAGAATTTTTCTGAAGCAGAAATATCCTTTGAAGTTTTCAATCTTCTAGGAATCAATAACGTTCTCTCAAAACAATGGATACAAGATGTCGAGGGAAAATACTACTCAATTCCCAATTACTTGACTTCTAGAAGATTTAACTTAAAGTTTATTTTGCGACTTTAATAAGCTGGCGTAAATAAAAATTTATTTGGAGAAACCAAATTGGTTTTTACGGCATACATAACTATTCCAGCAGTATTTTTTACACCTAATTTTGCCATTATATTTTTCCGGTGGGTCGTAATTGTATGTTTACTTAAAAATAGTTGTATTGCTATTTGTTCATTCGTTAAACCCTCAGCAATTAAGGCAATTATTTCATTTTCTCTCTCTGAAACGATAACTGCCTCACAAGAAAAAGATTCAAAATCCAAGTCATTTACATCGATGTTAGCACGTTGAATACTTTCGAGTATTTGTCCGCAAAAAAACTTATTTCCGTTACCAGTCTCTTTGACGGCCATTAAAATTTCAGCTAAATCACAATCTTTTTTAACGTAACTTGTTATGCCAGAGCGTAGCGCGTCAACGAGTGTTTGTGCACTTTGCTCAGGTGTAACGGCAATGAACCTAATTTTTTTATTTAAACTCAAAACTTTAGGTATTACTGAAATATCAAAACCTTTTGATGTGTAATCGATGAGAACCAAAGTGGTTTCAAATGTTTTGATTTGAGAGAGTAACTCTTCTGCATTTTTGGCTTCACTCACAATTAATATATTATCATCAACAGATAAAACCGTTCTTAAACCAATTCTAATTATATCGTTACTATCAGCAAGAATTAAATTCATCTTATTTAGAATAATTATAAATAATACAAAAGTAGTATTCAAATCTAAACTAATAACAATTTAGTTTAAAAATAAGTTTAGAATTAGTAAAAAGAAAAAGCTAGCAAATCAAAATGATATAAAATACTACTGCTATTTTTACATTTGTAAAAAGAAAACAAGAATGGATACAATTATTGGCGAAGACATTAGAGATGCAATAAAATTCTTGAAATTGGGAGAGGTAATTGGCATCCCAACTGAAACTGTTTATGGGTTAGCAGGAAATGCATGCGATATTTCTGCTATAAAAAAAATATATTCTGCTAAAAATAGACCAAATACGAATCCACTTATCCTTCATTTTGCATCTGTTCAACAAATTCAACCTTTCGTTGAGGACTTTCCTGAAAACTTATTAAAACTGACACAAAAATTTTGGCCTGGCCCCTTGACAATTCTTCTTAGAAAAAGCAATCTTGTGCCCAATGAAATTACTGCAAACCAAGATTTTGTGGCTGTAAGAATTCCAAATCATGTTTTATTGCTCTCTATTCTCAGTCAATTGGATTTTCCTCTTGCAGCTCCTAGCGCAAATACTTATGGATTGGTCAGTCCTACATCGGCCAAACACGTGATGCAAGACTTAAAAGGAAAAATCCCCTTTATTTTAGATGGTGGAACCTGTAAAAACGGTTTAGAATCGACAATTATTGGTCTGCAAGAACAAAAAGTTGTTGTTTACCGCTTAGGAGCAATTTCACTTGAAGAATTAGAGACTGAATTAGGTTATGTTCCAACAATAATTAAAAATATAAATAAAAAACCATTAACAAGTGGCATGGATGAACATCACTATGCACCCAAAACACCACTGCATTTCTACGAGAAAAAATTGGTGAATGAAGCAACACAAAATACAGGATTTATATTTTTTCAAGAGGAGCACCAAGAGATTTCAGACAAAAATAAAATTATTTTAAGTAAATCTGGAAGCCTGAATGAAGCTGCTAGTAAACTTTACGCATCTCTTATTGAAATGGACACAAGGAATTTTAATGCTATTTATATTGAACGATTGCCAGACGAAGGTCTTGGAAAAACAATGAACGATCGATTAAATAGAGCAACACTAAAGTTTAGAAAATAAAAAAGCCTCTTAAAAAAGAGGCCATAAACTATGAAAAACTTAAACTTTATTTTAAATGACGACCGTGGCGGTTTTTAAACTTATCAATTCTACCAGCTGTATCAACAAATTGAGCGATACCAGTAAAAAATGGATGAGATTTATGAGAAATATCTAATTTTATTAATGGGTACTCATTTCCATCTTCCCACTTTATTGTTTCTCTTGATTCAGAGCAAGATGGACATACAAAAGCATAGTCATTCGACATATCTTTGAAAACAACTAATCTGTAGTCACTTGGATGGATTTCTTTTTTCATTTTAAAAAACAATTATTAACAAAAATGGATTGCAAATTTACTTAAAAGTTTTTGAACTGCAAGAAAATTTTAGTTAAAATCATAAAAAATAAATTATTTGAACATTTGATAGGTGATAAAATTTAGTAAATAAGAACTTTATAGCGAGGCTAATTCTTTAATTTTAAAAGTTGAAAGCAGTTCAATGAAATTAGCAAAACCACACACACTTTTAGAAATTAGCAGTCTGCTCACTTGTGAATTTATTGGTGATCCAAATCATCTTATTTTGGGTATAAATGAAATTCATATGGTGGAAGAGGGTGATCTTGTTTTTGTTGACCATCCAAAATATTACGATAAAGATCTAGGTTCTGCCGCAACGACAATTATTATTGATAAAATCGTTCCTTGTCCAAAGGGTAAAGCACTTTTGATAATGGAAAATCCCTTTGATGGCTTTAATTTTCTAACAAAACATTTTAGACCAATTGAGGATCCGAAAGAGGAAAATAATGCATTTATTCATCCAAGCGCTATTATCTACCCAAATGTATTCATCGGAAATAACGTTCGTATCGGAAAAAATGCTCGAATATACTCTGGAGTTTCCTTGATGGATAACACTGAAGTTGGGAATAATGTGATTATTGGCTCAAATACCGTAATTGGTCACAATGCTTTTTACTACAAAAAAAAAACCGATGCTTACGAGCGAATGCACACTTGTGGTTCTGTTCATATTTCAGATGATGTAGAGATTGGAGCACTTTGCACAATTGATGCAGGAGTTACCGGAGTAACTTCTATTGGAAAAGGGACAAAAATTGATAACCAAGTGCATGTAGGGCACGACACTAAAATTGGAGAAAATTGCCTTTTGGCTGCAGGAGTAGGAATAGCCGGCTGTGTTCATGTTAAAAATAAGGTAATACTGTGGGGACAAGTTGGGTGTGCAAGTGATGTAGTTATAGGAGAAGGGGCTATTGTCCTTGCACAATCTGGAATTTCAAAAAGCATTGAAGACGGTAAAACATACTTCGGATCGCCATGTGGCGAAGTAAAAGAAAAATTCAAAGAACTAGCAGCCTTAAGACAACTGCCAAAATTCATTAATAAATTCTGATATGTTATTTGTCAAGAATACTGACATTCTTTATCAAATGGAGCAAAAGGATACAAAACTTCAATCCTTGTTAGAAATAACAAATGCTATAAATTCCAATCCACCAATTGAACAGTTATTGAATCTATTTTCTTTTATCCTCAAAGAACAATTAGGATTTAAAAAAATTATGTTTTTACACCATCAAGAAGAATGGAATTGTTTAGTGAAAATTGGTATAAAGGGGAAAATAGAGCTCTCAGAAATTAAACATGATTTTGAAAGATTTAAAGAGATTACACTCGTCGAATCTTCTACCCATACATTGATAAAAGAATTTCAAGTTGTTATTCCTGTTTTTCATTTGAACGAACCCCTAGCCTATTTACTAATTTCAACTAAGTTATTATCAAATGAATTAGAACCAAGCTATTTTTCTTTTACCCAAACACTTACAAATATTATTGCAGTAGCTATTGAGAATCGTCGCTTGGTGAAACAAAATATCATAAAAGAAAGGATTTCTAAAGATCTAGAGCTAGCCTCTGAAATGCAAAAATTACTATTTCCGTCAGAATTACCATCTAATCGAAAAATGGATTTATCTGCAAAGTACATTCCCAGACACGCAATTGGAGGAGATTACTACGACTTTATTGCGCTAGGAGATGAAGAGTACATTATTTGTATCGGTGACGTTTCAGGGAAAGGAATAAGTGCTGCTTTATTGATGGCGAATTTTCAAGCAACAATTCGAACACTTTTTAAATACCAACGCTTTGAATTGACTTTTTTAATGGAAGAACTTAATAAAAAAGTGATGAGAAGTACGGAAGGGGAAAAATTTATAACTTTTTTTATTGCTCACTACAATGCCCACACTCGAAAAATGAAATATGTAAATGCTGGTCATAATCATCCATTTCTTCTTCATGGCAAGAAAATAGTAAGCTTAAACTCAGGATGTATTGGACTTGGAATGCTCGATGAATTACCCTATGTAAATGTTGGAAAATTGACCTTGAGTCCAAATACCACCTTTGTTCTATACACAGATGGTGTTGTAGAATTAGAAAATTCTGAGGGAGAACATTTTGGAGTAACTCGACTTATAGAAAATGTAAAGTCCTATTCTGCATTGAAAATGGAAGACATGAACAATGTTCTTTTTTCAAAACTAGACGATTGGAAAGGAGAATTAAATTTTGTTGACGATACTGCGATATTCAGCTGTAAATTTTTCTAGTCTATTTTTTTGGTTTTGACAATTTCACGCTTAAAGAAAAAACATGGGTGTAATAATTTGCTTCAGAGGCACCTAAGCGAGTAAATGCGTAATCTAAATTAAACCCTTTAAAGCCAACTCCAAGACCGATATTTGGTTGAACGCCCCAATAAGAAGTACTATCTATATTTGAGAATTTTTGAATATTAGAAAGTCCACCGCGAACTGTAACTAGTGATTTATACCCAACGAAAATTCCAAAATGAGGATCAAGTGAAATAGCATTTGATTGAATTAAAGTATTTCTTCTTCCGTCACTTGTCATATCAATGTCAATTTCACCTCCAATATTTATTCCTTTTTTTCCTAAATCAAATTTACATGCACTTGCGAAGATAAAACGTGGAAGTGTTAATTCAATACCATCTTTAGGTAAAGAATTTCCTGTACTCAAGAAAACGTCTGTTGTTTCTTGATTTATATCAAAAACCCAAGCATTAAAAGTTGTTGTTACATCTCTTGCCATCAGTCCAAAACGCCAATTTTTCGGAGCTTGATACTGCAAGCCAGCATCTAAGCCAAAACCCCAAGATCTTGCAAAATCTCCAATATTGCGGTAAATAACCTTCGCTGTTCCCCCAACACTTAGGCCAGGAAAATTTAATTTTTTAGCATAGGAAAATAAAAAAGCGTAGTCGCCTGCAGAAAAATTAGTGACATTATTGTAATTAATAACACCATTATTATCTATCAATTGAGTAGTGTTTGGAATATCGTCCACACCAAATCGAATGACTGCAAATCCAATTGTACTTTTTGAATTTATCGAATGTGCAAGACCCAAATAGTCGTACTTGGCAATACCTGCAAAGTATTCCGAATGCATAAATGAAACATCCAACCATTTATTAACGTTGCTTAAGCCAGCAGGATTCCAATAAATTGAATTTACATCATTTGTAGATGCAGCTACTGCGTTTCCCATTCCAAGTGATGAAGCACCCACACCCAAAGAAAGAAATTCATTTGAGTATTTAGGCGCAGAAATTTGAGAAAATAACTCTAATGAAAATAGTAAAGAAAAAAAGAATCCAAAAAAAATACGCATAGAAAGTTTTTACAATTAATAACATTTACTTTACTAAAAAATTGTGTTATTTGCAGAACAAAATAATAATTCTAAGTAGTAAAGGTATGTATTCAAATAACAATCAAATGATTCTTGACAATTATGTTTAATATTCCAAACTTGTTAACCGGATGCAATATGATCTGTGGCTTTATTGCCATACTTCTTGCTTTATTTGGGAGAATAGATTTAGCTCCATTTGTAATTTTTATTGGTCTAATAATTGATTTTTTAGATGGATTTATTGCTAGAAAATTGAAAATTCAAGGTGAAATGGGAAAACAACTAGATTCTCTTGCTGATTTGGTTACTTTCGGTTTAGCACCTGGCGTTTTCATGATGATAATGATCATTCTTGGTATAGATAACAGTGCTTTGATATCAAATCAAGATGGAGCTGCAGCTCAAATATCTGATACAGAACATTATGTTTTTTTTCAAATATGGTCGTGGATGCAAGCACTTGTTTATGGTGTTCCCAACAATTTTGATGCATCTATTAAATTCTTGCCTTTTGTGGCATTAATTATCCCCTTTTTGGCCATGTTTCGCTTGGCGAAATTTAATCTCGATAAGCGACAAGATGATCGTTTCCGAGGAGTTCCAACTCCAACAAATACAATTTTTTTTCTTTTTTTTCCTCTTTACTTTTCGCTAAATCTAAATCAATGGGAACATCAAGAAAAATTTATTTTAGTTCTATTTGATTGTTACACACTATCAGTAATTACAATATTATTTTCACTATTAATGATTATTGACACCCCTTTAATTTCTCTAAAATTTAAGACCTGGAATTGGAATGAAAATAAATTTCGCTACATTCTAGTTGGAAGCTCGTTGATAATTATTTTTCTGTTTTGGATTTGGGCAATTCCCATTATTGTATTTTTGTATTTAGTCTTATCACTTATTGAAAATTACCAAATTAAGAAAAATGAAATTTAAAGCTGAAATAGATGTAATGCCGCACGATGCATTGTTAGATCCTCAAGGAAAAGCTGTCTCCAATACTATGATAAATATCGGCTTACCTGAAATTAATGGAGTAAGAATAGGCAAACACATTCGGCTTTTTATAAATGCTGATTCAAAAGAGGATGCAACAAAAAAAGTAGATGATGCATGTAAAAAAATGCTTGTCAATCAAATTATGGAAAGCTATTCGTTCTCTATTGAAGTTTTCAATGAAAAATAACAAATAAAAAAAAACAACTTTAAGAATGTTTTAATTTCAATATTTATGTTAGCGAATTCTCGTTTTATCGTAATTATTTTTTTTAATTTATTCTCTTACTTTTTTTCTCAACAAACTAATGCACAAACTATTTCTGGTACTGTCAATTCTTATACCAGCGTTACTAATGTCACCATAAATTCAGTAACTGTCTCTGATGCATCTTCTTTTGATGTTGGCGATTATGCTCTTTTAATTCAAATGAAAGGTGCCACGATAACTACAGGCAATGTTCAAGCTTTTGGGGCCATTACCAACCTAAATAATGCTGGAAATTTTGAATTTGCAACGATTCTTTCAAAAGTTGGAAATACCTTGACTTTTGAGTCTAATCTATGTAAATCATATACAGTAAGTGGTTTTGTTCAATTGGTAAAAATACCGGTCTATAACAATGTTACTATTTTAGGAACAGTAACTAGTCAACCCTGGAATGGCACCACTGGTGGAATTGTAGCCATAAAAGCGACTGGAAGTATAACGTTTAACTCCGACATAAATGTTTCTGGTGCTGGTTTTGTTGGGGGTACTTTCACAACAGGTTTTTTTAATTGTGGTGATATGAATTGGGCCAATTCATCTAATAATGCTGGAAAAAAAGGGGAAGGAATAGCTGTAGCTCCAGCGGGGCAAGATGGAAATCGAGCACCTTTAGCAAATGGTGGAGGTGGTTCAAATACTGGAAATCCTGGATCAGGCGGAGGTGGAAATGGTGGATCAGGAGGAAGGGGTGGAAGTGAATGGTATGGAAGCTGCCAATTAGATGCTACTTTTGGTGTAGGTGGTTTTGGATTGAATTATTCTAATTATAAAGCATTTTTAGGTGGTGGTGGTGGTGGTGGATATCGCGATAATGGCTTGACGGCAACAGCGGGTAGCAATGGTGGAGGTATGGTATTTTTAATTTCTCCACTCATCAATGGAAATAATAACTATATCAATGCAAGTGGGGCAAATGTAATAGGCAATTCGGATTCAGAAGGTGCAGGTGGTGGTGGTGCAGGTGGATGTGTTTACCTTATCACCAATACAGTTTCTTCATCGCTAAATATTGACGTAAAAGGTGGAAAGGGCGGTGATATTTTTAGTACTTTATGGGTTTCTGCCTGCCACGGACCTGGAGGAGGCGGTGGCGGTGGAACTGTTGCTTTTTCTACTCCAAGTGCTCCAGCAAATATACTAACGCAAATTGCAGGTGGTAATTCTGGAATGGTACTTCATACCGGCCCAGCTTGTGCGGGATCTAGTCATGGAGCAACACCAGGGACAAATGGACAACTACTATTCAATTATCAACTTCCTATTGCCGGCCCTAGTCCTAATCTTGGAGTAGATACCGCTATTTGTCCCGGACAAAGTATCACATTGACATTAGACACAATTTTCCCAAGTTATTTGTGGAGTAACGGAGCTAATACCTCTAATATTCAAGTGAGTGCCCCAGGCGTTTATTGGGTTGAGGTTCCTAGTGTATGTGGATTTGCCAGGGATTCTATCGTAGTGGCATTAAATTCAATTTCAGTTAATCTAGGTCCTGATTTATCCTTTTGTGAAGGAGATTCTTTAGTTATTCAAGTAAATGGAAATTTTAGTAGCCAAGTTTGGTCAAATGGTGCTGTTTCTTCTGCTATTACAACTTATGTAGGTGGTATATTTAATGTTGATGTTTATGATATTAACGGCTGTACGGATAGTGATGCCATTATTATATCTGAACTACCAATAACAAATAGTAATGTCAGTGACTCTTTTTGTATCAATTCAAGTTATAATTTTAACGGCCTAATTCTTTCTGCTGCAGGAAATTATACCGATACCTTACAAAATAGTAATGGCTGCGATTCTATTATTTACTTGAGCCTTTCTTCCATGGCCCTGCCTGTCATTAGTATAAATGATGAATCAATTTGTGAGGGTGAATCAGCTACTTTAACTCCTTCAGGAGCTCTTAGTTACCTATGGTCACCCACTCTTCCTCAAGAAATAAATGGAAGTCTAATAGTATTTCCAACTACCTCTTCCACTTACCAGGTTATTGGGACAAATCAAAACGGATGTGCTTCACAACCCGAAAATGTAATAGTAACAGTTTATCCTAATCCCACGGCAAATTTTTATTTTAGTCCTTCCACTATTTCAATAGGAGATCCCATAGGACATATAGTGAATACTTCTATTGGTGGAATTTTTAATACTTGGACAATAGAGGGGAATAGTTTTATTCAAAACCAAACTGAATTTGATTATACATTTCCATTTTCTGAAGGATTTCAATTGGTCACGCTAGTAGTAGAGTCTTCATTTGGATGTATAAATTCAACTTTCAATAGTATTCAAATAATAAATGATTTTTTTGTGTACATTCCGAATACTTTCACACCCGATGGTGACGAGTGCAATAATGTCTTTCAGCCTATATTTTCGGGAGAGGTAGATCCTTCAAATTTTGGATTTTGGATTTACAATCGATGGGGAGAGTTAGTTTTTGAGAGTCATGATGTTACTGCATATTGGGACGGTAATTATGGTCAGAGCAGAGCAATAGATGGACTATATTCTTATTTTTTAAGCTACAGTGAAAGTTCAAGTGAAGAGGTAAAAACTTTAGTTGGTAGTATATCCTTACTAAAATAGTATAAATTCTAATTTTCAGGGATTTCTTAGCAAATAAAATTATTTATTATCTATTTTTGAGAATTAATAAACAAAATATTTGCGAAGTTTTATGGAATTCATTATTATAATTATTGGATTCGTATTTATGATAATTGGGATTTTAGGTAGTTTTTTACCTATTCTACCTGGTCCTATTATAAGTTGGTGTGGCATAGCACTTTTGTATTTCTCAAGCGTAGTTCCAATTAATTATTGGATTCTTGGAATAACTTTTCTAATTACTATAATAGTATCTGTTTTAGATTATGTGATTCCGAGTCAAGGAACTAAAAAATTTGGTGGAAGCTCATATGGGATTTGGGGAACGAATATTGGATTAATTGTTGGGATTCTCTCTCCAATTCCTTTTGGATTTATTACTGGTCCATTTGTTGGGGCATTTATTGGCGAGTTGATTTATAACAAAAAAGACCAAAAACGAGCACTAAAAGCAGCAACGGGTTCTTTTATCGGATTTCTAGCATCTAGTTTTGTCAAATTTTTACTCTGTATGGTGCTAATGGGATTATACGTTTGGATAATTTGGGAAAATATGTCTTTTAAATAGCACATAGAGAATTCTTTTTAGCATTAAGCTATTGAAAAGAGTGTTTTTAAGTTACTTGAAATTTAAAACATCAATTTAAAAATTAAGAGTGAACATTTGTTCATCATCTTTGTTTAAATCAAATGGTTAAATTTTTAAAAAAAAATTATGAATTGTTTCTTTCAGATGAAACCCAAAAAGTCAGTGAAAGAGTTATTTTAAAAATCGCCATTGCAAGTTTTTTAATCCATCTGTCTATCATTTGTCTAGTAGATTTTGGACTTATTAAAATGGAAAATCCTTCGGACTTTTTTCAAAATCCAATTGCCGCAATCTACACACCATTTTCATTTATTTTAATTTACGAAGTTTATTTATTAATTTATTATATCCCTAAATCGTTTACAACTTACATTAGTAAGCAATATGAAATTATTGTACTTATAATTATACGTAGACTATTTAAGGATTTATCCTCACTTTCACTATCACCAAACTGGTTCAAAATCAAATACGATCTTCAATTTACATATGATTTAGTGGCATCTGTTCTGCTCTTCTTTCTCATCTTTCTTTTCTACAAACAAAGCAAGCTTCGGTTTTCAAATGAAGATAACAACACTTATCAATCCGAAAATATTTTGAGTTTTATTAAAGTAAAAAAATTACTTGCAACAATTCTTGTTCCTGTTGTTTTTGTTCTTGCAATTTATTCACTAATTAATTGGTTATTCCAAACTTATAATTCAACTAATAATGCTGAAATTGCATTTAGTAATATAAATAATGTTTTTTTCGAACAGTTTTTTACAATTCTAATTATTGTCGATGTTATTTTACTGTTGTTTTCCTTTTTTCATACCGATCAGTTCCATAAAGTAATTAGAAATTCTGGTTTTATTATTTCAACTATCCTCATTAGAATCTCATTTTCAGTGAGTGGTCTATTAAATACAGTTCTAATTACCTCAGCAATTATTTTTGGATTGCTGATTTTATTCATCTACAATAAATTTGAAAAACAACTTGCATTAGAAAAAAATCTTTTTAATAACTAAAACTTAATATATGTTTAAGAATTTTACATCATCTGATAAAATATTATTTATAGCGGCATTTTTGTCACTTATTTTTTCTGAAATACTTTATTTTCTAGGAAACAAACAAGACGCCAGTTTTATTGGTATTTGGGTTCCCTCTATTTTAGCTTTTGGAATATATTTAAAACTTATAAATTCAAAAAAATGATTGATTTTATCCCCTACTTTGCTGGCTTTATTACACTTCTTTTTGGTATTGCATTTGGCCTATCAATCATTAATGCTAACAAAATAAACAATGACAAAAACAAAAAAGATAATTAATTGTTATTGATGAATATTTTTTGATTTAATATTAATTGTATTACAATTGGAGACAGATACCAATCAAAAAAACGTGGAGACACTGAAAATCCTTAAGAGTAAG
>SXGS01444898.1_pt1 | contig 13655 bp, 12 predicted proteins | sample 3174681 | NCBI WGS metagenome assembly SXGS01 (sample SAMN11356861, study PRJNA531348) | freshwater metagenome | isolation source: freshwater sample F1-80 | place: China: Fuxian Lake, Yuxi | collected 2017-12-25
ATGGCCCACAGGCAGGGACGGGAGTCGGCACCCACCATCGCAAGCAGCGGCGCAGCCTGATCATAGTACTTCTGCGCGCGCTCCACCTCGAAGCGCATGAGGGCCCGGAACGCCGGGTTATCGAGTCCTCGAGCCAGTTCCTCGGGCGAGTAGCCGAAGCGTTGGAGATCCTCGCGAGGCAGATAGATGCGGCCCCGGTCGGCGTCCTCGCGCAGGTCCCGCAGGATGTTGGTGAGCTGAAACGCCACCCCGTTGTATTCGGCGAGCCGCAGGGCGTCCGGATCCCGGAAGCCGAACACGTGGATGCAAACCAGTCCCACGACCGAGGCCACGTGGTAGCAGTAATCGTACGTTTCCTCGAACGTCTCGTACACCCGCGGGGTAAGATCCATCTCCGCGCCGCGGATGAGGTCGTCGAAGTACTGGCGCGGGATGGAATGCCGGCGCACGGCGTCGTGAAACGCCGGGAGGAGCGCGCTCTCCCCATAGTCGCCGCCGAACGTCCGGTCCAGCGCGGCACGCCAGGCTGCCATCCGGGCGGCGGGATCGCCCTGCCCATCGTCCGAGATGTCGTCCGAGTGGCGCATGAACGCATAGATGGCGCACATGGACGCGCGCTTTTCCGCCGGCAGGCAGAGGAACGAGTAGTAGAAGTTCCGCGCCTCGGTGCGGGCCACTTGCGTGCAGTGGCGATAGCTCTCGGCCAGAGGGATGGGCATCGGAAGGAGGAAGGCTTGCGGACGCGGGCGATCGGAGGCAGGCGGGGCAACGGGAACCCGGCTCCCCTACTTTCTTGCCTCCTGCGTCTGATTTCCTCCCCGGAGGTGCGGCCGGATCGCAACTGCCATGCGCGGCGAACCGGGACCCGGCGCGATTCCGCGCCGTCGCCCCGACACCCGACACCGCACACCCCACACCGGACACCGCACACCCGACTACGCGCTTCGTCCCGATTGCGCTGGGGGTCCCTCCTCGGCCCCGATTTCCCCTTTCACGCAGATTTGGTGCGATCAGGGGTGGGAGGGCACTCCGGCCACGTGGCCAACATGGAAGTATGAATCTCCGGCCCCTCTCCCGCTTCACCGAGTCAGACCCGGAGCACTGCGGCCCTGACGCCGCGACGCTTTCGGAGGCGCCAGGAAAGGTCATCATCCGCCCGGGCGCCCAACCGCGAGCGCTCGTCTGGTTTTTGGAGGGCGTAGTTCAGGTCCCGTTGGCGCGTGGCAGCGGCAGTCAACCCGGACAGCGACGGCAGCGCGACTCTCGGTTCCCGGCGCACCTCCCTTCTGTCGGCCTCATTCGGAGCATCGAGCACCTGTTTGCCGGGACTGGCGCCGGCCGCAGCCTGCTGTAGCGTGGACGGCCGGCGGGCAACATCCGTGGAGGAGCGGCGCGCACAATGAACGATACTCACCCAGGTGCGAGGAGTCCACACCGGCGGCAGGCCGTGGTCATCGGCGGCAGCATGGCCGGGCTCGTCGCAGCGCGGGTGCTGGCGGACCACTTCCAGGATGTCACGATCGTGGAGCGAGACCCGGCCCCCACCGGGCCGGCTCCCCGTCGCGGCACCCCGCAGAGCCACCACGCCCACGTGCTCTTGAAGCGGGGCGAACTCATCCTCGAAGAGCTCTTTCCCGGCCTCACCCAGGAACTGGTGGCGGGCGGCGCCTATCGGATTGATCCCTCGGCGGCCGTCTGCTGGTACCACTACGGGCACTGGAAAATCCGCTACCGCAGTCGTTTTCGCACCCTCTTTCAGACGCGCCCCTTTCTGGAATGGCTGATCTTTCGCCGTGTGGTCACCCACCCCCGGATTACCTTCCGCGGCGGAACCGCGGTCACGGGATTGGACATGGACGCGGAAGGCGCGCGGGTAGTCGGAGTCCGGGTCCGGAGTGCGGGTCTCCCCGGCGCTGAGGAGCACTACAGCGCCGACCTCGTCATGGATGCGTCCGGCCAGGGAACCCGCGCGCCGGCCTGGCTGAGCGAGTACGGCTTTCCCGCTCCGCCCGAGTCGGCGCTCCGGATCGGACTCACCTACACCAGCCGGCTCTACCGTGCGCCCGTCACCGGCGCGCCCGACTGGCGTGTCCTCCTCGTCTACCCGCGCCCCGACCGGCTGGGTCGGGCCGGGTACGTCTTCTCTGTCGAAAACGGGTGCTGGCTCGTCACACTGGCCGGCTACGCCGGGGCTGTGCCTCCGACCGACGAAGTGGGATTCCTTCAGTTCGCGCAGGACCTCGCCCGCCCCGACGTCTACGACGCGCTCCGCACTGCCGAACCCCTGGGCGAGCCGGTGAGCTATGGCATCGCCCGCACGACCCGGCGTCACTACGAACGCCTCTCTCGCCTCCCCGAAGGCTTTCTGGCGATTGGGGACACCGTGTGCCGCCTTGACCCGGTCTTCGGACAGGGCATGACCGTGGCGGCCTGGGAGGCGCAGACCCTGGGCCGGTTGCTGCGCGATCGGGCAGCGGGAGCGGATTGGGCTCTGACGGGCCTCCCCCGTCGCTACTATCGCGCGATCTCCCGCGTCATTGGCGGCCCCTGGCAATTTGCGACCAGTGAGGCGTCCCGCGACCCCCGGATCGAAGGTGATCGGCCGCGGCTTGCGCCTGTACTGCAGTGGTACGCTGCCCACATCTTTGCGCTCGCAGAAACGGACCGCACCGCGTTCGATGCCTTCGTGGAGGTTCTGAACCTGGTTCGGGGCCCGGAAGCGCTGTTCGCTCCGCCGGTACTCGCCCGCGTGCTGGCACGCGCCGCCGGCCTCAGCCGTCGCGCTCCCCACGCAGCACGACCCACCGCCCCGCCTCCATGAGCGGACCGTCATGTGGCGTGCTGCGCCACCTCAGCAGAGCCACGCCGCGTGCCCCCTGGGCGCAGCAAGGTGGCTACACTACCTCCAACCGCGCGCCACGTGCCCGCAGGATGGCGGATGCGGTCCCGGCGGCGAATGGTGAAATGGAGGGCCGGTCCTGTGCGTGACGGTCCGATGCACCATCTGCGAAGTGTGAAGCGATGGAGGCCGCTGTCCGGCCTGCGTAAGGTCCCGGCACATGTAGCGCGGTGCCTTGAGAGTGGGCCCGTTGGCGGCTTTCGTCGTGCTGTCTTCCTTTTCACGCCACGATTCGCACGACTCCGGGCTGCCCGAATTGCGTTTGGCGTCGGCGCGCTGGCAGCAGGAGCCGCGGGGATGGTTGGGTGTGGGGGACCCGATCCCCGGGTAAGAACACCGGAGCCGGCGTCTCCCGCGATTCGGTTCGAGGACGCTGCCGAGCGGCTGAGCGTGCGCTTTCGGCATCAAAATGGTGCGGCGGGCCGCAAGTGGATGCCCGAAACAATGGGGTCGGGCTGCGCGGTGCTGGACGCCAATGCGGACGGCCGGCCGGACCTGTTGTTCGTGGACGGTACCCCCTGGCCTGGCGATCCGGGGCCCCCCGGGCAGTCTCGCCTCTTCCTACAACTTCCGGACGGGCGTTTTACCGACTCGACCCGGCAGTTTCGCCTTCCTGCGGGGCTGATCGGCATGGGCGCTGCTGTGGCGGACTACGACAACGATGGCTTTCAGGATCTCGTTGTCACTGCCCTCAACGGCTCCCGGCTACTGCGCAACCGCGGCGGGCTGTATTTCGAGGATGTCACCGCCCGGTGGAATCTGCGGACGGCGGGATGGCCCACCAGTGCCGCGTGGCTGGACTACGACCGCGACGGCCTGCTGGATCTGTTCCTGTGCTCCTACGTGAACTGGACGCCGTCAGGGGACCTGTTCGCGACGCTCGACGGCACGCACAAGACCTATGCCCGGCCGGACGAATATACCGGTGGACAGTGCCGCCTCTTCCGCCAGCAGGCCGGCCGTTTTGTCGAGGTGTCCGCGGCGGCGGGCGTGGCGGTCCCGAACGCCAAAGCGCTGGGCGTCGCGCTCTGCGATTTCGACCGTGACGGCTGGATTGACCTGGCCGTCAGTAACGATACCGTGCCCAACTTCCTGTTTCACAACCAGGGCAACGGCACGTTCAAGGAGGTGGCGGTGCAGGCAGGTGTGGCCGTGGCGGAGGGGGGGCGCGCCAAGGCGGGGATGGGTATAGACGTGTCCGACTTCGCCAATTCCGGTCAGGATTCGATCCTCATCACCAATTTTTCCGGGGAGCAGCTCAGCCTGTATCAGCGGGACGGCTCCGGGCTGTTCCAGGATGTGGCTGCGCGCGCCGGGGTCGGCATTCCCAGCCAGCGCTACCTGGGTTTCGGCGCCTTCTTCTTCGATGCTGATCTGGATGGCTGCCAGGAGATCCTGGTCGCAAACGGGCACATCCAGCGTGACATCCAGCACCGCAGCACCGAAGTCACGTACGCCCAGCCCGCCCTGCTGTTCCACTGCGCGACGGGTGGGGTGTTCGAAGACACCAGTCGCACCGCGGGCGCGTTGGCGACTCCGCGTGTGGCCCGGGGTGCGGCGTACGCCGATCTGGATGGCGACGGCGATCTTGACGTGGTTGTCACCACCAACGGGGGTCCGGCGGCGGTACTCTTACAGCGCGGGGGGCCGCAGAATCACTGGCTGCGGCTGTTGTTGGAGGGCAGGCGCAGCAATCGAAGCGCGATCGGCGCGGCCGTTCGCGTGCGCACCGGCGAGCGAGTGCAGACCCGCATGGTCCGGAGCGGCTCCAGCTATCTCTCACAGAGTGAGATAATCCTCACATTCGGCCTCGGTGCGGCGCCGGGCGCCGATGAGGTGGAGGTACGCTGGCCCAACGGAAATGTGGAAAGCTACGGCGCGCAGCGCGGCAATCAGGTGCTGCGCCTGATTGAGCGCCACACGCCGTAGGCGCGTCCGGGAAGTGCAACAGTTAGAAGCAGCCGTAGGACGGATCCAGACACGGGCTCCAGTTCGCTGTCCCGGCGTTTGCCGGGCGGTTCGGCACCTCGCGTCCCGGCAAGGTGTAAATCCTATCAATCCGACTCGCCTTGACGTGCCCGTCGGCCCAAAGAACGTTGGTGGTTTCCGAGTGCCGCGCATGGGGTGCGCCGTAGTCGTTGTTGGTTGCCGTCATGAGCGTGCTTCCGGCGTGAGCCAGCAGCCAGGCGGTGTACCGGCGCGCGGGGTTCAGGCGCGGCGTCCACCGTTCGGGCGCGACACCGAGCTGGGCGAACGTCCCGGAGTCCACGGCCATCACCGTATCGGTCGGCTTGACCAGTTCCGGAAGCGACTTGTTCAGTACGCCGCCGTTGGGGTTGTTGTTCCCCCCAATGTAGTAGTTGTAGCCGTACGTGACGGGAAACCGGGTGCCGGGCGGGGCGCCGTTCGCCTGGGCAAAACTGGGGCAGACCAGCACTCCCGTGTTCTTCAGGTACGGCTGCGCGAGTTCCGGCCACGCGAGGGTGTTCTGGCTTGCGGAGAAGCCGTAGAACGCCATCGGATACCGTTCGTCGTAGTCCTGCACGTACTGCAGGATTGCCATTCCGATCTGCCGGAGGTTGCTCGAGCAGCTCGCCTGGCGTCCCTTCTCGCGTGCCTGTGCGAAGACGGGAAAGAGGATTGCAGCGAGTATAGCGATTATCGCGATGACGACAAGCAGCTCGATGAGTGTGAATCCGGACCGGGCGCGCGCTGCGCGAAAGGGAACTGCAGAGGAATCGGAGCGGTCGGGCATGACGCCTCCTTTCGAACGGGCGCGCGCCGCGCTGGGGATCTGCGGTGACGCGCGCCGGAAGGACAACCGGAGTCATTCTCGCACGAAACCGGTGTGGGGTGTTGCGCGGAACGCCGTGCACCCCGCTCCGCGATCAACACCGCCACTCCTTCGCATTACCGGTGACGTCCACCACATTGCCGTCCGGATCAGCGACCTTGAATGAGCCACGCGGTTCCGGCGCTTCGGGTTCGAGGCGCTCTTTCACGTCGAGCCGGAGCATCTCAAAGCCCATCGCGAGCAGGCGGTCATAGCAGGCGCGGGCGTTGGGGACGCGGAATCCGAAGTGGACGTACTCGGTAACCTCCTGAAACTTCGGTCGCTCCGGCCCTTCGTATGGGAGGATGGTGAGGTTCATGTATCCATCGGACAGGTCGAAGGCCTGGCTACCGGGACGACGGTACCCGATGAAACGAAGTCCGAGGCCCTCTTCATAGAAGCGGCGGCTGGCGGCCGGATCGTTCACACGGAGAGCGAGGTGGCGGAGCATGCCGGGGACCAGTGTGTCACTCATTGGGTCGTCGATCCTTCCTGGATGGTGTAGATGGGGGTCAAAGGTGCGTTCCCGCCCGGGTGGATTCCCCGGAACGGCGGGACGCGGGCGCTCCCGGTGGGGCCGGCGGAGAGTCGCTGGTCCCAACACCGGATTCCGCGAGCGGGTCGGAAGATTCCTTCCCTGGTTCACTGAAGCACCGGGCCGGTGTGGAACCATGCCCGTCCCCAGGGGCTGAGACAGACGAGCAGGAGCAAGAAGACGACCACTGCCGCCGCGACCTCCATACGCACCAACGGAACGCCGAGCACCGAGGCGGGGCGGTGGATTGGACAGAGATAGGGCGGCTGCACAGTCCGGGCGCAGCCGCCGCAGAGCGGCTGCGCGCACGCCTCGCAGCGTCCGACGGCCGCTCGGTGCGGGTGGCGGCCACACGAGGGAACCACAGCGGTACTCGGGTGAGCAGGAGCGTCCGGCGAGGCGCCGGGCGCCCAGGTGGTCGTAGCGGTGAGCACTAACTCGGGTACGACGGGAGCCGGCTGTGTGCATACGTCGAGAGCCAGGGCAAATTCGCGGGCATCGAGATAGCGCGCTGCGGGATGCCGCTCGAGCCCGCGCTGGATGGCCCGCCGCAGGGCGCCGGGCACCGCGGCGGGCAGCGGACCGGGCGCCGCGTAGACCACATTGTGGGCCAGTTCGGGGAGCGACTCGCCGGAGAACGGGAGTTCGGCAGCAAGCAACTGGAAGAGAGTCACCGCGACCGCGTACAGATCACTCCGGCGGTCCGCTCCCTGGCCCAGCAACTGCTCCGGCGCCATGTAGGCCGGGGACCCCAGCAGTCCGCCCGTATGGGTCAGCGTTGCCTCGTCGGCGACCCACACGATCCCGAAGTCCGTGAGCCGGATCGTGTCGTCCGCCAGGACGAGGATGTTTTCCGGCTTGACATCCCGGTGTACGATCCCCGCGGCGTGGACTGCCTCCAGAGCCGCGCAGAGCTGCACGCCGACCCGGATGACCTCGTGCGGGGGGAGCGCCCCGCGCCGATCGAGCCGCCGCCGCAGGGTCTCTCCCTCGAGGAGATCCATCGCGAGATAGAGCAACCCGGCATCTTCGCCGGCGGCATGCACCCGGACGACGTTCGGATGACGCACGGCGGCCAGGGCACGCGCTTCACGCAGGAATCGCGCGTGAAGTGCAGCAGCCGCGTCGGACGGAAGCAGCGGGGAGGGTGCGAGCACCTTGAGTGCCACCGGCTCGCCCCGCGGCCCCCGCGCCGCGAAGACCACTCCCATCGTCCCCCGTCCGAGTTCCCGCTCGAGCGTGAACTCTCCCACGCGGGCGCCGGCGGTGATCGGGCCCGAAACGCTCATTTGCGGGAGATGAACGGGCTTCCCCGCTCGTAAAACCGCCAGGGTTGGTCCACCGCCCGGGAGATTCCGATGCGTGTGGTGGTTACCACGTCGGGCACAGCGCCGGGGACACCCAGAATGCGCACCGGCCCGGTGGCGAGACTCGTTCCGTTCTGGTCACGGCCCACGCCCAGGGCAGCGCACAGACGGCCCGGTCCCGCACAGAGTTCGCGGTCCTTCCGGCCGGAACGGCGCGCGCGCTGCAGTTCCAGACCGACGACGGGCTCGAGCGCGCGGATGAGCACCGCCTCGCCCCGGCCCTCATCGCCGGTCACGGCATTTGCGCACCAGTGGCAGCCGTACGTGAAATAGACGTACAGTCGGCCGGGCGGACCGAACATGACTGCGTTGCGGGAAGTCCGACCCCGGAATGCGTGGCACGCCGGATCGTCACTGAGGTAGGCTTCGGTCTCGACGATCCGGCCCGCCGCGCGACCCTCCGGGGAGTCGTGACACAGGATGCACCCGAGCAGCAGGCGGGCGACCTGAAGCGTGGGCTGACGGTAGAACTCTGGAGTTAGGGGGAGGAGCGCGGCATCCGCCATCGCTCCTCAGGTTCTTCGTGGACGACGGGAATGCCTGCCGCTCAGGCTGCGGCGGCGTGTGAGGCGCACTGCAGCGCGAGTTCCGCCGTCGGATACAGAGTCAGAGCATGCTCCACTCCGGCGTGTTGCAGGAGAGAGAGGAATCGTGGATCGTCGGCCACAACAAGAAGGCGTCGTCCTCGCACGTCCAGCAGTCGTTGGAGCGACAGCACGGCCCCGAGCCCGGTGCTGTCCAGGGTGGCGCGCCGGAGGTCCAGCACTACGTTTCCGGGTCGGGTCAGGACGCTGAGGAAGCGATCTTTCATGTGCGGGGCGGTGTCCATGTCAAGAGTGTTCTCGACATGGAATACGGTCACTTCCGAATGGGCCGGGGTCATGAACTCGATCTCCTCGCGGCCTCCGCGAGTGGTGGAGCCGCGGCGCTGGGTTGATGTTTACAATAGTGGCCCGATCCGGCGCGGCGCCGATCCGACAATGGTTGCATCACCGGCGAACGTTCGATCGCGGATAGCACGCGAAGGGCGGGGGGCCGGTTTTGCGCCGTACTGCCGATGAGACGGGCTGGGGCTGGTCCCATACCGGCTTCCGGCGATACGACAATGTGAGTGCGGCGAGAAAATGATGAGCGAAGCGAACAGTCGAACGGTGCGGGTGCGCGTCCCCGCCAGTGCCACCAATTTGGGACCCGGGTTTGACGTGTTGGGTCTCGCCCTGGACCTGCACAACGAGTTGGAAATCCGGACGCTCCCCGGCGCGCCCCCCGGACACGTTGAGGTACTGGTCGAAGGCGAAGGCGCTGCGATCCTGGAACGCGGCGCGGACAATCTGGCCTGGAAGGCGATCAGGCATCTGTACGAGACTGTGGGGGCCGCAGTGCCCGCGCTGGAGTTGCGCCTCTGCAACGCGATCCCGGTGAGCCGGGGACTCGGCAGTAGCTCTACCGCGATCGTAGGGGGGTTGGTGGCGGCCAATGCGCTTCTGGGTGAGCCGCTGGATCCGGAGGCGCTCTTGAAGCTGGCGGTGGGGATGGAAGGCCACCCCGATAACGTCACGCCCGCGCTGCTCGGAGGCTTTCAGGTGATGTCGCTGACGGATACAGGTTTGATCCATCTCCGCCTGCCCACTCCCGCCGGGCTGCGCGTTGTCGTGTGCATTCCCGACCGGGCCGTGAGCACGGTGGAAGCGCGTACGACGCTCCCGAATCTCTACCTCCGGTCCGACGCGGTCTTCAACATGGGCCGGACGGCCCTCCTCGTGGCCGGGCTGCTCACCGGGGAAACCGGAGTGCTCCGGGCGGCGATGGAGGACCGGATCCACCAGCCCTATCGCGCCCGGCTCATTCCGGGGTTTCACGAAGCGCTGGCGGGCGCTCTGGACGCAGGGGCGCTCGGGGCATGCCTCAGCGGCAGCGGCTCCACGATGCTCGCCTTCACACGGCGTGCTGAAGCGGAAGTGGGGCAGGCGATGGTGCGCGCCGTGCGGGACGCCGGCGCGGACGCCGAGTGGCGCTGCCTCGGAGTGGCTGAAACCGGCGCGGTGCAGATCAGGGAGTGAAGAGAACGATGGCCATGCAACCGGATATGATCGGGATCGTAGTGGCGGACATGGGGGAGGCGCTCGGTTTCTACCGGCGCCTCGGACTCGAGATTGCCGAGGGGCAGGAGCAGGAGCCGTACGTCGAGGTCACCACGCCGAACGGCTATCGGATCTCCTGGAACGCTCTCTCGATGGTGAAGCAAATTGAGCAGGAGTGGGTGGAACCGATCGGCCACCGGATGGAACTCGCGTTCCGGTGCGACTCGCCTGCCGAGGTGGATGCGGTACACGCATCCATTGCGGCGGCGGGCTACCGGAGCCATCGAGAGCCGTGGGATGCCTTTTGGGGCCAGCGCTACGCGATTGTAGAAGACCCTGACGGAAATCGAGTCAGTCTCTTTGCCCCACTCGCCGGGGACGAGTGACGCGGTGTGAACCGGGGCACGTCCCCCGGGACCCGTGGCATAGCGTCGGCGCTAGCTCAACGGTTCCGCTTCCACTCGCAGTTCGTAGACGAGACTATCGCCGCCGGTCACCCACTCTTCCTGGAGATTGCGGAGAATGAGACCATCGGGATGATCGCGCAGGCGCTTGACCAGTTGTTCGGAGAACTTTCGCTCGGTCAGTTGCGCCTGGTACGCCTTCGCGGGCGCAGACTCGGCCACATCAGAGTGGCTCTCGGTACGGACGTGGATCATTTGTTTTGACATTGGGTCCATCCGGTGGGGCGCAGAGAGGTGGCGCCTCGCGAGCGGCGCCGGCGCAGTTCGCAGCTCGAACTGATTGACGGGAGGCGCCCGTAGAACGGACGATTGTATCATGCCGGGCACGACGGCCTGGGACGGAGAACAACCTTGGCACACAACGTAGTCTTGATTCCGGGAGACGGCATTGGGCCGGAGGTGTCGGCGGGGGTCCGGCGCGTGCTTGACGGTGCGGGAGTCGACATTCAGTGGGTGGAACTGGAAGCCGGTGCGGCGACCATCGAGCAGTACGGCACCCAGTTGCCGGATCATGTGGTCGAGACGATTCGAAAACTCGGCGTGGCTCTCAAGGGCCCACTGACCACTCCGATCGGCACCGGGTTCGCCAGCGCCAATGTGGGACTGCGCAAGCGATTGGACCTCTACGCCTGCCTGCGTCCGGTGCGCAGCATTCCCGGCGTGAAAACCCGGTACGAGAATGTGGATCTTGTGGTGGTCCGCGAGAACACCGAGGGTCTCTACTCCGGGATCGAGCACGAGGTTGTGCCCGGTGTGGTGGAGAGCCTGAAGATTTCCACGGAGCGCGCCTGTCGCCGCATCAGCGAGTTCGCGTTCAACTACGCGCGCAAGGCGGGCCGGAAACGGATCACCAGCCTCCACAAGGCAAACATCATGAAGATGACGGATGGGCTCTTCCTCCGTTGTGCGCGAGAGACGGCGGAGCGGTTCCCGGACATTCAGTATGGGGAACTGATCGTAGATGCCGCTTCCATGCGCCTGGTCCAGCACCCCGAGCAGTTCGACATTCTCCTCTGCGAGAACCTGTACGGCGATATCATCTCGGACCTGACCGCCGGTCTGATCGGGGGGCTGGGAGTGGCGCCCGGGGCCAACCTCGGCGAGACGTGCGCCCTGTTCGAGGCGGTGCATGGGAGCGCGCCGGACATCGCCGGGCGCGGGCTGGCCAACCCCACCGGCATGCTTCTTTCCGCCTGCCTGATGCTGGATCACCTGGGGGAAATCACAGCCGCCGAACGCATCCGGCGAGGGGTGTATCACGTATTGGAGGAAGGAAAACACACCACCCGCGACCTCGGCGGCACCGCCGGCACACTCGAGTACGCTGATGCCGTAGTCGCGGCATGTCAAGAGTGATGAGCGCCTCAGGACGGGCGTTGCCGGGAAACGGAGCGTGCGGGCTTGTCGCGTCCCGAATCCATCGCCTCAAAGGGACTGAACAATGAGCGATCCGGTCGGGTACTTCTGTCTCGTGCTGCACGGTCATCTGCCGTACGTGCTGCACCACGGGTCGCACCCGCACGGGGAAGCCTGGTTGTACGAGGCGGCGGCCGAAACGTACCTCCCGCTGCTCGACGTCATCGGAGAGGTGGCGCTGCTGGGCGCCCGCCCTGCCCTCACGCTGGGCCTGACGCCGGTGCTGCTGGAACAACTCGCCCATCCCCGATTCCGCGAGGGGTTTCCGGAGTATCTGGCTGAGCGCAAAGAGCGGGCACGGGCCGATGCGGCCGAGTTCGAAGCTGCCGGGCGCCTGCACCAGGCCCACCTCGCGCACCGGTGGAGTGAGTGGTACGAGCGCCACACGGAACATTTCGAACGACTGGGCCGCGACCTGCCGGGAGCGTTCGCCGCCCGTCGCGCCGAGGGACACATCGAACTGCTGACCAGCAATGCAACCCACGCGTACATGCCATTGCTGTTGAACGATGTCATGCTCCACGCGCAGATGCGGGCGGGACTGGCCACGAGCGAGCGATTGCTTGGCTGCCGCCCCCGCGGCATGTGGCTGCCGGAGTGCGCCTATCGCCCACACTGGGAACATTGGGTGCCTTCGGTCCTCTATGACAATGCGCGAGACCGGCCGGGCCTGGAGCAATGCCTCGCCGCCGCGGGCATTCACCACTTCTTCGTGGATACGCACCTGATCGCGCGCGGGGCCCCGCTCGGCACGCTCGACCACGGATACTTCACGCCCGCGGCCGGAGACGATTACGGTTGGGACACTCGCCGGGGGTGGCGGCAGCCGCTCTCCGCGGTGGGAGTGTCAAGCGAGCCGGAAGAACCCCACGTGTTCGCCCTCGCGCGACACCCGCGCGTATCCGAACAGGTCTGGTCCGGTTCTTTGGGGTATCCAGGCGCCGGAGCATACCTGGAGTTCCACCGTCGCGATGGGGAACGCGGCCTCCGTTACCACAAGATTACCGACAACCGGACGGCGCTCTCGGAGAAACAGCCGTATCACCCGGACGATGTGCCGGCGAAACTCTTCGAGCACGTGCAGCACTTTTGTGATGTCCTGCGCGAGACACTCAGAGCGTACCGGGCCCAGACCGGACGCCCCGGCCTGCTTGTCGCCGCATTCGACGCCGAACTGTTCGGCCACTGGTGGTTTGAGGGACCCCGCTTCGTTCGCGACGTACTGCTCACGCTCCAGCACGATCCCGAAGTGTGCGTCGCCACCACGGAAGAAGCGCTGCAGCATGTGCCGCCCGACAAGGTGATGCGCCTGCCCGAGGGATCCTGGGGCGAGAATGGCGACCACTCGGTATGGATGAACGACCGCGTGCGCTGGATCTGGGAAGCGGAGTACCGGGCCGAGGGGGAGTTCCTGAAGCTCCTCCACTCGCTCCCCTGGCGCACCGATGCGCCGGTGCGGGAGGCGCTCGAGCGGGCTGGCCGAGAGTTGCTCCTGCTCCAGGCCAGCGACTGGCCCTTCGTCATTCATACCGGCGGCGCAGTGGACTACGGCACCTTCCGGTTCAGCGGTCATGTCACCGCGCTCCACCGTGCGCTGCGGATTGCCGAACACCTCGCCGGCGGCCGTCCACTCACCCCGCTGCAGCAGGTGGAACTGGCCGATATGGATGCCCACGACTCCATCTTCCCGGAAATCCGCCTGGAGTGGTGGCTGTAAACCGGGCGACTTTCCTCGGTCAGATGTAGTCGCCCATCCCGTGATCCTGCGAGCGACGGCGCACTTCTTCTTCGGGGTGCCAGTCGGCATCGTATTCCTCGCCCCGGATGCGCTCGCGATCCTCGCGCATCGCATCGGAGATCTGTCCCGCCAGACGCGCCACGTCCAGATCATCCGGGTGACGCGGCCGGGCGAGGCGAATACGGAACTCCTGTCGCACCCGCCCCGGCCGTGCGGCGAGCAAAACCACCCGGTCCGCCAGGCAGACCGCCTCGCGCACATTGTGGGTCACGAAGACGATGGTCTTGCGCGTGCGCTCCCAGATTTCGGTTAGCTGGGCGTA
>SXGS01243294.1_pt1 | contig 13654 bp, 10 predicted proteins | sample 3174681 | NCBI WGS metagenome assembly SXGS01 (sample SAMN11356861, study PRJNA531348) | freshwater metagenome | isolation source: freshwater sample F1-80 | place: China: Fuxian Lake, Yuxi | collected 2017-12-25
CACCGGCTCGGGCAAGACCACCACGCTCTACGCGTGCCTGAAAATGCTCAACACCGAGGACACCAAAATTCTCACCGCCGAGGACCCGGTCGAATATCCCATCGATGGCATCGTGCAGGTGCAGATCAGCGAGTCGATGGGCATGACCTTTGCCAAGGCGCTCAAGTCCTTCCTGCGTCAGGATCCGGACATCATCCTGGTGGGCGAGATGCGCGATTTGGAGACGGCCAAGATTGGCATCGAGGCGTCGCTCACGGGCCATCTGGTGGTGAGCACGCTGCACACCAACAGCGCGCCCGAGGCCATCACGCGACTGGGCGACATGGGGGTCGAACCCTTTCTCATCGCCTCCTCGGTGAACGGGGTGCTGGCCCAGCGGCTCGTCAAAACCATCTGCCAGAATTCCAAGTGCAAGACATCCACCGACATGACCCGCGACCAGATCCGCATGCTGGACCTCAAGCCCGACGAGGTGCGGGGGCCCATCCATTTCGGCACCGGCTGCGATCGTTGTAACCAGACGGGCTACAAGGGCCGTCGTGGCATCTATGAAATGCTGGTGATGAGCGACGAGGTGCGCGAACTCATCAGTCAGCGGGCGCCGGGAATTGTACTGCGCGACAAGGCCATGGAGCACGGAATGCAGACCTTGCGCATGGATGGTCTGAACCTTATGTTTAGCGGCGTGACGACCTTTGAGGAAGTCATGAAGTACACCTAGCCACTCTTATGCCGCTCTTCAATTACGTCGCCCTCGACAAGACGGGCAAGGAGAAGCAGGGCACCCTGGAGGTGGGCAACCAGAAGGAGGCCATCAACCGCATCAAGGAGATGGGCTTTCACCCCACGAGCGTCACCGAGGTGAAGGCGGAGGGTGAGGCACCGGTCAAGGGCGCCAAGAAGGGAGCCCCGGGGAAGGGAAAAAAGAAGGAGCCCTTTTCGTTTGCGTTCGGTTCGATCGGAACCAAGGACTTGTGCACCTTCACACGCCAGCTTGCCACGCTGGTGGACGCGGGTCTGCCCCTGCTGCGCGGCATGCAGGTGCTCTCCAAGCAGCAGAAGAACCCCGTGCTCAAGAAGTGTATTGCTGAAATCTCCGCCACGGTGGAGGGCGGGGCGACCTTTTCGGAGGCGCTGGCCAAGCAGCCCAAGACCTTCGACAAGCTTTACGTCAACATGGTGAAGGCGGGCGAGCTGGGCGGTGTGCTGGAAGTGACGCTCAACCGTCTGGCGGAGTTCATGGAGAAGGCCGAAAAGATCAAGGGCAAGGTCAAGGCGGCGATGTTCTATCCCGTGGCGGTGATGGTGGTGGCGTGCGTCATCGTGTACGTGCTCATGGTGTACGTCATCCCGAAGTTCAAAATGATTTTCAGCGACATGTTGGGCAAGGGCGAGTCGCTGCCGGAGTTCACGCAGCTTGTGATGGCCATCAGCGACACCATCGCCAACAACGCCGGGACGGTGGTGGGCGGCGTGGTCGCGTTCTTCATCGCCTTCAAGCTCATCGTGGCCAAGACCAAGTGGGGCCGGTGGGGCTGGGACAAGCTTCAATTGATGATGCCTGCGCTGGGGCCGATCATCAGCAAGGTGGCCATCTCACGTTTCACGCGCACCTTGGGCACGTTGATTTCGTCTGGCGTGCCCATCCTGCAGGCGCTCAACATCACCAAGGAAACCTGCGGCAATGTCATCATCAGCCACGCCATTGACGGCGTGTACACCGCCGTCAAGGAAGGCGAGACCATCACCAAGCCGCTCGAGGCCTGCGGCGTGTTCCCGCCCATGGTGATTAGCATGGTGGACGTGGGCGAGCAAACCGGCGCGTTGCCGGAAATGCTCATCCGCATCGCCGGCACCTACGATGAAGAGGTCGACAATGCCGTGGGCGCGCTCACCTCGCTGATCGAGCCCATCATGATTGTGTTTCTTGCTGTCATCGTCGGCAGCATCGTCATCGCGATGTTCATGCCGCTCATCAAGCTCATGGACAAACTGGGTCAGTAGGACGCCCCATCCTTGATTGCGGTCATCCTGCGCGGGCGGCCAATAACTTTTAAGGCAGCCCCCTTGCCAATGCGGGATCGCAGGTGTAAATACAAAGTAGTGACGGTGGATGGCCAATTGATTTACATCCTGTGACATGGACTTCGATTGGGTAAGCCACCAGAAAAAGCCTGAAGGCTCTTTGAGCCAGAGAGATGTGGAAGAATCCTTTGATGACCCTTTTGTAGTCAGGCTCCTGCCTGATGCGCAGCGGTTTGCCGACCAAGCCCGCTATTTCAACTTGGGCCGGACCGCAGGCGGCCAGGGAATCTTCACGGTGTACCGAACCAACGGCAAACAGGTTCAGGTCATCTTTGCGCGGCCCTTCGAGCCGGAGGAGCGATTCTTCTACGAACGGCAGCAGGCCAAACTGCTGAACCAAGGATGACGACGGACATCATCACCGACTGGGAGAGGGTGCCGGTATTCGCCGACGATGAGGCCGAGCTGGCCTATTGGCGCAAGGCCCGGCCCGATGTGCGGCTCATGGAGGCATCCGTGGCGAGCGGCGCCGAGGGTGGAGAATCAGTCACCATCACCCTGCGCATGGATCCGCGCATGCTCTCGCGCATCAAGCGCATGGCGCGGTCACGATTTCTCAATTACCAGAGCATGATTAAACAGTGGCTCTCCGAACGCATGGAAACCGAACAGCGCCGGAGCCAAAATGGAAAGCATGACTAAGCACCCCCATCCTTCGTTGCCTTCAATGCGCCCCGCGAAGCTTCGCCAAGCCGCGTTCACTTTGCTGGAAGTGCTGGCTGTGGTGGGCATCATCATTCTGCTTAGCGCCCTCATTTTCCGCGGGTACACCTCCGCCATGGGCAAGCGCGACGAAAAGAAGGTGGAGGCAGAGTTGAAGGCCATCGAGATCGCCATCGAGTACTACTTTACCGACTACAACTACTATCCCCCCGACAGTTTTGACCAGACCACTGGCAACTTCGACGCCTCGGCCAACGGCCTCTACGACAGCCTGAGCCAGAACAAGTCGCCCGGAAAACGCAATTACATCAAGGGCATGGATCCGCGCACGGATGGCAAAGGCAACCTCGTGTCGCCGGTTGCCAGACCGGCGGAAGGCGCGGCCGACGCGGGCGTCAATCTTTGGAACTACAACTCGCACAAACCCGATCACAATCCCGGCAAGTACGACCTCTGGACGGTGTACCGGCGTGGGAGCGATGAGACCACGAAGGGAAACTGGAAATGAGCAACGCACGACACTTCTTTAAAAACCCGGCGGGCCAACGCGCTGCATTCACCTTAGTCGAGATGCTGGTGGTGTTGGCCATCATCGGCATTCTGGTGGGAATCCTTCTCCCCGTGATTGCCCGCTCGAAGGTTCGCGCCAAGGCGGGATTGGCCAAGGTGGACTGCGCCGCGATCGCCACGGCCTTCACCCAGTACCACACCGACTACAACCATTTCCCCGTCGCCAAGGGCCAGACTGCCAACTCCGGTGGCGATGTGACTTACAATCCTCCCGGGGGTCTTGGTGGAGGACCTTCAAATAGTGATGCGATGATCATCTTGAGCGCGCTGGAGGAATTGGGCGGGAGCAAGCCCAATCCGGGCCACTCACGCAACATCAGCAAGCGTCGCTATCTCGATTCCAAGATGACCGACAGCGTGGAAAAACCCGGCATGGGCCCCGATGGTGTGTTCCGCGATCCCTTTGGCAATCCCTTCGTCATCACGGTGGATCTGGACGGGGATGGCCAATGCCTGGACTTGCTTTATGGCAACCCTCAAGTCTCCGGCCCCGATGGAGCCGACATCGGTCAAAATGGGCTTATTAAAAAGATGTTCGGACCGGGGCCTGGCTACGTATTGCCCAAGGATGTGATGGTTTGGTCGCCGGGCCCGGACAAGGAGATTGGCTCGTGCCCCGCCAAGCAGGGCGAAAATCTGGACAACATTTTGGGTTGGCAGTAACTGCGCCAGTGCCAGTCGTGTCATGAATCCCACCGCGCAATCCCGATCCGCCCGGCAGGCGTTCACGCTCATCGAGATGCTGGCGGTGGTGGCGCTCATCGGAGTGATGCTGGGTATCATGCTGCCGGCGTTGCGCGGCATGCGCCGTGGCAAGCTCGACCAGATGGCCAATTCGCAACTGATGGCCGACCTCAACACCGCGCGCCATATGGCGATCAGCGGCGCGTCCGCCGTGTATGTGGTGTTCTTTCCCAAGCTCTCTGACTTCCACGCCGAGTTGCAGGCCAAAGGCGTGGTGGACTTGGATGCGGTGCGCACCCACCTGCAGTCCAGCCGGGCGGCAAATGACTTGGTGGGCGGCCAGCTTGCCGCCTATGCCCTTTACACCGAGGGCACGGCCGGCGACCAGCCGGTGTACGCACCCGGTGTCATCAACAAACGCTACTTGAGCGAGTGGAAGTCCCTGCCCGATGGTGCTTTTTTCACCACCAACACCCTCGATAAGATTCGATCGATGAATGATCTGGTGGAGAAGGGATCCCCTTGGACTTATGACGAGACCGGGAATTTCTTTCCGGCACCGCGCCCGCGCGGATTGGAAAACAATTTTGCTGGTGACTTGAAGCTGGCGCTGCCCTACATCGGATTTGGGCCCCGAGGCCAGCTGGTGGGAGTGCCCTCGGGCATGTTGTACTGGGCCGGCGCGCGCTGGGATACGGCCTATCGCAATGGGTACTTTTCGGTGGAGATCGCGATGGGCAGCCGCTTTGCGCCGGCGAAGGATCCTGCGGGCAACAACACGCTCGACGATGTGGATGAAAAAGAGGAGCAACTGCTCCACTCGCGCTACAACCGGGTTCGCATCAATCTGCTCACAGGCCGTTCCGAATCCAACCTTTGTGATGTATACTGGAACAAGGGGGAGTCGCAAGTGGGGCAGAAAGTGATGGAACCCAACGCCGTGTATGTCCTCAATCAGATGAAGGCTTTGCATGGATTGCAGACCAGCCACTGGCCGGACTTTAACCAGCCCATGCCCTGCATGCTCCGGGATGTGAGTGTGGAGAAGGCGCGCCTCTTTGAGAATCTCCTGCTTGCCGAGTTGCGCAAGTTGGGGAGTGTGAGTGCCGAAGCATTGATGGCCGAGCTGCGCTACGAATGAATGCCAGACTGAAAGTCCAAAGGGGGCGCGCCGCTTTCACCATGGGCGAGGTGGCCATCGCGCTGGCTGTTGTGGCGTTCGGGCTGGTTGCGGTGCTGGGCGTGCTGCCGGTGGGCCTTAACGTCCAGCGTGATAATCGCGAGGACACCCTCATCAAGAACGACGGCGAATACTGGATGCACGCCCTGCGCGGCGGCCGTCTGGCGTTGGACTCGCTCAATCACGTCGAGTGGATGGAGATTCACACGCCGGACACTAAGCTCTACCGCGCCGAGTTCGCCGCGCTGCAATTTGACGGCCATCCCGCCGATTCGGCGTTGTGGCCGGTTTTCCATGACGCCGCCGGCAATGCCCAGCTGCCGCCCGCCAGCTATCGCGGCTCACTCAAGCAGTCCACCTGGCGTGGCGATGTGATTGGCTGGCTTTCGACCCCCGACTCCATGGCCGTGCGGAAGATTGCGAAAGTCCGCCCCATGGGCAGCACGGTGCTGCAGCGCAAGTTTGGCGAGAAGACCGTGGGGCGGGATGGCCGCGTGATGTACCGCAATGAAGGCGGCGATCAGACCTTCTCCTATCTGCTTGAATCCAGCGTGGTCGAACGGGCACCGTCCTTTTGGGAGGTCAAACTCACGATGCGCTGGCCCATTCTCGAGGAGGGGGCGACGGCCGATACGGTGAAGACCGGGCCGGGCAGGCGCACCTTTGTCAGCTACATCCATGCGCCGCTGGAGAAGGCGCAGGCGCGCTGGGGTCTGAAACAGGATGAACGGTCGGTGTACGACACGCTGATCGCCGACACGCCGCTCACCGTGGAACAGATCACCCAGTTCCTCATCGATACCAAGGTGGCCACGGCAAACCGGCAGCAGTGGGACGCGGGCGGCGTGTCGGCCCTGCTGCAGGGCATGGCCAACGCGCGCGTGGTTCGAAGCGACAGCGCCAACAGGCTGTGGCTGCCCCAGGCGCTCTACGATTCGTTTGGGATGTACAGCTTGCGCTCGCCCGCGGGATACAGCGGCGTGGCGGATGCGTCCGGGGCGTTTGCCGAATTCGCAGCGCCAGCCCAGGGGTATTTTTCTGAAAGCTATTTCTTCCGGCCGCCCATCGCAGCACCATGACCTCCCGCACCCCATCGCCCCGCGCCGCCCGATGCTCGCGCGGCTTCACGCTGGTCGAACTCATGGCGGCGGTGTTCATCTCCATCCTCGTCATTGGCACGCTCTATCACGTGTTCAACCGGGTGCAGGTGGTTTTTCGCATTGGCAACAATCAGGCGCAGGTGCTCGAGCGCGGGCGCGCGCTGATGGACATGATGGTGCGCGATCTGGAGACGATGGCCCCTTCGGGTAATCCTGAGGTGGAAAACCTGAGTGTGCGCGATTTCGGAGTGGAGTTTTGGCAGGCCGGCATGCCCTTCCTCAAGGGCAACGCCGTCTTCCACACCCTGGATCGTGCCTACTATCTCTGCCAGCAAACCCACACGTCGGGGCCGACCAGCGCGCCGGGCAACGCGCAATATTGGACCCTCATTGGCCCGGCCAGCTACACCACGATTTTGGAGAATGAGAAACTCATGAGCGGTGACTTCTTCTTTGTCGGCAGGGATCGCGACTGGCACACCTACGGATACGGCCTCTACTCGCGTGACGCAGCACGCACGCCCAATCCCATGGTGGGCGCACTCTACCGATGCCACGAGTCTTCGGCGCAGACCAATCTGCTGTCCGTCATGGCCAGCTACCGGTCGCGCGCCTACGGAGCGCATTACCAGAAAATTGCCGACGGCGTGGTGCACCTGCGGATGAGGGCCATTTCCGCGTACGACATCGGCAAGGCCTTGTGGCACGAACCGGTGCTTCGTGGCGACCGGGTGCCGCTCTTCGTGGAACTGGAACTGGCGCTGGTGGAGGATTCGCTGGCGAGGGAAATCCAGGCGAAGGGTGAGGAATTCACCGGCACCGATGCCGACCGTTATCAGGAGCAGCTCAAACTGCTCATGGGCGGCACCGAGCGCATCCATTTCTTCCGGCAGCTGGTGCCCATTCGCAACCGGTATTTTCGGTGATGCACCAAGGAGGATCCATGAAAACAACAACACAGCGCGGGGCGGTGCTGGTGGTGGCCCTCATCATGCTGGCACTGGTCACCTTCATCGTGATCGCCTATCTCTCCTTCTCTCAGCGCGAGCGCACCTCCATCAACATGAGCGTCATCCAGGCCGAGACGCGACTCGTCCTTGAGACCGGCACGGCCCGGGCGCAGGCGCTGGCGGCCGACCAGGTTTCGATGAACGCAAATTACCAGTTGATGGTGTCGCAGGCGGGCCCGGCAGAGGCGCCCGTCTTCTTCGATGAGGACAAGGATGGCAGGTTGGATCCGGTGGGCCGGCACTTCCTGAATCTTAATCGGGATTTGGACGCGCGCGGTAACGCGGTGTTCCAGCCTACCGCCTTGAGTCAGGTGGGCGATCCCCAGTGGGTGGGGGTGCTGGAGGATCCCGGAGCGCCGCATGGACCTGACAACCGTTTCATCGGGCGGTTCGCCTTCATGATCGTGCCCGCCAGCAAGACGCTGGATGTGAACTACGTTTACAACAACGCCAAGAATCCCGGCCACCTGAAGAACGCCATTGGCGATTCAGGCTATGCGCGGGGCAGCGGCTCGTCGCGGCAGCACCTCAACCTGGCGGCCGCCTTGGGCGCGATCCACCCGGTGTGGGACTTCCGCTACGAACAGGACTGGACGCGGCCTTCGGGCGGGCTGGCGTTTCGCGATGCGGGGAAAATCTTCCGCCACGCGCAAACCGTGAACGCGCTGTTTGATCCGGGTGACTTTCTAAGCCCGCTGGTCATCAACTCCACTCCCGATGCCACGTACAAGGATTTCAACGACCGACTCCAGCTGGCCGGAGGCGCGGCCTTCTACGAGCTGGCCGGCGCCTTGAGCATCCAGGCACACCGGGAGCCGCTGCGCAAATTGAACCTCAATCATTTCAAAAACCCGCGCGCACCCATCACCATCAACAATGCGGGCCAAATTCTCTGTCCGCGGCCACACGGGTTGACCAACGGCGCGCGTGTCACGCTCTATGGAGACACGGCGCTCATGCCCGCGGTGCTGGTGCCCAACGCGCCCAACGGGCGGCTGCTCTCGGTCTATGACGATGTCTTCGTGCGGTTTGCCGGCACGCAAGGGGCGAACGACCTGGTGGCATTGCACTGGGACTATAACGGAACGGCCACTGGCGCGGCGCAATTCGGGGTGCCAGTGAGCTTTGGCCGCGACAGCCGCGGCAACCTGCGGGTGGCCGACGCCGCATTCTGGTTTCCCAGGACGCGATATGCACGCAACGATCTTGCGTACGGCATCCGGAAGAATGGCCAGCAGGCTTTGTTTGTGGCCGTCCGTGACCACGAGTCTGCCGGCGTATTTGAATCCGACCGCGATCAGGGCCTTTGGACCGAGGCCCTGGGAGGTGTGCAGTCGGCGATGTCCACCGGCGCATTCTACCTGGATCGACGCCGGGCCATGTTTGAGAATGTCGCGGCGGCGTTGTTGCGTCGAGGGATCGCCAATGGCCAATCGTTCGTCCAAACCACCGACCGCAATGACATGGTCTCCTTCGCCATCCCTCTGGATCAGGCAGGCTACACCCCGGAGGTTCAGCGTCTGCTGCAGTTGGCCGCGAATATTTGTGATGTCTATTCACCGGGCCAGTTCCCTTCCGTATTTCGACCGCTATTGGAGCCGGGAAATAACGCGACGCTGATCCGCCGCTTCGCCCACGAACCCCACCGGTCATTCCTGGCGCAGCAGCCGCGCTTTGACTTGCCGGAAGACCAGGCGAAGTTCGCCCAGGACAATCAGATGGAGATGCAGCGGCGTCAGGCGAGCCCGGACTTGCCCCCGTATTTCCCGCGGGTGGGCTCGATCGAGGTGGATGGCTCCCGTGCCGCCGTGCCGCTTCTGATCGGCGCAAAGCAGGCATGGCCCAGCGCCAAGGGCCGCCAGCGGGTGCTCTCGCCGGCCATCAATGAAGTCGTGGCGCACACCAGCATGCAGTATGACAACACCGGCCAGCAGATCAGCCCGTGGTTGAGGATTGCGGTTGAAACCAAGCGGTTTGACGACAGCACCGACGCGCTGACGCTGGATGTGAAAGTGCGAAACGAGGGCAACCTCACCTACCAGTATCATCACGGCACACCGCTGGCCCAGTCGCGCTACGACCGGCGCTCCTACACCTTCAGCACGAATTCCCAGCACACGGTTCCAAGTGGTTTCTCCGTCGCCTCCATTGACGGGCCACTGCGTTCCACCCTGCCTGTGCAGGCTCCCATCGTGTTCACCACGCGACCGGCGGAAGGGCGAGCCTTCGAACGCTGGCCGTGGGAAATCGCTGCCACGATGAACCGGGTGGAATGCGAACTCTCCACAGCGGAGGATCCCAAGGATGGAAAGAGGGCCCTGCTGGTGGACCATGCGGACCTGCAGCCGCGTCATTTGGTGTACGCCGAAGAGATCCCTGATTGGACATCCCCGTGGGGTTACAAGACGGGCGATGAGGTCATCCGGGTTCATAATGACAGCCGCTACACCGACACCGGTGGCACGTTTCTCACCACCAACCGCTATGTGGCGCGGGTGGATCATCGAAGCGACCCCAAGGACTTTGACTTCCGAAAACCTGGATTCCATGAGGGACGGCCCGCCGACCTTGAGACCATGGATCCCAAACTCTGGAAGTCCGAGATTTGGGAACCCAAGGAAATGTATCGAAAGGGAGAAGTTTACAAGGTCACTTCCGGGATCGGGCCGGCCCGCAAACACGAGTATGTGATTGCCGAGCGGGATCACTTTGCCGCGACGGTGCCCCCCAATGGCACCACCGCCGACGCCCTGAAGCGGGATCTGAACGCCGGCAACATCAGTGCCTTCGCCGGAGAACTGCGTGAGATTGCCTGGCAGGCGAATGACCCGCTCATGAACAGCCGGGAAAGCGACCTGACGCACTACTATAATAACGCGATCACGACGAACAACTGGCGGAACATCCGCTACTCGAGCAAGGCCAGCACGGCTTCGCTGGGCCTGGGGCGCAGTCTTGGCTCGCAAAACTTCTGTTACCAGCCTTGGAGTCGCAGCGCCAATCCGCCCGAGAGTTTCACCCTCAAGGACGCGGGAGTGGAGAGCGAGTCGAACTGGGAGTTTCCCTCAGGCGGCTTGGGCAACATCGGCGAGCTGGGCCTGTTGCATCGGGGGACGCCCTGGCAGAGCCTCAACCTCAAGGCGCTTGACCCCGCCCTCACGCCCGAGCAATGGCGCAATTGGGTGGCGCCGGGAACCTCCTTTGCAACTCCTGCGGCACCGCCGGGCACGCTCACCTGGGATCAGATGTTTCCCAATGCGGATTGGCCGCTCACCGAAGTGTTCGCCGTTACGGACAAGATGGACGATCTTCGCGGATTGCTCTCGGTGAATCAGGCCAGTCGGCCGGCATGGGCCGCGGCATTGGCAGGCGTAGCCCTGACGCACGACAACACGCGCAGTGTCGCTCCCAACGATGGCAAACTGGGCGAAGTGGTGACCGGCATCAACGTCTACCGCGACAAGCCCGATCGCTACAAGCCCTACCCCGACAAGACGCCGGGTGCCGAGCCTTTTCGCGAAGTGTGGGAAATCCTTGCCGCGCCCGAACTCACCGTTGCCTCGCCTTATGCGCCCACAGGCGCCGCCGCCACCGACTGGGATTATGAGGCCATTCCCCGGCAGACCCTCTCGCTCCTGCGCGTGGAGAGCGACCACCGCTTCATCGCCTACGTGTTCAGCCAGGCCCTGCGCCCGGCGCAAGGCAGCGTGCGTCCCGGACAAACGCCCTCCAATTATCAAGTCGTAGGCGAAGGAGCGTCGCGGTGCATCTTCAGAGTTGACCCCGACCCATCACCGAGAATGGCTGGCAAGCCGCACCCGGTTTCGGTCGCCGTGGAGAACTGGACGCCCATCACCGTGCGCTAGGACTTTCTGACTGGCGCGCTTGGAATCCTGCGTGCAGGCGGGTAGATTTCCCTTTCATATTCATGGCGGAAAACTGCATTCGCATCGGCGGCGCGCGCGAGCACAACCTCAAGAACCTCACGCTGGAAATCCCGAGGAACCGGCTGGTGGTGATCACGGGCATGAGCGGGTCGGGGAAGTCCTCGCTCGCCTTCGACACGATCGACGCCGAGGGCCAGCGGCGGTATGTTGAATCGCTCTCGGCGTACGCCCGGCAATTCCTCGATCAGATGCAGAAGCCCGAGATGGACTACATCGAGGGGCTTTCGCCCACCATCGCCATCGAGCAGCGCAGCGCAGGTGCCAGCCCGCGTTCCATCATCGCCACCACCACCGAGATCTACGACTACCTTCGCCTGCTCTTTGCGCACATCGGTCAGGCGCATTGTCCGACCACGGGTGCGCCCATGTCGCAGCAGACCCCCACGGAGATTGCCGACCGCCTCCTCTGCCTGCCGGCCAAGTCCCAGGTGATGCTGCTCGCACCCGTGGTGCAGCATCAGAAGGGCGAATTCCGCGATGTGGTGGAGCGCATGGCGCGGGAGGGATTTGTGCGCGCGCGCGTGGATGGCCGGATGGTCGAGCTGGAGAGCAACCTGCGGGTGAAGCTCGATCCCAAAAAGAAACACTGCATTGACGTGGTGGTGGATCGGCTGGTGATGGGCGAGGGGGTGCGTGCGCGGCTGGGCGAATCCGTGGAGACGGCGCTCAAATGGGGCGAAGGCCGGTTGCTGGCGTTGCACCGCGCCGCAGGCGCGGCGGCCGACGCACCCTGGGAGGAAACACTGCACTCCACCGGAATGTTCAGTGCGGCCACGGGCCAGAGTTACGATCCGCCTACGCCGAAGCATTTTTCCTTCAACAGCCCCTTCGGCGCCTGTCCCGTGTGCCACGGTCTGGGGCAGAAGCTGGTGTTCGACGAGGACCTCATCGTGCCGGTGCCGGACAAGTCGCTGGAGGAGGGCGCGATTGCCCCCTGGCAGCGCGGCGGGCGTCGGATGATCATCTATTGCAAGATGGTGATTCGCGCCGTGGCCGCCCACTTCAAGCAACCTCTCGACAAACCTTTTTGTGAATTGCCCGAGGACTTCCGCCGGCTGCTGCTCCACGGCTCTGGCGGGGTGGAAGTGGCGTTCAACTTCTGGCGCGCAGGAAAGCCGGCGCGCACGCAGCGCCCCTTCGAAGGCGTCATCCCCTATCTGGAACGGCTTTTCAAGGACACGGAGAGCGAGTTCACACGGAACCGGATCAAAACCTACATGAGCTCGCAGCCGTGCGACGGCTGCGAAGGCCGCCGGCTCAAACGCGAAATTCTGGCCGTGACGCTGGGTGCAGTTCCATCGGCCAATGGTACGGCGGCCGTGGTGTCCCGGGGCGAGGGGCGAAAGTCCAAGGCGACGACTATTCCCGGCCACTCCATCATGGATCTTTGTGCGCTCACCGTCAGCGACGCGTTCGAGTTCGTCAATGGCCTGCCACTCACGCCGTACCAACAGCAGGTGGCCGCCGAGGTCTTGAAGGAAATTCGCCAGCGACTGGGCTTTCTCAAAAATGTGGGACTGGGCTACCTCTCGTTGGATCGGGAGAGCGGCACGCTCAGCGGCGGGGAGGCGCAGCGGATTCGTCTCGCCACCCAAATCGGCGCGGGCCTGGTGGGAGTGACCTACATTTTGGATGAACCGAGCATCGGTCTGCATCAGCGCGACAACGAGCGGCTGCTGGCCACGCTCAAGGGGCTGCGCGACATCGGCAACTCGGTGTTGGTGGTGGAACATGATGAGGACACCATCCGCGCGGCGGATCATGTCATCGATCTGGGCCCGGGCGCGGGCGTCCATGGGGGCGAACTGGTGGCGTGCGGCACGGTCGCCGACATCGCGGCTCATGAACGCTCGCTGACGGGCAAGTACCTTCGAGGCGAATACGCCATCCCGGTGCCGCGGGCACGTGTGGGCGCGGATCCGGAGAAAGGCTGGCTGGTGATTCGCGGCGCAAGCGAGAACAACTTGAAGAACATTGACGCGCGCCTGCCCCTGGGTTCGCTGACCTGCGTCACCGGCGTGAGCGGTTCGGGCAAGAGCACGCTGGTGGACGACGTGCTGCGCAAGGCCTTGTTCCGAAAGTGGCATGGCTCCAAGGATCGCCCTGGAAAACACCGCGCCATCGAAGGCATCCGAAACCTCGACAAGGTCATTGTCATTGACCAGTCGCCCATATCCAAAAAATGTACCCCGCTCGCACAATAGCACGCCCCCAGTTCCCGCTTGGCGAGTCTTCTCGACCACGTACTTCATGTCACCAGGAGCCATGAACTGACCCTTCTTGACGTTCAGCGGCTTGTTGGTCGACGCGCAAGCGACCAGCAAATCGGTTTGCCGCGCCAAGAACGCCGGAATCTGTAACAGATCGCAGACCTGGGCAACCACGGCCGCTTGCTCTGGCAAGTGAACATCGGTC
>SXGS01564213.1_pt1 | contig 13652 bp, 9 predicted proteins | sample 3174681 | NCBI WGS metagenome assembly SXGS01 (sample SAMN11356861, study PRJNA531348) | freshwater metagenome | isolation source: freshwater sample F1-80 | place: China: Fuxian Lake, Yuxi | collected 2017-12-25
ATTTGGATACTTTTCTTGAGATCCTTACATCGATTTTCTTTGCTAGCGAGGTAACGTTGGGGAATTTAGGAAAACTGGTCATTGGTAAACTTATGTCAAAAAAGATGTGGGGTATAACAAGGCTGGAAGCTTATCCCACGTCATGTGAACCGTGCCCAGATTTGGCATAGCTCAAATACGGGTATCGAGCGATCGAACAAAGACTGACAATTCCATTTGGCGCTCTACCAGCGATTGCTCATTGCGCGGGATCTGTTGACTTTTGGTACAACAATTCGATGATGCTGCGCATAGAATCCGCACTCACTGTTTGTTCAGAAAATGATTTGGGCAAGTTGTTTCCCCGAAAATATTTGCATGCGCCGATCAGCTTTTTCGCGTCGGCCGGTGAGCTGTCTGGCCAAGCTTTGAGTGTAAAAACAACTTCGATCTGACCTGGGCCCGTGATTAGCAGCCATAAGTCGTGTCTGCGCGAGCGCAACCGTTCCAGCGTGTAAATAGCGAAGCTAGAGTCCACTAAAATCGGTTCTTGTTCGCGATGTACATAACGATTGCTGTGCATCGTTTGCAGCTCTTCTGGTCGAGCTATGATCTCACACGATTGTCGGTCGTGGATCAAAATCGCAGGCAACTGAATGTCGGCGGTCGTAATTTCTCGCTCGGGTTCGAAGCGGATCAGTGACTGAGCCGATCCCAGCAATGCAACGCAGGTCACCATGAACGCTATCAACCAGTTCAGCGGGACCTTGAATGGCCAATCCAGGCAAAGTGCCGTCGCAATCAAAACACTGGGCAAGAGTAAGGAAGTCAACAGAAGTACATTGCGTTCGACGCCTACGATTTGCTTGTCGTGCAAACGCATCAAGGCCAACCACGAAAAAATGGCCGCAATCACGAAGCACCCTGCAATTATGCAGATCGACCGCCCCGATACTTGGCCCAGCGAATGGAATCTGCTGACCGTTAGGATCATCAACAGACTCAGCGAGCCCCACGCGATCAACGTTAACAGCATGTGGAAAAAACGGCTAAACCAGTTGCCTAGTGGATCACCGTCTATCATGTTCGACGCGCAGCGCCACGCCGTGAGCAGGCTGGCAAGTGCCAGGACCGCCAGAATACCGATAACAAACTTCATCACGGCAGCGTTACAACTTCCGAACCGGAAATTCTGCGGACTCGTATCGCGAATTCTCCGTTCATAGTGTGTGCTAGTTGATTTCTACGGCACCATTTCGGTAAGAATTACTTCGCTGCCGCTGGCTTGGATTCTAAAGCGAAATCAAACGAGTTGCTGCCATCGCCGACTTCGACCTTGAGTTCCGATTGCAGACCGATATAGCGTTTGGGGATCGGTTTTCCGCCTTGTCCCAATGGCCATTCAAACATCACCGTTGATTTACCAACCTTCGTCCCTTCAGTGCCATAGACGTATTCCAAAGAATATCGACCATCTTTATCAGTTGTGCCCGTAGCAACTCGTCCATCATCGGGTTTGAAATTGATGATCACTCCCACCAGTGGTTCGCCATCCATGGTAACTCTGCCTGAAACGGTTCCCAGTGGCGGCGTGTCGCTGCCACAGCCCACCACGGCTAACAGAACTAGCAGCCAACTGAAATTGCGACTTTTCACCTGAAATCCAATCATCGTTTTCATTGCGAAACAAAAAAGAAGGTCGAGGTGGCACGCGAGCGGCGCGCCACCTCATGCATCGGAATCGACTTACCATTCGCCAACAGGTAACCCATCGTCGCGGCAAATCAGTTTGGCAAACGTGGTAGTCCAGTACGGAGGCGCGGTGACGGTTCCCTTCACATAGTCAATATTCTGGCTAATGAAATGGACGGAACCATCGCACATGACAAACTGCGCGCCCCCGACATGGTTGCTATGAAATCCACGCGTCTGGTGCACACGATTGTTCGCGCGCCAATTGATCCCGTCATAACCGATTCCAATCGCTGCCAAGCCACCCGATTTCACGTTCCAACTGCCGGATGGATTGCACGTCGCAGCGCTAAACCCAAGCGCATTGGCGGCCCCGACGGTTAAGTCGGCAAACCGCCACGCTCGTTCGCCCACTAACAGAGTATTGCTGGTTCCATCTGGGATGTCACCAAAGCCAACTTTCGAATTCTGAAATCCAACACCTTTGGGAGGACCGTACTGCGCTGAGAACGCGATGGGCGTCGTGCTATCCGACGGATTGCCTACCATGACGTAGTTCGACAGTGCAATGGGAATGCGGTTGGTGCCGTTGGTCGTAATATGTCGATTGTATTCGTTCGTGGTTGCAGAAGGACTGTCCGAAGTACGATCGTCAAAGTTGTTCAGAATTGGGCCACTGTCACTGGGGCAACGATACGTTGCAATGGGAGTTTGCAAAGCCTGTAGGCCAATGGGTGTTGCAGCCTGCTGTTCTAATAACGTCGTTCCCGGCTGGAGCAAGTTATAGAGGTTTCCCTGCTCAATAAACGGCAGTACGAACGCGCCCCAACTCCAAAGACTGCGCTCCGACGAGGTAATATTCTGTGGGATCTTGGCAATATAGCCAGACGCGAAGACTTTGTTGCTGTCCGCGTAGTTGTGGAACGCCAACCCAATCTGTTTGAGATTGTTGCTGCACGACATGCGTCGAGCCGCTTCACGAGCTTGCTGAACTGCAGGCAACAGCAAACCCACCAACACGCCGATGATGGCGATCACCACCAACAACTCTACTAATGTAAAACCTTGCTTACACAAGTCCCTTGAAGATCTCACGGTCGGTCCTTTCAGAAAAAATGTATCACGCCAAATTTGCAACAAATGGAAGACGTTCCGCCAACGGGCGAATATCAAACTCCAAACCAACTCGAGAATCGAGATTTAGCTTGGAAATGACTTAAGAACAGATTCTAGTCTTGCCTGTCACGGCTAGCAATGTCCGCTCACTAGCTGTCCTGTGTTGGGCTGATAAAAAAGTGAACCATTGGCGCTTTTCTAGCACTGTCAATCGCCTTTTTTAGAACTAGTGCAAAGCTAGAACTCACCAACCTATTTGACTCGGCTTCTTATCTGTTCGGTAATGTTCCTAAACAAACTGTTGTACTGTGATGAGCTTGTTGATATTGGAAAATGCAGCAAATGGTAGTGTACTAGATCTTCGTAGTCCGTAACCGAATACCTACTCACACCACGGCCCAGCAGCCCTTCGATTTCTTGAGCTGACAATCGATTTGCGGCCAGTTCAGCTTTTGCAGCGGTGACCAACCTTGCATGGTCTGGTGGTACGCCATCCGATAAAGTCCACGAACATTTCAATGCTGTATGAAAATAAAAACTCTCGCGCTCAGCCGCCGGCAATTCGCGCGAAAACGCTTCCAAATATGCACTGGCCTCGCCTACAAAGTGATCAGGATCAGTCTGCAACCAGTCGGCAATGGAGGCGTGCGTTTGCGGTTCATGCGGATAGAGTTCAACATAGCGCTTGATGTCGGCAATCGAATCATTACAGTGCAAGCCCAACCGTTGCTTGCATAAGATCAGTTGCCGGAACGCTTCCATTGCAGGTCGTTCCGCCGACAAGGACTGTTCCAAGTTCTGCAAAGCGCGTTGTGGGTACATTCTCATCGGTTCGGAAGTCGTTGCGACCATATTTGGCATTGCTCGGCCATTTTCCCAACTGTCCGAACTCAACAAGTACTGTGCTGATGAAACCAAGCGTCCAAATTCGCTCTCTGATGCAGCCCATTGCAATGCCGTTTGGCGGACTGTCGAATCGGCAGGCAGCCCATTGAATGAGACCAGTTCGGATCCCAATCGCTGAATCGCTATCGAAAACAGTTGCTCTCCCGATACTCTCGCAATACTCGCGGGTTGGGCTCTTAGCTCTCGCAAGCATGATTCCAATAGTGCGATGTTGCCAACACGTAACAAGCTGGCGATACGTTGTGCAAGTTGCTCGCCGCTGGCATCATGCCATGCAACTCTTGAGTATACTTCGATCGCATCTTGGAACACGACGGCTAGTCGTTCGCCATTGTCACTGAACGCGGCCCAGACGGGCTGTCGCTCTCCGAGCAGTTGATGCGTGGACCATTGCGCCTCGCCAAGTAACAGATCTTGCACATAGTATTTTCGTGTAGCACCTTGGACGGCTCGGTGGCCGATGACCGCTAACCAATCTGGAACGTCGATGGAACTACAAGCTTGAGCATGCCAAAGTGCCAGATTCAGTTGGATTGGCTCGGAAGTCATTCTTCCAATTAGGAATAGAACATCTGGCGTTAGGCTACCAGCAAGCAGTCTACGTTCGTCGATGGGTATGATTTCATGGGCAGTCTCTAAACTAACCCAGCGATAACGATCGTTGCCAGCAACCGGGATTACCGTGGCAGGGTCGATCGCTGAATTAGTCGAATTGAGACGCAATTGTTGGTTGAGCAGCGTTTGTTGTTTGGAACTCTCACCGCTGGGAGACCAGTTCAGCCATCCTTGGTCGATCGTACCAATCACCAATCCTCCATCAGGACGAATTGAGACCACAGGAGCCGCCAATCCCGGTCCATGGTAATTCGCGGTTTCCTGGAGCGTTTGGTCGAGCACACACAGTTGCGACTGTGAATCGACCACCGCGCAAACACCCGCGGTGCGAGCAATCGCGACGTACGCAATCGTGGTTGCTGGCCGCGGTTGCCAAGTGGCTTCAATCTGGCCACCATCCAGCGACAGGCGAACTAACGACTTGCCGTTGTGTACCAAGATCTGTTCACCCGATGGCGTGAACATGGCTTGAAGACTGTTCTCGATGGGCGCATCTATTTGCTTCGACAATTGGCCAGTATCAACGTCCCAGACACGGAGTTTCTCATCCAACGTAATGAGAATTTTCCCGTCGCCGCGGATCGCGGCACAAGGAACTTTGGCACCGACGCTCACGGGAATCTTTACGAGCGTTTTTAGCCCAGGATCAGGTTCAAAAGTTCGTCGAAACCAGCCATACGTGTTCTCGTCCATCCAGCTCGGACGGTGCCACGCAGAGGCCTGAGCGGCTGCCAGTCCTGACTGGAACTGCTGGCGCACCTTGTTCATATCAATGGCGGCGAAAATCTCGCGTGGAGCTGGCGCCGAAACAGCGAATTGTGATTGCAATAGATTCCAGTCGTAGCCGCCTCGGCCTTCGCTGGAGAACTCAATTTCCACCACTTTGCTCATGTGCTCGCCGCTGATGTCTGCTCGGGGCAACGGCGGTAGATCTTCGCAGCCGCCAAGCAAACAGAGTGCGCAACTAACTAACACGACGAGTAGCACGGACACCATCGCACGTCGATTCCTAGGTTTGTTAACCGCGTTTCCGAAGCCTTGCTGGATTTCGTCGCACGTGAAAGACGGCAGCAACGACGATCTCTTCGCCCAACAGATAATAACAAATTCGAAAAGGAAATCGTTTCAGCAGCCAAAAACGCATGCCACGCTTGTCTTCCGCGCGCAACCGCGGCTGTTCCAGCAGGCAACTTAATGCCAATCTGTATTCGTCCAGAAATTCATCGCCTAATCCGCTTAGTTGGTAATCGTACCAAGTTGCAGCGGACGCAAGATCTGTGGGAATTCTCAGGTCGGAAATATAATCGAAAGCTCACCGCAGTGCACGCAGTCGCACCTCGACCTCTTCTCGGGAGAGTGCAGTTGCGGGATTCAATGCATGGGACGCCATTCGCCTATCAAGTTCCTCCTGCTGCGAACTCGACAACGGCGGCAAGTCCACATCCGAAAACGAATCCCATAGAGCCTCTGCCATAAGGATCGGCGCAGAAATAAGTGTCGCCTTTCGCTCCGCGAAAGTGCGTCCTTTCGCGGAGCGAAAGGCGACAATTCGGACATTTATTTCTGCGCCGATCCTAAGCAGTCGATCGGCAATCGGTAAATTCGTGATTGTTTGTATTGTTTGGTCAATCGTCATATTGATTCTCCAACCAATAGTGTACCAGCCAACGAAGCGAAGGTCACGTGACCAGTGTGGAAATCACGTCCCTAGCGAATAATGCGCGCATCGTCAGCAAGGGAATTCGCGTTCTTTCCTCGCTTACAATTCGGGCACGATTGGAAGGCCTTCATCTGCCGCTCGACTTAGTTTTGGTCTTTAGGCGCAAAGATACTCGGATGCGGCAGTCCTTCTTCCGCAGGTTGTTTTGTTGCAGCTATCTGTCCTCCGGGCATCATGTACGTTGGCATCGGTGCAGTTCGCGGAAGGCTCGGTCTAGCTAACTGAAACTCGCCTCCGGGTGCGAGCGGCAAAAATTGCAGGCGGTTTCTCGATACTGAGTCGAGGTCATTCGACTGTGTAAGAGGCCGGTCAACAGCAATCGGGAATCCTCGATTATCTGCTAACAGCACATTCAACGTGGCTGAGTCCAATTGGCAGCTTCGAAGGTCTATGAATGTAATCGAGCCAAGCCCCTGCGCGAGCGGCGCCATCGTTGCAGCGTCGATTTGCGTGCCCGATAAATTGAGCGTCTCCAGATCTCGTAAGCCTGTGATAATCGTAGTCAAGTCGCTGGAAAGCGTGACCCGTGCCAACGTAAGATGTCTGAGTTTCTTCAATGAGCCAATTCGGTTTAGTGCCGTCGGTGATAGTTTTTTGCCACTCAACGTAAGGCTGTTCAAGTTGACCATTTTCTCGATCAACTCCATCGACCGGTCCGAGATCAGCGAGTTCTCAAGATTGAGCGACCGCAAACGCTGGGGCTGAGCGATCTGTGCAAGCGCCTGATCGGTGACTTGCGATCCGGGCACCACAATATGTTCAAGCTGAGGAAGTGCCAACAATTTGGCGAATAGCTCATCGCTGATTTGGCTGTACGCAGCCGTCAGCTTTCTTAGCTCCCTACAATCGAGTAAAGCGTGAGCCACTGAATCGTCGAGCGCCGGTCCACCTCCGGCGAAGTACTTCAGATCGCGCAATCCGGACATCATGACGCCCTTCGGCAACGGGCTAGTAAATTCGATGCCTGTCAACGACGGCGCGTTTTGGATAAATACAGAATCGGCTCGGTAAGAGAATTTTAGCGGCAATCGCAACTTTGGAACCGAGTCCAAACGCACCGCATCCAGCATACGCGCTCCCTGCAATTGATCGAGCAGGAACTCTAAATTCGGCATGTTTTCCAATTCCAATCGCCTGGTCGCCGAATTCGCACATTCAAGCAATACTAGATTCTTGAGGTGTGTGGCCAGGCTGTTGATATCGCTGCCATTGGTATTGAGTCCACTTCCAAACATACGCAATTCCCTCAGTTGCTTGAACCCATATAACTGCCGGAGATGATTTGCCGTTATCGCTGTGTTCCTAAGATCCAAACTGCGCAGCCCAGCATTTTTCTGAAGCGATGATAAGTCTGCGTTGTCGAGCATCAGGCCAGAAAAATCGATCGCGGCGGGCCCATTACTTGCGCCCAAGTCTTCAATCAACCTTCCTATACGCGGCACGGAAACTGGTGGAGTTGATCTGGCGCCACTGATAGCAGCCATGCGCATCGCGTCCATGCTGGCCCCACCATAAATCAAGGTCGTGTCCGAATTGCTTGAAAAACCCAGTGCCATGCGTGGCGCGCCTTGAATCGAAATCGACTCAATCGACTTGGAGTCGACCTTCAGCATTTCTAAGCTGGGAACGCCATGAGCAACTAAATTCCTAATCCAAGGAGTTCCACTGGGCTGCTGGCTCGGTAGAGAGCGTTGCCTCGCATTGGTAATGTTGATGGCGATCGACCGTAACTTGGGAAGATCTACCAGATTCAAATCGAATTTTTGCATCGCATCTAGTTCAATCACCGTCAAGTTCGGAAGATTGCGCAGGTCGATCGCCACGGGAGTCGAATTTTGCAGCTCGTCCATTTCATAACAACTGAGATACGTCAGCTTGTCCCAGCCATTAATCGCTAATCGATCAGCTCCTCCCGGACCGGGATGCGGCAAATCCAGGCGCTGTAGATGCTTGGCCCACGGCGGGTTGCCGATGTTGCTCAATTGAACATCGGTGTGCATCAGATTGAGTGCATGCAACATTGGCATCTCACCGAGCGCTTCGAGAGCTTGGCAATTCACATTCGTGCGCGCTAAATTCAGTGCCTCTAATTGCTTGAGTGTGCTCAAGGCTCGAATACCCTTGGCATCGAGCTTTCTGCCCGATACTCGCAATTCGCGAAATACCGGATTAGCGGCCAGTTTTTCTAGCAGCGTCAGATCGTAATCGCCTCCACCGATCAATAACCGCGAAAGGTAGGGCAGCTTGATAACTCGCTGCAGTAGTTCGTCCGATGGAGAATTAAGTGTCACGTCGGTGATTCGCATCAGGGCTGGCAGCATTTTCGGAGTCACCAGCGCCGCAAAGGACTTTGGCAGTTCGACCGACTGGCGAACACTCCCGCCGCTACGAGTGATCTCGGTTGCTAGTACACTCTCCCGGAGCGCACGGGATTCGATCAAACGCCAATAGCCAAACACCAACGCAACTAGAGACGTAACCACAAACAAGTCCATTAAAGTAACTTGCCGAATCGGCCGAGTGCCATCACTGCGCAGTTTGGGACGCATCCACAATTCGTACTTCCAGCACATCAGTCCGATCCCGATCCAACACAGCACGTTCATTGCCAGACGTATCCAACTGGTCGATATCACCGGAGAGGATCCGCCGCACTCGATGCGCGAGTAATACTTCAGCGGCCAGCCACCCACGTACCACGACGAAGCTGGCCTCATTTTGTCCCAGTAGTTGTCGACCGGACTGACAAACAGTGTTTCCAGGCGATGAACAAACACCTGTTCATAAACGACGTTGAGCGCCCAACCCATCGCTAGAAAAAAGACGACCAGCACCAGAATTCGCAATTTAGTCTGCAATGGTCCCATCTCAGCAACTCCAACTCAAGGTCTTCGCCGCAGACGCCACACATCCGACTCCATATTGTTTCCAGCAACCATCCACAAATGGCCCGCAAACACAAAAACGCTGGCCGCATGCCGAGGCTTCCATGGAGTGTTCGGCAGCTCAGTCCACACCTCACCGTCACGGGAATACCAAACATCGTTGCGATTACCACCGCTGGCATGGTAACCTTCCATTACCCACAGCCGATCATCCCACACCGCGACATCATGATACTGCCTGGGATGCCACGGGGCTTTTGCCAAGTGCTGTTTCCAATGAACTCCATCCGCGGAACTCCAGACGTCGTTGTGAAATTGACGAGTTGGCGTCTGCGGCGTGTCGTACGTGCCACCTCCCAAAATCCAGATGCGTCCGTCCTTGACCGCTGTGCCACCAATCATGCCCCGCGCGGACCAACAAGGTTCCTGAGGCTGAATTTTTGTCCACGTGGCTCCGTCGGTGGTCCACCAAACATCTCGATAGAACACTTCCTCCGATGGCGCGAACCCAGGCATGGTTTGGCCGCCGATCACCCAGATCTTTTCATCATGGACAACGGTATAGTGAAGCACCCGTGGGCCCCACGGTAAATCGCGGTCACGATTGACGTGATGCCAGGTCACGCCATCGGTGGAACTCCAAACGTCATTCTGATAGTGATGCTGATTACAGTCACCGCCAACGATCCACATACGATCTCGGTAGACAACGTAACCGGCAGTATGGCGTCCCTCCCAATCGAGTTTCACGTCGAACGATCGATCGCGAAACGTGTTGGGCTTGACGAGCTGCCAGCGTGCTCCATCGGAGGACGACCAAACTTCGTTATTGCATGTTCTCGGGAAAAACTCCCGATGCTTAGCGCCTGGATTCCATCCACCTAATAACCACATCTTGCCAGCAAAGCTGACCGCTCCCGCACCGTCACGCGGCGCAAACTCAGCGCTGTCGGTGATTTTTTGCCATTCGTATCGCGGCTCGTCTTGCGCGACAAGCTGCGGACATGGAATCCAGCTCCAGACGATCATTGCGAAAGTCGAGATGCAACCAATAGAAACGATACCGAGGGAGCCGATTGTTCTCGTCGACATCATTTGATAAGTTCCTTTTCGAAATCCGAGTTGCTTACCCAACCAGCTTTGACTTTTTCACCGCTCATGTATCTTTCGTAGAATCCTCGCAATTCTACGGTCGCGATTGGGTAATGGTCGAAAATTGCTCCCTGTCCCGACATACGCGGATCGCCTTGCGATGTCAGTCTGGCGTTCATCTCCGTTGCCATCTGCTGGCGCCGCAATTGTTGCGCGGGCGAGTTCGCTAGATTGGTGACACAATCCGCATCGAACTTCAAATCATACAACTCTTCGGACGATCGCTTGCCAAAATTCAACGCCCAAAACGTATTCGAGCCCTGCAGGCGACGCATTTCGAGAATGAAGCTCTTCGTTGGCCCGCCATCGGTATTCAAGTAGCCAGTTTCCGGATTACCGATGGGCCAGCGGTCGGGTTCAAAGTTCCTCAAATAGAGAAAACCATTCTTGATCAGACCGCGAATGGGATACCCAACGTCATTCGGTCGTCCCACATCGTGTCGCTCTTTGCCGATCAACACGTAATCGCGTTCTGCGATCACTTGACCCGACGAGGAACTACTGAATATCTCGCGCAAACTACGTCCGCTGATCGCCGCCATGCCGCTTGCCATGTGATCGACTCTTGTCACGTCTAGAAATGTTGGAGCCAAGTCGCTGAAGTTGACATAGTCGTCAATAACACGCCCGCCGGCGGAGATTCCCTTTGGCCAGCGCGCGGCCAGCGGAATGCGATTGGAATCCAAGTACGCTTGGCCTTTTACTCTCGGGAAAGGCATGCCATGGTCTGAAGTGACGATCACCAGCGTGTTGTCTAGTTGTCCCAATCGTTGGAGTTCATCCAGCATGCGTCCCAAGTGTCGGTCGACGTGCTCGACTTCAAATGCGTAGTCCAGGATGTCTTGGCGTATGGTATCGTTATCAGGCCAATAACTTGGTACGCGGTCGATTTCGCTGTGAAGCTTCTGTCCTTTGACACTGCCAGCGCCAAATTCATACGGTCGGTGTGGTTCAGTCGCGCCAAACCAGAAACACCACGGTTGACTGGAGGGTACCGCCAGCAAAAAGTCGCTGAAATTTGCTGCATAGTCGTTGTTGCCCATCGCTTTGGCGGGCGGGGGCGCTGTGCGTTTGTTGAACGGCTGGCCGGTGATCTTTCGAGGTATTCCCTGAGCATCATTTGCGACGCCGGGTCCCCAACCTTTGCCGGTAACTCCGACGAAATATCCGTTTTCCGACAAGGCTTCGGGAAAGCTCTTGAACTTGGCGGGAAAATATGACATGTGATTGCCCGCCTCCTCCAGTTGCCATGAATATCGTCCCGTCAAAATGATTGCGCGAGACGGCGCGCATTTGGCGTTGGGAGTGAACGCATTGTTGAACCGGAGACCTTCGCGCGCGACTCGATCAAAGTTGGGAGTCTTGATCCAGCGAGTACCGTATACTCCTGCATGGCGCCCCCAATCGTCGGCGATGGCAAACAGAATATTCGGTCTCGATTCATTCGCTGCCCAACCGTTCGTCGCCAGGCTAAAGAAAACTCCGAACCATACCAATTGCACTAACCGTGCCGTTGAACTCGAAGACCATACCATAGGAAATCCTCACAAAGTTCGATTTGAAAGTCTTGAAGGCTTGTTGATTTTAGGTGTAGCGGAAGCCGTCAAGGCTTTCGTGCAGCGCGGACTAACATCGCGGTGTTGACCGTGCTTCATAGAAACTCTTGACGAGTTCCGCTACGCGGATACGGCGCGAGTAAACTCGTTCAATGAAATGATGGAATTCGACTCGACGGAATTTTGCGCGGCTAAGCACATTGCGGCTGACCAGTAACCGTCGTTGGCCGTGCAAGGCGGCGCACTTTGGTTCTGCACACAGCGTGCTACAGTTTCAATTTGTTCGGCCAATTCGACCAGCTCGCCAGCGGGCAATAGATTTTCTGCCGTATGAATAGCGTTTGCCAGCCCATATCGCAGCGAAAAAGCAGGTTTGTCACTGCGCGCATCCGGGGCGCTCCATTGAGCCCAAATCGTTCCCAATGTGCCGGTCACTTTGGCGGCAACATGATGCTCAAACGCTGCCAAAGTTTGCGACACGACGGCGTAGCCACCATCAGCGAAATTAACGACAGCCGAAAAATTGTCGCGCAGTTCGGGGCAGTCTGGGTGGCGCGAATTGGCCCGCGCATAAACGGAGATAGGGTTTCCACAAGGACTAAGGTACCACCGCGCCAAATCAAAGAAGTGGATGGGTTCTTCGAGAATCCAGTTGCCCACGCGAGTGATGTCCCATCGCCAGCCATCCGATCCAAGGCGATACGGAAAACGGGATAGTTCTACCAGCGCATGTTGCGGATGACCGATTACGCCTTGATCGATCAACCCCTTTACTCCTTTCCATAAAGTACTCAGGCGTAATTCGTGGTTAATGGCTAACAGTTTTCCCGACGCGTTTACCGCCGACATGATTGCGTTGCATTGCTCGATTGAAGTCGCCATCGGTTTCTCAAGCAATACATTACAACCGGCATTGAGCGCCATGAGAGCCACTTCTGAGTGCAAATGATTGGGCACTACGATGTCGACAACTTCAATGTCGCCGCGTTGCACCAGTTCACGATAATTGCTGTACACCTCGGCGCTGGGGCATTGGCTGCGAGCCGCTTGTTGGCTAGCCTGGCTTTTGGCTGCAATAGCGATCAATTCTGCATTCTGGCTGTTCATTATGGCGCGTGCGTGATGCGCTCCGAACAGACCGTAGCCAACCAGGCCGAAACGGACTTTCTTCATTTCCAACAGTTCCTTGCATATGTTGACGGCCCATTGTGTAAAGGCTCGTTTGAGATTTGAGATTCAGGGAAGATAGTACGGTACGGGTCCATCGATCAGATTTCCAGGCGATAATTGAATGCAAGCTCAGCAGCTCGAACAAACTTGCGCCACTGAGAGTATCGCATTTCTAATGATACCCATTTCTAACCAGAGAAGAGGCAGTTTTCTGTTTGCTCGTCGCCCAAAAACGCTTTCAACTTGTCGCAGTCTTGTAAAAATGTCACGGCCCTTCTAGGTATCGCGCATTGATAACGCTGGATAGCTCGTCGCGCGGAGCTGCAGTTAGATTGGGAGAGAGGAGACGCAACTTGGACGATTTTTCATTGATGCATGCTCGCCCAATGACACGTAGAAGAAGATATCGCGGACCTGGCAGCGCTTATCGCTCGCGATATTTTCAACGAAACCGTGCTGCAAATACCGTTAGGAGAATTGACGGAACATGACGATTTACGTTCATTTCAGCTCCAACAGCAACGTGAAGCTGAACGACGCGGTAAGAAACTGTGGTCGAGTCCCGCTGGAAAAAAGCCGCAGCGATGGGATATCCGAGCACGACACGTTATCGAAGAGCCTGGATATCAGAATAATGTGGTCAAGCTGAGAGTCTCCATTCACACACTTCCTCGAACTAGACCAGGGACTGCTAAGAGTGACCATTTACTTTTGGCGCAAATGTAACATGCGCAAAAGCCAGTGCCGAGCGCCAAAGTGCAAGGCGGTCACTCTTTGCAATCCCCGGAATAACATCTACTTAGCGACCAGCAGGATAGCTCGGAACCAGGCGTGCGAGGCTCCTGTCGATCCAAAGCCAGG
>SXGS01058001.1_pt1 | contig 13650 bp, 12 predicted proteins | sample 3174681 | NCBI WGS metagenome assembly SXGS01 (sample SAMN11356861, study PRJNA531348) | freshwater metagenome | isolation source: freshwater sample F1-80 | place: China: Fuxian Lake, Yuxi | collected 2017-12-25
CCCCGTGCGCGGGCCGCGCTGGATGCCGAACGCTTCCTGGCGGAGGTCGATTTCGAGCAGATAGCTGAAGCGGCGGAGTAGGCCGGGGCTGTCTAGCGCCGTAGACCGTCACCCCAGCGAAAGCTGGGGTATCGGGCGGTTGAAATGCGGCCTGATATCCCAGCTTTCGCCGGGATGACGATTATAGTCGCTCAAGCGCCTCGACCACCCGTTCGAACAACCAATCCGCATCGCCTTTGCGCGCGAAGCTGTGGCTGGCCGTTTCGCGAACGGCCATCTCTGCCCGCGCACGGGTTGCCGCAAATGCCGGGTGTCGAAACGCCTCCCGAAAGGCGATGGCGGTGTTGTCGCGGTCGGCGAGCAGGATGGTCGTTGGGGCGTCTGACGATGCCAGCGCTCTGCCCATGTCGTTGGCGAGCGAACTGTTTTCGCTCGGCTGGTTAGCAGAGCGCTTCAATCCTTTGACAAGCTTGCCGATATTTACGCCTCCCCTTGCCAGTCTCAACCATTGCCGCGGGTCGCGCAGACGATCGGCATAGCGGGCGCGGATCGCGGCGGGTGGGGGCAGGTCGCTGTCGCCCTCGATCACCCAGGGGTTGGCGAGCAGCAGCGCGTCGATCCCGGCGCGCTGGTGGAACAGCGCCAGCGCGGTCGCGGCGTCGCAATTGCCGAAACCGATCATGCGCTCGACCGGCAATGCCTGACGGAAAGTCTGGGCGGCGGTGGCGATGTCGTCTGCGCTAGTTCGGAAGCCGCCATTCTCGCCTTCGGAATCGCCAATCCCGCGCCGGTCGTAACGCATCACCGGATAGCCTGCCGCAGCGACGCGTTGAGCGAGCAGCGCCATCCCGCGATGCGCGCCGATCCGGATTTCGTTGCCGCCCGATACGATCAACAGCCCGGTGCGCCCCTCGGCGTGATCGAGCGTTCCGACCAGACGGTCGCCGACGCAATCGAACCCGATCACTTCGCGCATCGGGTGATCCAGTCGGCGATATCGTCGGCCAGCGCGTCCGCAAGATCCAAATCCTGATCCGGTTCGGCCCGACGCCAAAGTGAGACACCGTCGATATAGCGATCGGCAGGCGCGGCGTCGCCGGTCAGGCGGATGACGCGAACGGGGGCGGAGGGTAGCGGATAGTCCGTTAGAAGTTCGGCAAGCAAGTCATTGGAAATACGATTTCCTGCGATCTCGACGACCGCCGATGCCGATGGCCACTCAATCGTCTCGCGATCTTCCAAGGCCGCCGCCTTCGCGACCCGCCCCAGTTCGCGGTGCAGCGATGCACCATCCTGCGGGGTCAGTCGCCAGCAGCTCGCAACCTCTGCCTCGACATCGATCAACGCGCCCGCGCGGATCGCCACGCTGTGGATTTCCGGGTGATCGCGCCGCGCTTCCGCGACCGCGGCGGCATAGGCTTCGCGCCAATGGCTTAGCCGCGCGTCTTCGGTCGCGATCAGGCTTTCGCCTGCGCCGGGCAGGTCGGGCAGCGCCACCGAAATGCCGTGGACCGTAAGTTGCATCAGCACGCGCATCATCAGCGCGCGGGTACGGTTGGCTTCCTCGAATGGCGGCAGCGCGGCGATCACCAGCTTTTGCCCAGCCTTGCCATGTCTAAACCACGCCTCGGTCCCACCGGCCCAGGCGTAGTGCCCGTTCACCGCAGCGCCTTGTCGCTGGCGAAGCGGACCAGCGCGCCGAAGGTTTCCAGCGTCTCGCCGTCGATATCGTCGTCCTCGATCAGGATTCCCAGCCGGTCTTCTAGCTCGGTCAGCAATCCCGCGACCGCCATCGAATCGAGTTCGGGCAGCGATCCGAACAACGGTGTCGTCGCATCGAACGCCGCGACGCGTTCGGCGCTGATGCCCAGCACGTCGCGCAATACGCCGCGCACCGCATTTTCGACAACCTCAACGCCTTCCGGAACCAATGCGACCCCCAATGACCGGACCATGACAGGATGCGGCGTTAGCCGCCGGGACAGCCGCTGCCAAGTGCGGCTTTGTGCGGCGCGACAAGCGCGGCTATCACGGCGCGCATGGTGCCGCTCGATCCCACACCCCGTCCGCTCGACCATCTGACCGGGTTCGGCGCGCCCGATGCGGTTGCGCTGGGCGACCGGCATGGCGTCATGACCTATGCGGAGTTGGCGGCGGAAGTCGCGCGGATGGCGGGGGCGCTCGCGTCTCGGGGACTGGTGCCGGGCGCACGGGTGGCGAGTTGGGTGCCCAAAACGAGCACCGCCTGCCTGATGCCGCTCGCCGCGGCCCGAGCGGGGCTGGTGCATGTACCGGTAAACCCTGCGCTCAAACGCGCGCAGGTCGCGCATATTCTGGCCGATAGCGGGGCTTCGCTGCTTGTCAGCCAGGCTGGCAGGGTGGCGTCGCTCGAGCCGGGCGATGTGCCGGACGGCTGCGCGGTAGTCGAGGAAGAAGAGGTCGTCGGCGGCGGCGATCCGGTTGGCTCATCCGACTGTGATCCCAATGACTTGGCTGCCATTCTTTACACATCGGGTTCGACGGGAAAGCCAAAAGGCGTGATGTTGAGCCACGCCAATCTGTGGCTCGGCGCGATCAGCGTCGCGCATTATCTGAAACTCGCGCCCGCCGATCGCGTGCTTGGCGTGCTGCCGCTCAGCTTCGATTACGGCCAGAACCAGTTGTTCTCGACTTGGGCGGCGGGCGCAAGCGTCTGGCCGCTCGATTATCTGACCGCGAAGGATGTGGTGCGCGCGGTCGAGCGGCATGACATCACCACGCTTGCCGGGGTGCCGCCGCTCTGGACGCAATTGCTGGAGGCGGCTTGGCCGGACGAAGTAGCCGCGCGACTCCGACGGCTCACTAATTCGGGCGGTGTGTTGACGCCGCGTATGGTCGGGGCGTTGCGAGAGCGGTTTCCAAACGCCGATCTTTATCCGATGTATGGCCTGACTGAGGCGTTCCGGTCGACCTATCTGGCGCCCGAACTGGTCGATTCGCACCCGGATTCGATGGGGCGAGCGATACCCTTTGCCGAGATCATGGTGGTACGCGCCGATGGCAGTCGCGCGGCGGCGGGCGAGGTGGGCGAACTCGTTCATGCCGGGCCGCTGGTTGCCGAAGGCTATTGGCAGGACGCCGAACGGACCGCAGAGCGGTTCCGCCCCGCGCCCGGTTTCTCGACCAGCGGTGGCATGGCGGTCTGGTCGGGCGATACGGTGATCGAGGGCGCAAACGGCCTGCTCCGCTTCGTCGGGCGCGACGACGAGATGATCAAATCCTCCGGCAACCGCATCAGCCCGACCGAGATCGAGGAAGCGGTGCTGTCAGGCGGCGAGGTGCGCGAGGCGGCGGCGTTCGGCGTTCCCGACGAGCGGCTGGGGCAGGCGATCCTGGTGGTGGCCAGCGCGGCTGATCCGGTCGCTGCCGAGGAGGCGTTGCGGGTGCGGTTGCGGCGTGATCTTCCCGCGTTCATGCAACCCCGTGACTATGTGTGGCGCAACGAGCTGCCGCGCAACGCCAATGGCAAGTTCGATCGCAGCCGGTTGAAGGGGGAAGTGACGTCATGAAGCCGATGGGGCCGATCCCGCCGGAATTTGCCGGGAAACGCGCGCTGACGATCGGCGACCTGGATGCCGAAGCGTTAATCGCACGGGCGGGTGGCTCGCCCGCTTTCGTCTATGATTTCAGTGTAATCGCGGCGCGTGTTCGGCGGTTTCGCGAAGCCTTCGGCCCCGAAATCGCGCTGCATTATGCGATCAAGGCCAACCCGATGCCCGCGCTGGTCGCTGCCATCGCGCCGCTAATCGATGGGTTGGACGTGGCGTCGGCGGGGGAATTGGCCAAGGCGCGCGAGGCAATGGAAGCCGCCCATATCAGCTTTGCCGGGCCGGGGAAGCGCGACGCCGAACTAGAGCTGGCGATCCGCGAAGGCGTGACGATCAACCTGGAGTCCGATGGCGAAGCGACCCGCGCCTTTGCGATCGGTCATCGCATCGGCTTCACGCCGCGCCTCGCGGTGCGGGTGAACCCCGATTTCGAGTTGCGCGGATCGGGGATGAAGATGGGCGGGCGCGCCAGCCCGTTCGGGGTCGATGCGGGCGAGGCGGCGGCGCTGGTCCGGCGGGTCTTGAGCGAAGGCGCGGAGTGGCGCGGCTTCCATATTTTTGCCGGGTCGCAGGCATTGGACAGCGACGCGATCATCGAGACGCAGGCGCAGACGCTGGCGCTCGCCGCGCGGCTGGCGGATGAGGCGGGGGCCTCGCCGTCGCTCGTCAATCTAGGGGGTGGGTTCGGTATTCCGTATTTCGCCAACGACTTGTCGGTCGATATTGAGCGCGTGGGTGAGGCGTTGGCGCACGCGCTGCTAAAGCGACCCGACGGTTTGGCCGACAGCAAGTTCGCGATCGAACTGGGCCGCTGGCTGGTCGGTGAGTCCGGCGTCTATCTGACCCGCGTGGTCGATCGAAAGACCAGCCAGGGGGAGACGTTTCTGGTCGTCGATGGCGGCCTCCACCACCAGCTTGCCGCCAGCGGCAATTTTGGCACCGTCGTTCGCCGGAACTATCCGATCGCGGTGGCGGCGCGCATGGGCGACGCGGCGGTGGAAACGGTCAGTGTCGTCGGATGCCTCTGCACGCCGCTCGACAGGCTGGCGGACAGGGTCGCCTTGCCGCGCTCCGAGGTGGGTGACGTCATTGCGGTGTTTCTGGCGGGCGCTTACGGCCGCACCGCCAGCCCCGAGGCGTTTCTGGGCCACCCTGCGCCCGTTGAACTGCTGATCGGTGTGCCAGATCCGCGCTGAGCGATCAGCCCTAACCCTAACTTAACCTCTCATCGGCATAGCTTTGCCCAATCTGTGCGGGAAATGTGGCGTCACGCCGCGTGAAAGCCCGCACCGATCGGGAGGTTCAAGGCAATGCGCGTGGTCAAGTCCGGTATCCGAATCCTGTTGCCGCTGGGGCTGGGGATCGCGCTTGCGTCCTGCGCGTCGAGCGGCGGGCGGCCCGAATTGCCGCCGGCGTCGATGACGTCGACCAAGGATGCGACCACCGAACAATATCTGATCGGCCCGCTCGATTCGCTTCAGATCTTCGTATGGCGAAATCCGGAATTGTCGGCGAAGGTCCAGGTGCGGCCCGACGGCCGCATCACCACGCCGCTGATCAGCGACATGCCCGCGGTCGGCAAGACCCCGGCGATGCTGGCCGACGACATCAAGATCGCGCTGACCGAATATATCCAGAACCCGCTGGTATCGGTGATCGTCGAGAATTTCTCCGGCACGTTCAACCAGCAGGTGCGGATCGTGGGCGCGACCGAAAAACCCGCGGCGATCCCGTTTCGCGCGAATATGACCTTGCTCGACGCGATGATTTCGGTCGGGGGGCTCAACGAGTTCGCGGCGGGCAACCGTGCGCGGCTCGTCCGCTTCGACCGCGAGAGCGGCAAGCAGGTCGAATATGCGCTGCGGCTCGCCAGCTTGCTGAAGGATGGCGACACGCGCGCCAATGTCCGGCTGGAGCCGGGCGACGTCATCATCATCCCGACCAGCATGTTCTGAGGAGCACGCTTAGATGGGTAGTCTCTACGAAGAAGCGCGCGGGATCGCGCATCAGGTGTGGCAGCGGCGCTGGATCGCGCTGGCGGTGGCATGGGGCGTGTGCGTGCTCGGCTGGCTGGTCGTGTCGCTGATCCCCAACCAATATGTCTCCACCGCGCGGGTGTTCGTGCAACTCCGCACCATCCTGCCCAGCCAGGATTCGAGCTTCCAGCAGATCGAACGCGCCAAGGATATCGACCGGGTGCGCCAGACGCTGACCAGCCAGGTCAATCTGCAAAAGGTGGTGCGTGGCACCGACCTGGCCCAGACCGCGACGACCGACGCACAGGTTGCGGCGCGCGCCGCTGGGCTCGCGACCAAGATCACCGTCGTCGCGACGCAGGAAAATCTGTTCGAAATCTCCGCGACGACCGACAGCCCACGCCAGTCGCAGCAGATCGTGCAGAAGCTGATCGATATCTTCGTCGAGGACAATATCGCCAACCAGCGCGACGAATCGGGGCAATCACTCCGCTTCCTCGACCAGCAGATCGAGGCGCGCCAGCGGGCGTTGCAGGAAGCCGAGGCGCGCAGCGCCGCATTCTATGCGCGCTTCCTGGGGTCGCTCCCCGGCACCGGGTCGCTGGACGAGCGTGTCGGCACCGCGCGCACGCAATTGAGCCAGATCGAGGGCGAGTTGCTCGCCGCGCAAAGCAGCCTGTCGGCCGTGAACAGCCAGATGTCGGGAACGCCCGCGACCGTCCCCGGCATGGCGGGCGCGCCCGTTGCCGGACCGGCACGCGCGCGGGTTGCCACTATCGAGGGGCAATTGGCCGAGGCACGCGGTCGCGGCTGGACCGATTCGCATCCCGACGTTCGCGCGCTGCAAAGCCAGTTGTCGCAGGCTCGTGCCGCCGCACAAGGCGAGCCGACTTTCGGTGGCGGCGCGGGCGGGGCGAACAATCCGCTATACCTCCAATTGCGTTCGATGCAGGCCGAGCGATCGGCGCGGGTCGCCGAACTCAACCAGCGCCGCGCACAGTTGCAGGCCGATCTCGGCACGTTGCAGGCGCAGATCAACGCCGATCCGGCCGCCGCGGCCGAACAGGCCCGGATCGACCGCGACCTTCAAGTCATGAAGGACGAATATGCCAAGCTGTTGACCAGCCGTGAGGGCGCGCGCCTGCAATCGCAGGTCCAGACCGAAACCGACGCGGTGAAGTTCAGCGTCATCGACCCGCCCGCGCAGCCGACCGCACCCGCCGCACCCAGCCGTCCGCTGCTGCTGTCGGGCGTGCTGTTCGTCGGGCTGGCGGCGGGGATCGGCGCGGCGTTCGCGCTCAGCCAGTTGCAATCGACCTTCTCCAGCGCCGCGAAGCTCGAAAAGGCGGCGGGTATCCCGGTGATCGGTTCGATCGGCGAAATCGTCGGCGATGCGACGCGTGCGCTGCGTCGGCAGCGGTTGAAGCAATTTGCGGGGGCTGCGGGGGCACTGGGCGGGGCGTGGGCCATCCTGCTGGCCGTCGAAATGGTCCAGCGCGGCATGGTGGTGTGAGGAAGAGACGATGAACGATCACACGCCCCGTAAGTTCTCCGGATCGCTGCTGGAACGCGCCGTCGATTTCTACGCCTATGCGCCGTCGCCGCCGCGCGTTGCGGTGGTCGAGCCGGTGCCGGTTGTGGCGACGCCGGTGGCGGACGTTGCGCCAAGCGCCGACGCTGCGCCTGCACCGCGCTTCGTCCCCGTTCGCCGTCGCGCGACGGTGGACCGCGAAAAGCTGGCCGAACAGGGCATGATCCTGCCGGGCGGCGCGATCACCATCCTTGCCGAAGAGTTTCGGCTGGTGAAGCGCGCGCTGCTGGGCACGATGCGCGAGATTGCGGTGGACGACGCAGACCGCGCACGCACGATCCTGGTCGGCTCGGCGCGGCCCAATGACGGCAAGACCTTCTGCGCGATCAACCTGGCGCTGTCGCTGGCGGCGGAGCGCGATCTGGAAATCCTGCTGGTCGATGCCGATTTCGCCAAGCCCGACGTGCTGGCGACGCTGGGGGTCGAGGACAGCGCAGGCCTGCTCGATGCGCTTGCAGATCCGACGATCGACGTCGAGGCGCTGGTGGTCGAGACCGATGTGCCGCATCTGACCCTGTTGCCTGCGGGCGGGCGGACGATCGCCGATACCGAACTGCTCGCCAGCCAGCGCGCGCGTGACGTGATCGCCGGGCTGGTCGCCGACAATCCCAACCGGGTGGTCATCTTCGATACGCCGCCCGCGCTTGCCGCGTCGCCCGCTTCGGTGCTGGCCGGACTGGTCGGACAGGTGTTGATGGTGGTGCGCGCGGACAAGACGACCGAAGGCGATCTGCGCGGTGCGGTCAGCTTGCTCGACGGGTGCGAGCATCTGCAACTGATGCTGAACGCCGTTTCGCTCGATACCGGCAAGGACCGGTTCGGCAGTTACTATCAGGAAGGACAGGCGGCATGATGCGCCTAACCCTTGTCGCCGCGGCTGCGATCGCGCTGGCATCGCCTGCGCATGCCCAGCGCGTGCAGGTGTCACCCTATATCGAACTCGGCCAGGTGCTGACCGTCGATCTGAACGACGGCGACACGTTGACCTATACCAGTGCGGCGGTCGGCGTGGACGCGAGCGTCTCCACACGCCGCGTGACCGTCAGTGCCAGCGCTGAATATGAACGCCGCATCGCCTGGAACGACGACCTGGCCGACAGCGACGTGGTGAGCGGTATCGTCCGCGGCACCGCGCTGGTCGCGCCCGGCCTGTCGGTCGAAGGGGGAGCGCTCGCGACCCGCACCCGCGCCGACATTCGCGGCGACGCGCCGGGCCTGCTCGGCGGCAATGCGGCCAATGTCAGCCAGCTTTACGCCGCCTATGTCGGCCCCAGCTATGCGCGCCGCTTCGGCGATCTGGACGTGAAGGCGAGTTACGGCCTGGGCTATGTGAAGGTCGAGGTGCCCGACGTGCCCGGCTTCCTGCCGGGGCAGCAGCCGCTCGATTATTATGACGACGCGACCTCGCATCTGGCGACCGCCAGCGTGGGGACGCGCGCGGGCACTTACGCGCCGTTCGGCATGACCCTCTCGGGCGCGATTGCCCGCGAATATGCCGGGCAGCTCGACCAGCGCTACGAAGGGCAGTTCGTCCGTTTCGACATCGTCCAGCCGCTGACGCCCGAACTCGCGGCGGTCGCGGGTGTGGGATATGAGCGGATCGAGATTTCGCAGCGGGATGCGCTGGTGAATGGGTCGGGCAATATCGTTCTTGATGAGAATGGCCGGTTCGTCACCGATCCTGCCTCGCCGCGACGGACTGCGTTCGAGACCGACGGCGTGTTCTGGGACGCAGGCGTGCTCTGGCGTCCTTCGCCCCGCACCACGGTCGAGGCACGGGTCGGACGCCGCTACGACAGCTGGACCTATATCGGATCGGCGAGCCATCAGACTGGCCCCGGCTCGGGCGTTCAGGTCGGCGTGTATGACGCGGTGCAGACTTACGGCCGCTCGCTGCTCAACGGCCTGCGCCAGATTCCGCTCGAATTCGATGGCGGGTCGGGTGATCCGTTCAGCGACAATTTCAACGGTTGCGTGTTTTCGACCGGATCGACCGGCGTGGGCGGTTGCCTGAACGGTGTGCTGCAAGCCGCGACCACCAGCAGTTTCCGCGCGCGCGGCGTCGATGCGGTCTATGCGATCAGCTATGGCCCGACGCGGCTGGGTGTGGGCGCGGGCTATGCCAATCGCAGCTTCTATGCGCCCGACAACATTCCGGGCATCGTCGTGACGGGGCTGGACGACGAGGCATTCTATGCCCAGGCATTCGGGTCGTACCAGATCGACCGGGTGTCCGCAGTCAACGGCACCTTGTTCCTCAACCGCTATTCGACCAGCTTGCCGCTGTCGCCCGATGTGTGGAACTGGGGCGCGCAGGGCAGCTACTATCGCAGCTTCGGTCGCCTGCGCGCCCAGGCTTCGGCGGGCATTTACGGGTCCGAAATCGAAAATATCGCCAACGACGCTTCGTTCCAGGCCTTTCTGGGCCTGGGATACCGCTTCTGAACCGGGTCATGAGAATCCGCGTGGAGACGATGAATGTATGACAGCCATTACGGGCTGACGGGTCGCCCGTTCCAGCTGACCCCCGATCCCGAATTCTGGTTCGAGACCTCGACGCATCGCAAGGCGATGGCGTATCTGGGTTATGGATTAAGCCAGGGCGAAGGCTTCATCGTCATCACCGGCGAACCCGGCGCTGGCAAGACAACGCTCGTCGGCCATGTCATGGGCCAGATCGATGCCGAGCGGCTCCACGTCGTCAAGATCGTGACTACGCAGGTCGCGGCCGACGACCTGATCCGCATGGTCGCCCAGGGGCTGGGCGTGAATGCGACGGGGCTGACCAAGGCCGACCTGCTTGCGGCGATCGAGCGAGGGCTGCACGCGATCGCACGCACCGGCAAGCGGACGCTTTTGATCGTCGATGAGGCGCAGTCGTTGCTGGTCGGCAGCCTGGAAGAATTGCGGATGCTGTCCAACTTCCAGCTTGGCGGGCATCCGCTGCTTCAGATTTTCCTGCTTGGGCAGCCCGAGTTTCGGCTGCTGCTTCAGGGCAGTGACAAGCTGGAACAGTTGCGCCAGCGCGTCATCGCCATGCACCACCTAGACCCGATGGGCGTCGAGGAGGTCGAGGCGTATCTGGCGCATCGCCTGACGGTCGTCGGCTGGAACGGCCAGCCGCGTTTCGGCCAGGATGCGGTTGCCGAAATGCACCGCTGGTCCGGCGGTATCCCGCGCAAGCTGAACCAGATTGCCAACCGCGTCATGCTGTTCGGCGCGATCGAGGGGATCGAGGAATTTACCGGCGAGGATGTCGCGCAGGTCGTCTCCGACATCGACGGCGACATGCACAGCGCCGCGCGCGACGGGACGATGCCGAGCTGGGTCGATGACAGCGCGCCAGTCGCGGCTGCGGAACTAGCGTCCACCGCGCCGATGCTTGACCACGCCGCCTTTGCCGCACAGCTTGCGGGGATCGAAGCGCGGCTGACCGAACAGGACCGGGCATTGCGCCGGGTGCTGACGTTGCTGGTCGATTGGGTAGAAAACGATCAGCGTCGGCACGATTATCAGTCCGACGCAGCCTGACGCGGCGGGCAGGGGGCACGCCATGTTTCATTCCCGCATCGCACCCGGCGATGACGCATTGGCGGAAACGCCGGTGTTGAACGCCATGTCGGTGGATGTCGAGGACTGGTTTCAGGTCGGCGCCTTCGAAAACACCATCCGTCGCGCCGATTGGGATGGGCTGGAACACCGGGTCGAGGCGAATACCGACGCTGTGATCGCGCTGTTCGAGCGGTGCGGGGTGAAGGCGACGTTCTTTACGCTCGGCTGGGTCGGCGAGCGATATCCTAAGCTGATGCGGCGGATTGTCGATGCCGGGCACGAACTGGCGAGCCACGGTTACGACCATGCGCGGGTGTTCACGATGACGCCGGACGAATTCCGCGCCGACATCGCCCGCACGCGTGCCATCCTTGAGGATGCCAGTGGGCAGGCGGTCACCGGATACCGCGCGCCGAGCTTTTCGATCGACCAGCGCACCCCGTGGGCGCACGAGATATTGGCGCAAGAAGGCTATGCCTATTCCTCCAGCGTCGCGCCGCTGCGACACGACCATTACGGCTGGGTATCATCGCCACGCTTCGCATGGCGTCCGGTCGCCGGCGCAGCGCTGATCGAACTGCCGGTGACGGTGGCGGAGATCGGACCCAAACGGATGGCGACCGGGGGTGGGTTTTTCCGCCTCTTTCCGAAACGGTTGGCGGGTCATGCGATCCGTCAGGTCAATCGCGAGAAGCGGCCCGGAATCTTCTACTTCCATCCGTGGGAGATCGATCCCGGTCAGCCGCGCGTTGCCAATGCACCGATCAAGTCGCGGCTGCGTCATTACAGTCGCCTGTCAGCGATGGCGGGCAAGCTGGAGGCGCTGATGCGCGACCATGCCTGGGGCCGCACCGACCGGGTGGCGGCAATCGAGGCCGCGCGAACCCCGTGAACGCGCCGTTCGCCCTGTCGACCGTTACGGTCCGCGTTGCTGATTTGGGCGATGCGAACGAGTGCGCGCGCATCGCTGCGTTCTTAGAGGAGCAGGAGGACGCCACGCCGTTCCACTTGCCCGAATGGGGCATTGCGGTTGCGCGCGGTTGCGATCAGGTCGCGCATTATCTGGTTGCCGAGCGCGGCGATGGCGAACTGACGGGCGTGCTGCCGCTGACCGAGGTGCACTCGCCGCTGTTCGGGCGCGCATTGGTGTCGAGCGGCTTTGCGGTCGGTGGCGGGGTACTGGCGTCCGATCCGGGCGCGGTCGCGCCGCTGGTCGATGCGGCATGGACGCTGGCGGAACGCTTGTCTTGCCCGACGTTGGAGTTGCGGGGCGGGGCATTGCCCGTGGGCGAGGGCTGGCACCGCGACGAGACGAGCTATGTGGGTTTCGCACGCGATCTGGCCAGCGACGACGAAGCCGAGTTGCTGGCGATCCCGCGCAAACAGCGGGCGGAAGTGCGGCGGTCGCTCGGCTTAGACCTGACCGTCGAAACCGGCTCCGACGAACGGCACCGCGACGCCCATTACGCCGTTTATGCCGAATCGGTTCGCAATCTGGGCACGCCGGTATTCCCGAAACGGCTGTTTGGCGAAGTGCTCAACGCATTCGGTGACCGGGCCGACCTATTGACGATTCGCCATCAAAGCCGCGCGGTCGCCAGCGTGCTCAGCCTCTACTGGCGCGGCACTGTCTATCCTTATTGGGGCGGCGGTACTGTTGAAGCACGCGCGCTTCGCGCCAACGACCGGATGTATTACGCGCTGATGGGCGGTGCCCGCGCGCGCGGCTGCACGCGGTTCGATTTCGGGCGTTCGAAGGTGGGCACGGGGGCCGCCGCCTTCAAACGCAACTGGGGTTTCGAAGGCGAACCGCTCGCCTATGCCAAGCGCGCCGCGGACGGCGAACACCCGCGCGAAATCAACCCGCTCAGCCCGAAATACCGGTTGCAGGTGGCGGCCTGGCAGAAACTGCCGCTCGCCATTGCCAACCGCATCGGTCCCTGGATCGCGAAGGGGCTCGGCTGATGGGCGACATCCTGTTTCTCTGCCACCGGATGCCGTATCCGCCCAATCGCGGCGACAAGATACGCGCGTTCAACATCCTGAAATATCTGTCGAAGAAGCGTCGCGTCCACCTCGTCACCTTTGCCGACGAATGCCGCGACATGGAGCACAAGGCCGCACTCGCCCGTTATACCGCCAGCCAGTCGGTCGTGTGGCGCGGCAAGAGCGATGAGGCGGCGGCGCTGGAGGCGCTGGTCCGTCGCAAGCCGGTATCGCTGACCGCGTTCGAAAACCGCGCGCTGCAATCGGCGGTCGACCGGCTGTTCGAGCATTCGGACATCGACACCATCTACTGTTTCTCGGGCCAGATGGCGCAATATGTGCCCTTCAAGCCGCGCGGACGGTTCATCATGGATTTCTGCGACGTCGATTCGGTCAAGTTCGCCGATTATGCCAAGACCGAAACGCTGCCCAGGAAACTGATGATGAAGCGCGAGGCGCGGCTGCTCGGCGCCTATGAGCGGAGCATCGCTGCCCGCGCGCGTGCCAGCCTGTTCGTCAGCGAGTCGGAGGCCGAACTCTTCCGCCGCCGCAGCGGGGCCGAACGGGTCATGGCGGTCGAGAACGGCATCGACACCGGCCATTTCGATCCGCGCGCGGCGTTTCGCGCTGTGGAGCAGACCGGCCCGCTGATCGTCTTCACCGGCCAGATGGACTATCCGCCCAATGTAGAGGCGGTGCGCTGGTTCGCCAGCGACATGCTGCCGCGCATCCGCGAACGGCACAAAAAGGCGCGCTTCGTGATCGTCGGGCGCAACCCGACCGATACGGTGAAAGCGCTGGCGTCCGATAGCGTGATCGTCACCGGCGAGGTCGAGGATGTGCGCGGGTGGCTGGCCGCCGCCAGCGTCGCGGTCGCCCCGCTCAAACTGGCGCGCGGCATTCAGAACAAGGTGCTGGAGGCGATGGCGATGGCGCTGCCCGTCGTTGCGACGTCCTC
>SXGS01333006.1_pt1 | contig 13642 bp, 15 predicted proteins | sample 3174681 | NCBI WGS metagenome assembly SXGS01 (sample SAMN11356861, study PRJNA531348) | freshwater metagenome | isolation source: freshwater sample F1-80 | place: China: Fuxian Lake, Yuxi | collected 2017-12-25
CAGGAAAAGGGGAGACAGAGATGTTCGTGACTTACTAAAAAGAGACGATCAGAGCAGCTTCAGCCCAGTCAATCGGCACCCGCGCCACCGCTCACCATACCGGTGCGCCGAGTCGCGTTCCCATGCATAATCCAGGTACAACGGCTCTGATCCCAGTCTCTGTAGCGATATGCGCGGACACGAACGCTGCGGTATTGAAGCCAGCTTGAAACAGGTTCCTTGCATCGGATAGCGCGCGGAGAGGGCCTGCGGCCAGCGTTGGATTGGCCAAGAAGTATGAATGCATCCGCGCCTTGGTGAATTCGGAGATGGCCTCTGCCTTCTGTTCCTTGTAAAGCTCTTCCACCCATTGATCGCGTGCTGCATCGTATTCGTCGTAAGACATGATATCGTTCTCGGCATCTGAAGGTTAAACTTGGTTCACAGCCACACTGTCGAAACGCGGCACGGATTCTCTCATTCTTGGAACGGCTGCCACAAGTTGATCTCTTGCTCAGTCTCATCCGGCATCTTGACCTTGGACGTGACCATTTGCCAAGTCTTGCCCGTGTCGCCGTCAATGAGGAAGGTGTAGCGCGCTGCGAGACCGGAAGTGAACAACTGGAATCTCGGGCGAGTGGCCGCAATACTGGAAGGCGGCCACGAACGATCATTTCTTCCCACGCGTTGTCGTCGTCCTTGGTTCTCACCAGTTGATAGATTCGCCCGGTGTAGCGATCTAGTCGGAACGTCCACTTGGCGGCGAGTTGGGACTGAAGGATCTCGAACCGAACTCCCGGGGTGCTGTTGTTGCTCGATGAATATCGCTTGGGGGGGGTGGGAAAGGGCCGGGGCGGCCCACATCGGCATGGCCAGCAAAATCGGTAGTAACGCGCGCATGTCTCGAGCCTCCGCAGACGTGCTTGCCGAGGAGCTTGCCGAGGAGCTTGCCGAGGTGTCTCCCCCTTGTCGGGGCTCGGCGAGGTCTAAGGTCGCTTTGCATCCGCAGGCCGCCACGATGCGACACCAGCGTGTGGACCATTGTACGCTCCTTTTGCCACTCAGAATCACAGCGCCGGCGGCACGGATGCGGTGTGTCATGCTGGCGTCTTATCGGTCAGCACAAGAATGACGCGCACGCCCACGGCGGCCTGCGCGTCGGCGGAGAGCGCGAAGAGGCAAAGAAGCGCAGTTTTCATACCTGATACTTTACTACTTTCGCCAGGAAGCATCTTTCGCCCCAAGCGAAACGAGATTCGCGAAGATCCGGGTGGCTCCCGGGACCGCATACGGCAACTGCCGATACCAGGCATAGGCGCAATAAATGTACAAGCCTTCGCCATGGCGCGCTGCCAGCCAACCGCCGCGCTGCGGTTTTTGGCCCGTGTCGTTACTCGCGAGCAGAGCCTTGAAGCGCGGGTCCCACGTGGTCATGAACTTCGATCCGCGCTGCTCCACCCAACCGTCGAAATCCTTCGACGTGATCCGATTTGGCGACTGGAACACAGGATCGTTGGGGTCGAGCATTTCGACCGGCGCGTCTTCCTCGCTGATCTCCTCGGCCGAGCGCGTCATCGAATAAGGATAAGGGCCGTAGTTCTTGTCGTACTCCTGCGTGTTGTATTGCACCACGAGCACGCCGCCCCGTTTGACGTAATCGAGCAGGCGGGGATTGTACGTTTTCACGTCCTGCCGGGCGGCGTAGGCGCGGATGCCAAGCAGGATCGTCGAATATTTCGAAAGGTCGCCGGAAGCCAGCGCTGCGCTATCGAGCATATCAACGGGAATACCGAGCTGCCGCAGTCCTTCGGGTACCTCATCGCCGGTGCCCATGACGTATCCGGCGCGCAGTCCGGGCGCGACCTTCACATCGATCGAGCGGATCTGCCGGGTAGCGGGGTGCGAGAGGTAGACGGTCTCGAGACCCGGCTGCGTGTAGGCTTCGAAACTCTCCCGGTATTCGCGGCCCTGCCATGTGGCCATCGCCCGAAGGGGGAAGGGGCGCGTACCGGTGAGCGCGGGAGCGATCGCCTTGAAGCTCACGATGGCTTCTTCGTTTTCCTTCGAAAACGAGTAGGGGAGGGCGGCGGGATCGGTGCGCCACCCCTGCGGAGCTTCCAGACGGATGCTGCCCTCGCTCGGGCCGTTAACGTGATTCCGAACCGTAACCGTGAGCGCGGATTCCGTGCGTCCCAACGGCAGCATGCCCCATTCAGCGCCGGTCCGCAGTGAGACGGGCGGGCCAGTGACGAGCGTGCGGCGATGCTGTACGCCGATCGAATCGATGAAGCTGGTTTCGGCCGCGCTTTCGACCACGGCCTCGGTCCCATCGACCAGATAGGTGGCTTTCGCCACGACGGGCGCGGGCGGGAGAGGCATTGAGAATAGCTCCGGGACAACGATCTGGTAGGACGTTTCCTGTACCGATCCGCGCTTCCAATAGGCTTTGCCGGGCACCGCGTCGATGGGGACGGATACTTCGAACCGATGATCCGGCAGGGGCTTCACTGTCCAGCCTTTGGGGACGCTGAGTTCGATCTTTCGCAGAGCGACTTTGCCCGCGCCCTGTTCATGCAGGGCTGCCTTCACCCAAAAAGTCTGTCCCGGCGTCGCGACGCCGAAAGTTTGGTAGCCGCGGAAATCAGCGAAAGGGCCGGTGGGCGGATTCTCCGGTTCGACCAGCGCTTCAAGGGAAATCCCCAACGCTTGTTGCAACGCTGTCTCGAACTGACGCGCTTTGGCAATCAGTCCACTTGCGCGGGCAGCGGCGAGTCCTGCTTCCAAATGGGGCACGCTTAGTGCGGGGGCGTTCGCGGAGAAGACCCGGCGCGCCGCGGCAGCGTGACGCGCGATTTCGGGATGCGATTCGGTGGTTACGCGTTCAAAGAAGTCGGTTTCCTTCGCGACGTCACCCACTCTCGACGCGAGCAACTTGTAATAGCTGACGGACGGACCTGGCCGGGAGATCGACGAGCCCGCGCCCTGGGAACGCTGGTTGCGAAGTCCGTCGCGGGCAATTTGGGCGTAGCTGCGGCCAATCACCGGATCGTAGACGCCTGAATCCACGCGGATAGTCCAGTCGTCGCCTTCACGCCGATTGTCCGAATACAGCTTCTGCGGCTGCCATGCGGCGAGGCCCTGAGCGATCTGCTCCGGAAAGCGCTTCGGGTCGCCGGCGGCATGGAAGGCGAGTTGCGCTATCGCGCCCGCCGCTTCGTGGTTGCCGTGCCCGTCGCGCGGCGTGCCCTGCCAGCGCGAGATAAGCACGTGGGGCTTCTCCGTGCGGATGATGCGGACCGCGTCTCCAAGCACCTCCTCGCGATTCCAGTTGCGAAAAGTTTCATTGACGTTCTTCGAGAATCCGTAGTCGATAAAACGGGTGAATCGCACCTTGACGCCGTAATACTCGGAGGCCTTCAACAACTCGACGGTTCGAAGCGCACCGAGACCGTCGAAAAAATCGCCGGTAACGAGGTTCGCCCCGGATTCCCCGCGATTGAGGCACAGAAGGGTCATCTCGACACCCATGCCGCGGCTCAGGAGAGTGATCGTGCCGCCATCTTCGTCGTCCGGATGCGCGGTGATGTGCATGGCTCTGACGTTATTGTTGAGCCGCTTGAGGGATTGCCACAGACCCGCCGCGCCGCGGTCCTCCGGGATCGGTTCACGCGCATGAAGACAGAGACCAACAAGAAGGAGAAAAACCAGCGCTCGCACGAATCGAGCATAGTTCACCGGACTCACTCGATACAAGCCGGCGGCGGTTCGTGTTACTTTGGAAATTCATGCACAATGTTGTGATCGTAGGCTCCGGCTGCGCCGGAAACACAGCGGCGATCTATGCCGCGCGGGCGAATCTGAAACCCCTTGTCATAGCGGGAAAGGAAGCGGGTGGGCAGCTTTCGCTCACAACTCTGGTTGAGAATTTCCCGGGATTTCCCGAAGGAATCCAGGGGCCGGAACTTGTCGAGAACATGAAAAAGCAGGCGCAGGGCTTCGGCGCCGAATACGTCAGCGGGGACCTGCTCGATGCGGATCTCTCGGCGCGGCCATTCAAACTCAATATTGAAGGCGAAACCGTTGAAACGCGATCGCTGATTGTGGCGTCGGGCGCGTCGGCGCGATGGATCGGCCTTGAATCTGAACAGAAGCTGATCGGCCACGGAGTCAGCTCCTGCGCAACCTGCGACGGCTTCTTTTACAGAGGCCGGAAGATCATGGTGATCGGCGGTGGCGACTCAGCGATGGAGGAGGCGAATTTCCTATCGCGCTTCGGTTCGGAAGTTGTTCTCATTCACCGCCGGGAGCAGTTTCGCGCATCGAAGATCATGCTCGATCGCGCGCACGCCAATCCGAAGATCAAGTTCCTGACCAACACGGTGGTCGAGGAAATTTTCGACGTCTCGAAGAACACGGTGACCGGAGCAAGGCTGAAGAACATCGTGACGGGTGAAGTCTGGAACCAGGAAGTGGACGGATTCTTCGTCGCAATCGGACACATTCCAAACACGGCGGTATTCAAAGGTCAGATTGAGACCGACCCAGACGGCTATATCCTGTCGAAGGGCGGGGCGCGCACGACCGTGAAGGGCGTTTTTCACGCCGGCGACGTCCAGGACCGGACTTACAGGCAGGCGATTACGGCGTCAGGCGCGGGATGCATGGCCGCGATAGAAGCGGAAAGATTTCTGGAAGCGGAAGGACACTAATCATGATCGAGAGAATTCATCCCGCGGGTACGCCGAAACCGCGCGGCCCTTACTCACCGGCAGTTCGCGCGGGCGATTTTATCTTCGTGGCGGGGCAGGGACCGAACGATCCGGCGACGAATCAGATGTCGTTCGGAACGATCGAGCATGAGACGCGCCTCGTGATGAATAACATCAAGGCGATTCTCGAAGCCTGCGGAGCCACCATGCAGGATGTCGTGAAGTGTTCGGTGTTTCTGAAGGATGGCGGCGATTTCGCGGCGATGAACGAAGTTTATGCGGAATTCTTCGGCGATGCGAAGCCGGCGAGAACGACGGTGGAAGCGAAGTTCGCCGTGCCGCAGATGAAGGTGGAAATTGACTGTATAGCGTATAAGCCGAAGGGGTAGCCGGCAAGGGATCAGGCGTGCGCAGCGCAGTCTCTGCCGAAGCGCCGTGCGCGGCGCATCCTGAAGCCGCTGGTGCCTTTGCAACCAGCGAAGCTCCGCGCAACGCTACCATCGATATTCACCGCGCCCTTCGAGGAAGACTTTCGCGATCTGGCGAGGATGATGGTGGCGCAAAAGCGCCAGCTTGGGGGCCTACCCCGCCATACGCTCGTATTCGGCGTTGAACGCACAACCGATCAGTGCGATAGCCGCGATCAGGTACATCCATACCAGCATTGCTATGCCGGTCCACAGGCTTCCGTAGAGAACGTTGTAGCTCGCCAAATTCCGGACATACCAGGCGAATCCTCCCGTCGCGAGGAGCCAGAGCACGGTGGCGAAAACGGCACCCCGCCAGACGTAGGTCCAGCGCTGCGTGCGGTAGGGTCCGAAGTAGTACAGCACGGCCGTGATGATCACCGTGGCCCCGAAAGCCAGCAGGTAGCGCGCGGTCTGGCTCAGGATACGCCACCAGAACGCTGGCGCGCCAACGAGACGGCTATCGATCCACTGTCCGAAGACGATGAGCAGGCTCGCGGCGAGCAAGGGCAGTATCGTCCACAGCACCAGGAGAATCGCGACGCCGGACTCGCGCCAGAAGGAGCGGCTGCGCGGCACGCGATAGGTCGTATTGAAGCCGTTTATCAAGCTCTTGATGACACCCGCGGCGGCCCAAAGAGCCAGTGCCGCGGCGATCGAAATAAGAAGCCCGGGACGCGAGGTCCGCATCTCAAAAGGCCGGCGGACGAGGTCCTCGGTTCCGGGCGGGACCACATCGAAGAGGAACTGCGCAATAGCCCCGGACACAAACTCGGCGCGCGTCTGCACCAGTACGGTGGCGATCGAAGTAAGCACGGGGAAGAACGCAAGCAAAGCCGAGTATGCGGCTCCCTTTGCGGCGGCGAAGCACCCGTCGTTGACGGCGGAGAGCAGCGTCTGCTTCAGCAGGTACGCGAGGGTCTTCGCATTAAGCCGCAGCCGGGGCACTTGTCCGCTACTTTCCCGATCTCATCGAGTGCTTGTTGAGCGCGGCGATCAGCTTGGCCGCCGCCTGCGGCGTCTTCACGTCCTTGCCTATCACTTCCCGGTTTTCAAGCGGCTTGCCGTAGATCTCCTTGTTCTCGTCAACGTCCTGTCGAAGCGTGGAGCCGTCGAGCGAAACTCCGGCAAAGGCGCCTCGCGAGCGGGACCACGATAGAATCTCGGCCGAAAGCATCGCGTCGGTTGCGGCCGTAGCCGCACGGCCCACCGGACCGGCCGCTGCCTGGGCGTCCGCGCCAATGGTGAATTTGCTGCCGAGGAGCTTTTCCATTCCCCGCTTGTTCATGACAAGCATGACGACATCGGAGGACGAGACGCCGATCTGGAAACCGGCGCTGCCGCCTTCGACGCGAATAGCCGCGGGAGCCCCCCAGCCGGCCCCGGACCTGCGGCAGACAACGAAACCCTTACCGAACCTGCCGCCAAAACCGAGGGCGGCCTTCTTGAGACCGGGTACAATAACAACGCAATGGGCTCTGTCGATCAGATCCTGGGGGATCGACCGATCCGGCGCGCCCATGATTTCGGTAAAGACAGTGGCCGCATCGGCGAGACGCTGGGAGCTTTTCGTGGGCGCCGCGCCGGCATTTAATAGGCCCGCGCCAAGAACTAGAGGGACTAGCAATTTCTTCATCTTCCCATTGTCCCTCATGCGGCGGATTATGATTCCCGGCATTTCCGCAGTGTTATGATAAAAAAGGAATCTCTTCCGAGGTGAATCCCGATTGGCTTTTCTAGAAGGTTGTAAGCACGCTCTCGAAGTCTCCGTTCCCGTCGCGGAAGTGGAGGCCGAGACCGGCCGCGCGATCGAGTCCATTCAGAAACGCGCAAGGCTTCCCGGTTTCCGCCCGGGCAAAGCGCCCGTCAGTATTATCCGCGGACAGTTCGCCACCGAGATCCGCAAGCAGGTGGTCGAGGCCCTTGTGCCGCGGTTCTTCGATAAGGAACTGAAGCAGGAAGAACTGCGGATGGTAGGCGACCCAACTATCACCGACATCCACTTTCACGAAGGCGAGCCTTTGCACTTCAAGGCGGAGTTCGAGGTTGCGCCTGAAATCGAGATGAAGGAATACCGAGGGCTGACGGTGGCATACAGCGAGCCCTCTGTCGCCGAGACCGATATCGACGGCCGTATTGAGCAACTTCGAGAGCAGAAGGCGAATTTCGCAAATGTGGACCCGCGTCCTCTGGAGAATGGCGATTACGCCGTGATTTCGCTCGAGAGCACTGGCGGGACAGGCGGCGAACCGGTGAAGCAGGAGGAGATGACGCTGCAACTGGGCGACACTGGAACGCTGCCAGAGTTCTCCGAGAATTTGGCTGGCCTGACGCCGGGCGAGGGAAAATCGTTCGACGTCACTTACCCCGAAAATTACGTTTCGGAAAAGCTCGCGGGCAAGACCGTCAGTTTTCGCGCTTCCGTAAAAGGCATAAGGCGCAAGGAATTGCCGGATCTGAACGACGAATTCGCTCAGGATTTGGGCGACTTCCGCGACCTTGGGGAATTGCGGGAGGCGATTCGAAAGTCGATCTACGCCGAGCGCGAGCACGAAAACCAGCGGAGAGCGAAGAACTCACTGGTGGAATCGCTTGTCGACCTGCATGAGTTTCCAGTTCCTGAAGTCTTTATCGAGCATCAGGTTCGCAACCGGGTGGAGCAGACGCTTCAGGGGATGGTGGCGCAGGGAGTGGACGTCAGCAAGCTCTCGCTTGACTGGTCAAAGGTGCTGAAGGACGAGCAGGAGCGGGGCCGGGCGGTTCGTGAGGTGAAAGCGTCGCTTCTGCTAAGCAAGGTGTCGGAGCGCGAGTCGATTCACGCGATGCGGGATGAAGTGGACCGCGAAGTGGATCGCCTCGCCCGTCAGCAGCGCGAACCGGTAGCGGCGCTGAAGATCCGGTTCGAGAAGGACGGCACGCTGGGACGGATCGCCTCGCATATCCAGACCGAGAAGACACTCAATTTCCTGTTCGAGCACGCGACGAAGACGGCTGAAGAGCCGTCCGCCGCGTCCGCCGAGACCGCATAAGGAGACTCCATGGCATTGGTTCCGATGGTAGTGGAGCAGACCAGCCGGGGCGAGCGCGCCTACGACATCTATTCGCGCCTGCTGAAAGACAATATCATTTTTATTGGCACGCCGATCGACGATATGGTGGCCAATCTGGTGACCGCTCAGATGTTATTTCTGGAAGCCGAAGACCCGGAAAAGGACATTTCGCTTTACATCAATTCGCCGGGAGGATCGATCACGGCCGGCCTGGCGATTTACGACACGATGCAGTTCATACGCCCCGACGTGAGCACGATTTGCGTAGGGCAGGCGGCATCGATGGGCGCATTGCTGCTTACCGCGGGGACCAAGGGGAAACGGTTTGCGCTCCCGAACGCGCGGATACTGATTCACCAGCCGTCACTGAGCGGGCTTTCCGGGCAGGCGACAGACATCGATATTCAGGCGCGCGAGATTTTGAGGATGCGCGAGATCACGAACGAAATACTGGCGAAACACACGGGACAGCCGATCGAGCGTCTGCAGCGTGACGTGGAACGGGATTTCATCATGGAAGCGCCCCAGGCGTGCGAGTACGGGATCATCGACAAGATTATCGAGAAGCATCTGTAGGGCCAGACTGCCTGCCAAGCTGTCCTGAAAGGCGCGATCCGCGGGTGCGGCCTTACGTCTGGCGTGCGCTTTACCAGAACCGGTCCAGCCCGACGACTCGCGGGGAGCCGCCGTGCCGCACAAACACATCGATCGTATGCGATGGCTTCCGCCGGTCTTGAATCGTCAGGCAGGAGTATTCGCCGGCAACTGACGGGAGCCGCTTCGAAGTCGAACCGAAAATGGGCGCCCTGGCGCCGGTGGCGTTGTCGAAGGAAGACCATTGCAGACTAACGTCCGCGGCCGGGAGGTAGTTTAGCCTGGCTCCCAAATCCTCCCACTCGATCTCTCCATTCGCGACGGCGAACTTGTCGAGCGGGAGCAGTTTTGAAAAGTAAGCGCGGCCAATCTTATCGCGCCGCTTCACGAGACACTCGACCAGCCAGTCTTCCGCTTTCTTGTCCGACAACTGTCCCATTGAGACGATCTCGCGAATCTCCTGGTCTGTAAACGCGGTTACCAGTTTCGCGCCCCAGAATTCGTCGTCCGGAAGCCGGTTCAGGAACGCGGGATTCGGATACTCCGGCAACCAGCGCTCGGGATGGAAAACCTTCCACTCAATCATTCCGATGGACGGAAAATGCGGGTATTCCGCGAACGCCCAATAAGGCGGCAAGAGTCCGAGGGAAAAGAGCTGCCGGGCGGAACCGCGCCAACCGAATGAGTAAGCTCCGGAGCGCGGGCTGTTCGCCCGCTGCGTGCCGCTTCCGAGCGTGGAGCCGAAATCGAGTTGATAGTGCCGGATGAAGGTACGGCCCTCCTCCGTGACCACGGTATCGAGATTGTTGATCGCGCGGGAGTCGTCGTGCGCGATCCAGGCATCCACGACATGGAGCGCCCTCTGATCCCGGCGGTGCTCGTGGGGGACAATGTCGTTGGGGTCGTCGGTGCGGGTGCCTGAGTAGCGCGGTGGACCCACTACGTTGCCCGGCAGCGTCAAGGACGCGGTCGCGCGGTATCGTCCATCGGGCCGCCGCGGAACCTTGAGGAGAATCTCGAGAACGTCGCGCCGCGTCATTTCTCGCGGCCTGCCGTTCCTGCCGGCGACGGTCACATCCTCCCCGAGCGCCAACTGGTCCGCGCCGAAGTAGACGATGTTGTTGTCCGGAACATGGTAACCCATGGCGCGGAAGAATCTCGAGGAGATGGCGTCGGCGGACGTAGCCATCTCCGGATGCGAGAGCGGGTCGAACTTGAGGAAGAATCGCCGGTTGTTCCGGTCCACTATTACGAATCCAGGAGTTACGCCCTCGTTTTTGGCAGACACCACGGTCCACTTACCGTCCGTCGAGGGCAGAGTCTCAGATCCAGGAAGGCGCTTTAGGTCGACGGCCGTCATCTTTCCGTAGTAATGCCGCTTCATCCACCACGCTCCCTGCAACGGTTCGCCGATCGTATTCACTCCTCTTGCCCGGATTGGAGGACCCGTCTCCGGCTGACGCTCGCCCGCGCGCCTGAACTGATTGTTCAGCAAATCGAAATAGTCGCTGAGCTTACGGTTCCTGATGTCTTTGACCGGACGGGGAGCAGGCTCGAATTCCAGCGGGTCGTCCGGATAAAAACGCTGAGCGTTAGCGGCGGCCACAACCGAAAGCAACAAAGCAAATTTTCCGGGGATTCTCATTCTAATAGACCGGCTGGCCCGTGGTAGTCCCGAAACGACGCGAACTGAAAGCGGGTCTGAACTTGAACCAAACCTGGAAACCTTCGTGGCTGAACCCGGCGTCGACCCGGATGAATGTGGCGTTTCTGACGTTGAAACGCAAGCCGAAGCCCGCGCTGGTTTCAAGCTGCGAGAACGCGAGTAGAGAACGGCGCGGCATTACCTTGCCAGCGTCGAAAAACAACGCGGCGTCCAAACCGGCGAAAACTTCCCATTGGTACTCCGCGTTGTAGACGACCTTACTGCGGTCGCTGAAGCGAAATTGGCGAAAGCCCCGCAGATCATCCGATCCGCCGAGAACGGGCTGCAAGTAGAACGGCGTGGTCTGTTGCCCGTCGGACTCGGTGAAGGTCGCGAGTCCTCGCAGCGCGATGCGATGAGTCTTGACCAGGAAGGGGATGTACTGTTGGACATCGATGTCCATGCGGCGGAACCCGAAAATCCTAAGCCCGCGGTCTGTATACCAGGAATACTGAAGGACGTAGTTCCCTCCCGCTTTTGGACCGTCCGGATTATCGCGGTAGTCGAACTGGCCAAACACGCCGGTCCTGAGATGGTTGGTCTGCCGGTCGAGGCCGGGTAAACTCGCCGGCGCGAAAACCCGTTCGGTTGAAGCGAAGCGGGAGTCGTTTCCGGCGCCAACGTTGACCCAAAGGCCCCCGACGGATCCACCCAACTTCACGTAACGAGCGGGACTGAGAACGCCAATGCCATCAACGGAGGTATCCTCCAGGCGGTAGTTGGTGCGATTACGGCGCAAGGACCCGGGTCCGGGTCCAAAGTAGTTGAGTCCGGCGTAATTCCGATGCGCCCCGGCCAGGGTGAAAGCCAGGCGATTGCCCCAGACCTTGGGGAGCGCCGCTTCGGCTTCGTACTTGGTGAAGGCCCGGCTGGATACCTGAGCGGACGCACGAAACGTCATGTTCCCGCCGAGGAGATCTTCACGCGAATATGCGGGTCCGATGGCGAATCCGCCGCCGGTTACCATGTTTCCGACCTTCATCTGGAATCCGTTGTACCCTCCGGTCAGACGTTCCAGCCATTTCTTCTGCTTCAAGTCGCGAAGAAAACGCTCGCCCTTCGAGACCTCGTCCGGGCGCAACGACGCGGCCTTGACGGTGCGCGCCCGCTCGATTTCCTCCGCCCGGGTCGACGGCGGCGTCCCGGGACCCTCGGCCGCGGAGATCCCCGCGAACACTAAGCCGGTAAACATCAACGCGAAAATTCGGACTGTCGGTGGCACGACTCTCCAGGGAAAGATACGTGACATCATCACGAGCCGGATTCACGCATACCGATAGTGTATCTCAGCCGCCCAAGGGGCGATACTAACAGAATGAAGCTCGCCGCAGTGGTTGCGATTCTCATTTCCTTCAGTTTCGGGGCCTGGGCTCAGGAGCTTCCGAATCGGGAGGGCTCTTTTCGCTTCGCCGTCGTCGGGGACAGCGGGACTGGCGGAAAGCGGCAACACCAGATCGGCGCTCTGCTCGGCCAGTATCACAAAACCCTTGGCTTCATGACCGTTTTGATGTTGGGAGATAACATTTATGGCAGGCATAAACCGAAGGATTTCCAGAAGAAGTTCGAGTTGCCCTACAAGGCATTGCTCGACTCTGGAGTGAAGTTTCGCGCTGCGCTCGGCAATCACGACTCTCCCACTCAGATTTCCTACAAGCCGTTTAACATGGACGGCCTCCGTTACTACACATTCAAGCCGAGCGAAGGGATCCGCTTTTTCGCCCTCGACAGCACCGCGGTGGACAAACGGCAACTGGAATGGATCGAGAGGGAGCTCTCCGGCTCGGCGGGCGACTGGAAGATCGTCTATTTTCACCACCCGATTTACTCCTCCGGGGCGCGGCATGGCTCCGATCTGGCGCTGCGAGCGGTGCTGGAGCCGTTGTTCGTCAAGTATGGCGTGTCGGTGGTCCTTTCCGGCCACGACCACTTCTACGAACGCATCGAACCGCAGCGAGGCATTCACTATTTCGTGATCGGCGGCTCCGCGAAACTGCGAAAAAAAAACATCCGCAAGACAGGTCTGACGGCAAAGGCATTCGACCGGGACAATTCCTTCGCGGTAATGGAAATCGATCGGGATGTGCTTCACTTCCAAGCCATCAGCCGAACGGGCGAGACCGTCGACATCGGCTCGATCAGTCGCAATTCCGCTTCAGTTGACGGTCTCCGGAAGGGTCGCGATTCCGCCCCGCTGAAGTGAGGCTCCCTGAAAATGGAGTTTCTCCTGCGCCTTCAAGACGTGCTCGATCAGCTTGTACACTGATTCCCGCACCGGTCCGGTACAATGGACGTGCTGGTGCGTCTCGAGGAACGATTCCATCCCGGCTAGCTTGAGCCGTTCTAACGTCTCCATTCGTGAGGTTATTCATCCGCGGCATACTCGCTTTGGTATCAGGCTCACTCCGCATTGCAAACGAACTCCTCCTCAGACTCATTTCGCATTGGACAATTTTCGCTCTTGCATCCCGGGCGTTCTGCTGCAACAATGTGGCCTTGGTAGCATTTGAAATAACACCCTCGACACTATGAGACTTCGCGTGCTTGGCCTCGTGCTCGCCGGAGGTAAAGGAACCCGGCTTTATCCGTTGACGAAGGAGCGCGCGAAGCCGGCGGTTCCGTTCGGCGGGAAGTACCGGATTGTGGACTTCGTTCTGAGCAACTTCATCAACTCCGGGATCTATTCCGTATACGTGCTCACCCAGTTCAAGAGCCAGTCCCTCCTGCAGCACCTGAGCGAAGGCTGGCGCTTCGGGAGCATGCTGAAGAGTCACTTCATCATTCCCGTTCCCGCCCAGATGCGGTCCGCAGGCGAAACCTGGTACCAGGGAACGGCAGATGCGATTTTTCAGAACGTCAACCTGATCGAACAGTCGGATCCGCACGTCGTCGCTATATTCGGCGCCGATCATATCTACCGCATGAACATCGCGAGCATGATCGAGTATCACGAGCACAAACGCGCGCAGATCACGATCGCCGCCATCCCCGTGCCGAAGGAACTAGTGTCTAGTTGCATTAGTTCTGGTACTACTGTATGTTGAGTCATGCGCCGAAAGTCCGCGAAATTTCAGCTCAGCGACGAAGAGATGAAGACCTTAGAGGGATGGACCCGCCAAGGCAAGACGGAGCACCGTTTGG
>SXGS01206305.1_pt1 | contig 13641 bp, 14 predicted proteins | sample 3174681 | NCBI WGS metagenome assembly SXGS01 (sample SAMN11356861, study PRJNA531348) | freshwater metagenome | isolation source: freshwater sample F1-80 | place: China: Fuxian Lake, Yuxi | collected 2017-12-25
CCACGCAAGAACGGGGAAAATATCCTTCCATTCCGCGGAGAGAGTAAATGTCCTGTCCCACGAAGCTAGCAGCCATCGTCGCGATTCCTGAAAGAGAACAAAAGGCATACCGAAAAAAAGGATGCGCACGGGTAATGCCTGCAGTAAGCCGAGAATCGACAGCAACCAAAGAATCGCCACCCATGCGAGTGCGCCTATTCCGATCGAAAAACAGAGAGAAAGAAGAGGGTGCACCTCTCCGATACGGACGACCTTCCGGAGAAGCGCGCCTCCGAGTATCAGGAGATTAAAGAGGAAGAACAAGACCATCAAAAACTGCAGTCCTGCGAGACTGAAAAGGCTCTTCTGCATGCAGAAGAAACGCAACGTGTAAATCTTCGCACCGTTCATCGTCGTACCGAATTCGGTAAGACAGCCGTCTGCCAAAAGTTCCTTGTAGTTCTGTTGCAACTCGGCCATTCCCTGCGGTCCGACCCCGCCGTAGACTTGGGGGAGCGGCTCGTAAAAACGCTGGAAAGGCTGCAACACTTTTTGACCTCCGTCATCGGATATTCTCTGTCCATCCGGAGTATTCGCATTGTAAAGAGTCCCGATGGAGAGCGTCGTTCCTATCATCCATATGGAAAGCGCGAATGCAACGATGAGGTAAATCGGTCGAACGGTCAGTTGCAGTTGAAAATATCCCGTCGTATAGGCGCTATAGAGAAGGAATGCGCCGTACAGTAATAGTGAAAGAAGTACGTAGAGCGAGAACGGACTGCCCATTTGAAAAAGTGCGATGACAAAGGGGGCGAGAAGAGCCGATCCGCGACAAAGATACGTACCGATAGAGGCACCGCCTCCACAGGCAAGATTGATCGCATCGATATCCTCCGGAAGCCCATACACAAGGGCATGAATGGGAATGCCAAGATAGACGAGAAGGGTATACCCTCCCCAGAGAAGCATCGCGACGAAAAGGACGAAACTGAGAATGACAACGGTTCGCTGAGTCATAGTGAGGTAGAGCGTACAACGAAGCCGCGCTTTACGCTATACTGACCTCTCCTATGCAAAGCGTCCCTACCATTCGCCACTCGTTTCCGTTCCTGAAGAGGGAGATCGACGGAAAGCCCCTCGCGTACCTCGATAACGCGGCAACAACCCAAAAGCCGGAATCGGTGCTCGACCGACTGAACCGGTTCTATCGTGAGCAGAATGCGAATATCAACCGAGGAATGCATCCCCTTGCGGAGGAAGCGACCGTTGCATGCGAAGATGCGCGAAAAACAGTCGCTGCTTTCATCGGCGCCGCTCACCCCTGCGAAATCATCTTCACAAGAAATGCGACCGAGTCGATCAATCTGGTGGCGAGGTCGTACGGGGAAATGCTGAAGAAAGGTGACAGCATTGTGCTCTCGATTCTGGAACACCACAGCAACATTATTCCGTGGTTGCAATTGAAGGAGAGAAAGGGAATCACGCTCGAATGGATCGGCCTTCAGAAAGACGGACGACTGGACATCACATCGCTTGAAAATATTTTGAAAAAAGGAAAAACGAAGCTCGTCTCCGTCAGCGGGCTCAGCAATGTGCTCGGCATTCGAACGCCGCTTGAAAAGATTATTTCTCTTGCACATGAGTCGGGTGCAAAAGTTCTGATCGACGCAGCGCAACTCATCGCGCATGAATCGATCAATGTACAGAAATTGGATTGTGATTTTTTGGCATTCTCAGGCCATAAAATATACGGGCCGACAGGAGTCGGCGTGCTCTATGGCAAGCGAGAACTACTGGAATCGATGCCTCCGTTCCTCGGTGGCGGCGACATGCTTGAATCGGTTGATCAACATGGCTTCACTCCGGCAGAACTTCCGAGAAAATTTGAAGCAGGCACCCCGAGCATCGCCGATGCCATCGGACTCGCAACCGCGATCGAATGGATGGAATCGATCGGGGTCGATGCGATACACATGCACACAAAATCATTGCTCGTCTACGCACGAAAAAAATTGAGTGCGGTGCAAGGCCTAAAAATTCTTGGACCCGTTTCAGGTGACGATCTCCTCGGGTGCGTCAGTTTCACCGTTGACGGTATCCACCCCCACGACCTGACGGAGATACTCGGCAAGAAAGGTATCTGTCTCCGAGCCGGTCATCACTGCACGCAGATCCTCCACAAGCATCTTGGCATCAGAGCCTCAACGAGACTCTCGGTTGGTGCATACAACACGGAAGAAGAAGTTGATCGATGCATCGAAGCAATAGAGGAAGTAATCAAATTTTTCGCCAAATCCTAACCCTATCCCCCGACCCTCGCTTGGATCTCTACGCCGAAAACATCCTCGACCACTTCAAGAGCCCTCGTGGCAAAGAGCCCTTAGAGAAGCCAACGGTCTCTCATCATGAGATCAACGCAAGCTGTGGCGATGAACTGACCGTGAACCTGAAAATAGAGAACGACATCATCACCCGGCTCTCCTGGTCCGGCACCGGCTGTGCGATTTCTCAGGCCGCGATGTCGATGCTGTCGGAAGAATTGACTGGAATGAATGTGAAAGACATAGAAGTCATGAAACCGGAGCACATAAAAGAGCTCCTTGGTGTGCCGGTCGGGATGAGGCGCATCAAATGCGCACTGCTCTGTCTCCATGCACTCAAGAATGCGCTCCGAAAACATTCGGGGGAGAAACCGCAATCGTGGGTGGAGACGGTGGGAACCGAGAATTGACATTTTCGGCTTCTCCACCGAGAATCTGCAGGCTTTGTTGATCTTTTAAGAAAACCCGTCCGAAAAGGCGGGTCTCGTGGGCCCCGCCTCTGAGGACACAACTTAGGGAAAGGAGAGCTCACGAGAGGAAAACCGCTAGGTTTTCCTTTCGTGCAACGTGCCGTCTTAGCTCAGGGGTAGAGCACTTCCATGGTAAGGAAGGGGTCGCGGGTTCAATTCCCGCAGACGGCTCCATAGTACGAAGAATAGCAAAATAATAAGAACTATGGTATAATAATACTTGATGCAAGAACTCTCTCAAACACACCAAGAGCATCGAGAGCATGATAAAAACAAGTTGCTCCGGATCAGGACCGTATTCACCGATGAGCGTCTGCTCCGAAAAATCGGAGAACATCTGCAAAAAGAAAATCTCATTACCGGATTCCAAATACGAGAAATAACCAGCGGTTACAAATACAAGGGCAGACAGCGTGTCGAAAAACAATTCGAACTGAATATCCTCACTCCATTCACGATTGAAGAAGAGAAAAAGTCCAAAATTCGCACGTACATAGAAACAAAAATCGGAGAGAAATGGGACGTACCGATAATCGAAGAAGGGGCCGCAAGCGTGAACGAAGCGATGCGCTTATTCGTTCAAGGAAAAGAGAGCAGTGAAACGAAATTGCGAAGAATACGAAGGAATATTCGAAGGGCAGTCTACGGGGTTACGGCACTCGCAACACTAGGCGGATCCATCGGTGGCACCTCTCTATTGATAGAGCATCGCAACAAGGAAGTAGTGAAACAGGAACGTGAGACAATCTACAAACAGATATCGGTGCTTGAACGACAGATGGAGGAAGCGACGCGGGAGCTGAATGCCAAGCTGGTTCTGGGGCAGCCACTCACATTTGAAGACAATGAATTCGGAACATCAGGTGTGAAAGAGGTAAATGACCTCCGCGACAAAGTCCGTGCGCTCGAATTTTCCATACGAAAACTCAAGGATCGAGAAGAAGAGTAGCGAGAATCCATCCGCTTCAGCCTTCCACTATTTCGCAGTCTTCTCCCTCGGCAACAAATCCCACAAGCATTGCCACCACGTTCGATACGATGCCGCGAGTTCGGGGCTGTACATCACGAAGATCGTCACATCCCCGACGAGAGCCCCGGGCGCGGTGCCGGTGTAGGTCACGACGTAATCTCCGAAGATATCCATCGTCGCATTCGTATCGTACGTGTCCGAAAGAAACTTATGGGCATGCGCCAGCATCGTGGTGCTGATGCTGGGAAGATCGCGCGCCTCGGAATCGAAAATGACATTCAGCTTCATGCGCTTCTTTTTCGCTTCACGCAGAAAATACTCCGTGTAACTGACGATCCGCGGGTCGAACCATGCGCCCTCCGCGCCGAGAATGTACATGTCCTTTCCTTCATGGAGAGCAAGACGAAGATAATTCTTCACTCCTTCGGGGCCCTTGAAGATGAATGCCTGTTCGGGAGCACGGTGCTCGCGATACAGACGTTCCAGTGTCGGCATCGCGGACTCCAAGCTCTCTTTCTTCTCATGAATGAGTTCCATCAATTTCGTTGGCTCGACGGCCGCGAAGGTGACATCTTTTTTCCCGTGCACGTGAAACACAAGACCCTTGTCATGCAGACGCTGCAGAGCATCGTAACAATTGCGTCGATGGACTTTGGCACGCAGGGAAATAGTCGATACTCCCGACACGCCATAGGTGACGAGTGCATCGTAGATTTTGGCTTCGTTGGGGCTTAGGCCGATGTTTTGGAGTACGGAGAGTGTATCCATGTGGTGATAGAGAGCACCGAGTGGTGTGCTTTGCCACTCATTCTAACGAAATCAGACTCTCGCCGCAACATCGTATTGTTGCTGTTCTTTCACACCACCGGCTCCGGGCTGGAAAAGAGTGATGAGGAATAAACGTTCGAGTTCAAGTCAAAGGAGAGAGTCATGACCCGTGTTCAAGAGACTGAAGTCCGTATGCCGTCCAGGAAGTGGCGGCTTTGGGTGAGCCTACTCACCGTCATCGTCGCATGGATGCTGATCTTCGCGTACGGCACCGTACAAGGACCACTCGAGTCCGAGGCCGCAGTGCGGCAACTCGAGGACAGTGTCCCGGCGTATGCGGCTTCGCGCACCTGGGCAGCCAGCGACATTACGGGAGCGATCAAATGGATCGCTGGTGTCGCGCTCCTGTTCGTCTGGGTGCCATTCTTCGCGGGGGCAGCCCGCTACGCTGCCGCGGAGGAGCAGTAATCGAAGAAAGTGTCTGAGAAAAGTCGGGGATATGTATGCCCCGACAAAACGAAACTATTGTTTCTGGGGATCAATCATGTGTAAGAAAATGTTCCAATGTGTCTTCGTAAGCCTCGCAGTCTCTGTGCTCGCAGGCTGCGTCGGACCGTACAAGGTCGAGCAGTTCGAGGAGATCGGGCCGAATGAAACGGCATTCGTCATCCCCATGGAGGGGGAAACGAAAGGCGGTCAAGCGACGCTCAAAAGCGTCGAATTCCTCGAGAGCAACAAGGTCGTCGCGAAGCGGATCACCATTCCGCAGCGCCAGCACGATCTTGGACGAACGGCGGGAGACTACGAATGGATTCCCACCGTCCGTGTGATCAAGGTCGATCGCACGCCCGTGACCCGGGAATGGACGAAGGGTCACGAATCCGGAACCTCGTCGAAGAACGAGGCGATCGGAGTGGAGTCCTTGGACTCCATCAACTTCCGTGCAGGTGTGAATATCACCTGCAGCATCCATGAATCGGATGCGGCGAAGTTCCTGTACCACTTCGCGGGGAAACCTCTGCCGGATGTCGTGGACACCAATGTTCGCGGCTACGTTCAGACAATCCTCTCGAGGGAGTTCGGGGTAGTGATGCTCACTGAATGCCCGAAGAAGAAAGGAGAAGTCTTCAAGACGGCATTCGAGGAGGCAAAGACGTTCTTTGCCGAAAAGGGTCTCACGGTCGAGTACATGGGTTCATCGGAAGGACTCCTGTACGACAACACGCAGATTCAGGACGCCATCAACAAAAAATTCCTCGCGGAGAATGACATCGAAGTCGCACGCCAGGAAAAACTCGCTCAAGTCGAGCGAAACATGATGGCGATCGAGAAAGCCAAGGCGGAAGCCGAGGCTGCTCAGGCCCTGATCGAAGCGCGGGAAGCGCTGACTCTGAAGACGGAACTCGAAGTGAAGCGCATCACGGCGGAAGCTACGAAAACTGCTGCAGAACGGTGGAACGGCTCCGTGCCGTCCAACATCCTGCCACAAGGAAGTAATCTTCTGTTTGGGCTGGATGCACCGCGCAGCACGAAGTAGTGAAAGCCGGTTTTCAACCGGAAACGGAGGTGATCGAATATCGATCCTGACGGGCAACCGTTAGGAAACCGCCTCATCCCACAGGGGATGAGGTTTTTATGATGAGTAAAAGCTCCAAAAATCCTTAAAGTGGTCTAAAAGCTAAGATAAAGAAGTATACGATTAATTGACATATGAATTTAAAATGTCTAAACATCATATGCTATACTGCTATCATGCAAAACGAAGAAGCCAAGATCGTTCAATCGGCAATGCGAGCACACACCGGACCTTCGGTCGTGCTCTGTTCCAGGGGTTACTCGTTTGAGAAAAGGCTGAAGGAAGTAGTGAAGTACGCCGAGCACGAGAAGATTCCGCACGTCATCATCCTGCATTGCCCCGAGAAAAAGTACTCCGAGACTCTCGTGCAGGAAGTGACTATTCGAGCGCAGCAAATCTTCAGTACCATGAATAATCTTCTGACCCAGCGGGGCAGCGCTCCTCTCTGCTTTGAATTGGTGTGCAAGAAAGGACTGCTGGAGGAGAATCTGGCATCGCTTATTAAAGAAGGAGAAACCAAGATGGTCTTCCTCGGAATGAAAATGCTCGACTACCGACCGGAGGCGATCAAGGAATTGCAGGGAACCACTTTCTGCTTCCTCGGGAATTAGCGTTCTTTGAAGCGACAGAAACGCTATGAAATCATCGGAGGAAATATGCATGACCTTCAAACAGCACCCTTGATTTTTTTACAGTGACAATCTACAAAACCGCAACGCCCCATAAAGGGGTACCATGGCTTTCACCAAGATTCTTGCAATCAATCCTATGGCGGAAAAACCTCATCAGCACACCAAGCTCGGTCAGGCGTACGCGACTGCGATCTGCGGCAATGACATCCTCAGTTCATGTCTCTATGTCTCGGGGATCGCGATTCTCTTCTCCGGCGTCTACGCACCGCTCATTCTCCTGCTCATCGGCTTCATTCTGTACCTCTACAAGAAAGTCTACACGGAAGTAGTAGAAGCTCTGCCGGTGAATGGCGGTGCATACAACTGCTTACTCAACGGTACCTCGAAGACCGTGGCTGCCTGCGCAGGCGTGATGACATTTCTCTCCTACATCGCGACTGCCGTGATCTCTGCAAAGGTAGGCATTGAGTACCTGAACCGCAGTTTTCCGCTTGAGGCCATCTTCCCGCACAGCGTATATCTCCCTGAACCGGTGATTCTCGGGACCATCGTGCTCCTGGGACTCTTCGCACTCCTCGTCATCTCCGGAATCAAAGATTCGGCAAAAGTCGCCTTCGGCATCTTCCTAACGCACATTGTCACCATCTCCCTCTTCCTCCTCCTCGGTGCATACCACTACCTCGGTGGCGGGGAATCTTTCTTCATGGAGAATGCGCTCCGGACCAATCTACTATTCCAAGAGAAAGGAGGAATGGCACTCACGCTGTACCTTGCATTCTCAGCGTCACTTCTCGGCGTTTCCGGATTCGAAAGCTCCGCAAACTTCGTCGAGGAACAGCAACGAGGCGTTTTTCGCCTGACGCTTCGGAACATGCTGCTTGGGGTCGCTATCTTCAATCCGCTCATTGCCCTCGTCGTGCTGAATGTCATGCCGTACGACATGATCACGAGTGCGAAAGACTTCCTCCTCGCTGATGCCGCACATGCCATCGGAGGCAGTCCCTTCGTCTACCTCGTCGTCATCGATGCGTTCCTCGTGCTCTCCGGTGCGGTTCTCACATCGTACGTTGGAGTATCCGGTCTCCTGCACCGCATGAGCGGAGATGCCTGTATCCCCGCCTATTTCAGCAAGGAGAACAAAAGGGGGTCGTTCCCGAGAATCATCGTCAGCTTCTTTTTGCTCTGCAGCTCCATTCTCCTGATGACCGGCGGCGATCTCCTCTCACTTGCGGGCGTGTATACAATCGCATTCCTCGGAGTCATGAGCTTGTTCGCACTCGGCAATCTCATTTTGAGAGAAACACGATCGGACTTGAAACGCACGTACTCGGCTCCCCTCTTTGCGGTCATCGTTGCTCTCTTGTCCACAGTCTTCGGAATGATCGGCAACATCCGCATCGACCCGCGAAACCTCACTTTCTTCGAGATCTACTTCCTCCCCTGCGTCACGCTCGTCCTCATCGTCATTTACCAAGACTATATTGCAAAATTCCTCCTGAGAGTGACTCGCACATCCTCTCCAGCAATTCACCGCTACATCGAAAAGCATTTCAGCGATATGACAGGGGGGAAATTCGTCGCATTCATCCATAAGGTGGAAAGACTGAGGCCCATCCTGCAGTACATTGACCGCAATGAAACAGGATGGAATATCATCCTCGTCTATTGCAATGACGGAACGGATGCATCGCAAAAGATCTTCGAGGAGATCCGCAAAACCATCCCCGTTCTTCAGAAAGCGGGATTTTTTCCGCATTTTAGGATCAACCTGATACAGAAAAACATGCCATTCGGTCCTGAAACGATTGAATCTGTTTCCAGAGAGTTGGACATACGAAAGAACCGTATCCTGATCGGCTCCATCCACGGTCACCATGACTTTGAGTACGATTCCCTCGGAGGTGCGCGCATCATTTTTGAATAGTATCCGCCGGCTGACTTGCTGAAAGTCATCGATTCTGCGTTAATAGCGATCATGCCGAGTGTAGCAATTCAAAATCGCAAATCGAAACTTCGTACGCATGGCGGACCCTGCGTCGTCCTCTGTTCAAGAGGATATTCTTTCGAAGACCGACTACAGGAAGTTGTGAAGTACGCGGAACACAACAATATTCCAAACGTCGTGCTCCTGCACTGTCCTGAGAAAAAGTACTCAGAGACACTCGTGCAAGAGGTGAGTAGTCGGGCCAACCGACAGTTTGAACTCATGAAACAATTTCTCGCCGACCGCGGCAGTCGCACGCTTTGCTTTGAACTTGTTTGCAGACAGGGTCCTCTCGAAGAAAATCTCGAATCCCTCATCGCGGAAGGAGATATCGTCATGGTCTTCGTAGGTATGAAGATGTTGGATTATCGACCGGAAGCGATTAAAAAATTGCAGGGGACTGCGTTCTATTTCCTCGGAAATTAGCATCCTGCAACGCTACAGAAACGCCGTCATGATTTGCAGTACCCCGTCCATAATGAAAGAAATCCATGTCACGAGGATCGGAATGCCGAATGCGCGCTCGGCTACCAAGAGTCCAATGAGAATCATCGGTCCGCGCTGCATGAATTCTTCGTACGCATGCTGATGGCGGTACGAAATGAACGCCTCGAGAATCTTGCTTCCGTCGAGTGGCGCAATCGGAATCAGGTTGAATGCCATGAGGCCGAGATTGATGAAGAGGGAGTTCGTGAGAATTTGAACGACGAATGCTTGCAATCGTGCTCCGACGCCCTGGGTAAAGAGCAGCTCCTGTCCGGAAGACACGTGCATGATCTGCGGTGCGATGAGAATGAGGAGAATGAATGAGAGAATCGCGAGAATGAGATTGGAAAGAGGCCCAGCGAGAGCGACGAGTGCGCTGTCTCTGCGAACGTTGCGGAAATTCCTCGGATCGACGGGCACTGGCTTCCCCCACCCGAAATGAATGAGGAAAAACATCAACGTTCCTACAGGATCCAGATGCGCGATGGGGTTGAGCGTCATGCGCCCCTGGTCCCTCGCCGTATGATCTCCAAGACGATCCGCGCTGAATGCATGCGCCCATTCGTGCACCGTGAGGGCAACAAGAATTGCGATGATGAAGGGAGGATTCAAGATGTCGGACACGGAGGAAGAGTAGCATCACTTCCCCTTTACGGCTTCTCCTCTCTTCTGTACACTCTTTCAGCTCATGTCAAGAATGTGCTCAATAACCGGCAAAAAAGGATCGACGGGGAATAAGCGAAGCCATTCCAACCGTGCGACGAGACGGACATTCCGTGCCAATATCCAGAAGAAGCGCGTATTCGACGCAAAGACGGGCAAGTACGTCACCATCAAAGTCTCGACGGCATACCTGAGAACTCTGGCCAAGAGATTGTCTGCAGGAAAGTAAACGGCGATGCTTGCTTGCGGGGCTCGTCACTCTGGTAGAATGAAGGTTAATCTATTTTCTTCTCCCTTCTTTTCCATGAATTTACTCGTCAAGCCGCTCACCGGCATCCTCGGACTCGTGCTCACCATCGTCGGTGTCGCAGGTTTCTTCACCTCGGGCATGCTGCTCTTCTTCGAGGTCGATACCACCCACAATATCGTCCACCTCGCGAGCGGACTCCTTGGTCTCTTCGCCTTCAACTCGAGCCAATCTGCTTCACGATCATTCCTGATCATCTTCGGCCTTGTGTACGCCGCAGTGACGATCGTCGGATTCACGATGGGCGGAGATATCCTCGGCCTTTTCCATGTCAACGATGCAGACAACTACCTGCACCTTGCGATCGCTGCAGTCTGTCTCATCACCGGATTCGGAAGCGGGAAATAACAAATGCTGAAAGCCCCGTGCATGCTGTGCTCGGGGTTTTTTTATTGTTACACTGAAGTTGCATGCTCTCCATCGTCCTCCCTTGCTTCAATGAAGCTCAGAATATCGAGCGTACGGTGCGTGACACCGTTGCATGGCTGCAACCCAAGAAGGAAACATGGGAAATCGTCATCGTGAACGACGGATCGAAAGACGGCACGGATGCAATCCTCGAAAGATTAAGACAGGAAATTCCGACACTGCGCGTCGTGACGCATGAACGAAACCGGGGATACGGAGCCGCGGTGATATCGGGGTGCGACGCCGCACAGGGAGAGGTCATCGGATTCATGGACAGTGATGGACAATTCAATCCTCGGGATTTCGACCTCCTGCTCCCGAAACTTCTCGAAACGTCATTCATCACAGGCCGACGAAGAAAGCGTGCGGATCCTTTTCTGCGCAAGTTGAACGCAAAGCTCTTCGGCTTGCTCAGCTGGATCGCACTCGGCATCTGGGTCCGCGACATCAACTGCGCGATGAAGGTCTTCACAAGAGAAGCGTGGGAGATCATGCGTCCCAGACATTCCACCGGAGCCTTGATGAATGCCGAAATGTTCCTGAGAGCCCAAAACGCGGGAATCAAGTGGATCGTCGTCGATGTGCGCCATGCTCCGCGAAAATTCGGAGCACAAACAGGGGCGAACCTTTCCGTCATTCTGCGGATGTTCCGGGAGCTTTGGGCGCTCAAAAGATCGAGCGCTGGAAAAGAGTAGAAACCTCAGTGAGGATTGATGATGGAAAGCATCACGGTGTACATCGCTGCAACAACGATGAAGATCCAAAGGAAATACAGAAGAGCAGTGCGAAGCCTCGCATGTTTGCAGCGACGTACCTGCAGGAGTGCAAAGTAGACAACGGGCACAAGGAGGAGAACCGAGTATCTGAAATCCTGCGATGAAGAAAATGGATAGAGAAATCGAAAGAATGCATGGCCGGCAAGCAACATAAAGAACGCAAGCCAGAGAGGCATGACCTCATGCCGAAAACGCCGCAACCCTGCAAAAAACCCTTTAAGAGCGATTACAGAAACACCGAATCCCAAAAGAAGCATCCACTGTGAAAATCTGTACAGAGATCGACCGAGATCAAACTCTCCGAAGAATGCGGAGCGGTAGAGGTATTCGAGAAAGTACATGCGACGCGCTTGGTCACCGAATGCATCATTATAGGGATGATGCAGAATCTGCAGGGGATTGAATGTGAAATACGCCGACAGAGTATTTGGAATACTGAGTCCTCCGTTCAGATTCCCGGCATTCCCGACGAGATCTGTATTGAAGTCTTGAAACATCCGAAGAACATACAGCCATTCAGTTAAACTGAGGAGAATGCACAAACCGATGCCTCCCAAGGCAACCTTCGATCGTATCGTGTGGGATCCCTGAAGAAGCAAGGTCAAAAACGCAACGGGAAGTAGTAAAAGAACATTCGCCTTGGTCAGAATCCCCGCAGCCAGAACAAAGATCATGCAATACCAAGAACGAGTGGAGCCCGACTGCCAAAAATGAAGGCAAAGTGCGATGGCGGCAAAACTCAGAAACTGAGCCAGAATGTCATTGTTGACTCTGACCGACTGCATGATGATGCCGGAGAACACGGCGAAAAACGCAACGAAGAGCAGGCGTTCGACTCGCTCTTCTTTCTTAAGAAAAATCATGCGAGAAATCCAGACGCATATTCCAAGCGTGAGAAGAGACAATGCGAGACTGAAAAGCTGCACAACGCGAATCGAAAATGCTGACTGAGGCTGAAGGTATTCCGACAGCGCGTAGACAGGCGCAGTCAGCGCGTAGTACAAAGGTGGCTGGTAGTACTGCCACCCCTCACGAATGAGGGGAATACTTCGGTGCTCGGACATATATCGTATGTACTCCAGATGTCCGTCGGCATCATACGATCGGACAGTGAACGGAGTGACTTCGAAGTAGAGAAGGCGAAGCAGGACACCGATAAGAAACAGGAGTGAGATCCATCGCTTCTCTCCGGGCTTCAGAAGAAGCACCGTTAGCACCAGCCAGAGAAGAGCAAAGACGAGCGCCGTCACCAAACGCACGACCAAAAACAGTGTGTCTGCATTCGATACTTTCACCACTCGCAAACCTTGCCAGCCGCCGGTGTCGGGGATGCGCATCACGATTTCATTTGAGCCCGGTGCAAGAAACGACCCCAAGCGCATGTCCCGTGCCGTGTCGATATCGCATGAACCGATCACCTCTTCGGGAACAGGCTGACCGTTGATCGTGATACTTTCGACGCAGTCATCCGCATGGACGGTGTAGAGCGATGGGTGCATCCACCGGCTCCGATGGAGCATGAAAGAGACCGTCAGAAGATCATCTCTTCGGTCGAAACCAACAGGGAGTCCCCCGGCCTCCTCGCTCGCCTGCCCTTCATTGTCACCGAGTGCATACCTCACGTCCGTGAGAACAGGAGTCATCTGCCACCGCAGAATAATGAGCAGTGCGAGAAGAAAACCAAGAACCAATGCATCGAGCAGCGGATGCGAGAGTCGCATGCGGAGTCGCAAGCAGCGGGAAATAAACATGCGTGGAAGTGATTGGATTCTTACGAGGATCACGCGATTGAAGTGGAAGTGAATCGAGTGGCGGAGAGGGGGAGATTCGAACTCCCGAGACCCTTTCAGGTCTACTCGCTTTCCAAGCGAGCGCACTAGGCCACTATGCGACCTCTCCAGAGCGACAATTGTCGACTATGAACAATGACAATTGACACGGAAAGCTAGTGTCAATTGTCAAAGGTCAATAGTCAACTGCTATTTGCATACCTCACAGCTCCCGCTCATGCAGCAGGACATCTTCTTGCACCATGCCATTACGGAGACGACGAAGGCGATGATGGAAAGAGAGCCGGATGTGGAACCGAACTGAATCGCAAAGCGAGCCGGATCCGTACCGATGATCACGTGCGTCTGGTACACCCCGAAGAGCGCGGCAATGGCGACGAGAAAGAGAAGGGCGCAGACGATCCACTTTGCGGTCGTGCAACCCGTCCTGCAACAACTGGACTGCTTCTTGCTGAGGAGAGCCATAGATGATGGGAGAGAAGAGAAGTAAAGTGGAGGATAGTGTAACACA
>SXGS01196810.1_pt1 | contig 13640 bp, 11 predicted proteins | sample 3174681 | NCBI WGS metagenome assembly SXGS01 (sample SAMN11356861, study PRJNA531348) | freshwater metagenome | isolation source: freshwater sample F1-80 | place: China: Fuxian Lake, Yuxi | collected 2017-12-25
CGGCGGCGGCCAGGGCGCCGCCGGCCTGTTCGAGCGGGCCTGATCCCAGCTATTGGCGTCATGCGCGCCATCCGCCCCGCCGCCACCGGCGGCCCCGAGGTCATGACTCTCCTGGAGGTCGCCGACCTGCCGCTGCGTCGCGGCGAGGTCCGGGTGAAGGTCGCCTTCGCCGGGGTGAACTTCATCGACGTCTACTTCCGGAGCGGCCAGTACCCGGCGCCAGCGCCGATCGCGCTGGGCCGCGAGGGCGCGGGCGTGGTCGAGGAGCTGGGCGAAGGCGTCACCGACTGGCAGGTCGGCGATCGCGTGGCCTGGAGCGACGTCGCCGGCTCCTACGCCGATCGCGTCGCCGCGCCGGCCGAGCGCCTGGTCCGCGTTCCCGACGACCTCAAGCTCGATCGCGCGGCGGCCGTGATGCTGCAAGGCATGACCGCGCACTACCTGGTCAAGTCGACGTTCCCGCTTCGCGCCGGCCAGGCATGCCTGGTCCACGCGGCCGCCGGCGGAGTCGGCTTGCTCCTGTGCCAGATGGCGCGGACCATCGGCGCCGAGGTCTTCGGCACCGTCTCCTCCGACGAGAAGGCCGCGCTGGCGCTGGCCTCGGGCTGCACCCACGCCATCCGCTACGATCAGGTCGACTTCGCCGAGGCGGTTCGCAAGGGCGGCGGCGCCGACGTGGTCTACGACTCGGTCGGCAAGACCACCTTCGACAAGAGCCTCGACTGCCTGCGCCCGCGCGGCATGTTGGTCCTCTTCGGCCAGTCGAGCGGCGCGGTGCCGCCGTTCGATCTGCAGGTCCTGAGCCGCAAGGGCTCGCTCTTCGTCACCCGCCCGACGCTGGGCCACTACACCGCCACCCGCCAGGAGCTCCTCGCCCGCGCCGGCGAGGTCCTGGTCGCGGTCGGTCGCGGCGAGCTCGGCGTCCGCATCGATCGCGTCCTGCCCCTGCGCGACGCCGCCGAAGCCCATCGTCTGCTCGAGAGCCGCGCCACCAGCGGTAAGCTCTTGCTCGCGCCCTGACCGCGAAGATCGGCGAAGCGTTGGCGGCGCCCAGGACATCGAAGCGTCTCCCCAGCATCACCGGTGAAACGAATGCGCGCAGTGCAGCAAGCGGTGCTCTCCGAGATCGTCGACGGACGGATCTGGGCCAGCGAGAGGTCGGTCTGGTTCAGCGGAGTCCGGCTACGGGCGCGGACGTCGGTCATTCGCCTCGACGACGGGCGGCTGCTGGTGTTCAGCCCCGCTCCACCCTCCGACGGTTGGCTGAGACAGGTGGCTGACCTGGGCGACGTGAGCTGGCTCGTCGTTCCCAACTGTTTTCATCATCTCGGTACGCCAGTCGCGGCAGCCGCGTTTCCCGAAGCGAAGATCCTGGCGCCCCGGAGCGCCGCCGCCAGGAATCCCGACCTTCGCATCGATGTCGAGATCCACGATCCGGCGTTCGCAGCGGCGGTGCCGGAGTGTGCCCTGCTCCCCCTCGAGGGAGTTCCGTTCCTGGACGAGACCCTGCTCTACCATCGGCCCACGCAGACCCTGTTCGGTGCGGATGTGGTCCTGCGGGCTGATGAGCACGACCACTGGACCTGGCGCTTCGCCGCGCGCGTCACGGGTTGCTACAACCGGTGGAGCGTGCCGCACGACGTCCGGAAGAAGGTCGTCGACAAGGCCGCGGCCTCTCGTTCGCTGCGGGCCCTCCAGACCCTGCCGATCAAGAGGCTCATCGTCGCTCACGGTGAGGTCATCGAGTCAGAGCCCCTGGCGCAACTGGTCGAGGCCTGGCGCCGGGTCGGCGTGGAATCGTGACCGGCGACACCGACGCGCGCGCCCGTTGATTCAGCCCAGTGCGCTCGCGCCTCCGACGGGCCAATCACTCTCCGGCGAAGATCGGAAACCAGCGAACGGCGTCGTCGGGGTGGCGAGCGCGCGCGATTGACGGCCTGAACTCGCCGCGCATCGTGATGGGCTGACCGGGGCCGATCTCGAGGCGTGTTCCGATGAGCAGTCGGAGCTCCTCGTGACGGGCGCGATCCCGGGGAAGCGGAGGGCGTTGATCGTTCGAGACGAATCCGGCGTAGACCGCGTCGGCGAACCGACACCAGATGGCCCAGTCTTCCATGGCCAGCCCGAGCACGTCGGCGTCGATCGGCGAGAGACGGAAGCGATCGCTGTACTCGTCCAGGGTCTCGTCGAACTCGCAGGCGTACACGTGCGGGACCCCGAGCAGGTCGGCGATGCCCCCGCGGGGGCCGTCGTGGTAGTCGGTCACGGTCCAGATTCGATTCCAGGGTGGTTCGCTGGTCATGGCGGTCTCCGGTCTCAGTACCGCTCGCACACGAACTGCAGTGCCGTGCCGCACTCGCGATCGTTCCACGAGGAGTCGGTGCGCAGCTCGGCGCAGTCTTCGTTGTTGTCGTTGTTGGGCTCGCCCGAGTTCCAATTCTCGTAGAGGCCGCCGATGGCGGTGCCGCCAGAGCCGCCTTGCCAGAACTGGGCGCCGTCGGGCCAGCGCCAGGCGCCCTCGGCGGCGGTGTCGGAGGCGCCGAGCCAGAGGCTGACCGAGCCGACCGCCGCCGTTGCGGTGGTGCGCACGTAGGTGTTCTCGGCCTGATCGTCGGCGCGCCACAGGCGGAACTGTTCGGTGGTGCAGCGAGTCTGCGCCACCGCGAACGTGGACGCGATCGCGCAGAACAGGTAGCGGCGGTTGTCGTCGGGGCGGACCCGGACCACGCAGCCCGAGGAGCAGACCTCGGTCGTCGCCGACGCGCAGTCGTTGTCGAGCCCGTCGCAGACCTCCACGCCACCGGGGAAGACCAGGGCCTGGGTGTCATCGCAGTCGTCACCGAGGGCGACGTGGCCGGTCGGCGCGGTGCACGCGAGCACGCGCGCGGCGGGATCTCCGTGGCCGTCGCCGTCGGTGTCGGCGTACCAGACGTCGTCGCAAGGCGGGGCGTCGACGGGCAGATCGGAGGCGTCGATCCCGTCTCCGCCGGCGTCGACGTCCTGCGGCGGGTCGGCCTTGGCGCATCCGACGGCGACGCCGACCAGCGACACGGCGGCGGTAACTGCGACCGCGTCGACGACGAGCGCGATGAACGCGAGACGCCGCACGACAAGGACCTTATCACGTACACTCGTACCGGTGTCCGTGACTCCGAACACCCACGACACCGCTGCTGCCGCCGGCGCCACCGCCGACAACCCGCCCGACGCGCTCTCCGAGCTGGCCCGCATCTGGCGCCGGTACGAGGGGGATCCCGACGGCGCCATCCGCGTGATCACCGAGACCGGGTGCAAGGCGATCGGCGTGGCTCGTTGCAGCGTCTGGTTGCTCGACGAGGGCCACGTCACGCTGCGCTGCCTCGACCTCTTCGAGCGCGAGAGCGGCCAGCACTCGAGCGGCATCGCCCTCGCCGCCACCACGTTCCCGGGTTACTTCCGCGCGCTCGAGGCCGAGGAGCCCATCGCCGCTGACGACGCCCACACCGATCCGCGGACGTGCGAGTTCTCGGCCGGCTACCTCACCCCGCTCAACATCGGTGCCATGCTCGACGCGCCGGTGCGCATGGGCGGCGCGCTGGTCGGGGTGGTGTGCAGCGAGCACATCGGCGGGGCCCGAACCTGGAGCCGCGTCGAGCAACGCGACGCGGCCTTCCTCGGCAGCCTGGCCTCGCTCGCCCTCGAGCTGGGGCAGCGCGCGCGCCGCGAGGCGCTCCTGGCCGCGACCCTCGAGTCGACCGGCGAGGGCATCGTCGCCGTCGACACCGAGCGCGTGGTCGCGTTCAACCGCCGGTTTCTGGAGATGTGGAGCCTCGACGCGCCGCCGCGTGACCTGTCGCTGCTGCGGCTCCACATGGACGGACGCACCCGCAAGCTCGATCGCTTCCTGGCCGACGCCTCCGACGTCCTGGCCGGACCCGACGGCGACACCATCGACGTCGTCCAGCTCACCGACGGGCGCACCTTCGAGCGCACCGGTCGGCCCCAGGTGCTGCGCGGCACGATCGTCGGCCGGGTGTGGAGCTACCGCGACATCAGTCAGCAACGCCGCGCCGAGGCCGCGCTGCGCGCCAGCGAGGCGCACATGCGCGATCTCGCCAACCGCGACGGCCTGACCGGCCTGTTCAACCGCCGCTACGCGCTCGAGCAGCTCGGCGCGGCCATGGTCGCGTCCGAGGGCGCCGGCGAACCGGTCGGGGTTGCGCTGCTCGACATCGACTACTTCCAGGCGATCAACGACACCCACGGTCACAACACCGGCGACGCGGTGCTCCGCGATCTGGCTCGCGTGCTCGGCGAACGTCTGCGCGGCACCGACCTCGTCGCCCGCTACGGCGGCGAGGAGTTCGTGGTGGTCATGCGCCGCGCCGGTCGCGAGCAGACCGCCGCCGTGATGGAGTCCCTCCGCAGCAAGCTCGCTGACCGCAGCGGCACCGACGACGTGCCTCGCTACACCTTCTCGTGCGGTGTGGCCGAGTTCCCGGCCGATGGCCGCGAGGCCACGGTGCTGCTCGGCAAGGCCGACGAGCGCCTGTACGCCGCCAAGGACGGCGGCCGCAACCGTGTGATCGCGGTCGACTGACGCCGCGCTACCGTGGTGGGCGCCGATCGGCGATGTACTCGAGACCGATCAACGGCAGGATGGGCAGGCCCGGGGTGAAGCTCGGGCGATCCGTCTCATAGTCCCAGCCGGCATCCTCGACGTTCTTGCGCAGGAACCAGGTTGCGTGCTGCACGTCGAGGAAGAACTTGAGGGTGCCCCAGCCCCGCTTCCATTCACGGTCGGCGCGCAGGTCGACCTGGATGAAGTCGGGCAGGCGGCGCGAGAGCGCTGGGCCCTTGATCTCGGAGCCGTCGTTGGTGAGGCCGTTGATCGGTGTGTAAGGATTGCCAGTGACCAGGCGGAAGCGCGCGCCCAGCTGCCACTTACCGACCAGCACCGAGCCGACCATGGACAGGTTGTGGAGCTGGTCGAGCTGGTACGCGCGCCAGCCCTCGAAGCGCATCGGATCGTCCATGCGACGCGCCTTGGTCAGCGTGTACGAGCCCCAGCCCAGGAACCGGCCAACCTGGTGCTTCACGCCCAGCTCGACGCCGTAGCTCGCCGACTGGCCGACGTTGTCGCGGTACTCGAACGAGCCGAGCTGCTCCTCGAGCAGCTCGAGCATCACGGCGCCGATGCCGCTGCCCGGCCCGGCCGGTGAGTCGAACTCGGTGCCCGACGGCGGCGTGACCGCGGTCGCCTGGTGGAAGCCGCGGTTGAAGAACACGGTCGCGCCGATCTCGATGCCGAGCGGCCCGACGGTCTCGACGCCGGCCGAGGTCTGGAGCGTGTACGCGCTGTCGAGCGCCGGATTGCCGAAGTCGGGATCGGTGTCGGCGGCGGTCGGCGGCTGGTGGTAGAGGCCGATCGATTCGCGCACGACCAGCTTGGGCGAGAGTGTGTGCGAGACTTGCAGCCGCGGATCGAGCACGATCTCGTCGGACAGGCCGTAGCGTTCGAGGCGCAGACCGGGTCGAAGCACGAGCTTGTCGCCGTCGACCTTGTAGCGACCCTCGACCCACGCGCCGATGTCCGCCGACCATCGCGCCACGTGGGGGGTGAGCGGGTCGGGCAGGTCCTCGTCCATTTCGTCGCTCTCGCCGAACGCGATGCGACCGAATCGTCCGCCTTGCACATCGAGTCCGGCGGTGAGGTGGCCCCATCTCGCGTCGCGCGTGACCGACGCCCGCAGACCGACCGGCCACTGCGTCCGCGACATCTCCGCCGCCTCCTCGCCGAGCTCGGGATCGGCCTCCGCCTCGAACGAGAGCACGTCGCGGCCGGCCCAGGGCGTGATCGAGATCGTGGTGGCGCCGCGCTGGCGCTGATAGCGCGCCCCGATGCGCACGAAGGCCTCGGTGAAGCTGGTGCGGTCGTCGGACATGCGGTCGTTCGACGTGAACAGCCACAGCGAGACCACGCCGCGCTTGCGGGCGTCACCGGCGTCCCAGCGGATCTGCGAGTCGTAGTAGCGCGGCAGGAAGCGCTCGTCGGCCGGCAGTACCGCGCGCAAGATGCCATCGATGTACGAGCGGCGGACGCCGACCGAGATCGCGCCGACACCGGTCGGGCCCTCGGCGTGGGCCTGCGCGTCGAGCACCGAGACCTCGCCGCCGCCGCCCCAGCCGTCGCGGCGTGGCGCCTTCGACGCCAGCGTGACCAGGCCGCCCTGGCCGCGGCCGTGCTCGACGCCGTGCCCGCCGTTGGTGACCTCGAGCGAGTCGAGCATCGACGCCGGGTAGAACGACGCCAGGCCGAAGAAGTGGAAGGCGAGCGGGACCTCGATGCCGTCGAGGTAGACGTTGGTGTCGCGCGGGCTCTGGCCGCGGATGACCAGGCCGCCCAGGCCGAAGGGGATGCGGGCCACGCCGGGCAGGCTCTGCACCGCCTTGAGGACGTCGTTGCCGGCGCCGGGCAGGGCCCGGATCTGATCGACCGAGAGGTCCCAGGTCGCCGGGCCCAGGTCGGGCGCGACGCCTTCGAGCTCGATGATCTCGGCGTCGTCGGTGAGGGTGAGCTCGATCCGGACCGGGCGGTCGGCCTTGCCGGCGCCGCTGCGGATCGCGACGGTGCGGTCGCCGAAGCCGGCGGCGGTGACCAGGACCTGCGGACGGGCGTTCACACGGCCGTCAACGCGAATGGTGAACCGGCCGGCACTATTGGTCAGCACCGGTTCGCCGTCGCCGGTCACCACCACCGCGTCGCCGACAGGTGCGCCGGTGGCGGCGTCGACGACGATCCCCGTGATCTCGCGCGTCTTCGCCGGATCGGCGCTCGCGACGGCGGCACCGAGGACGGCCCAGAGGGCGATGAGGATCGAACACGGGCGAGGCATTGGCTTGCGGGCGCAGCAACACTGGTGCCACGTGGCCGGGGTTACGAGCGTTGGCAACGCCGCGGGGTTGCTTGCTCAGCTCAGTTCGCGCAGGGGATGGTCCACACCGCGGCGGACGTAGCGTCGACGCGCATGCTCTCGCTCCGGCCGCCGGGGGGCGTCCAGTCGTCCGGCATCAACGGGGCGAGGCCAAGGTGGAGGTCGATCCAGTCACGCTCGCCTTGAAAACCCGACATACACGACGACGCTCAGCACGCACGCGGCGATCCGGCTCACACCTCGACGAGATCACCCGAGGTGGCGGCTCCGGGTGGAGTCAGCTGGCCTCGGCGAGCCGGCGGAGGGCGGCGTGTTCGGGCATGGCCAGGAACGAGGCGCGGGCGCCGGTGTCGGAGAGCCCGTTGGCGGCGGCCTCGACCCTCGCCCAGCCGGCCTTGGCCACCCGCGCGCCCTCGCTGGCGTCGCCACGCGCGAACAGCACGCGGGCCAGCACCATGCGGGCGTAGGCGTCACCCTCGTCGATCGATCCCAGCTCGTCGAGGAGGCGCTCGAGGGCGCGGGCCGCGGTGGCCGCCAACTCGAGCCGCTCGAGCACCAGCTCGCTCTCGGCGCGCACGGCCAGCGCGTAGCACAGGGTCGGCGGCATCCCCGACAGTGTATCGACGGCGCGCGTGGCCTCGACCCGCGCTTCGGCGGCGCGGCCGAGGACGAGCAGGGAGCGGGCCTGATAGATCGCCGCGGCCCCGGCCACGCGCAGCGAGCCCTGGCTGCGCGCCATCTTCTCGGCGGTGCGCGCCAGCGTGAGCGCGTCCTCGCCGCGGCCGGCGTACATCACGGCCAGGGCCAGGTTCTGGGTCGCCATGGTCTGCGCCCGCACCGCGCCGATGGCGTCGGCTAGCGCCTGGGCCCGGGCCAAGGTGGTCTCGGCGTCGGTGAAGCGGCCGACCATGACCTCGAGGAACCCGATGTTGATGAGCCCGGCGACCAGGTCGCGCTGGGCGCCGACCTGCTCCATGTGTGCGGCCGATTCGAGCATCAGGCCGAGCGCCTTCACGTTGTCGCCGCTCACCACCGCCTCGATGCCGCGCACGCGCGAGCGCCAGCCCGCTGCCAGCGGATCACGTTCGCAGACGTCGGCCAGCTCGTCGAGGCGCGCCATCAGCCGGCGGCCCTGCTCGCCATGGCCCGACAGGAACAGCTCCGACGCGACCAGCGCGAAGGCCATCACGCGATCGGCGCGGGCCTCGCCCGGCCGCACCCGCAGCATGTCGCGGGCCAGCCCGACCAGGAGGTTGTGGTTGCCCTGGCGGCCGGCGGCGACGGCCAGCTCGGCGGCGGCGCGAAGCCAGGTGGTCGAACCCTCTCGGGCGACCTCCATGGCCTCCAGCGCGCAGCGCTCGGTGGCCTCGGTCTCACCCAGCCAGTCGTGGGCCTCAGCGGCGAGGAGCAGCAACATGCCCTTCTCGGCCTCGGCGGCCCCACACTCGAGGCCGCGAGCGGCGCGATCGACGACGGCGTGAGGATCGCCGGCCTCGAGCGCCTGCTCGGCGGCGTAGCGATACCAGAGCGCGGCCTTGTCCAGCTCGGCGCCGCGCTCGAGATGCTGGGCCACAGTGAAGGCGTCGCGATCGCGGCGGGCCTCGAGCCACAGGCCGGTGGTGCGGTGGGCCAGCCGGCGATCGGCGTCGAGCAGCATCGCGTACGAGGCCTCACGGTAGAGCTCATGGCGGAAGGACCACTCGCGCTCCTCCCCGGGCTCGCGGGTGAGTAGTTCGCGGACCACCAGATCGTCGAGGAGCTGATCGAGCTCGCGCTCGGGCAGCTCGCGGCCGAGCAGTGCCACCAGCGGGCGGTGGGCGAAGCGTGCGCCCAGCACGGAGGCGGCGCGTAGCACCTGACGGGCCGGCGCCGGCATCGCCTCGAGCCGGACCTGCACCATCGCCACCACGCTCTCGGGCAGGCGTTGCACCTCGCCGGCGGCTGCGGCGCGGACCAGCTCCTCGAGGTAGAAGGCGTTGCCGGCGGCGCGCTCGACGATCTGGGCCACGACCTGCTCCGGCGTGGCCATGCCGAGGACGTCCTGAGCCAGGCGGGTGGCGGCCTTGCGCGACAGCGGGCCGAGCCGGACCTGGGTGGCGTCGCGCTGCGCCCACAGGCGCGGGAACAGGCCCTCGGCCTCGGGGCGGGCGAACGCGATCACGGCCAGCGGCTGATCGGCCATGACCCGCAACGCCTCGTCGATGAGCTCGATCGACGGCTGATCGCCCCAGTGCAGATCGTCGAAGATCCAGGCCAGCGGCCGGCGGGCGGCGTCGGCCTGGGCGAAGTCGAGGAAGGCGCGGCGCAGCTGATCGCTCATCAGGCGCGGCTGGCGGCGGGCGGCGGCGAGCTGCGGGTTGGGCGCGACCGGCACGTGCGAGCCGATCAGCTCGGTGAGGAAGGCGCTAACGCGATCGCCGTCCTCGAGCTTGAGCTCGTCGACCGCGGCCGCCATGCAACCGGCGGCGATGGCGCGATCCTCGTCGGTGAGGAGCTGCTCGGCGGCGCCGACCCGGCGGCGCAAGGCCGAGCCCAGGAGCGAGAACGGCGAGCCGGCGCGCATGGGATCGCCGCGTCCGGTCCAGATCTTCGGCTGCTCGGTGAGGCCCTCGAGGCGATCGACCAGCTCGTGGCGCAGGCGCGACTTGCCGATGCCGGCCTCGCCGGTGACCACCACCGCGCGCGACGCCGGCTCGTCGGCGCTGTCGGTGCAGGCCTGGAGCAGCATCGTGAGCTCGCGCTCTCGGCCCACGGTCGGGGTGCGGCGGCCGAGGATGACCCGCACGCCGTCGTCGGCGCGTTCGCCCGACACGATGGGCAGCGGGCCGCCGTCGACGGCGAAGCGGGGACCGAGCAGCGCGGCGGTGACCTCGTCGACGGCGACCGGACGCAGCGGCTCCTTGCCGGCGACGCCGCGACGCAGGAGCGTGGCGGCGCGATCGATGGCGTCGCCGACCGGGACGGTACCGATCGTCCCCCGCCCCGACGCCAGCGCCACCGCGGCGTCGCACACCCGGCGCGCGTCGAGCGCGCAACGGGCCGCGCGCGCGACCAGGTCGGTCGCCGACGGCGAGCCGGCGAAGGTGATGATGGCGCCGCCGCGGGCCAGGGCCTCGAAGTTGCCGCCGTAGCGGTCGGCGCAGGCGGCGAGCTCGACGTAGACCGGCGCCTCCGGAGAGGTGTCCTCGTGCGAGGCGCTGGCGATGTCGTCGTCGGGCATGACCGTCCCGATCATGACGATGGCGACGCGGCGGTGCTCGCTCGACGTGGCCAGCGAGGCGCCGACCGCGGTGATGCCGGTCGAGTCGGCGACCTCGGGTCGCTCGATGCGGCGCAGCTCCTCGGCCACCGCGGCCGCGCCGTTGGGGCGCAGCTCGGGCACCTTCTCGAGCAGGCGGCGGACCAGCGCGTTCAGCGCCGGCGGCGCCTCGGGTCGCGCCGTCACCAGCGGCGGCGCCTCCTCGAGAAGGATCTTGCCCCAGGTCGCCATCTCGTCGGCGGCCGAGAACGGCGGCCGGCCGGCAAGGCTGGTGTAGAGCACGCAGCCCAGGCTCCACAGATCGCAGCGCCAGTCGACGGTGCGGGCGGCGCGCACCTGCTCGGGCGCCATGTAGCGGGGCGTGCCGACCTTGTCGCCGGTGCGGGTGGTGTCGCTGACCATCGTGCGCATGCGGGCGACGCCGAAGTCGAGCAGCTTGGCCTGGCGCACGTCGCCGTCGACGAGGAAGACGTTGGCCGGCTTGAGATCGCGGTGGATGATGCCGGCCTGGTGGGCGGCGGCGAGGGCCTCGGCGATGCGGATGCCGAGATCACGCCCCTCGATGATCGACAGCCGGCCGCGCCGAAGCCGCACCGACAGCGGCTCGCCCTCGAGCCACTCCATGGCCAGCCACGGCTCGTTGGAGGCGCTCACGCCGTGGGCGACGTAGCGGACGATCGACGGGTGGTTGAGCTCGGCCAGCACGCTGGCCTCGCGGCGGAAGCGCTCGGCCCAGCGCTCGTTGGCCCGGGCCAGGAGCTTCACCGCCACCGGTTCACCGGTGAGGCGATCACGCGCCAGGTAGACCGAGCCCATGCCGCCGGACTCGGCCAGGCGCTCGATCTCGAACCGGTCGGCGATGACCTGCGCCACCGAAGGATTGTATGTCAACTTCGGGCCGTGCTCGCCGCGGTCGTCCTCGCGCTCGGATGGTCGATGGATGCCGTCGCGGCGATCTCGGTGCGGGGGCTGGCGGCGACGCGGGTGCGCGTGCGAGACGCGCTGATGGCCGCCGCGTTCGTCGGCGGTGCCCACGCGGCGATGGTGACCGCCGGCTGGCAGGCCGGCGCGGCCATGGGCGAGCAGTTCCGACGCGTCGATCACTGGATCGCGTTCGTGCTCCTGGTCGGGCTCGGCGTGCGCGCGATGGTGGCCGCCTGGCGGGCGCCCGGCACGCCGGTACTCTCGCCCGACCGGGCGTTCGCGCCGGGGGTGCTGGCGGTGCTGGCGATCGCGACCAGCATCGACGGCCTGGCCGCGGGCGTGTCCGTATCCTTGCTGGTGCCGCCGCCGCTGGTCACGGTGGGCGTGATCGCGGGTCTCACCGCGGCCATGTCGTTCGCGGCGGCGTTCGCCGGGCGGGCGGCCGGCGCGCGCCTGGGCGGACGCCTGGAGATCGCCGGCGGCGCGGCGCTGTGCGCGATCGGCGTCAAGATCCTCGTCGAGCATCTCTGATCCGCCATCTCTAGTAGAGTGCCGCCGTGAATCTCTTGTTCTGCGGCTCCGGCTGGCTCGATATCGTCGATCTGATCAGCGCGCGGCTGGCCCCCGGCGACCGCCTCCGCCGCTGGGATCGGCGCCGTCCGCTCGTCGACGAGGTGATCGCAGCGCCGACCGACGTCATCTTGCCGAGCAACGGGCTGGTCGACGCCCGCGTGATCGCCGCCGCGGTCGAGCACGGCCTTCAGCTCATCCAGCAACCCGCCGCCGGCACCGATGGCATCGACGTCGCCGCCGCGGCGGCGCGCGGGGTGCCGGTATGCAACGCGCCGGGCGCCAACCAGATCGCGGTCGCCGAGGCCGCGCTCCTGCTCCTGCTCATGTGCGCGCGGCGGTGGCCGGCGGCGCGCTCCTCGTTCGAGGAGGGCGTGATCGGCTCGCCGCTCGGTGTCGAGCTGGCTGGCGCGTCGCTCCTGGTGATCGGCCGCGGCAAGACCGGCACCGCGCTGGCCGATCGCGCTCGCGCGCTGGGCATGGACGTGCGCACCACCGACTCCCAGACCACCCGCGCCGAGCTCCTGGTCGAGCTCGACCGCGCCGACGCGGTCAGCCTGCACTGCCCGCTGTCGGACGAGACCCGCGGCATGATCGACGCCGAGGCGCTGGCGGCGATGCCATCTCACGCCATCCTGGTGAACGTCGCTCGCGGCCCGGTGATCGACAAGGACGCCCTGGTCGTGGCCCTGGCCCGCGGTCACCTGGGGGGCGTCGGCCTCGACGTCTACTGGGACGAGCCCTGGGATCCCACGGATCCGCTCTTCGCCCACCCGCGTGTTGTGACGCTACCCCACGTCGCCGGTTCGACCACGGCCGCCTTCGACCGCATCGCCGCGGTCGTCGTCGAGAACCTGGCTCGACTGAAACGGGGGGATGCGCTGATGCATCGGATCGCTTGAGGCAATGTGTCGATCGTGAGAAGCACGGGGTCATGAGCTGGCTCGTCAGCTACGTGCGTTCCTCGGTGGGCGCCAAGCAGATCATGGCCGTGACTGGCCTGGGGCTCCTGCTCTTCGCCATCGTCCACATGGCCGGGCATCTCGGCATGTTCGCCGGCCGTGACGCCTACAACACCTACGCCCACACCCTTCAGTCGCTGGGCGCGCTCAAGTGGGCCGCGCGCGCCGGCCTGGTTGGCATCCTCGCCGTCCACGTGATCATGGCCATCGCGCTGACCCGCGCCAACGGCGCGGCGCGGCCGCAGAAGTACGCCGTCTTTCACACCCGCAAGACCACCTTCTTCGCCCGGACCATGACGATGACCGGCCTGGTCATCCTGGCCTTCGTCGTCTATCACCTCGCCCACTTCACGCTGGGCTGGGTCCAGCCGGCCCACTTCCACACCGTCGACGGCCAGGGCCGCTACGACGCGTACACCATGTTCGTGATGGGCTTCCGCAACGTGCCCATCCTGATCTCGTACCTGGTCGCGGTCACGCTGCTCTCGTTCCACCTCACCCACGGCGCGTCGAGCTGGCTGCAGTCGCTGGGCTGGCGCCACCCCAAGTACGACCCCGCCCTCGACAAACTCGGACCCCTGCTCGGCCTCGGGCTCGCGCTCGGCTACGCCGCGCCGCCGCTGGCCGTCCTCTTCCGCATCATCGAGCTCTGAGAGCCGTACCCATGAAACTCGACGCGCGCATCCCCGCTGGCCCCATCGCCGAGAAATGGAGCCGGGCCAAGTTCGAGCTCAAGCTGGTCAACCCGGCCAACAAGCGCAAGTACAGCGTGATCGTCGTCGGCAGCGGCCTGGCCGGCGGCGCCGCGGCTGCGACCCTGGCCGAGCTCGGCTACGACGTCGGGCAAGCGCATGGGCCATGCCGGTGCGATTGTGGAGGGTGGAGCTGGCACCGCGAGCGAAAAAATTGAGGCGCTGAAAGCAGCCGGCGTCCGCGTCGCGCGCCATCCCGAAGAGCTTCCTGCGCTGCTTGCATAACTGCGCTGCCTGCTTGCCGGCGGTTGCCCCGCCA
>SXGS01483050.1_pt1 | contig 13639 bp, 4 predicted proteins | sample 3174681 | NCBI WGS metagenome assembly SXGS01 (sample SAMN11356861, study PRJNA531348) | freshwater metagenome | isolation source: freshwater sample F1-80 | place: China: Fuxian Lake, Yuxi | collected 2017-12-25
ACATGCCCGGCTTCTTGCGCACCGCCTCCAAGCCCTCCAGTTTGCCGAGCTGCGCGGCACCGTAGGCCGCCGTGATCTCGGGGTTCGAAGGACTGGTTGCTTCTGCTGCCAACTCTGTTGCTTCCGCCATAAGAAATGAGGTCTGCGGATGGGAAAACCGCTCCAAAAATCCGCGTCCAAAGAGTATGAAAATCCACCCGGGGACACAACGACTATTTTCCCCGGAAACGCCTCCGTACACCATTAGTTGGGCAGCCCCCTCGAATGCGCCACATCTAATTGTCTGACGGCCGCCCTGCACGCTTTCTCAAGCCCGACGCGATCCCGTTGAATACCCGTCCCCGTCCCACGCTCCAATTCTCCGTGTCACCCGCACAATTTGGCATCGCCCTCGCCTGCTTCGTTGCATCATCGCTGATGTCCTCGGCTGCCGCCCCCGCATCACCGCAACCGCCGGCAGCGTCCTACCGCAATGACGTCATGGCCGTGCTCTCCAAAGCGGGTTGCAACGCCGGCCCGTGCCACGGCAATCAGAACGGCAAGGCCAGCTTCAAACTCTCGCTGCGCGGCGAAGATCCGGACACCGATTTCATCGCGCTCACCCGCGACATGTTCGCCCGCCGCGTCAACGTCGCCGAACCCGCTCAAAGCCTGCTGCTCCTAAAAGCCACCGCGAGCCTCGCGCACGAAGGCGGCAAACGCTTCGGCCCGGACTCCCCCGAATACGCCATCCTCCGCCAATGGATCACCAACGGAGCCACCGACGACGGCAACGCCGCGCCCCGACTCAAATCACTCGCAGTCGAGCCGCTTGACGAAATAATCCGTGCGCCGCGCAAGGAAGTTCAGCTTCGCGCCCGAGCGACATTCGCGGATGGCAGCCAGCGAGACGTCACCTCCCTCGCCGTCTATGAGCCAACGACCACGCAAGCCAGCGTGAGCCACGACGGCCTTGTCTCCTGCGACACGCCCGTCGAGACGACTGTCGTCGTGCGTTTCCTCGATCAGCAAGCGCCCGTGCGCCTCGCCTTCATTGCGGACAACCCGGACTTCCGCTGGCGCAAGACGCCAGCAAACAACTTCGTGGATCGCCACGTCTTCGAGAAGTTGCAATCGCTGCGCATGAACGCCTCAGCACTCTGCACGGACAATGAGTTCATCCGCCGCACGTCGCTCGACATCCTCGGCCTCCTACCAACTGCTGACGAAGCCCGCGCCTTCGTCAGCGACCGCCGCCGCGACAAGCGCGCCCGCCTTATCGACTCACTGGTTGCCCGCCCGGAATTCGCCGAGTTCTGGGCGTTGAAATGGTCCGACATCCTCCGCAACGAGGAGAAGGTTCTCGATCGCAAAGGCATCCAAGCGTACCACAACTGGATTCGCAGCAGCATCGCCGCCGGCAAGCCGATGGACGTTTTCGTCCGCGAACTGCTCTCCGCGCGCGGCAGCACCTACGAGAATCCGCCCGCGAATTTCTACCGCGCCAATCGCGACGCGGTGACCCGCGCCGAATCCGCGGCGCAACTCTTCCTAGGCGCCCGGCTTCAGTGCGCCAAGTGTCACAACCATCCGTTCGATCGCTGGACGCAGACCGATTACTACGACTGGGCAGGCGTCTTCGCGGGCATCGACTACAAGATCATCGAGAACAACCGCGTGGACGGCCTCGACAAGCACGAGTTCAACGGCGAGCAGATCGTCCACCTCAACCGCACCAGCACCGTCAACAACCCACGCACCGGAAAGCCGGCGCAGGCGCGCTTCCTCGGCCAAACCACACCGGCACCGTCAGCCAGCACCGACCCGCTGTCTGACCTTGCCCGCTGGCTGACCGCACAACCCGTCTTCGCCGAGGCACAGGTCAACTGGATCTGGTTCCAACTCATGGGCCGTGGACTGGTGGATGCGATCGACGATTTCCGCCCGACGAATCCGCCGAGCCATCCCGCGTTGCTCGCCGAGCTTGCCGCAGATTTTCGGAAGCAGAAGTTCGACCTCCATCACCTCATCCGGCGCATCATGACGTCGCGAACCTACCAGCTTTCCTCCGAGCCGACCGACGACAACCGCGACGACGCGCGGAACTATTCCCACGCCATCGCCCGCCGCCTTTCGGCCGAGCAACTGCTCGACACACAACATCAGGTGCTCGGCGTTCCTGCGCGCTTCAAGGGCTTTCCTGCCGGCACCCGCGCCGCGCAACTCCCCGGCGGCTCACCCGTACGCCGGAATGAGGTCCGCATGGGCGGCGCGGAGAAATTCCTCGCCATGTTCGGCAAGCCCGCGCGCCTGCTCGCCTGCGAATGCGAACGTTCCAGCGAGACGACGCTGGGCCAGACCTTCCAGCTCATCAGCAGCCCGGAGATCAACTCGCTCCTCACCGCGCCGGACAACCGCCTCGCCACGCTGCTCGCCTCGGGCAAGAGCGACCCTGCGATGGCGGATGAACTTTACTGGACCGCCCTCAGCCGCAGCCCGACCGCAACCGAACTCAACTCCGCAACCAGCGCACTCTCGACAGCGAAAGACAAACGCGCCGCCCTGGAAGATCTCGCGTGGGCCCTGTTGAACGCGAAGGAATTCGTCCTACGGAAGTAGAGTGAGGCAATTCAACAGAGAACAGGTCAGATCGTCCTCTGAAGGGCTGAAAGCCCGTCATGTGATAGCCCGGACTGAAGCGCGCAGCGCGAGGCCCGTGGTTCTCCAACCAAGGATCCGCTGAGGCCTGAATGGCCGGCACAACGGAGCGGGCTCCCTGTCACTTCCCAAGCCCGACGAAGAGCATCACCAGATCGATGATGAACAGCAGGACGATCGTCACCTCCAGCATCAGCATCCAGCGGTTGTTCTCGTCGTGCTTCAGGATCTCGTAAAGCTCGTCCAGCGTCTTCAGCTTTTCCTCCACGGCGCGATGCCAGTCGCCCAGATGAAACCGCGCCGACACATGCTCGTAAACCTTCGCAAGATGCCAGTCGCCGAAGAACTTCGTGATGTTCCGCAGCTCGTCATTGAACCGCGCCATGTCGATCCGAATCTCGCGCAGGTCCCGCAGCACCTCCTTGCGCTTGCGTGAATCGCGTCGGTTCAAGTCCCGGTAGGACCGCTCCAGCGCCTCATCGATCACCCGGTCGTACGCCTCCAGTTCCGCGAGCTGCAAATTCGCCAACTCCACGACGTAGAGCGTCTCCTCGAAATCCTCCCGTTCATCGATCAGCAGCGCCGCGTCCCAGTCCATCACAACGAGATCGTTCTGATAGTAGCTCAGATACCGGGCCGTGGACTCGTCCGCCTCCTGATTGGAAAGATTTGTCTGATCGGACTCCTGCGTCAGCAGCGCCGCGACCTGCCGGCGGTTCGCCTGAAACCATTGCTCCGCGCCCAATGCAGTCCCGTCGCGATTCGCCAGCGGCGATTCAAGACAGAACACCGTGTAAGCCTCCTCCTCCGCGAGATGCGGATTCGGCCGGATCGAGAGCGGCCCAAGTTCCCGATGCACCGCTTCCGCCAGCAGCCGGACATCCGCATTCAACGAACCGGTGTCGAATTGCAGGTCGTGATACCCGACCAGATCCTCGATGCGATCCACCTGGAACGGCACACGCACCGTGATGCTGATCGCGCCGACGGGCAGCAGCTTGATCACGCGATCGAGCTTCACCGGCCCGCGCGGCCCCACACGCTCCAACGCCGGCAACCGCACCATCTGCGGCTGATAAAACGAATGATGCCGAGGCTTCCGCCGGCTCGTATCAACTGCGAACGGAACAACGTTCTGACCGAGCAACTGCGTGACCGGCTCGCGGTTCAGTTCATACGCGACGTCGTAGGCGTACACGTAAACGACCTCACCACAGTAACGGCGGCGCAGCGCGGTGTCGGTGGTGGTGGCTGGCTTGGATTGGGGCGTTCGGACCGTGGTTTCCATAACGTTACCCCAGTCTAGCCCCGCAAGATCCCCGTGTCCATGACCGCATATTGGTGGGTTCCAACCCTCTTTGGTTTAGGTACAAACCAACGTTAGGAGCGACAGCTACCGCCGCGGCTCCACGCCCATCAGGTGTCGCACAAAGAAATCCTGCATCCGCCGCCGGCCATACGGACTCCCGCCCGCGCCGTGGCCGCCGCCCGGAAACACCACGAGATCGAAATCCTTGTCCGCCTTGATGAGCGCATTGACGACTTGCATCGTGCTCGCTGGATCCACGTTCTTGTCCAACTCGCCCACGGTCAGCAGCAGGTTGCCCGTCAGCTTGTGCGCCTGCGTCACGTTCGACTGCTCGTCGTAGTGGGTTCCGATCGGCCAGCCCATCCACTGCTCGTTCCACCAAATCTTATCCATGCGATTGTCGTGGCAGCCGCAGTCCGCCACGCCGGCCTTGTAGAAATCCCCATGCGCTAGCAACGCCCGCAGCGCGTTCTGTCCGCCCGCCGAACCGCCGTAAATTCCAACACGCGTGATGTCCATGTACGGATACTTCGCCGCCGCCGCCTTGTGCCACAGGATGCGATCCGGAAATCCACCATCGCCGAGGTTCTTCCAGCACACGTCATGGAACTTCTTCGAGCGATAGCTCGTCCCCATGCCATCCATCTGCACGACGATGAAGCCCAACTCCGCCAGGCTCTGCATGTTGTTCAACGCGCTGAAACTCTTCGGCACGAACGCGCCCTGCGGCCCGGCGTATATCTGTTCGATCACCGGATACTTCTTCTTCGGATCGAAATTCGTCGGGCGATGGATCACACCGTAAATATCCGTCTCGCCATCGCGCGCCTTTGCCACGAACCGTTCCGGCATCTTCCATCCAGTTTTAACGAGCGCGCTGAAGTCGCCACGTTCCAGTGCGGAGACCAGTTTGCCGTCCTCGCTGCGACGCAGTTCGGTGACCGGCGCGAGATCCACCCGCGACCACGTATCGACGAAGTACCGGCGGTCCGGCGAGTACTCGATCGTGTGATTGCCATCGCCTTCCGTCAGCACCACAAGCCCCGAGCCATCGAAATTCACGCGGGCATGATGGATGTAATACGGATCCTCTCCCGGCCGGATGCCGCCCGCGCGGAACCATATCTGGCGTTTCTCCCGATCGACGCGATCGACGCCGCGCACGACCCATTCGCCTTTCGTGATCTGGCTCTTCACCGCTGCCTTGCGGGCATCGTAGAGATACAGATGATTCCAGCCATCGCGTTCGCTCATCCACAGAATCTCCCCGGTCTCATCGAGGTATTCCGTGAAGGACTTACCGCTGTAGTCGATGAATGTCGCGCTCGCCTCATCCACGACGGGCTTCACCGCGCCCGTCCGTGCATCCACGCCGACAATCCGCAGCACCTGATGCCCGCGCTGGTTGTAGAGGAACGTGAAGCGCGACGAATCTCGATCCCACCGCACGTCGCTCACACTCCACGGATTCGGGAACAGCTCGTCGCTCACGGCAATCTGCCGCTGCGCGATCACATCGAAGAGCTGCGGCTTCGCCACCGGCACTCGGTCGCCCGGCTTCCGGTAATCCAGCGTGTGCAGCTTCGGCTGGAGTTGATCTTTCGGCGACGATTCCACGATGTGAACCTTGTGCTCCTCCCCTGCCCTCGTGCGCACGCCCACAATGCGCGTCGAGTCCGGCGACCAATACACCCGCTCGCCATACGCGTCGCCCTCCTTGCCATCGCTGCTCAACGCCACCTCCTCGCCGTCCTCCAGGCTGCGCACCATCAGATTGTGATCCTTGATGTATGCGCGCCACTTGCCGTCCGGCGACGCGAGGCGGTTGCTGGAAGTCGCTTCTGCGGTGTTCCGCCGCCCACGGGTCCGCGACGCCGCAGGAATCGCCACAGTATTGGTGATCTCCGCCAGCCCCGGTTTCTCTCCGCCTTCAAATGCCTGCACCAGGCGCCCCTCGATCAACACCAGCCAGACATGCCCTGCGAAAGTGTGCTGCTCGCGTCGTCCGCCTGCCGTGAGCACACCGTAGCTGTGCGACTCGCCGCCCTCGTCGAGCCATTGCAGCGCAACGTCCACCGCCGTGCGATTGATGAACGTCAACGTCGTCTCCGGGCCGGCGCTGCGGCTTGCGTGCGGCGCTTCTTCGCTGCGAAATGTCGCGGCAGGCGCGCTCGTCGCGTCCTTGTTCTCGCTGATCTTGTAGTCAGAAAGATTCGCGCGCCAGTCCTTGCCGCCGATGCTGAACTCAATCTCAGCCGTCGAACGCCACTCCAGCCGCTTCAGCTCAAGCCGCTCCGCGCTGGCGTCCGCAACACCGGCAGTTTTCAACGCTTCCGCGAGCCGGCGATGATCAAATGCCTCCTTGCGTTCCCCCGTCTCCGCATCGACGCGGACAAACTCGTGCGACTCCGGCCCCGTCTTCACCTGATACCAGAACCGCGTACCGCCCGGCAGCCAGTTCGCCTGCACGCGGTCGCGATAAACCTTGTTCTCCGTCCGCTTGCGCAAGCTGGCTGCGCGCTCGTAGTCCTCTTTCGTCCCCTGGGCTGAGGCCAGTGGCAAGGTCGCCGCGACGAGAAGCAGAATCGGAACGCACCGTAATATCCGAGCCCAGTAGCCGACGACGTAAGGAGGCGGGCAGTTTGAAGTCGCGATGCACTCCGCCTGCTCACGTAGTCGGCTACTCGTCAGAGAATCGGCGGCTGTGAATCGTCGTGAGGGCGAGTGGATAGCAGTCTTGGAATTCATGGGAGTGCAGCTTGTGTCAGCGATTCTGGCATTGCAGCGAAGGTTGTCTTGGACTCGAATCCCCGCCAAGCCGTGAATTCGAGCACACTGATAACATTCACCCGCGAGGTGGCGAACACCGCAACCTCATGAACCCACAAACGCTCCAAGGCCGCCACTACGCCACCGGCGAGTGGATCGAGATTCAGCACGACAACGACCTCATTCTTTCCGTCAAGCCATGTGGGCAACCACCCGGTTCCGAAGAGCGTTGGCTCGCCCCAGCACTGTTTGATCCCCAGGTGAACGGATTCGGCGGCGTCGATTTCCAGCAGGACCGACTCACTGCCGAAGAGTTACTCACCGCAACCCGCAGACTGCGCGCCGCTGGTTGCACACGCTGGCTGCTGACACTGATCACAGACGATTGGGAAAAACTCCTCGCCCGCCTTCGTCACTTGCGAAAGTTGCGTGACACGTCGCCGGAACTCCGCAGTGCCATTGTTGGCTGGCATGTCGAGGGGCCGTTCCTCTCCTCCGAGCCAGGCTTTCGCGGCGCGCACGATCCGTCGGCGATGGCCGACCCACGCCCCGGCGACATGACCCGCATTCACGAAGCCGCCGGCGAAGGTCCGTTGCTCATCACGCTCGCGCCGGAACGCGCCGGAGCAATCGCCGCCATCCACGAAGCTCGCAACCTCGGCATCACTGTCAGCCTGGGTCACACCGACGCGCCCCACGCTACGCTGCGTGCCGCGCTGGATGCCGGAGCTGCAGGATTCACCCATCTCGCCAACGGCTGCCCCCGGCAACTGGATCGCCACGACAACATTCTCTGGCGTGTCCTCAATACCCCCAACCTCACCGTGAGTTTGATCCCGGATCAGATTCACGTATCCGCCGCCCTCTTCCGTTTGATTCACCAACTCAAACCGGCCGGTTCGATCTTCTACACGACCGACGCGATGTCAGCCGCCGGGATGCCCCCGGGACGCTATCCGCTCGGGAGATTGGAAGTCGAAGTCGGGGCGGACCAAGTCGTGCGCCAACCCGGCCAGACCAACTTCGCAGGCTCCGCCTTGCGCCCCATCGATGGCGTGATGCGGGCGGCCGAGATGCTCGGTTGCTCCTGGCGGGAAGTCTGGGATCGATCGTCAATTCTCCCTGCGAAGTTTTTGGGACTGGAAAGCGGCTTGCAACCCGGCGGACCCGCCGACCTTTGCGTGCTCGAATTCAGCAACGCAAACGAGCTACGGCGATTGCACGCCACCTCGCCCGCTCTGTAGGGCAGCCGCCAGTCGAGCAACGCCACATGGTAGGGTGTCGCTGCTGCGACGCTTCGGCAAAGTCCATCGTTGACCTCCCGCGCCCCCCAGGCAGAGCGACATCTCTGCCCTTCCCACCGCTCAATGCCTCGCCAACCGCCCCCGCCCGGCGCATCAGCGCACGGGCAGGAACCGGTAGTAACGCGCGGGCTTCAACCCACCGGTGCGAGCACCGGTGTCCTCGAACGTCACCACGCCGTTCGTCGAAGTGACATGACCCGGATACGGACGCCAGACTGCCGGCGCGAGCGTGTCCGAGAATTCGATCACGAAGGTCTGGCCGCTCGGCGCGTTCCATTGGAAGGAAACGCCTGCCGCGTTGGCCGATAACAGCGCCGGCGCCACCGCAGGGCCGGCGGAGAGCGGCGACAGACCCTCGCGGACACGGAAGTAGTGGTTCGTGTTCGGAAGCACGATGCACCAGTTCAACACCGTGCTCGTCGCGCGAATTGTCGGCGTGATCGGCACCCAAATAATCGGCGGAGTAAAGCTCATCGTGCCTTCGACGTAATAATTCACTCCCGGAAGAACCCCGCTGTATGTCGCACAGAACTGGGTTGCCGTGATCGAGATCGGTCCCGGCGTGACATTCGTTCCCGCCGCGAAGAACTGCCACGCCGCCACCGCGTAGTCCACGGGCACGTTGGTGTTGTTGAACACACCGAGATACCAGTCGCCCGGCGCGAGCACGACCGGTGTCGAGTTCGTGAAGAGCACGATCAACTCGGCGCTGTTGCCGGCGTTCGTGCTCCATGCCTGCGCCGTGACAAGATCCGGCAATGGCAATCCGCGCCGCGCCACCAGCGTCACATCGCCATCAGGCGAGATGACCTCGAACTGAGCGCGCACCGCCGTGTTGGAGACAGTGAACACGTAGTGGTTAACGGGAATTGCGCCGATTGAGCCCACTCCAGCGACCGTTGCGTTTCGCGGCTGACCGTTGAACAAGCGCACCACAGTGTTGTCGAGAATCTCAGTGACTCGAACCGTGTAGGTCACCGCTGCCAGGCTGGTGTTCGTCACCGCGAGGAACCATTCGCCGCCGGCCAGCGGTGTAGGCACGGAGTTCGTCTGCACCACGATGTGCTCGTTCGTCGCGCCGCCGTTCACGCTGGAGTAGCTAGACGAGTAAATGTTCGCCGGCGCGATGGCCCGCTCGACGTAGAGGTCCACGTTGTCGGTCGGCGACAACACCTCGAAGGTCGCCTGAATGGCGTTGGTCGAGACCCGGTAAGAGTAACGCCGCACTTCGCCCGGCGGCACAGTGACCGGCACCGTGTAGGACACGCCATTGGTCAGCGCCACGATGTCGCTGGTCCGCAGGACGGTTGCCTTCACACAATAGGTCACAGCAGCACCGGCACGGTTCACCACCGCGAGATACCACGGGCCGGGCCGCAGAGGATTCGGAGCGGTGGCGACGGAGACCACCACGGTTTCGTCGGCTGCACCCGGGGTCTCAGACGCGTGCGCGGCATTGGCCGCTCCGATGGGGAACGTCGCCCGGTTCTCGAAGCAGAAACCGTCATTCACATACAAATCCGCATCGCCAGTCAGGCTCGTGACCTCGAACGTCACCTGCACGGCATTGGTCGGCACGTCGAAGGAATGATAACTCACACCAATCGGCGCGGCGCTAAAGGCCACCGTCTGGGCACAGAGTTGAACACCACTCGCCAGCGCCGGCGCTGGATCCGTCGCAAACGGCGTCACGTTGAGGCAGTAGTTCACAGGCGCTGGCGAACGATTCACCACCACCACATACCAGTCGCCATTCGTCAGTGCGACCGGCGTCGAAGCGTTGCCCACGCTCAGACACTCGGAGTTCGTGCCGGGCTGCGTGCTCGAATACGGGTAGTTCGTCGCCGTCGCGTCGAAGCCAACGAAGTTCGGCAGGCACGGATCGCGCGTGACGTAGAGGTCCACGTTGCCGCTGGCAGCATAGGTCTGGAAGTTCATCAACACCGGGTTGTTGCTCACGCCGACGATGAAGTAGTGGACACCGTTGGTGCCCGCTGCGTCGGCGACCGGGATGTTCGTGCAAAGCGGGCCGGCCGTTGTGACGCGCACGAAGTTCGTGTCGTAGAGCTGGGTCGCACGCACGCAGTAGGAGACCGGAGTCGCAGGTTCACGGTTGACCACGGTCAGGTACCAGTCGCCGGGGCCGAGGTTCACCGGGCTCGTGTTCGTGCGGACGCAGATGACATCCGCGCGCGTGCCGAGATTCGTACTAAAGTACGGATACGGCGCGAGGGACGCGTCGTAGGTGCTGTAGTTTGTCAGGCACAGTTCCCTCGTCAGGAACAGATCGACATTGCCGCTCATGAACGTTGTCGCGAACGACGCCTGCACGGCGTTGCTCGCGACGCGGAAACGATAGTAGTCATGGCCGAGAATCGGGCCGCCATTCGTCACCCCGAGCACGTTGCAGAACTCTTCCCCATTGTTAATCCGCGCCAGGTTCTGTGACGAGATGAACGACGCGCGGAGGCAGTAATCCACCGGCACCGGCTCGCGGTTCACCACCACGACGTACCAGCGTCCCGGGCTCAACGCGACCGGAGTCGAGTTCGTGCCGAGGCAGATGTATTCCGGGGCGTTCGCCAGTTGCTCGCTCGAATACGGATAGAGGCTCGTGCCGCCGTTCGTGTAAGTCGTGTAGTTCGTGAACGGCAGGTTGCGCTGCACGTAGAGGTCCACGTTGCCGTTCGCGGCAAAAGTCTCGAAGGTCGCCTGCAACGGCACACCCACCACGTCGATCGAATGGAACTGCACGCCGGAGTAGAGCGCGTTGGAGTTCGCCACCGGGATGCTTTTGCAGACCTCGACTCCGTTGGTCAGCGGCTGGACATCGCGCTGCGTAATCTCGGCGGCGCGGATGCAGTAGCCAACCGGGAACGTGGTCACATTGGTCGGCACCGGCTGCTTGATCTTCACCGTCATGTACCACGGACCTGTGTAGCGGAACGGAGAGAAAAGCGGGCCGGGAGAATTGAACCGAAGGATGGGGCCGCCCACAAACTCGTTCGTCGGATAGCCATTCGTACTCACCACGTCGATGAACGGAAGGTATCCAGCCGGCGGAACCGGGAACAGCGGGTGCGCGAAGAGATCCACGTCCGGCGCACCCTGGTTGAACACCTCGAACGCCACCTGCAAGGCGTCCGGCGACACGTTGAACTGATAGAATCCCAGGTCATCAAGGACCGTCAGCTCGTCACAGAACGCCACCCCGTTGGTGAGCAACACATACGGCAGATTTGTCGTGTAGGTCGTCACATGGACGCCGTAGTTGGTCCGCGTGGGAGAATTGTTCACCGCCGCGATGAACCACCAACCGGGCGTGAGTGGATTGGTGATCGAGAAGGCCGAGACGCGGTTCGACTCGTAGTTGTTCGGCGACGCCCCGGCGCTGAAGTTCGTCGAGCGATACATCCAGTTCGACGGCGCGCTGAACAGCGGCTGCATCGTTGCCGGGCTCAGGTACAGGTCCATGTCCGCGAGGTCGGCGATGTTCGTCAACTGGAAGTCTGCCAGCACTGCCGGGAATTGGAGCACGCCATTGGTGAGATATCCGAAGTCCGGCATGTACACCTTGTAGTAGGCTACGGCACCCGGCGTGCCCGCCGGCCCGTTCGTCGCGGAATGCAACTGCCGGTCGAGAACCTCGATAATCGGCCCGCTGACTTCTTCGGCGCATATCTGGTAGGTCTTCGGCAAGCCGTCCGCGTGGATGACGCCAATGTACCAACGCCCCGCGAGCGTCGTCTGGAAGAAGTCCGCGACTTCGATGAACTCCCAGGTGGTCGGAGACGGGTTGGCGCTCCTGCGGAAGAACCGATTCGCGTTCGGCAAAGGCAGGCCACGACTAACTACTAGGGTGACGTCGCCAGCGACGATGTTCGATATCGAGAACCGCGCACCAATCGCATTCGAGGAAACGTCGAACGAATAATAGTCGATGGCTCCGGCGTTCGTGACGACGCCAGCGTAGGAATGACATTGGTTCGTCAGCGGGATGATGCCGACAAGGTTCGGGGTCAACTCGTCGAAGGCCACCTTCACGCACACACCGTTCGTGCCGGAACCGCGATTGTGCAGCGCGAGGTAGTAGCGCTTGCCCGGCGCGATCACCGGATCCAGTTCCCCGCCTGCAAACGTCCCGTCCGCGAGGAAGCTGTTCCAGCCCTGGATGCCCAGAACCGTTTCGCCCTGCTGCACGTCGTAGAAGAACGCCGTGTCCGGCGGATCGTTCAATGCCGGCAGGCCGCTCGCATTGTAGAACACGTCCACCTCGTCGCTGGCATTGATGAAGTTCGTCACCGAAGACGCCGTGATCGGCACGTCCGTGTAGAAGTAGATGGTCTCGTCCGCCTGCATCGTGACACAGCGCTCGACGAGATTCGTCAGCGGATACGCCGGCGGGTTCGTGTTCACGAAGGTCAGGTTCAACCGCCAGCCGAGCAGCGCATTCGTCAGCCCGCCGCCTGCGCGGTTGTCCGTCACTTCAAGCGTCCAGTTGCCGAACGCCTGCTGGCCGAGCAGCGGAGTGAGCGGTTCCTCGGGATGATAGTAAATTCCCCGCACGATGTTCGTCGTGATCTGCTCCACCCGGATGTAGTCGAAGAACACGCCCGAACCGCCAGTGGTGGTCGCAGCGATCTCCAACGCCGTGTTTGTGCCAATCGCGTTGAAGAAGAACGTGCTCAACGTCCATTGATCGGTCGAATTCTGCACGGGCTCTGCGGCGATGATCGGTCCGGTGGAATCGATGAGGCGCAGCGCCGCCTCGGCGAGCGAACCCGGCGGCCGAACGTGCGCGTAGCTCACGCGATAGGACGTGTTGGGGACGGTGATGAGATTGGTGCGGACGGCCCCGGCATCGAGGCCGTTGATGTCGATCATCCGCATTCCCTCATACGGCGGCCGGAACCACGGCGCGTTCGTCGGCGCGAGAAGGGCGGCATTCGTTACCACGTCGATGGTGTTCGTGGTCACGGCCCAGCCCGTTAGGTTCTGCCCGACACCGAGCAGACGCTGGAAGGTCATGCGATCCTCGAAGCTGTCCGCGACGAGCGTGATGTTCGTGACGTAGTTCGTCTCGAAGTAGTTGAAGTTCGTGAACGGCGGCGGCTCGAACTTGATCGGCAGCTTCGCCCTAATGGTGCTCTCGGTGAAGGTCGAGTAATTGTAGCTGTTGTACGCGGTGGCATCGTAGCGCCATCTCGTTCCCGGATTTGGGTTTCCGGTCTCATTCACGATGATGAAGATGTTCGTCGAAATACCAGGTCCATAGTCCACCGATACAAGTCCGGTTCCACCAACAAACCCTGAGTCGTAAAGACGCACCCCCTCGTAGTAAATCGTCAACCGGTCAGGAGCGTTGAAAAAGTTGTAGTCCACCACAACCGTTCCTTCTGCTTGAGAGGCAATCAGGATGTTGGTCACAGGCGCATTTGAACCCTGATAATTCACCGTCGCCACATTCGTCTGCAAAACCCCAAACCCATAATCCTCGGTCTCCCGTCCGCGATTCTCTGTTAGCAACAGCCGGGTTCCCTCCGGGCTGGTCAGGTGCAGCACCAGATCCGACACCCGCTCATGCGCGATGCGCACACCCACCTCCGCGTCCGCGATGATC
>SXGS01152116.1_pt1 | contig 13638 bp, 13 predicted proteins | sample 3174681 | NCBI WGS metagenome assembly SXGS01 (sample SAMN11356861, study PRJNA531348) | freshwater metagenome | isolation source: freshwater sample F1-80 | place: China: Fuxian Lake, Yuxi | collected 2017-12-25
AACTTCGCGGCGATGGCGGCGCTCACAGATTAGTCACTATAATGGGATTTTAGGCGGGCCCCACTGAAAAGACAGGCGTTGCACGCCAGGATCGCCATTTTCGCAGCACCACCTATCAAAGGTGTGCGGAAGTTGGGCTAGTTGGCGAATTTTGCGCCGGAAAATAACTAATCGCTTCACTGGATGTCTCAGCCTTTTTGATGGTCGCCTCACAGTCACCAGAGAATCGTCTATTGCCAATCTCGCCAAGAAGGCTGTAGGCTTTGACATCTGCGTCACAGGGCTGAGGTTGCGAGTCGGAGAAAATGTGCCGCCCGTCGCGCGGCCAATGCCAAACAGTATTATGTGCGGGCCGAGCGGCGGATCCGCCAGGGCTGCGGATTGTTCACTCCCGGGGGGAGTTTTTCTAGGGGCGAGGGCAACACGTTGTTCAGACTTCCGGCTGCGCTTGCACGCCATGCACCCGGAAGCGGCTGCCCCACCCGAGGTAAAGGCTGAAACGCGGAAACAGGCGGGCAACAACGGCTGTAAGAACTCCGGTGGCAGGCGGGATCCCACGCGGCACCGCGTTAAGATTACGTTTTCTCCTTGCCATAATGAGTGGTTCCGGCGTGTCTCCGGAAGCAGTTACAGAGAGGCGTGTTTAGGGCAAGAACCCGCTATCGTATAATCGAAGAAACCTGCGTATGAGTCGCCCGTCACCAGCGCTTTTCTTCGAAACCATAAGCGCGCATCAACGCAGCACGGCGCTGAAGGGCGCAATCGATCTCGATGTCTTCACGGCGATCGGCGAAGGATGTCTCACGCCGTCCGCGCTCGCGGGGCGCTGCGGCGCCGCCGTCCGGGGCATCCGCATTCTGTGCGATTGCCTTGCGGTGATGGGTTTTCTCACGAAGGACGATTCAGGCTATGGACTCACGCCCGATACGGCGGCTTTCCTCGACCGCCGCTCAACTCATTATCTGGGCGGAGCCGTGGGGTTTCTCCATTCGTCCATGCTGTTAGGCGCTTTCGACGACGTTGCGGGCGCGGTGCGCAAGGGCGGCACGATCGTGAGCGAGCATGGAACCGTCGCGCCCGAACATCCCATTTGGGTGGAATTCGCGCGTTCGATGGGGCCGATGATGACTATGCCCGCCATGGCGATCGCGGAACTGATTGGCGCGAGCAACGGCGGAGATTGGAAGGTGCTGGATCTCGCCGCCGGCCATGGCCGGTTCGGCCTTGCCATCGCGCGGGCGAATCCACGGGCGCGCATTGTGGCGCTCGATTGGGAGCCCATCCTCGAAGTGGCCGTGGCGAATGCGCACGCCGCCGGAGCGGCGGATCGTTACGATACAGTCGCGGGCAGTGCGTTCGACGTCGATTTCGGTGAGGGCTACGATATCGTTCTGATTACGAATTTCCTGCATCACTTCGATAGGGATGCGAACGAACGACTACTGCGGAAAGCGCACGCCGCGCTCAAGCCAGGCGGCCGCGCCGTCACGCTCGAATTCGTGCCGGACGAGGATCGCGTGTCGCCGCCCGGAGCGGCGATGTTCAGCCTGGTCATGCTCGCGACAACCGCGGCGGGCGACGCCTACACGTTTTCCGAATACGAGGCGATGTTCCGGAATGCAGGCTTTGCGGAAAACGCGATTCAGCGCATTCCAGGAAGCGAGCAAAGCGTGATTATTTCCCTCAAACCTTTGATTCCACGGCAACCATGACCTTCAGAACGTCACACGTTTTCGCTCTGCTTGCTCCGATCCTCATTTCGGTTCAAGCTTCGCTGGCGCAGGCGCCTGCGAAACCTGGCGCGCTGTCCGTGGAAGCCGGAGCGCAGGTTTTCACGGCACACTGCGCCCGCTGTCACGGAGCCAAAGGCGAAGGCACTACGGGGCCGGCCCTGACCTTTCCCAAACTGCAACGCGCGGGCACGGACGACCTGCTTTTTCGCATCATCTACTTCGGCATCGGTGGTACCGAGATGCCCTCTCACTTCGGCTTAACCGAAGCAGAGTTGAAGCAGGTCGCGCTGTACGTCCGGTCCCTGGCGGCCAAGACCGAGCCGGTTGGGCCAGGGAATCCTTTTTCCGGCGATCGGGTTTATCGCGCCGCGGGCTGCAACAAGTGTCACACCATGGATGGCTCCGGCGGCCTGATGGGCCCGGACCTCTCCGGAGTCGGGCTTCGCCGCAATCCCGCGTTTCTGCGGGCCGCGCTGGTCGAACCCGGGTCGTTCCTTCCTGACGGCTTTCTTCTAGTTCGCGCCGTTACCAAAGACGGGAAGGCCATTGCGGGCATTCGCCTGTCGGAAGATACGTTTTCCATCCGTCTCCGCAGCGCCTCGGGCGATCTGTATGGTTTTTGGAAGGAGGATTTGAAGGACCTGCAACGGGAACCCACAAAATCGCCCATGCCGTCCTATAAGGGTACCCTGACGGACGCCCAAATCGACGATCTGGGAGCCTATCTCATGACCCGCAAGGAGGCAAAATGAGGCTCGGCCGGTCTTTCCAGTGCGCGGTGCCGGCTCTATTCGCTTTTGCGGCTGCGTGCTCCGCTCAAGTGACGTTCGAGCGAATTCGCGCCGCTGAAAAGGAACCGCACAACTGGCTTACTTATTCCGGCGACTACAGCGGACGCAGGCATTCCGCGCTGAAGCAGATTGATGTGACGAACGTCGCGAAGCTTCGCCCGGCGTGGATGTTCCAGATGGATCTGAACCACAAGCTCGAGACCTCCCCGATTGTCGTGAACGGAGTGATGTACGTTAGCGAACCCCCAAGCAACGTGACCGCGCTCGACGCGCGGACGGGGCAGCCTTACTGGCGCTATCGAAGGAACATCCCGCAGGGTGTCCGCGCATGCTGCGGCCAGGTGAATCGAGGAGTTGCGGTTCTGGGAGACCGGGTTTTCGTGGGGACGATAGACGCTCACCTCGTCTCGCTTGACGCGCATACCGGACGGGTGAGATGGGACGTCACGGTGGAAAATTTCCTGGCGGGGTATTCCATCACGGCGGCGCCTCTGGTTGTGAAGGACAAGGTGATTATCGGCGTTTCGGGAGGGGAATTCGGCGTGATCGGTTTCCTCGACGCGTACGATGCCGCGACCGGGCGTCGCGTATGGCGCAGGTATTCGATCCCCGGCAACGGTATGCCCGAACAGAAAACCTGGGCTGGCGAATCCTGGGGGCAGGGCTCCGCCGCGACGTGGATGACGGGCAGTTACGATCCGGTCCTCAATCTGATCTACTGGGGCACTGGAAATCCGGCGCCAAACTCGAATGGCGACGATCGCGCGGGTGACAACCTGTATTCAGATTGCCTTTTGGCCATCGACGCCGACACGAGCGGCCTCAGGTGGCACTATCAGTTCACTCCGCACGATGTCTGGTCGTGGGATGCCGCTCAGGTCCCGGTGTTGGTTGATGCGCCATTCAGGGGAAAGCCGCGTAAGCTGATTGTGACGCCGAACCGAAACGGCTTCTACTACGTGCTCGATCGTTCGAACGGCGAGTTTCTTCTGGCTGAACCGTTCGTCAAACAGACGTGGGCGGAGCGAATCGACGAAAAAGGAAGGCCTGTGGTTAAAGCTGATGCTATTCCGTCCGCGGCGGGCGCCAAGGTTTACCCCTCCCCCGAAGGCGCGACAAACTGGCACAGCCCGGCCTTCAGCCCAGCGACGAACCTGCTCTACACCGCTGTCCGGGAAGCCGGTGCGGTTTTCTACAAGCTACCTGCTACGTATCGCTTGGGCATGCTATTTTCCGGAGGATCCTGGCACCCGATACAAGGTGAGGAAGCGCGTGGCGCCGTGCGAGCGCTTCAGCTTGAAGACGGTAAGATGAAATGGGAATTCCCCCTTCACTCGCCGCCATGGGCCGGAATGCTTTCGACCGCGGGCGGTCTGGTTTTCGGCGGAACGGACGAGGGGCATTTTTTCGCCCTTGACGCAGCCTCGGGAAAGTTGCTGTGGAGGTTTCTGTCGGGCGGGCGCATCACCGCGAACCCGGTGACGTATATGGTGGACGGCAAGCAGCAAGTCGCCATCGCATCCGGTCAGTCGCTGGTGGTGTTTTCTCTGGAGTAGTGGCTTCCTCAGGATTCCGTTGGCGCTCGGAGCCGGCGGAGAAAGTGATGGCTGGTGTCCGGCAAGAATAGATGCCAGGGTTCCATGCGCGAATTTTATGACAGGGTTACGTTCGTTTTGGTCGGGACCACCCTGTCGCCGGGTGCATCGCGCCACGCTACCCCTTCAGATCCCGGAACGCCTCCTCAATCTCATTCCGCGCGGCTGCAACGAGCGGCGTAAACGGCAGTCGCGGCGGGCCGCCGTAGTATGCGTTCAGATCCATTGCGTGTTTGACTCCGGCAGCGCCGAATCGCGCCGTTAGTTTCGCAGCCGGGAGAATCCGGTTCTGCCAGTCGCGGCCCGCATCTTCCTCCCGCGTTCGATGCGCTTCCCACAGCGCGATGGCTGCGTAAGGCGCGGCAGCGGCGATGCTCAGAATCGCTCCCGGCGCGCCCTTCTGCAAATTATCCCAGAGGCTCGTGGCGCACCATGCCAGACCCGGGTTCGGGAGGTTCGTGTGATTTGGGGCATCCGCGCCTCGCACCAGAAGCGGAATCCTGGCCCGGTCCGCTACCACCCGCAGGTAGAGCGATAGTGTTTCCGGTGCGAAGGCCGGAGCGTCCAACAACGCGAAATGATACCCGAGTTCCGCCGCGCGATTTGTCAGCTCCACGGTTTCATGCACGCCAGGCCGGCCGGTTGCCGCGATCAGGGTCTTGCCCGGAGCAGCGAACTTCGCGACGAGTTCGAAAACAGAGAGTGTTTCTCCGGCGTCGAGCAGCATCCCTTCGCCGGCCGCTCCGCATACGGCGTAACCTGCCAGCCCGATACGGTTCCATTTCTCCACGTTGTGTTCGATCTTCGAGCGGAAGATGCGGCCTGTTTCATCGAAGGGCGTGGTGATCTCCGCGTATATTCCCTGTAGTTTCATCCAACAGCTAAGCTAGCATGGAATATGTTCAGCCTCGCCCTCGATTGCGCGCCCGAAGAGGTGGACTTTCTAATCGCCGAGTTGTGGGAGGCCGGGTGTACCGGTATCACGGAATTGCCGGATGGCCTGCGTGCTTTTTTCGATGGCGAAGACGCCGCGTTGCTCGAACGCTTCGCCGCCAACCGGCCCACATGGACGGCGGTGGAGCAATGCGACTGGGTCAGGATTTCTCAGGCCGGTTGGGAACCATTAGCCGTCGGCGAGAGGTTCTTCCTGGTGCCTCAATGGCGCGACGACCCCGCGCCTGAAGGACGCGTCCGCATCCCCATCAACCCCGGACTTGCCTGCGGAACCGGGTTTCACGAAGCCACGCAGCTTTGCCTGGAAGAGATGGAGGCGGAGAGCCCCTTCGATACCTTGCTTGACGTGGGAACCGGCTCAGGCATTCTGAGTGTGGCCGCGAGCCTGCTTGGCGCGCGACGGGTGATCGCCTGCGACGACGACCCCGTGGCTGCGACGATCGCCCGCGCAAACTTCGATGCGGCAGGCGTCGAAGCTCTGCTGTTTACAGGCTCGGTGGATGCAGTTCGGCCCGGCGTCGCAAACTCCATCGTCTGCAACATCAGCGCGGCCGCCGCCTCCGGGATGGCGCGCGATCTGATGCGCGCACTTCGCCCCGGCGGAACGGCACTCCTTTCGGGTTTCGAAGCCGGTGAGCAACCCTCAGTCGAGACCGCGATGGAGGCTGCGGGCGCCCGGGTCACAGCCCGCCGCCGCAGGAACGCCTGGGTGTTGATTACAGTCGTGAAAACCTGACGCGCAACGGAATCCACAGCGCTTCCGCGACGATGGCCAGACTCATCTTCGACTCGCCCTTCACGCGGCCCCGATAGACGCTGCCGATCTCCTTGATTCGCGCTCCCGCAAGCCTTGCCCGGTAAAGCGTCTCTGTCAGGAATGCGTAACCAACGGCGTGGCCCCGGCTTCCGCCGAGGACGCAGCTGAGCGTGCCGGCTCGCCAGCAGCGGAATCCGCTGGTCGCGTCGTGAACTCCGGCGGGAGTCAGGCAGTTCACGTAAAGGTTTGCGAGCCGGCTCAGCCACAGCCTTCCCGCCGACCAGTTCCGCACGGCGGACTCGCGTGCCGATACGTAACGGGACCCGATCACGAGATCGGCTTCGCGGGCCGCGTCGATCATCTCTCCAAGCGTCTCCGGCGCGTGCGAAAAATCGGCGTCCATTGTGATCACAAATGCCGCGCCCTCCCGGATCGCATACGCCATTCCCTCGGCGCACGCGTGTCCATACCCGCGCTGCCCCCGGCGCACAATGGCGTGGACGTTCGGGAACATCGAGCGCATGCTCAGCACCGCCGCCGCCGTTCCGTCGGGCGAGTTGTCGTCCATCACGACGATTCGCGGCCCGCGCGCACCGTGGAGGCGCAGGATTTCCTCAATCAGCGGCACGATATTCTCGCGCTCGTTGAACGTCGGAATCACGATGTAGATGCTGTCCGTAGCCGCCTCTTCTATGTGACCCATTGGAGCACAAGGCCATGAGCGGCTCAACTTCCTATAATCGGAGAGGTGCCTGTTTCGAGCCGAACCGTTCGCGTGGCCTCCTGGTTACTCCCTCCACTGTGCTGCCTGGCCATCTACCGGGATGGGCTTCTGTGCTGGTTTCTGATCGACGATTTCGCTTTCCTCTCACTCCTGCCGAACGTCTCCGGTCCTCGCAATCTGTTCGATGCCGTCTTTCTGCCGACGGCGCACGGCACCTTCCGCCCGTTCAGCGAGCGCGGCTTTTTCCTCCTATTCCAATATCTGTTCGGTCTCGACGCGCTGCCATTTCGCATATGCGTGTTCACCACGCAGTTCGTGAATCTCGGCCTGCTCGGCTCGATCGCCCGCCGTCTTACGGGTTCGGCGCTCGCGGGTTTCGCCGCGCCCGTATACTGGATCGCGAACAGCGCCATGACCACGGTCATGTCGTGGACTTCCGCATACATGCAGGCCCTCTGCGCGCTCTCGATTCTATTTGCCTTCCACTGCCTGCTTCGCCATGTCGAAACCGGAAAGCGGCGATACCTTGTCCTTGAGTGGGGAGCGTTTCTGTTCGGTTTCGGCGTGATGGAGAGCATCCTCGTCTATCCCGCCCTTGCGGCAAGCTACACGTTCCTTTTTGTGCGCCGCCGTTTCCTCGCCACTCTGCCCATGTTTTTCCCGTCCGCCGTTTTCGTGGTTCTCCACATGACTGTTGTGAAGAAGCAGGCTGCCGGGCCCTACGCCATGTATTTCGGCGGCTCATTGCCCGCGACGTTCTGGACTTATTGGAAGGCCGCGCTCGTACCGGGCGATCTGTTCTATCTGACAGGCCTTCCGCCATGGATCGCGTCCGCCGGAGTGGCTGTATTCTCCCTGGCTCTTTTGAGTTTTGCCGCCGTCCGGCTCGCGGAAAAGGACCGGCTCCCAATCCTCTTCCTCGGATGGTTCGCGATGTTGCTCGCGCCGGTGTTGCCCCTTCGTGACCATGTGTCCGAGTATTATCTGACGCTGCCCCTCGTGGGTCTCGCCGCGCTCGCTGGTTACGCGTTCGCGCGCGCGCCACGCGTTCCCGCGCTTGTCTTGGCAGCAGGCTATTTGTATTTTTCGGTCCCGGCCGCGCACGCCGGTGCGGCGTGGTGGCGGTCGCGCGCCGACGCGGCTCGTGGCCTGGTTCTGGGCGTCGAGGCCGCCCACAAGCTGCATCCCGGAAAGATCATTCTGCTCTCGGGCGTGACTGACAAACTGTTTTGGGACGCGGTTCGGCACAGGCCTTTCGCGGCGCTGGGAGACGTGCGGGTCTTTCTCGTGCCAGGCTCCGGGTCCCTGATTGGCTCACGGCCGGAGGCGCCCGGGATCGCTGAGAACTTCATACTCTCCCGCACCGAAGTTCTCCTCGGAATCGAACGCGGGAAAATCGCAGTCTACGACGCCGGCTCCCACCCGATCCGGAACATTACACAGGCGTACGGGGCCTCGGCGCGGAACCTCTTCGATCGAGACATCCCCCGACGCCTGGACGTCGCGAACCCGCTCCTCGACCACCTTCTCGGTGCAGGGTGGCATCCCATTCACGGTGGCGGCCGTTGGATGCGGAAACATGCGTCCCTCAAGATCGGCGGACCAGCAAAAACGGGATCGAATCTTCGGCTTGAAGGCAACTGCCCGCCGATCTGCTTTGAACGCGGTCCGGTGCTACTCACCGTAAGGGTGGAGAGCATGCCAGGGCGGGAGTTCCGAATCGAGAAGAGTAACCCCGACTTTGCGTTCGAATTGCCACTGTCCTATAGCCTGACCGGCAAGCCCTCCATCGAGATTGGGCTTGAGACGTCCCAAACCGTCCGCTCGCCTGGTGGAAAGCAGGAGTATGGGGTTGTCTTCGGCGTCTTTGAGGTAAACTAGCGGCCTGGCGGCGCGGAGGCAAGAATGCGGCGAATTCGATATGCTGTCGCGGCGAGTCTGGACGGATACATCGCCGGACCGAATGGTGAGGCGGACTGGATCATTATGGATCCGGACATCGATTTTGGTGCAATTTTCAATCAGTTCGACACCCTTCTGGTCGGCCGCCGTACCTTTGAAGGTATGGCGGGATCCGGGGGGGACGCCTCCATGCCGGGCATGAAGACGATTGTCTTTTCGCGAACGCTTAAGCAGACGGATTATCCGGACGTGACGATCGCCCGCGATGAACCGGAGGCGATCTTGGAGGATCTCAAATCGCAACCGGGAAAAGACATCTGGCTGTTTGGAGGCGGAACATTATTCCGCAGCCTCGCGGGTGCCGGGCTCGTGGATACCGTCGAGGTCGCCGTAATACCGACTCTGCTCGGCGGGGGAATCCCTTTGCAGCCCGTTCCGGCGGACCCGATCAAGCTTACTCTTACGGCGCACAGAGTGTACGGGACAGGCATCGTGTCGCTGGAGTACTCGATTGTACGGCCTGCGCAGGCGCACTCGACGTAGGGCTGCACGTAGTATCTCCGGCTACAAAAAGTCTTCCCTTTTGCGCGAACAGGGAACTGACGCCTGTCGATGATTGGCCGCTGGGCATAGACTGAAGTGTAGAATTACTGAATGGAATCGGCGCCGCGTCACGAACTCATGCAAACGACGGAGAAGCCCGCGACAAGCGCGACCGGCTTCGTCGCCTGAAGCAAATCCACACGCGCCTAATATACATATGACTACAACTCCTGGATTTCGACTCGGCATCTCGCCGGATTTTTACACGGACGCACAAGGCAGTTTCGAGCCTGTCGTCGCGCGCCACTTCGGCCCCGGCGGTGGCAGCGGTGTCGAAGCCGCCGCCATGCCGCCGCAGCCCGGGAAGATGGGCACTCCGGAAGCGCTTAACCAGTTCGACGCCATCTTTTCTCTCGCCCTCAAGATCACCTCCGAGAGCCTGGTGGGCGTCGACCGGCTCACCATGGTGGCACGCTGGGGCGTCGGCTACGACATGATCGACGTGGATGCGCTCACGGCGAACGATGTGATGCTGTGTATCACGCCCGACGGCGTCCGCCGTCCCGTAGCTGAAGCAATCCTGGCGCTGGTCTTCGCGCTATTGAAGAACCTCTTTCACCAGGACCGCCTGACCCGCGCGGGCGGCTGGCGCGGCGATCTCAAGACTCTCGGACGCAACATTCCCGGCAATGTGCTGGGTTCGGTCGGATGCGGCAACATCGCGCGCGAACTGTTCCGCCTCGCCGCCCCGCTGGGTTTTAGCCGCCTCATCGCATGCGACCCCTACGTCACTCAGGAACAGGCCGCCCCTCTGGGCGTCGAGATGGTTGACCACGACACCCTGTTCCGCGAAAGCGATTTCGTCGCGGTGAATACGCTCCTCAACGCCAAGACTCGCGGGTTGGTGGGAGACCATGAGTTCAACCTGATGAAGCCGACCGCTTACTTCATCAACCCCGCGCGCGGGCCGATTGTACATCACGACGCGCTTGTGCGCGCCCTGCGCGAGAAGAAGATCGCCGGTGCGGGCATTGACGTCTTTCCCGTCGAACCGCCAACGAAAGACGACCCCCTGTTCGAGCTTGAGAACTGCATCGTGTCGCCGCACGCGCTCGCGTGGACTCAGGAGATCATGCGCGACAACGGAGACGAAGCCTCTCGGAACGTGCTCGCGATTTCGCGTGGTGAACTGCCCGGCGGCATCGTGAACCGCGAGGTCGTTGACAGGCCTGGGTTCCAGAAGAAGCTCGCCCGCTACCGGAGCGGAGCTTGACGCCTGCCGCCGTCAGCCTCGAGGCTGTTACGGCCCGGTTCGCGGGCGCGGGCGGCAAGGAGTACACAGCGGTGGACGGCGTTACTCTCCACATTGCGGAGGGGGCGTTCGTTTCGATTGTTGGCCCAAGCGGATGCGGCAAGTCGACGCTGTTGAACATGGCCGCCGGCCTCCTTCCGCCAAGCGGGGGCACCGTGCGGATCTTCGGCGATGCACTCCGCGGCATCAACCGCCGGGCAACCTGCATGTTCCAGCAGGAGGCTTTGCTCCCGTGGAAAACAGTGCTCGACAACGTGACATTGGGCCTGAAGCTTCGCCAGCCTGGTGCGGGGAAACGGACGGAAGAACTCGGCCGCGAGTGGCTGAAGCGCGTGGGACTCGAAGACTTCGGGGACCGCTTCCCCTACCAGTTGAGCGGCGGCATGCGGAAGCGTGTCGCCATGGCGCAGAACTGGATCGTCGGCCCGGACATCCTGTTGATGGACGAACCCTTCAGCGCCCTCGACATCCACACGCGCCAGCGAATGGAAGGCGAGATTCTGAGTCTGTGGTCTGGCACGAACAAGACGGTTTTGTTTGTCACGCACGATCTGGAGGAGGCGATCGCGCTCTCGGATGAAGTTCTCGTTTTGTCCGCCGGACCCGCAAGCCGTCTTGTGGGCCGCTATCCGGTGGACCTGCCGCGCCCGCGCAATCTGATCGACATCCGCACCGAGCCCCGCTTTGCGGACCTGTACCGCGCCATCTGGACGGACCTCCGCGAAGAAGTCTTAAGGAGCTACGCGGGACCGCCCTCCCGGCCGGCCGGTGGGCCTCGGCAGAGGCCCTGAGAATGCCCCTGAACACCGCCCGCAATCCCTGGATCCCATTCTGGCAGGCCGCCATCGGCGTCTTTGCGCTGGGCCTGTGGGAATGGGGCGCGCGCGCCGGCATCCTCGACAAGTTCTTCTTCAGCCGCCCGTCCGACGTAGCCTCGCGTGTCTGGCAATGGATCTCCGGCGGGTCCATCTGGCCGCACCTTGCCGTCACTCTCCTCGAAGCCCTGCTCGCCTTCTCGATCGGAGTCGTCCTCGGCGTCCTGCTCGGATTCGCTCTCGCCCGCGCGCCAACCGCTGCCCTCCTGCTTGAACCGTACATCCGCATGTTCAACGCCCTGCCCCGCGTCGTCCTCGCGCCCATCTTCCTGCTGTGGTTCGGACTCGGCATCTGGTCGAAGGTTGCGCTCGGCGTCACCGTGGTGTTCTTTATCGTTTTCTTCAACACATACCGGGGCGTCAGGGAAGTGGACCCGGTCATTGTCAACAACGCCCGCATGCTCGGGGCCTCCGAGAGCCAGTTGATCCGCCACGTCCTTGTCCCCAGCGCGCTCACCTGGATTTTCTCGAGCCTCCACATCAGCATCGGCTTTGCGATGATCTCCGTCGTGGTGGGAGAATATTTAGGCTCGTCCAAAGGCGTCGGTTACGTGATCTCACAAGCAGAGGGTGTGTTCGACACGACGGGCGTATTCGCGGGGATGACGGTTCTCGCGGCCGTGGTGCTGATCTTGGGCGCGGGCGTCGAGCGCCTCGAACGCTGGCTGCTGCGCTGGAAACCGGAAAACTCGCCTCAAGCGGGAGAGAGGGACTTATGAAACCAAACAGATTCAAACAGGTAGTTGACGCGGGCCGGGTGCCGGTCGGCCACATGATTATGGAGTTCGGCACGCGCGGCATCGCGAAGATCCTCGAGGCCGCGGACGTGGACTTCGTCCTGATCGACATGGAGCACACCGGTTTCGACCCGAACAACGTAGCGGACCTGGTCGCCTGGTTCAAAGCAACACCCGTCGCTCCCTTCGTGCGGGTGCCGCAGGGGCTCTACCATTTTCTCGCGCGCACCATGGATGCGGGCGCTCTCGGCGTCATGGTGGCGAACGTCGAAAGCGGCGAGCAGGCACGTTCCATAGTCCACGCCGTCAAGTTCGCCCCCATGGGTCACCGCGGGCTCGGACTTGGAACGGCTCACAACGATTACGTCCCTCCCAACGCCGTGGAGTACTTTCAGTACGCCAACCGGAACACCACGGTGATCTGCCAGATTGAATCCGTCAGGGGCATCGAGAATCTGGATGCGATCGCGTCGACCGTGGGCGTGGACGTTCTCTGGGTGGGCCACTGGGACCTCACCCAGTCCATGGGAATTCCCGGCGAATTTCACCATCCGAGATTTCTAGACGCCATGCGGGCCGTGGTCGAAGCCACGCGCAAGCACGGAAAGCTCGCGGGAATTCAACCGCAGTCTTCGGCGCAGGCGGCCGAATGGCTCGCGCTGGGATACAACGTCTTCTCGTGGGGACTCGATATCGGAGTTTACCGCAACGCGCTAACCGCGGCGGTCGCGGATTTCCGCAAGACTACGCAAAAGTAGCGGCCGTGGATAGGGCGGACACAACACGATATGGATGAGGTGGCGTCCGTCCGCCATCGGTGACTGCGCTGTGCTGTCGGTGTTTGTGAAATTCCCAACAAGGACACCAGGCGTAGTCCCGTGAAGGCCCGGAAGTCCGCCGCATCGTGAAGAACATCATTACCTGCCCCGGCGCCTGAGAGTTCGTCAGCCTGAATCGCCGGACTGTGATGTCTGGGCCCCCTGACCTGGACAGTACTACCTTGTTGAGTGGTGGGAAGGCCCCAGGCGACGTCGCGAGGCGGCCTGGCTCCTCCGAGGTCCTCGAAGCGCAACGCCGCAAGGTGCATGAACTGTTCAGACGGACAGATGGCGGCGGTCAAGGATCTACCTCCCGTGCAAGCCGACGGGACCTCCGCACTCATGCCTATCCGCGAAGCCGCCGAGGACTTCCAACCCGCGGTTACAAGTTCGCTCCCCGGACAAACCGAGGACAGCGGCGCGCTATCGCGCTAACTACAGACGAGTGCCGCAAGGGGCAATGCCTGACAATTGCGTATCCGGTCGCGTGCGAGCAGTTCCGCTTTGTCCGCGAAGAGCGCTGATTCCTCCCCTGTCCAGGTCTCTTGACGAGGAACGGCCCGCCCTTCCGCCACTTTTTTAGAAACTTGAACAAGAGGAACAATCGCCGTCGCATCCAGTGTCACGCAGGTGCGAAAGACGGGGAACGGCCCGGGCCAGAACATACTCCGGACGCCTTCTGCGTCAACCGGCGCCCGGCGGCGCACGGGCCGTGACCGAAATGGCGCGCCACATGGAGTTGCCAACTGCATTAGGCTCAGAACTCCTATAGTAGAGTAGCCGGTTTTTGAAAAGCACAAATTGGCCGAGAGTTGAGCGCGCGTGGAGTGTTAAATAATTATTGCTAACATTCTCCGTTCTGGGTTATCCTTGGTCATGTCCGGGTCGGCTCCCAGT
>SXGS01674994.1_pt1 | contig 13637 bp, 6 predicted proteins | sample 3174681 | NCBI WGS metagenome assembly SXGS01 (sample SAMN11356861, study PRJNA531348) | freshwater metagenome | isolation source: freshwater sample F1-80 | place: China: Fuxian Lake, Yuxi | collected 2017-12-25
ATGCGGCGGGCAACATCGGCATTGCCACCCAGACGGTGCTGGTGCGGGACACCACGGCACCTGTGGTCACGGCTCCGGCCAATGTGGTTGTCGAAGCGACTGGCTCGCAGACCGCGGTGGATCTGGGCAACGCCACAGCCAGTGACCTGGTGGGGGTGGTCTCCCTCACCAACGATGCACCGGCCACCTACCCGGTCAGCAGCGAGGCACGGGTGGTGACCTGGACGGCCAGGGATGCCGCCGGCAACGTCGGCATTGCCACCCAGACGGTGAGGGTCGGCGACGGGACTGCCCCGGTGGTCACGCCACCTGCAGACGTGATCGCCGAGGCTGCCGGGCCGCAGACCGCAGTGGAGTTGGGTGATGCCATCGCCACCGATGCAGTGGGAGTGGTATTGCTGATCAACGATGCGCCGGTCGATTATCCGGTGGGCAGCACCACGGTGACCTGGACAGCGCGGGATGCGGCGGGCAACAGCAGCAGCGCCACCCAGACGGTGACCATCACCGACTTGACCGCCCCGGTGGTGGTGGCTCCAGCAGAGGTACTCCTGGAAGCCACGGCGCTCCTGACCCCCGCTGCCCTCGGTGCACCCATAGTTACCGAGTCGGTCGGCATCGCCGCAGTGGAAAACGACGCCCCGGATGTTTATCCAGTGGGTGTCACCACGGTGACCTGGACAGCCATGGACCTGGCCGGCAACGTGGGCATTGCCACCCAGACGGTGACCATCACCGATCTGACCGCCCCGGCGATCACCGCCCCTGCTGATCTGACGGTGGAAGCCACCGGCGTGTTGAGTCCGGTGACCCTGGGTGTTGCCGCCACCACCGACCTGGTTGGCCCGGTGGTGGTTACCAACAATGCCCCGGCGACCTTCCCGATCGGGCTCACCGCCGTGATCTGGACGGCCACCGACGCCCACGGCAACAGCAGCAGCGCCACCCAGCAGGTGCTGGTGCGCGACACCACCGCGCCGGTGGTGGCGGCGCCGGCAGCGGTCACCACCGAAGCCACCGGGATACAGACCAGTGTGGCCATCGGCGCGGCCACGGCCGCCGACGCGGTGGGCCTGGTCTCCCTCACCAGCAACGCCCCGGCCACCTTCCCGGTGGGTGCCACCACCGTCACCTGGACGGCCAGGGATGCGGCCGGCAACGTCGGCACTGCCGCCCAGCAGATCCTCGTGCGCGACACCACTGCCCCGACCCTGAACGCAGCTTTGATCCGGGTGGGTCGGGGTCACGGCGACGACGATGACGATGGCGAGGGCAACCGCTACCGCGTCGCCGTCTCGGCCACCGATGCGGTGGACGCCAGGCCGGTGATCAGTGCCTTGATCACCCACCCCTACGGCCCCACCACCCAGATGACGGTCAGCTACAAGCGGGAAAGGAAGAACCGCATCGAGATCAAGCAGGAAAAGAAGAAGCGGCTGCAGGTGCGCTTGGAAGGCCCCAGCGAAACGGCATTACGCGCGCTCTGGGCGCAGGTGCTCGCCGAGGGGGGGTTCCGGGTCAGCGACGGCCAGGTGGTGCAGCTGTCGCCCAAGAAGGAGAAGAACGAAGGCGAGGCGCAGTACAAGCTGGACCACAATCTGAACCTGACCTCGGCCAAGGGAACCAACCTCAAGCTGCTGGCCTGGGCAGTGGATGCGCAGGGTAACCGCACCGAAACCGCTGAGGTGTTGCCTCCCCGATCCGGGCGGGACGACGACGACCGGGTGTCGAAGCTGGTTGCCGAGGTCCAGCCCACCGCCTTTGCGCTGCACCAGAATTACCCCAATCCCTTCAACCCCTCGACGACGATCACCTATGCGCTGGTCGAGGCGGCTGAGGTACGGCTGGCCATCTACAACGTCGCCGGCCAACAGGTGAGGGAGTTGGTGACCCAGGCGCAGGAGCCGGGGATGTACCGCGTGCAATGGGACGGCCGGGATGGCAGCGGTCAGGTGGTGGCCAACGGGCTCTACCTGTATCGCCTGCAGGCCGGCATTCACACGGCGGTGCAGAAGATGCTCTTCGCCAAGTAAGTGCACTGGACAGTCCGCAGGATGGACACACGATCCGGCGGTTAGATCCGCGTCGAGAGCACCTGAGGCCGGCCCTTTGCGGGGCCGGCCTCTTTTTATCTGGGGCGCTCCGCGTATATTGGCCGGCGATGAAATCCCCTTGGTTCGCCTGCGCTCTGCTCCTGCTGGGCACCGCCCACGTCGCCACCGCCCAGAACCAGGCGCTGGTCCTCGATGGCAGCGGCGACTATGTCGAACTGCCTACCCTCCCGGGTCTGGCAGAATCCACCGTGGAATGCTGGGTCCAATGGGATCGGCGGCGATACTTCTCCCAGCCCTTTGCCTTCGGTTCCGGCACGGCCTGGCAGGCCCTGGGGTTGAACAACTTCGAGCGCACCAGCACCCTGCAGTTTTTCATCTATGAGCGCAGGGAAAATCTCTACATGGTCAAAGCCCCCGAGTTCCTGCAGCTTGGGCAATCTGGAAGGAAAACGAGGACTTCGCCGGACAACTCGACGAGGTGCGCCTTTGGCGTGTGGCCCGCACTCAGGAAGAGATCCGTGCCGGCATACACCAGCGGCTGAGCGGGCGGGAGGAAGGGCTGGTGGCGCTGTGGAACTTTGACCACGGAGATGCCCGGGACAGCACGCCCAATAGGTTCCACGGGCAATTCTGGGGAGATGCACACTGCGTGCCGGCCTCCCTGCCCTCGCCGGGCGAGTTGCCCCTGCCAGCCCTGATCTCCGGCACCGTGGTCAATGAGACAGGGCAGCCCTTATCTAGAACTATGGTGCATCTGGAACAGCGGGGAACCCCGCTGGCCAAAACCGGAACTGACTCGCAGGGCCGGTACCAGCTGGCCGTGGCCGCGGTTGAGGGAGACTACAACCTGGTCGCCAGATTCGGTGAGCTGCGCGGCGGGCAGTGGAACCTGCGCCTGGAGCCGGGGAAGCGCCAGGTTGTGGACCTGGTCCTGAGCGAAGAGGTCAGTCTCGAAGGCACACTCTTGATCCTCGACGGCGTGACGCCGAACACCGGGGTGCTGGTGGAAGCGAGGTGGGCAGGCCCCGGAGTGCTGCCCCTTGCCTATGCTCTCAGCGATGAGCAGGGGAAATACCGTTTTTCCGATCTGCGGCCCGGCCCGTACCGGCTGCGCTGCCAGGTGCCCGGCGAGGATCGGGAACCAGCAGGCACGCTGGTGGAGGTGGAAAGCGCTCAGCGGCAGAGAGTGGACCTGCGCTTCCCTCCCTTCAAGAAGGGCGCCTGGCGGACCCGCACCTATCTGGACGGTCTGGCCAGCAGTCAGGTGCGGGCCCTGCTGCGCGACCGCGATGGTCTGCTCTGGCTGGCCACCCTTGGGCACCACCACGGTGACCTGGACGGCCACGGATGCCGCAGGCAATACCTGCACTGCTACTCAGTTGGTGACTATCAAGGACAGCACAGCTCCGCGAGTAACCGCCGCCCTCACCGCGATCAGCCGCGACCGCGATGAGGACGAAGACGAGGACGGCAACTTCTACCGCATCACCGCCATGGCCACTGATGCCGTCGGTGTCAAGAGTCTGTCGGCCTTGATCACCCCAACTCCGGCACTGCCCATCGCCGTTGTTCCCACCTACAAGCGGGAGGGCAAGAACCGCATCAAGATCAAGATGGAGAAGCGCAAGCTGCAGGTCGAACTGGCTGGTCCCAACAAGCAAGCCTTGGAGGGCCTGTGGGCCACAGTGGTCGCCGCTGGTGGTTTCTCTGTGGTTGATGGCCAGGCGGTGCAGCTGATCGTGAAAAAAGAGAAGAAGGATGAATACGAGGCCCAGTACCGGTTCGACAAGACCCTGAAGCTGACCTCGGCCAAGGGTCCTGGCCTGAGGCTGGTGGTGTCTGCCAGCGACGAAGCGGGCAACCCGTCGCTGGCGCAGGGCTCGCCCAATAAGGCAGGTTCAGCCAAGGTGGTGGGCGACGGCAGTCTGCCGACTAGTTTCGGTCTGGAACCCAACTACCCCAACCCTTTCAACCCGGCGACGACCTTGCGCTACAACCTGATTGAGGCGGACTTGGTACAGTTAACGGTGTACAATGTATTGGGCCAGCAAATCCGAGTGCTGATCGACCAGGTGCAGGAGGCCGGGGGATATCAGGTCGAGTGGGACGCCACCGATGCCAGCGGCCAGCGGGTGGCTCCGGGGCTCTATCTGTACCGCCTGGAAGCCGGCGACCAGACGGCGGTGGGCAAGATGCTCTTGGTCAAGTAGGTTCTCTGGCCAATTACCGAGAAGACCATAGGCCTGGTGGGTGACTCCGCTGGGCCTGTGGTTTTTTCGGGGTTCTGTTTTACAGCCCAGGATCTGTGCTGTTCACTCAAAGAGGAGGCTGTCGATGAAACGTTTCGTAGATAGCATAGCAGTCTTTGCAGTTTTGGCCGTGCTTGTGGGCAGCACCAACCCAGCTTCGGCGACCCAGGCACCAGTACACCTGTGGGCCGGCGAGAAGTTTGCCAACACCAGAGCCTCTGCCAACACCCTCGCAGCCGGCAACGTCGGAGGGGTGACCCTGGCCGCTGGCAAGATCGGGCAGGCCTTCAACTTCAACGGGAACAACCAGGCTCTCGACCTGGGCAACGGGTTTGTCAACTTCGGCACCGCCGATTTCAGCGTTTCGGTGTGGGTCAAGCCGAATCCCACCGGCGACAACAAGCCCGTCTTCGTCAAACGCAGCGCCAATTCGCAGGGGATCTTGGGCCTGACCCTGGCCCCCAATGGGACCATTGGTGTGGAACTGCGCGACGACGGGGCCAATCCCTGTTGCGGCTACACCTTCACCGGCACCAAGAATCTGGCCGACAGTCAGTGGCACCAGGTAGTGCTGGTCCGCCAGGGCTCGTCGATCCAGGTCTATGCCGACGGGGCGCCGGCAGCGGGCACACCCTCGGGAAACCAGGCGCTGAACCTCCCCAGCACCAACTACGCGGCGCCCAAATTCATCGTCGGCACCAATCCCTACAACCAGTTCTACAACGGCCTGATCGACGAGTTGCAGATCCACAACCGCGCCCTTTCAGGTGCGGAAGTCAGCGCACTTTTCACCCAATGAAGGATAGTGCCTGAGGTCTGGGTGCCTGAAAAGGGGCACATCAGTCGCTGACGTATACATACAAGAGAAGGCCCGGCGGGTTTGCCTGCTGGGCCTTTTTCTCTTTAGCGGCGATCGGGCACAGCTCCTCGCTTTTACCCGGACCCCCAGTACGGCCTTTTTCTTGTGACTATCCTCGTATTTTGCTATTATATAATATAAAAATAGTATTTTCCGGGGTAAAATATGGATAACCGCTTCTTTGCCATCAAAAATCCGTGGCGTAGCGGCCAGGCCCTGAAGCCGCCGGCCATTCGCCGCACCTGCCTGGACGACCTGGACCGCTGGCTGAAAGACGACGAAGTACTGGTAGTCTATGGCCCGCGCCGGGTGGGCAAGAGCACCCTCTTGCTCAGCATCGTCGCCGAACTGCTCAAATACCCGGATATCAGTTCTCAGGACATCTTTTTCTTTGATCTCGACACCCTGGACTGCGCGGACGTGCTGGCCACCCCGGCCACGCTGATCGACTTCATCGGCATGCCCCAGCGCCGGACCGTGGTGTTGATCGACGAGGTGCAGCGGCTGGAAAACCCAGGGCTTTTCCTCAAGGGCGTCCGGGATCTGGGCCTGCCGATCAAACTGATCGTCTCTGGTTCCTCGTCCCTGGAGATCAGGAGCGAGGTGCGCGAGACCCTCTCGGGGAGAAAGAGAATCCTGCGCCTGGGCGGATTGGATTGGGCCGAGTACCAGGCCGCCGCCGGCCCGCGCACCAGCTGGCAGGAGTACCTGGCCTACGGCAGCTATCCGGCCGTGGCCCTCGAAGCGGAGATTTCCGAGAAGCGCCGCCTGCTGCTCGAGTACTACGAGAGCTATCTCGACCGCGACGCCGACTCCTTCCTGCGCCTCAGCCGGCTCGACGTATTCCGGCAGCTCATCCGCCTGCTCGCTTTCCAGTCGGGCAGTCTGGTGAACCTCAACGAACTCTCCGGCACCCTCGATGCGACCCGCGACACCTTGGCCCGATATCTGTTCCACCTCGAAGAGACCTTCGTGGTGCGCCGGCTGCTCCCCTTTGCCACCAACCCGCGCAAGGAAATAACCAAGATGCCCAAGGTCTTCTTTGCCGATTGCGGCCTGCGCAACTTGGTCAGCACCGGCTTCCTCGACTGGGAGGCGCGTCCCGACAGCGGCGCTCTGCTCGAAACCGCGGTGGAGCACTGGCTGCGCCGCCGCTATCCCCTGGCCGAGATCCGCTTCTGGCGCACCGAGTCCCAGGCCGAGGTGGACTTCGTCGTCCTGGACGGGGGTAGGATCGAAGCCTTTGAGGTGAAAGCCCAGCACCTGCGCCGCCCCGCGCTCTCGCGCAGCCTGCGCAGCTTTGCCGCTGCCTATGCGCCGGCCCAACTTACCGTGGTTAACCTCTCCCTCGAAGCAGACACTGCCATCGACGGCATTCCGGTGTACTTCCGCAAATTTCCCGAGTGTATGGCCTGAGAGGATTCACCGACGAATGACTACTTCCTAGTAGTTCGTCATGGTGATACTGATGGGCGTCAGGGGCATCTCTCGGCCGCCAGATCGCATCCCTTCAAATTCACCGTGACAGAGTACTATGGTGTAGTACCCTGCTACGTCTCAGTGTCTCCACCGGCTACACATTGTCCCCGGCTGCAACACTTTCGCATTTCCGCGCTTTCGACCATTTCCCGCCCATCTCACTGTTAATTCGCGCGATACGCCACCCCTGCTCCGAGAGGCACGGGCTTTGCAATGGGTGCAGAAGAGGGAGACACCGCCGTTGGTGGATCGCCCACGGCAAATCTGCCAAACCTGTTAGTAAAGCGAGGGAACAATGGCTATGGCGACTGATCGTCGTTGCGGAAAGTGGAAGGGGTTCTGGAGCCTGGCGGCGCTGGTGGTCCTGGCGATGGTCGGAGGAGCGGATTGGGCGTGGGCTCAGGGCCCACCTGCGGACCCGACCAACTCGACGGTCACGGCGTCGCCCACCTCGCTGACGGCAGACGGGAGCAGCACCAGCACCATCACCATACAGTTGAAAGACAGCTCGAACAACAACTTTAGTGCCTCGGGCGGAACGGTGACGATGTCGACGAACACGGGGACCGTGAGTTCTCCGGCAACCGACAACGGGGATGGGACGTACACCGCCACCTTTACCGCAGGGACCGGCGCGGGGACGGCAACGATCACCGCAACGGTGAGCGGTATGCCGCCGATCACGATCACTAACCAGGCGACGGTGACCCTGACGGCAGGCGCAGCCAGCGCGACAACCTCGACGATCAGCGCCTCGCCGACCTCCATTGCCGCCAACGGGTCCAGCACCAGCACCATCACCGTGCAGTTGAATGACGCCAACTCCAACAACCTGAGTGCCTCGGGCGGGACGGTGACGCTGTCGACGACCCTGGGGACGTTGAGCAGCGTCACCAACAACAACAACGGGACCTACACCGCCACCCTGACCAGCGGGACGACGACGGGCACGGCGACGATTTCGGGGACACTGAATACAGTGGCGATTACGGGCACGGCGTCGGTGACCTTGACTTCTGCGGCGACGGCGCCGGGAGCGCCGATGATCACGGGGATCACGCCGGCGAGCGGACAGTTGAGCGTGGCGTTCACCGCGGGCAGTACCGGAGGGGCGGCGATCAGCAACTACCAGTATTCGACGGGCAGCGGGGCGCCCTTTGTGGCGGCAAGTCCGGCGGTGACGAGCAGTCCACTGGTGATCACTGGTCTGACCAATGGGACGAGTTACCAGGTGCAGCTGAAGGCGGTCAACAGCGTCGGGGCTGGGACGGCGTCGGAGGCGGTGAGTGGGACGCCGGTGGGGGTTCCGGGGTCACCGACGATCACGGGGATCACGGCGGGGAACGGGCAGTTGAGCGTGGCGTTCACTGCCCCGGGCAGTGACGGAGGGGCGGCGATCAGCAACTACCAGTATTCGACGGACAGCGGGGCGCCCTTTGTGGCGGCAAGTCCGGCGGTAACGAGCAGTCCGCTGGTGATCACTGGTCTGACCAACGGGACGAGTTACCCGGTGCAGCTGAAGGCGGTCAACAGCGTCGGGGCTGGGACGGCGTCGGAGGCGGTGAGGGGGACCCCGGCGACCACCCCGGGGGTGCCGACCGGTGTGACCGCAGAGGCGGGGAACAGGCAGGTGAGGGTGAGCTTCACGGAACCGTCGTCGAATGGGGGCAGTCCGATCACCAGCTACACGGTCACGGTGAGTTCGGGCACAGCCGGGGCTGTGGGGACCAGCAGTTTCTCGACGATCGGTTCGCCCTATACCGTGGACAATCTGACCAACGGGGCCACCTACAGCTTCAAGGTGACGGCGACCAATGGTGTGGGTACGGGGGGGGATGCCTCGGCCAGTGCGACGCCGCAAGCCCCTCCCACCGCTGCCTTCTATTACTCCCCCGCCCCGGTCGAAGCCGGAACTAAGGTCACCTTCACCAACAGCTCCGCCGGCAGCTACTACAAACAGCTTTGGACCTTTCCCGATCTCCAGGGCACCATCAATGAAGCCAAGCCCGTTGTTCACACCTTTGAAAAGGGTGGCACCTATACCGTGTCCCTGGAGGTGGAAGGGGCCGGCGGCACCAGCACCAAGACGGCCGACATCACCGTAATAGATCCCCAGCCCCGGATGAGAGTGGAGGTCTCCTCGCTGGACCTGGGCAGCGCGAAAGTAGGCGAAAGCGCGTCGAAGACCTTGACGATCGGCAACGAGGGGAATGGGGATCTGCATCTCTCATTCAAGGCGGCGGCGCCCTTCCAGGTGGTGGGGCCGGCCACGGTGCTGGCTAAGCAAAGCGGGACTGTGACGGTAAACTTCGCCCCCACCCGCGAAGGGGACCAGAAGGGGACATTGGAGATCTCGTCCAACGAACTGGCCAAGCCGAAGGTGTCGGTGGACCTGAAAGGGACCGGAGCCGGGACGCCCCAGATCAAACTGTTCCTAGCGGTCTTCGGTTTGCAGGAGCTCAGTAATGACGCCCCCGTTTCCCTTGGGAACCTCGACGTGGGCCAACGTGGGCCTATGCGCTTGGCCATTGCCAATCCAGGCACCGGGACGCTGACCATCAGCAGTATTTCCCTGGAGGGAGGGGAGGGTCAGTTCAGCGTGACGCCGGACCAGGGGACCCTCAAACCAACCGAAAAACCAGATGACTACCTAATCGTCAACGTCGATGTACATCCGACCCTGGTGGGGGAACAGAAGGCGAGACTGTCCATCAAGTCCGATGGCGGCAATCTCACCATACCCCTATCGGTTACTGGGGTGGGGAACCCGAAGATCGGCGTGGCGGCGTCGCCACAACCCTTCCCCGAGACCCTGGTGGGAACAAAAGCGCAGCCGCAGATCCTCACCCTTGCGAGTCAGGGAGAAAAGCCCTTGTTCATCTATTCGGTCGGGGTGGAAGGCGAGGACCAGGACGACTTCAGCGTTGAGCCGAACAACTTTTCGCAGAGTGTGCCGCTGAGGGTGGAGGCGGGCCAGAGTGTGGACCTGAAGGTGACTTTCGCCCCCAGGAGCGCCGATGCGCAGAGCAGAAATCCCAAGGAGAAGAAGGCGTCACTGGTGATCGTGGCCAATGCCCCGCGCACTGCGGACAAGAAGACCAGGGTGGGTTTGTCCGGTATGGCCAAGGGGGCACCGATGATCGGGGTGCCCGGGGCGATCGGCACCATCTTCAGGTGGGAGCATGAGGGGACGGCGTTCAGCCCGGTAGGGGTGGCGGCGGATGCTTCGGGAAAGGTGTATCTGACCGACACCGGCAACAACCGCGTGTGGACGGTGGACGCCAATGGCAAACTCAGTGGGCTCCGGATGCCCGGCATTTCGCCGCCGCTGAATGGTCCCACAGGGGTGGCGGTGGACAAGGACGGCAACGTCTATGTGGCCGACACCGGCAACAACCGCGTGCTCAAGATACCCGTCGGGGGCGGGAGTCCCCTCGTCGTCGTGAGCCAGTGGGAGATACCATCGGACTTCTTAACCGCGGGAGGGATGGACCAGTTGCAGTCCCCACAAGGGGTGGCGGTGGACAAGGACGGGAACGTGTATGTGGCCGACACCGGCAACAACCGCGTGTTGAAGGCAGCTAGCAATGGCGACCTCAGTGTCCTGGTGACCAGCGCCCAGTTGCAGTCCCCGCAGGGGGTGGCGGTGGACGCTGCGGGGAACGTCTACATCGCCGTCCCCGGAGACCGCTTTGGCTTTATCCGCAAATTGGACGCCCAGACCGGGCGGCTCAGCACCCTGGCCGGCCAAAAGTTCGGCACCAATCCCGGCGACGGCGGCCCGGCGTCCCTCGCCGGATTAAGCGCCCCGCAGGGGGTGGCGGTGGACGCTGCGGGGAACGTCTACTTCACCGAGACCTCCCTCCAGCGCCTCCGCATGGTGAATGCTCCGGTGGGCACCCAATTTGCCGATACCTATCTGGGCTCGCCCTCGACGCAGACCCTGACAATCACCAATCCGGGCAGTGCCCTGCTGACCATTAGCAATATCGCTGTGGAGGGGCCGAGCAAGGATCAGTTTTCGCTGTCGCCGACCATTGCCACGGTGCGGGCGGGCGGGACCCTGCCCCTGAGTGTGACCTTCAAGCCGATCCGCGCCGGAGCGATGAGTGCGACCCTGTCCATCACCTCCGATGCGGTGGGCATTCCGGCAAAGGTGCTCGTCGCTGGCATGGGGGTGAAGCCGCCGACCTTGAGTTTGTCGCCGGCCACGCTGAGGTTGGCGGACACCCCGGTGGGCGCGACCTCGCAGGAGACGGTGACGATCAGCAACCCGGGGGGCGTGCCCCTGAACATCACCGCAATCGCCTTCGATGATCCGGACTTTGCGCTCTTGCAGGCCGACGCGGCGGGCAAGCTCTCGCCCCTGCCCGCGCCGACGGTGGCCGCGCCCCTGGCCCTGGCGGCGGGGGAGAGTATGGCTCTGATGGTGGACTTTGCCCCGTCCCGCCCGGGCGCCAGGACGGCGACGCTGTCGGTCACAGCCGGGGCCGGAGTCGTTGGCAGCCCGGCGACGGTGCCTTTGTCGGCCAACGCGCTGCCGCGCGCCATCCTCACCATAGCCGGCACCGGCGAGGCCGGCTATGCCGGGGACGGGGACGCCGCGCTCGGGGCCCAGTTGAAAGGTCCCTTCGGCATGGCGGTAGACGCTCTGGGGAATGTGTACTTCGCCGACCAGAGCAACGACCGCATCCGCAGGGTGGATACCAGGGGGAGGATCAGCACCTTTGCCGGCGGCAACCCGCGGGATGACCTCGGGGAGGATTCCCTGGCAACCAGCGTCCGGTTGAACGGTCCAGCCGGGGTGGCGGCAGATGCGTTGGGGAACGTCTACATCGGCGATACGAACAATCGGCGCATCCTCAAGGTGGATATCAAAGGGAGAATCAGCACGCTGCCGGCCCAGATATCCTCCGTCATCACTGGGATCGCGGTGGATGCCGAGGGGAACGTCTATATCGCCGAGCCCTTCAACAACCGCATCAGCAAGGTGAAGGCCGACGGGACGATCAGCATCGTTGCCGGCCCGGCGACAAATGCCCAGTTGATCTTCCCTTCCGGAGTGGCGGTGGACAAAGATGGGAACGTCTACATCGCCGACACTGGCAATCACCGCATCCGCAAGGTGGATACCGAAGGGACGATCAGCACCATCGCTGGGTCCGGCGAATTCGGCCAACCATACGATTTGTTCGCGGGCCCCGCCGGCCAGAGTGGGGGCGGTTTTTCCGGGGACGGTGGCCCGGCGACCAGTGCCCGGCTGAAAAGCCCCACCGGGGTGGCGGTGGACGCGGCAGGGAAGGTGTACATCGCCGATACCGGCAACCGGCGTATCCGCCGGGTCGACGGCCGGACCGGGCTGATCCGAACCTATGCCGGCACGGGGACAGGGGGTTTTTCCGGGGACGGTGGTCTGGCGGCCAGCGCCCGATTGAACTCTGCCCAGAGCGTGGCAGTGGACGCGGCAGGGAACGTCTACATCGCCGATACCGACAACCAGCGCCTCCGCATGGTGGCGCCGCCTACACCCCAGTTAGGGTTGTCGGCCTCGGCGCTGGCGCTGCCGGACGCCCTAGTGGGCGAGACCTCGGAGGGGACGGTGACCCTCTCGAACCCGGGCAGCGGCGAGCTGAGGATCACCGGCATTCGGGTGGCCGGAGCGGATGCCGGGGAGTTCAGCGTCACCCCGGCAGGGGCGACGACTCTGAGAGCGGGCGAAAGCGCAACCCTGACGGTGCGCTGGACGCCGGCCAGCGTGGGCGCTAAGAGCGCCAGCCTGTCCATCACCCACAACGCCCTGGGGAACCCGGCGACGGTGGCGCTGTCGGGCATTGCAGAAGAAGGGGCGGTGATCAGCACAGTTTTTTACGACCCCAGCCTGAGTACAAGCACAGATGCGGATGAGCGAAGCCACCTCACACACGTGGCAGTGGACCGTGTTGGGAGCATATATGTCGGCAGTTACTATAGAAAAAGAGGTTTTATTTCGTTTGAGGAAGTCGAGCAGATCCTCAAAGTCAATGTCAATGTGGGGGTGATCGTATATACACCAGCCAAGGATGTGGCAGTGGACAGCAGGGGGAATGTGTATTATCCCATCATGAACCGTTTTAATAATGACCTCGGGGGCCAGATCTTCAAGTGGGATGGCAGGAGCGCGAGTGTCGTTACCGGGATTCATCCTCTTACCTTGGCTATCGATCCAGCCAAGAGGTCGGGCGCAGAGGCGGACACGGGTCCGGCAACCGGTGCCTTGCTTTATGACGTGACCGGCGTCGCCGCGGACGGGGATGGCAATGTGTATTTCGCCGAAACCGACAAGAACCGCATCCGCAGAGTGGATGCCCGCACCGGGCAGCTCAGCGTCTATGCCGGGGGAGGCAACCTTGGCGATGGTGGGCCGGCCGCCCAGGCCGCGTTGAGCCGCCCCATGTGGGTGGATGTGGACCAGCAGGGGAATCTGTACATCCTCGAAGCCGACAACGGCCATATCCGCAAGGTGGACCGCCAGAGCCGGGTGATCAGCACCGCCGCCACCACGACGGGGGACGCACGAATGGCGGTGGATCTTTCCGGGAATGTGTATATCCTCGAGCCCGGCAACAAGCTCGTGCGCAGGCTGGATGCCCGCACCGGGCAGCTCAGGGTCTATGCCGGGGGAGGCAACCCGGCGAATGGGGATGGCGACAATGGGCCGCCCTCAAAAGCCGTGCTGTCCTCTCCGGTTGACGTGGCGGTGGACGGCAGCGGGAATGTGTACATCACCGAAGCAAGAAACAAGAATAGCCGCATCCGCAAGGTGGCACCGGCACCGCTGCCACAGAGTACATGATAATTTTTGTGTAAATGGCCCTCTCTGACGAGTCTTGTTACCACTAGGAGGAAAGCCGATGGCCATTCGGAAAGAGTTGCTGGACGAGCTGATCAAGGACTGCAAGACGCCGGAGGATCTGCTGGGCAAACACGGGCTGCTCAAGGAGCTGAGTAAAGGACTTG
>SXGS01541569.1_pt1 | contig 13632 bp, 12 predicted proteins | sample 3174681 | NCBI WGS metagenome assembly SXGS01 (sample SAMN11356861, study PRJNA531348) | freshwater metagenome | isolation source: freshwater sample F1-80 | place: China: Fuxian Lake, Yuxi | collected 2017-12-25
CATATGACGGCTTTCCGTACCCTGGGCGCGCTGCCCACGCCCATGGCATTTCCCGAGCTCTTCAGCGCGCTGCAGCAGGGGACGGTGGATGGCCAGGAGAACCCCATCGGCGTGATCGTCTCGGCCAAGTTCGTCCAGGTACAAAAGCACCTCACGCTCTCTGGGCACCTGTATTCGCCCGCACTGGTGCTGATGTCGCCCGCTGCCTACAACAAGATGTCACCTGACGACCGTAAGTTGATCGTTCAGATTGCACGCGAAGGGGCGGCAGTGTCGCGTCAACGGGTCGAACAACTCGAGCGTGAGGGCGTCGAGTCGCTGAAGGCTGCAGGAATGCAGATCCGTGCCCTCAGTCCCGACGAGAAAGCGGCGTTCCAGAATTCGCTCGCCCCCGCCTACGCCGAATACGCGAAGCGCTTCGGTCAGGCCAACATCGACGCCATTCGTAACGCGAAGTAAGGGCAGCGTTCGCGCGTGGCGCAGTCCGGCGCTTCCTTCGGGTTTGCGCTGGTACCCGCGCCAGCGTCGTGCGCATGGGCGGGCGCAGGCGCTGGCGCTTTTTTGGAGAGCTCATCGTGCGACAGTGGATTCTTGCAGCCGACCGGGTGGTCGGTCAGTTCATTCTTGCCCTGGCGTGTATCACGCTCGCCATTGCCGCGCTCTGTGGCGGCTATCAGATCATCACGCGATTTTTACTGCAGGAACCCTCCACCTGGACCGAGGTTCTCACCCGGACGCTTGTCATCTGGAGTGTGTTTCTGGGGCTGAGCGCAGCGCTGCGCGGCGGGGCCTTGTTGTCGGTGGATCTGCTCTACCGGACCGTTGCCCGAACCCGCTACCTGCCGATTCTTCATTTTTCCATCACCGCCGCCACCATGCTGTTTCTGCTGATCGTGGTCTGGTATGGCTGGGACGTGGTGTACCGGGTACGTTTTCAGAATCTGGCCGGGCTCGAGATCCCGATTTCGTGGGCCTACGCGGCCATTCCGGTGGGCGCCATGTTCGGTGTTCTGGGCTTACTCGCGAACTACCTAGACCCCAGACGCGGCGAACTCGAAACCCAGCAGTAATCGTCTGACCCAGCAGGAGCGGCGCTCATGGTTCCCGCAGTTTTCACGATTTTTCTCGCGCTACTCGCGCTTAGCGTGCCGGTTACGGTGGCGATTGGCCTCGCATCAATCGCAGGCATCCAGTTTTTTTCCAACATGCCGATGTTGGAGTCAGCCCGGCAACTCTTCACCTCGATCGACAAGTTTCCGCTGGTCGCTATTCCCTTCTTCATCCTGTCGGGAAACCTGATGGAGGCGGGTGGCATTTCCGAGCGCTTGGTCAATCTGGCGCGAGCCCTGGTGGGCGGCGTGCAGGGCGGGCTTGCGATGAGTTGCGTGCTCACCTGCATGATCTTCGCCGCGGTGTCGGGGTCCAGCGTGGCCACCACCTTTGCTATTGGCGCAATTCTCATTCCCGCGATGGTTCGCTACGGTTACCCGGTTCAACGTGCGGCGGCGCTGCAGGCCTCATCTGCTGAACTCGGCGTGATCATCCCCCCCTCCATTCCTATGATTCTTTATGGGGTGTCGGCCGAGGTGTCAGTGGGCGAGATGTTCATCGCCGGTTTTGGTCCGGGATTTCTGATCGGTGGCGCATTGATTTTATTTATTTTCGTCTGGTCCAAGGTCACTGGCCACGGCAAATGTGACGGCGAGGGGCGACTCGAGTTGGCCGTGGCCTTCAAACAGGCAAGTCTCGCGCTTCTCATGCCGGTGGCGGTACTGGGCGGCATTTACGGCGGCGTGTTCACACCCACCGAGGCGTCAGTCACCGCGGTGTTCTACGCGCTGATTGTCGGTATGTTCGTCTATCGCAAGATCAGCTGGCGCGATCTGATTCGCGCGCTTCAGAAAACGGTGGTATCCACCACTGTGATCATGCTGATCATCGCGACCGCGGGCTTGTTCGCGTTTCTCATCACGCGCGCGGGTGTACCGGCCGCGGTGGGTAGCTGGGTAGCGGCTAATTTTGATGGCCCGATCGCTTATCTGATTGGGGTGAATGCGTTCCTTTTCGTGATTGGCATGTTTATCGAGACCGGCGCCGCGATTGTGGTGCTCGCGCCGATCCTGGCCCCAGTTGCCATTCAGTTTGGTATCGATCCTGTGCACTTTGGCATCATCATGGTGGTCAATCTTGCGCTTGGCATGATCACGCCGCCCTTCGGTGTGAACCTGTTTGCGGCCTGTACGGTTGCGAAAATTTCGTACGATGAGATCATCTTGCCGATCATGCCTTACGTGGCGGTGGTGGTGGCCTGCCTTGCAGTGATCACGTTCGTGCCCGAACTGAGTCTGTGGCTGCGTGATCTGGTGTACCGTTAGCCGGCTCAGTGCGGCAGTCACTACCACCGCGAGCGCTGTGCTAACGGCCGTCGGCGAGCGCCGCAGCGCGTCGAGAAAAGCGCTCATCAGTGCTGTTCGCAGCTGCGTTCCAAACGGTGCGAGGCGCCTGGGCTTGCGACTGGCCCTTCAAGCCGGGCCAGATGGTTGTAGCTTGTCAGCAGGGGGTTTAACCCGACCGTGACAAAGGGCAAGCAGAGCGCTGTAACTTAGGCAATCCTGCCGGTTCGCGCGAGCGATACTGCGGCCGCCACGATCACCAGCACACAACCGGCGAGTGCAAAAACTGCTGTTACCTCGGTGAGCTGGCGCCGCTCGAGTGTGAGCCGCGAGCTGAGCTCTTTGTAGATTCGACGCAGGTCGAGCGCATCGTTCGCACGGAAATAGTCGCCCAGCGTGATGTCGGCGATCTTCTTCAATGCATCCTCATCGAGTCGTACCCGCATCGACATGCCTTGAGCGTTGAGCGTGATGCCTTCTGGCGTACCTACGCCGACGGTGAAGATGCGAACGCCATGCTGCGCGGCGAGTTCGGCCATCTTGAGCGTATCCGGCCCGGTGTTGCCCTGGCCGTCAGTGAGCAGGACGATCGCCGCACTGCGGTTGGATCCTGGCTCCGCTGGGGGGCTGGTCTTGGGCGGTTCCGGGCTACCTGGGCGGGCGCCCTGCGCCGTGGCGCCGGCTGCGCCGGTGCCATCACGTCCCGGCGCTCCGCGCAGCGGCGCGCCGCCAGCGCCTGGCCGAGGCCCGTCGCCCGAGGCCTCATTGAGAATTTTCTGCGCGTCGATGCCTGCGCCTGGCAGCAACTCGGCGAGGCTTACCAGAATGCCGCTGCCGATGGCTGAGCCACGCTGGAGCTGCAGTGAGTCGATCGCCTGGTACAGATCGTCCCGCTCGCTCGTGGGAGACTGAACAACCGCAGCGGTGCCCGATATGGCGACCACACCGACCCGCAGCCGCGATGGCATGCCATCTATAAAACTGCGGGCAGCAGCCTGTGCGGCTTCGATACGACTGGGTTTGACATCTGCGGCGCGCATGCTACCCGAGGTGTCGATCGCCAGAATGACTGACTCGACCGCCGTGGGCATGAGCAGCATGGCCCGGGGGCGAGCCACGGCGATGAGCAGCAACGCAAGCCCGGCCAGCGCGATCAAGCCTGGCCCATAGCGACCCATGAAACCCCACAGGCCAGCGTGCGCGAGCGCCTGAGGGACCATGCCAGGATAGCGGGAATGGGCTCGCGAACGGGCGAAACGAAGCAGCAGCATCGCGAGCGCCGCCACCGGTACGATTGCGAGCAGCCAGAGAAGTATCGGCCACAGAAAGCTGAGGGTCCGCAGATCAATCATGGCATGCGGTTCCGTCAGGCCGGCCGCGATGCTGCGGCTGCACCGAACGCGCCTGCGGACAGCTGCGAGCGGCGCTTTCGAAGCTGCAGGAAGCGGAGCAGCGATTCATCGAGTGGCTCATCGGTGGCGAGTTCAAGGCAATCCACGCCGCTGCGCGCCAGCGCCTCGCGAAGCTGCGTTTCACGCGTGCTCGCAGCCTGGGCGAAGCGCTCCCGAAAGCGGCGGTTGCTGCTGTCCACCCACAGTAACTCGCTGGTTTCGGCGTCGCGCAGCGCGATCATTCCGAGGTCGGGCAGCTCGACTTCAAGGGGATCGAAGAGCCTGACTGCCACCACGTCGTGGCGTCGGGCGAGCTGCAACAGCGCCCGATCCCAGCCAGGCAGGCTGATGAAATCGGACACGACAAACACCACCGACCGCCGCTTGATCACCGCGAGCGCATCAGAGAGCACTGCGCCCAGTTCGGTGGCATCGTGAGGTGTGCCGCCGGCGTGTGCGGCCTCGATACTTCGCATCAGATGGAGTACATGCCGACGCCCTGACCGCGCCTGTACGATAGCGTTGTCGTGATGACCGCCTGTATGGATCAGTGCACCGATCCGGTTGCCGCGGCGTGTGAGCAGCCGAGCCACCACGGCGCTGAATTCGAGTGCAAGTGTGCGCTTGGAAATCTGCCGCGATCCGAAGTCGACCGAGCCAGAGAGGTCAAGCAGCAGCCACGCCGCTACCTCCCGGTCCTCCTGATGCTCACGGACATAAGGCACCTGCAGCCGCGCCGTGACGTTCCAGTCGATATGGCGAACATCGTCGTGCGGCATGTATTCGCGCAGATCCGCCAGGTCAAAGCCGCTGCCCCTGAAAAGCGTGCGGTAATCGCCCTGTAAAATGCCATCGAGTCGGCGTACGACCGTCCACTCGAGCTTTTTCAGCAGCCGCTCGGGATCGGTTCTTACGGTTTGAAGAGCCGGGCCGCCCGAAGCTGTCGCTGCCCCGGATGCGGCCGCTTCAGAGCGGTCTGTAATTCGCTTGCGAAACCAGCCAAACATGAGAGGGTGCGTTCCTCAGCCGGCCGGATCAGGCCGACTCTCCCAGCCTGACATGGGTGGAGAGCGGCGTGTCGGGCGCAGGAATGGCGCGCAGCAGCTTACCGATCAGTTGATCGGGCGAGAGGTTTTCGGAGAGCGCCTCATAGCTCAGCACCAGGCGGTGACGAAGCACATCAGCCACCAGGTCGATCACATCGGCAGGTAGCACGTAGCTGCGTCCCCTCAGCAGGGCGAGGGCGCGGGCGCCTTCTATCATGCTGATCGTGGCGCGCGGGCTGGCACCGAAGCCGATGTAGCGCGCGAGCTCCGGCAGACCGCAGGCGGCTGGGTTACGGGTGGCGGCCACGATTTTCACCGCGAACTGCACCAAAGCCGGATCGACGTAGACCCGCCGGCATTCGGCCTGCAGCGCGGCCAATTCCTCGGTGGTGGCCACCGGCGAAACTTCAATCGCCGGGCCGGTGACGCGCTCGACAATGACGAACTCTTCCTCCTCGGTCGGATAGCCCACCAGCACCTTCATCATGAAGCGATCAACCTGAGCCTCGGGCAGCGGGTAGGTACCTTCGGTTTCGATCGGGTTCTGAGTGGCCATCACGAGGAAGGGGTTGGGCAACCGATGGGTTTCGCCAGCGATGGTGACCTGGCGCTCCTGCATTACTTCGAGAAGCGCGCTTTGAACCTTGGCGGGTGCGCGATTGATTTCGTCGGCGAGCAGGAGGTTGGTGAAGACCGGGCCCAGCGCTGTGAAGAACTCGCTGGTTTTCTGGTTGAAGACACGCGTTCCGACCAGATCTGCAGGAAGCAGATCGGGAGTGAACTGGATACGCTTGAAAGTGCCCCGCAGTGTTCGCGCGAGTGTATTCACCGTGAGCGTTTTGGCGAGCCCCGGTACACCCTCAACCAGCAGGTGACCTCTGGCCAGCATGGCCACCAGCACGCGTTCCAGGAAGGCATCCTGTCCCACGACAATCCGTTTGACCTCATAGAGCACCTGCTCCATTCGGGCGGCGACTTCATTTCGCAGCGGGGCGGTGCCCGGCCGATTCCAGGCGGGGTTCGATTCCTGGACTTGCATGGGACACGCTTCCTGTAGGTTCAGAACGGGGGAATACCGATCGCGGTACCAGCACTTTCTATGGTGACAGCAAAGCCAATGCCGACGAATGTTCGCGCCGAGGTGGGGTTGAGAATGGCGGTGACAATCCCTACCACTTCGCCTGACAGGGTGACGAGCGGGCCACCTGAATTACCCGGGTTGGCCGCGGCGTCGAATTGTATGAGGCCTTTTAAGGGACGCTCACCCTCTCCGGATTTGAATTCGCGATTGAGACCGGACACCACGCCGGCGCTGACTGATGGGCCAATACCGAACGGAAAGCCGACGGCCACGACCTCGTCGCCCGGCGCCAGACGGTTGCTCGCGCCGAGCGTGGCCGGAGGCAGATCATCAGGAATTCCCTTGGGCTTGAGCACGGCGAGGTCGTTGTCAGGCTGGGCGCCTGCAAGCGTGGCAGTGGTTTCGCTGCCGTCAAAAAACGTGACGCGAAGTTCCTCGGCGCCAGCCACCACATGCAGATTGGTCAGCAGCGTGCCGTCTTCCATGATGACCACGCCTGTGCCCGTCCCCCGTTCTTTGAGGCCTGCTTCGGGCTCGCTGGGGTCCACCGCATAGCCGCGAATTCTGACCACCGATTGCCGGACGGCCTCGGCTGCGCGAGCGGCGCGCGATGGCAGGTCGCGGGTTTCGAGTGTGTGGAGCACGGCTGCGTCGATGTCCTCCTGGGTCAGCATGACCTGGGGTGGGGTGAGCGCGTCGCGGATCAGAACGAGTGCCAGGGCGAGCACGATGCCGGCAATAAATGCCGAGGCCTGGCCGTAGCGTGCGAGGCGCGACCGGAGGCGGGCTCGTAGCCCCTGCACGCGTGGGGCTTCCAGGGGGCTGCTGGTGTTGAGGCGTTCGGCGGGTTGCGTCGGGCCGCTGGGTAAGGCCGCGCGACTGGGCTCTGGCGCGGCTTGCTGCCTGGGCGCGCCGCTTGCCGGAGAGCGGTCTTCGCTGGGACGTGACCGGCTGCTGTAGAGCGAACCGCGGCGCATGGCTGGAAGCTGACCCTGGATTGCTGTCGATGGTAGAGTGGGACATTAGCATTGAATCCAAAAGCCGTGCGATTCATCTGGCCCGATTTCCTCTGGGGTCTGCTGGTGCTGCCGCTCCTGGTGGCACTGTATGTATGGCTCCTTCGCCGCCGTCGGCGAAACGCTGTGCGCTACGCGAGCCTGACCCTGGTCCGACAGGCGATGGGTCCCGGTCAGCGCTGGCGCCGTCACATGCCGCCTGCGCTGCTCCTCGTCAGTATTGCGGTGGGCCTGGTTGCGGCAGCGCGCCCAGCGGCCAATGTGGTGTTACCCGCCGACTACATGACAATCGTGCTGGCGATCGATGTGTCGCGCAGCATGCTCGCCAACGACGTCGAGCCCAACCGCATCCACGCGGCCCAGGTGGCGGCCCGCGAATTCATCCGTGAGCTTCCTGATGGTATCCGGGTGGGTATCGTCACCTTCGCGGGGTCGGCTCAGGTCGTGCAGGGCGTCACCGACCGGAAGGAAGACCTGCTTGCGGCCATCGACCGGTTCCAACTGCAGCGAGCCACCGCTACCGGTAGCGGCCTGCTCGTGGCGCTTGCCACGCTCATGCCTGAAGCGCGTGTCGATCTCGAGTCACTGCTCTATGGCCAGGGCTTCGGCCGAGACGGCGGCCGCACCAAGGGGGCGATGGAAAGCCGAGCCGCGCCACCCGCTCCCAAGGCCGCGCCAAAGGCGCTGGCTGCGGCGGTCGCCCCAGGCACGTATACCGGCGGGGCAATCGTGCTGCTTTCCGATGGCCGGCGAACCAACGGCCCCGACCCGGTAATGGCTGCCCGCAAAGCGGCCGAGTTGGGGGTTCGTGTCTACACCGTCGGCTTCGGCACCCCAAACGGCTCCATTCCTGGGTTCGAGGGTTGGTCGTTTTACGTGCGATTGGATGAAGAGGCGCTGAAAGCGGTTGCCAAGGTCACCGAGGCCGAATATTTCTATGCAGGGTCGGCGGTCGATCTGCGGAAGATCTATCAGCATCTCACCTCGCGCTTTGCGCTCGAACGCCGCGATACGGAAGTCGGGGCGTTGTTTGCGGCCGCTTCTGCCTTGTTTGGGCTACTTGCTTTCGGGTTATCTGCGATCTGGTTCCGGCGCTCGGTCTGAAAGGTCTCGCCCGGTTTCGAGCGGCACCTTGCGCACGACCCAACCGGTTCTCTGCCGTCCGTCAGGCCGGGTCCACAAACTGCGCCGTGCGCTTTTCCAGTTGCGCGCGCACTGCCTCGCGCTGGTTGGGGCGTTCCATGATCGCGATCTGTGCGTCGGACTCGCGTTGCAGGCGGGGGCCCTGATTCCGCGAATAGGCGGCTGCCACCAATGCTTTGCTGGCACGGATCGCGTCGGGATTGCGTGAGGCGATGTCCCCGGCCATGGCAAGCGCTGAGTCCAGCGGTGTATCGCTCAGCTGGGTGGCAAGCCCCATCGCGACCGCCTCGGCGCCACTGACCGCGCGGCCGGTGTAGGCAAGATCGCGAATCCGGTCAGCGGGCATGAGTTCAGGCAACACAATGAAAGCACCCATATCGGCAACGATACCCCAGCGGATTTCCAGGAGCCCCAGCTTGGCCTCCGGCGAGACGATCCGGATGTCGGCGCCGAGCGCGATCTGCAGACCACCCCCCAGGGCGGCGCCGTGAACGGCGGCGATGACGGGCACAGGAAGACTCCGCCAGACCATCGCTGCGTACTGCGGCACATTGCAGTCTCCGTGCGAGCGGGGACCCAGCCGCAGTGATGCGGCGCTGTCGGTATCGCCGGCCATGGCCTGGAAGCGCCCCATGTCGAGCCCTGCGCAGAAAGCCTTGCCCACACCCGACAGCACGACCGCCCGCAGGCCAGGCAGGGTTCGTAGCCGATCGCCTGTTGCGATGAGCGCATCGAACATGGCGTCGTCAAGCGCGTTGAGTTTGTCCGGGCGATTGAGCCGGACGTCGGCCACCCCCTGGTCGATTGTGACCAGAACCCGCGTGTCGTCGGTCGCTGACATGTCCGATTCTCCGGCCGTTGCTGAACCGGATCAGTATAGGCCCGCGCTCAGCCGCCTGCGGTAGGTGCCTACAAGGACAGGGTCGCCGCACAACTCAAACGCCGCCAGCATGACTTTGCGCGCTGCGTCCTCACGAAATTTCCGGTCGCGGCCGATGATCTCCAGGCACAGATCCATGCACGCCTGCCACTGCCCCCGCAGCAGCAGCGACTGGGCGAGCAGCAGCCGGTTCTCGAGGCTGTCGGAGGCGGCAAGCGCGCGCTGCAATTCGCTTTCACCCCGGTCGCTCTCGGGCAGCGCCGAGATAGCCCGCGCGGCGTCCAGCAGTTGCCCCACAGCCGCAAGCGCCAGGTCGCTTCGGGCTGCGGTGCGAATCGGCTCGAACGCCGCGGCCGCCTCGGTCGTTCGATTCATCGAGAGCAACAGTCGGACGTAGTCGGCGCGGACCTTGTCCTGCGCTGGGTTTGTGGCCAGTGCGGTAGCGTAGGCAGAGACTGCCTCCTCCAGGCGTCCCGTCGCCACCGCGTCCTGTGCCTCACGCAGATGATCATCGCCCGGCCGGGGCAGGTGCAGGCCGAGAAAGGCGTGAATCTGGCCCTCCGGTTTGGCCCCGACAAAACTGTCTACAGGTGCGCCGTTGCGAAACAACATCACCAGCGGGATGCTGCGCACCCGAAAACGGGCGGAGAGCTGCGGGTTTTCATCCGAGTTGATCTTGACCAGTCGGACCTGGCCCTCCAGCGCCTTTTCAACCCGCTCGAGCGCAGGGCCGAGCATCCGGCAGGGGCCGCACCAAGGCGCCCAGAAGTCGACCAGAACAGGTTGAGTAAACGAGACGCGGATGACTTCGCTTTCGAAGGATTGTTCGTTGACGTCAATCATGGAAGTGTCGGAGAAGACGGGTGGATTGGCGGAGGTGCTGCGTCATCCTTGTCGATTCTAGGGCAAGCGGCGCAGCCTTCAAGTGTCCCGGGTATCCTCCGCGACGACTCCATCATGAATGATGTTTCATTATCTTTGCGACTGGCGGCGCGCGACTGGCGCGCGGGCGAACTTCGCCTATTGATCGCTGCGTTGGTGATCGCAGTCGCTGCGATTGCGAGCGTAGGCCTGTTCGTCGACCGTATGCGTACCGCCCTGTCCCTTCAGGCGCGCCAGCTGCTGGGTGCCGATCTGGTGCTGGCGGCGGGCCGTGAGCCTGGTGCCGCTCTGTTGCGCGAGGCTGCGTCGGAGTCGCTCGCAGCGGTTCGCACCGTGTCCTTTCCAAGTATGGCGTTGGCGGGCGAGCGTTCGGTTCTGGTCTCGCTCAAGGCGGTCGAGCAAGGCTATCCGCTGCGTGGCGCTGTTCGGGTGACCAGCCAGCCGGGTGCGCCGGACGCACCAGCTGATTCAATTCCTGCTCGAGGCGAGGCGTGGGTGGACGCGTCACTCCTTTCGCCGCTCGAGATCAGCGTTGGCGGCCGCATTGAATTGGGTGACAGATCCTTTCGGGTCACGCGGCTTGTCACCCTCGAACCTGACCGTGGTGCGAGCTTCATCAACTTCGCCCCGCGGGTTCTGATTGCACTGGATGATCTCGCGGCTACCGGCCTTGTCCAGCCGGCTAGCCGGGTCAGCTGGCGCCTGCTGGTGGCGGGGTCAGCCCAGGCTGTCGGGCGGTTCGAGCAGCGTATCCGTGAATTCGATGGCCAGAATCTTCGGATCGAAACAGTCGACAACGGACGCCCCGAACTCAGCGCCACTCTGAAGCGGGCGGAGCGCTTTCTGTCGCTGGTCGCGCTTCTGACAGTGCTGATTGCTGCGGTGGCGATCGCTCTGGGGGCGCGCCGATTCGCTGAACGGCATCTGGATGGCTGCGCGGTCATGAAGGCTGCCGGTCTGGGTCAACGGCGACTGGTGCGGCTCCTGTTGCTGGAATTGCTATGGGTTGGGGTAGTGGGTGGTCTGGTTGGCGCCGCCCTGGGTGCGGTGTTCCAGCAGTTTCTGGCCGACGCGGTCGCACCGATGCTGGGTGTGAGGCTGCCCGCGCCAGGGTGGGTGCCGTTTGCGCAGGCGCTGATCACCGGCCTCATCCTCCTCCTGGGGTTCGGTGGCTGGCCAGTTCTGAGACTCGCCGGCGTGCCACCTCTGCGCGTGCTGCGGCGCGAGTATTTGCCTGGCCGTGCCAACCTGTGGGGAGCGTTGGTGGTGGCTGTTCTGGCGTTTTCGACGCTGCTCGCGTGGCTCGCTGGCGACCGCCAGCTTGCCCTGATCGCTGCAGGCGGGTTCGCTGCGGCTACCCTGATGTTTATTGTTGTATCGGCCCTGGCGGTCTGGGTGGTCACCCTGATTCGGCGCGCTGGCCCGGTGGCAAGGCGTCCGTTGCTCCGACTGTCAATCGCATCCTGGAGCCGGCGGCGCTCCCTTGCGATCGCCCAGACGGCGGCGCTTTCAGCCGGCATCATGGCACTGCTGCTACTCACCATCACGCGGACCGACCTCGTCGACGCGTGGCGTCGCGCAAGTCCACCTGATGCCCCCAACCGATTCGTCATCAATATTCAGCCTGATCAGCGCGAAGCGGTCGAACAGGCGCTGGTGACAGGGCGTATTGCGGCCGACTTGCAGCCCATGGTGCGCGGGCGGCTGATTGAGGTGAATGGAAAAGACGCCACTCAGCATGTGCCGGCGGGGGAACGCGCGCAACGTCTCGTCGAGCGCGAATTCAACCTCTCCTATGGCGCCCAGCCGCCGGCCCACAACACGGTCGTGGCCGGGCGCTGGTTCGATGCGTCGGCGATGGAGGTCTCGGCCGAACTGGGAATCCTGAAGACACTGGGCCTCAAGATGGGCGATAGCGTGGTGTTCGACGTGGCCGGAGAGCGGGTGGAGGTGCGCATCACCAGCGTGCGCAAACTTGCCTGGGATTCCATGCGGGCAAACTTCTTCATGATCCTGTCGCCGGCTGCGCTTGACGATCGGCCCACCACCTTCCTCACCGCATTCCATCTGCCGGCTGCCTCGCCGGCACTGGATCAGCAACTGGTCCGTCGCTTCCCCAATCTCACGGTTTTCGATACTGGACATCTGGTGCGGCAGGTGCAGCTGATGCTCGATCAGGTGGTCGCTGCAGTACAGTTCCTTTTTGTGCTCACGCTTGCGGCAGGACTCACCGTGCTCTGGGGGGCTTTGCTGTCTTCGAGGGACGAGCGAATACGTGAGGCTGCGCTCATGCGTTCGCTGGGCGCCTCGTCGCGTTTCCTGTCGCGGGCGCAGCATACAGAGCTTGCGTTCGGCGGGGCGCTGGCCGGACTGCTGGGCGCGTTGGGGGCCATCGCGGTGGGCTGGGTACTGGCCGAGGTGATTTTCGGGTTCGAGTATCAGCCGCGCTGGCAGGTGATTCCTGCGGCCATGGCTGCCACCGCATTGCTAACGGTACTCGCGGGCTGGTTCGGGCTACGCGACGTGCTGCGCGCGCCGGTTCGCACGAGTCTTTCTTCATGAGTGACGCTCCGACAGCGTTCGATGCGCTGGGCGGCGAACCCGCTGTGCGGGCGCTGGTCGACCGCTTTTACGATCTGATGGACCTCGAAGCCGACTATGCCGCTATCCGTGCACTGCATCCGCCTGGACTCGACACTTCGCGCGACAAATTATTCTGGTTTCTGTCTGGCTGGCTGGGCGGGCCGTCTCACTACGTCGAGCGATTCGGCCATCCGCAGCTGCGCGCCCGCCATCTGCCGTTTTCCATCGGCATTCGCGAACGCGATCAGTGGCTCGCCTGCATGGCGCAGGCGATGAGGGAGCTCGAAATTTCCCCTGCTTTATCCGATCCATTGGCCGAAGCGTTCCACGGCACGGCTGACTGGATGCGTAACCGGGCTGGCTGACAACCCTGCCCGGTTTGATCGGGGTCGCGTAAACAAAAGCCTCCCCGGATGCTGTGTGACTGACGGCGGTCAGGCACATACCGGGGACGAAACGCGTGCTCCGGTCGCTGCTCAGCCTGCGCCTTTGGCAAGTGAATACACCGTCGTACTTCGCGCGCCCGACCGGCAATAGGCCAGAATCGGCCGGGGCAGGCGGGCGAGTTCCTGCTTCAGCGTAACCGCTGCGCCCTCGGCTGGGTAGGCTGCCCCGACTGGCAGGTAGACATACTGCATCCCTGCCGCCTCGGCTGCTGCCTGCATCTGCGCGCTGGGCGCCTGCGCGGATTCTTCGCCATCTGGGCGATTGTTGATGACGCTGCGGAAACCCGCGTCGGCAAGCTGCTTCATGTGTTCGGGGGCCAACTGGCCGGCAACCGCATAGTCGCTGTCGATATAGCGAATCATGATGGTCCTGTCGCGTGAAAGTCAGATCGGTATTTTACCGGGTGACGCGAAGGTTTCGCATCGTGAAAAATCGATGTTGCTTCGCAGCGTTGATTTTTCTCATTGTGAAAAACTAATTTTCATAATACGAAAAAATATCCTAACTAACTGATTTTATGAAAACAATTCCTGATTAGGAACCTGTCTCAGCATGCTCACCCCCTGATGCCTTTTTTCGACAGCGGCTTGGTTTTCGCCACATCGACGATGAGGCTGGCGATGAGGTTGCTCAGGTCGAACCGTTGATTGAATCGGTACGCAAAAGCGTCGAGATAGGACTGGGCGTATTTGCGGAACTTCAGCGCCTTGAAGGCGCCCGACATCATGGTCTTCAGATTGCCGAGCACGGTGTTGACCCATTTGAACACC
>SXGS01455177.1_pt1 | contig 13630 bp, 10 predicted proteins | sample 3174681 | NCBI WGS metagenome assembly SXGS01 (sample SAMN11356861, study PRJNA531348) | freshwater metagenome | isolation source: freshwater sample F1-80 | place: China: Fuxian Lake, Yuxi | collected 2017-12-25
GTCGAGCGTGCCATAGGGCACCGCGACGCGCAGCATATAGGCGTGCAGCTGAAGATAGAGGCCGTTCATCAACCGCAGCGGCTTGAACTGATCCTCGGTCATCGCGCCCGACAGGCGGCGGTTCACCTGGTCGCGGAATTCCTCGACACGGGCATCGACGATGCTTTGGTCGTATTCGTCGTAAACGTACATGGCGTCTCTCTCAGATGACCCAGGCGCCGGCGTCCGCATCGGCGGGCTTCAGCGTCAGGTCGGGGCGCACCGTGGGGCCGAGCGCGCGGATACGGTCCTTGATATGGGCGGGGCGGGGGCCTTGCTCGGTCGCCTCGGCATCGATCAGATAGGGGACGTTGACCCGGCGCGCGCCCTCTTCGGCGCGAAGAATCGCCTCGCCCTGTCCGCCGACATCGACCGCTTCCTCGATATGTCGCGACCAGTCGCGCCCGGTCCACCAGACGACATCGCCGGTGCTCAAGTCGTTGCCCGTCAACAGCTTCATGCGCTCATTCCTTCCGCCACGCGGGCCCAACGCGCGAGCTTGTCCTCGGCATCCGACAATTCGACGACCTCGCCGACCACGATGATCGCGGGGCTCTGCACCCGCTCACGATCGACCATCGGGCCGAGATCGGCAAGCAGGGTACGGATCGCGCGGTGACCTTCCAGCGTGCCGCGCTCCAGCACCGCGACCGGCATGTCGGGAGCGACGCCATCGGCCATCAGCTTGTCGGCGATGCCATTGGCGGTCGCCACGCCCATATAGATGACGAGCGTGCGGCCTTGCCCGGCCAAGCCCGACCAGTCCTGATCGGTCAGCCCCTTGCATTGCCCTGCGACGAAAGACACCGCGGAGGCGTGGTCGCGGTGGGTGAGCGGCAGCATCGCCTCCGCCGCGCAGCCGAGTGCGGCCGAGACGCCTGGGATCACTTCGACCGGCAGGCCGGCGGCGCGCACCGCCTCCACCTCTTCGCCGCCGCGCCCGAAGATGAACGGGTCGCCGCCCTTCAGCCGCACGACGATCGCGCCGGTCTTCACATGCGCGACGATCAGCGCGTTGATCGCGTCTTGCGACAAAGTGTGCCGCGCGCGCCGCTTGGCGACCGAGATGCGCTGGGCCTCGGGCGGGGCGATGTCGAGCACGCGCGCGTCGATCAGTCCGTCATGGACGACTACATCGGCGTTTTTCAGCGCCTCGACCGCGCGAACGGTCAGCAGGCCCGGATCGCCCGGACCGGCGCCAACCAGGATCACGCGGCCACGCGCGGCAGGGTCGAGAAGGGTAGCCATAGCCTGACAGATGACCCTCCCGGCGCCGCGCCACAACCGAGCGATGCTTGGGGCGGGGGTAGGTTAACTTGGGAGCGTGAGCGCTAAAAAATCGGCATACCGTATATTATATTTGCATAATGATATAAGCTATGTTGAACTCCCCGTTACAGATGAGAGTCGGGGGACGCGTTTAAAATGAAATTTGCTTTCGTAAAGTACGGCGTCGGTGTTTCGGTGCTGGCCCTGGCCTGTTCGGGTATGGCAGCGGCGCAGACCACGCCCGCAGCGGCGACGGATGCGACGGAGCAGGATCAGGCCGGCACCGTCACGGGGGTGGTGGCGTCGACCGACAAGATCGACGCCAAGGAGCAGAAGGCCGATCCGGGCGATGTGATCGTCACCGGCACGCGCATCGTCCGCCCCAACATGACGAGCAATGCGCCGATCACCACGATCGACTCGACTTTCCTGAAGGAGCGGGGGCTCGCGCGGGTCGAGGATGCGCTGGCGCAGTTGCCGCAGGTGACGCCGATGCTGGGGCTTCAGGGTCAGCGGTGGGACTCCGGCTCCGCGCCGGTCGGGCTACGTAGCCTCGGGGGCGGCCGCACGCTGACGCTGCTCAACGGGCAGCGGATGGACAATGACGTCAACATCATCCCCGGTGCGCTGATCGAGCGGATCGACATCATGACCGGCGGCGCTTCGGCGGTGTACGGCTCGGACGCGATCGCGGGCGTCGTCAACTTCATCCTGAAGCGCAAGTTCAACGGCATCGCCTTCGATGGCGAGGTCAGCGGGTATAACCATAACAACAACAATCCGCTGCTGGCGGGTCTGGCGAAGGACGCAGGATACACCTATCCGCGTGGGACTTATCTCGGCGGCGGCAATTACTTCGCCTCGCTGGCGGCGGGCAAGAACCTGCTCGACGACAAGGTGAATATCAGCGCCTTCGCGACGTATAAGAAGGCGGACCCGATCCAGTTCCGCAATATCGATACGACGAACTGCCCGCTGCTGATGTTCGACCCGAACAATTACGAGGCGGGGAATGTCAAATGGACCTGCGCCGGTACGGTATATAACCCGTATAACTATTTCTATGCCGGCGGTGAGAATCTGACCAATGCGCGCGACGGCTCGCGCAGCTTCCGTCCCTACACCACGGCGGACGAGGTGCGCATCCAGAGCATCGACTCGATTCAACGGCGCAGCGAGACGGTCAATGCCGGCGGTTTCCTGACCGCCGACCTGCCGGCGGGCATGCGGCTGAGCGGCAGCTTCCTCTACAGCAAGATCGTCGAGCGGGGCTTCAACTCGATCGATGGCGGCATGTATACGCCCGGCTCCCCCGTCAATTGCGACAATCCCTTTCTGGGCGCGCAGCAGGCGCAGGTGATCTGCGGCGCGGCGGCGGGTTCGACGGCGCTGAGCGACCCCATCGCGCTGTCGCTGTTCCGCCCGGGCATGATCATGAATTTCCGCAATTCCACCGACGATTGGCGCGGCGCGCTGAACCTGGCGGGTATGATCGTCGACAAGATCCGTTTCGAGCTGAGCTATCAGCAGACGCGCAGCATCTATAATGGAACAGCCGATCATCAGTGGGTGCCCGATCAGGCCGAACGGCTGGGGCGTGGCCTTCAGGTGCGCAATGTCGGCGGCGTGCCGACCTGTCTGTCGAAGATCGATGGCAGCGATCCCACCTGCCAGCCGATCGATGCCTTTTCGTCCAATACGTCGATCAGCGATGCGGTCTATAACTGGCTGACCGACGTCGGTGGTCGCCGCCAGCAAAACGACCTGCAGGTCATCAACGGGGTCGTGTCCGGCACGTTGGAAGATTATGGGATCAAGAGCCCCTGGGCCAGCAACGGCATCGGCTTCGCGGTCACCGGCGAGTATCGCAAGTATCGCAACCAATCGACCGGCTATGGCGCTTGGTCGAACTTCACCACCTTTGATGGACGCACCACCGTCAAGGAACTGGGTGGCGAAATCGACATCCCGCTGATCGAGGATCGGCCCTTCTTCAAGGAACTGAGCGTCAACGGCGGCTATCGCATCTCGGACTATGACGTTTACGATTATCTGGTCCATAGCTGGAAGGCGGAAGCCAGCTGGGCACCGATCGACGGGTTGCGCTTCCGGGGCAGCTATAATCGCGCGGTGCGCGTTGGTGTGAAGGAACGGCTGGAGGGCGAAAATCGCTATCCCAATTCGTCTATGCTCGATCTTTGCGCGCCGCCGCGCGCGACGACCGACACGACCAATGGCGCCAAGCCCCGGCAGCGTTACACCTTCGACCAATGTTCGATCGGTATGACGCGTGCCCAATATGATGCGCTGTCCAGCTATACGGGTTGCGATTCGCAGGGATTCTGCCCTGCCACTCTGGTCAATGGCGGCAATTCCGCGCTTCAGCCCGAACGGTCGCGCAGCAAGACGCTGGGCGTCGTATTCCAGCCGCGAGGCATTCCGGGATTGGCGGCGACGGTCGACTGGTACGACATCGATATTGAGGGCGCGTTCGAATGGACCCGCATCGGCATGGCGTTCACGCAATGCTACGATAACAAGGTCGATTTCTTCTGCCAATTCTATCAGCGTGACCCGCAGAACGGACGATTGCTGGTCGCCGATGCCCGGTACAATAATTCGGGCTATACCAGGACGCGTGGTATCGATTTCAGCACGACCTATAACCTCGACCCCAAGCGGTTGGGGATCGCCGAGGACATCGGCACCTTCAACCTGAACTTCAACGGCACGCTGACCACCAAGTTCGAGAAGCAGTTCGCCCCGGGCAATACGCCCTGGGAATGCCTTGGCTATTTCGGCTTCACCTGTCGCGATCCGATGCCGCGCTGGCGGCATGTCGCGGGCGTGAATTGGCAGCTGCCCTGGATCAAGGGCGGGTTCGGTTTCACATGGCGCCATATCGGCGGCACCACCAATTCGAAATTGTCGAGCAATCCGGTTCTCGCCGCCCGGCCCGATGAAATCTACAAGGTGGCGCTGCGTATTCCCGCCTATAATTATTTCGACTTCAACTCCAACGTGACGCTGGTGAAGGGGATCGATGTCCGGTTCAACGTCCAGAATCTGTTCGACAAGGACCCGCCGCTGATCGGCACGGACACGAATTTCTCGTCGGATTCCTATTTCAATACCTACCCGACCTATTATGCGGTGCGGGGGCGGACCTTGCGGGTCGGCATTTCCGCCCGCTTCTGATCGCGATACGGCCCGGAACCTCGGTTCCGGGCCTTTTTTGGAGTTTAACGAAGGCCGACCGGGATCGTGGCGGCGGCGCTCTCCGTCTCGGCGCTGGCGACCGGATCGGCGCAATAGTCGGCGGCGTAATCGGCGCTGGGGCGATGATTGCCCGACCAGCCGATGCCGCCGAACGGCGCGCTCGACGCCGCGCCGTTGGTAGGGCGGTTCCAGTTGACGATACCGGCGCGGATGCCGGTCCAGAACCGCTCGTAGCGCTCGCGTGACGGGCTGATCAGCGAGGCCGACAAGCCGTAGCGGGTGGCATTGGCCTGCACGATCGCATCATCGAAATCGGTCGCGCGCGACACTTGCAGGACGGGGCCGAACAGTTCGTCATCGGGGCGCTCGGCGACGTTGCCAACGTCCAGGATCGCCGGCGTCAGCAGCGGGCGGTCGGGGGCTATCCGCGCCAGCGGGCGCACCACGCGCGCACCCAAGCCGACGAGTGTGTCGAACGCCGTCAAAAGCGAGTCGGCGGCATCATTGTCGATCACCGGCCCCATGAAGGGCGGCGGCTGGTCGAAGGGCGCGCCGACGATCAGCCGGTCGGTGAGCCCGGTCAGCGCCGCCATCAGCGGATCGTAGAGCCGGTCCTCGACGATCAGCCGCCGCGCCGCCGTGCAGCGCTGGCCCGCGCTGGTATAGGCCGACTGGACGATCAGCGCAGCGGCGGCGTCGAGATCGGGATCGTCCCAGACGATGATCGGATTGTTGCCGCCCATCTCGAGCGCCTGGATCTTCTCAGGCCGCTCGGCGAACTGGCGGTTGAGCGCGATGCCGGTGCGCGCCGAGCCGGTGAAGAGCAGCCCGTCAATTTCCTCATGCCCGGCCAGCGCGCGCCCCTCGTCCGGGCCGCCGATCAATAGCCGCACGACCCCCTCGGGCACGCCGGCGGCGTGATAGCAATCGACCAGAAACGCCGCCGTCGCCGGCGTCTTCTCGGACGGTTTGAAGACGACCGCATTGCCCGCCAGAAGTGCCGGCACGATATGGCCATTGGGCAGATGCGCAGGGAAGTTATACGGCCCCAGTACCGCCATCACGCCGTGGGGGCGATGCCGCAGCGCCATGCGCCCGCCGCCCGGCTGCTCGGTCGAACGCTCGCCCGCGCGCTCGGCTTGCGCGGTGATCGAGATGGCGACCTTGGCGACCACCGTGTCGACCTCGGTCCGCGCCTCCCATGAGGGCTTGCCCGTCTCGCGCGCGATCAGCGTGGCGAAATCATCGGCGCGCTCGCGCACGATGATAGCAAAGCGCTGCAACGTCGCGATCCGCGTCGCCAGCGGCGTCGCCGCCCAAGCCGGCCAGGCGGCGCGCGCTGCGGCGACCTCTTGGACGGCATCGCCGATCGGCAGTTCGGCGATCAGCGCACCGGTGGCGGGTTCGTAGGTCGACAAATGGGTCATGGCGGAGAGGCTAGGCCGCGGCGGGACCATCGGCAAGCGCCTGGCCCATGGCGCGAACCCGCTCGACCTTCTCGTACAGCAGTGTCCAGTCGTCATGCTCGGCGATCGGCGCCCAGATCGCCTCGACCTCGTCGATCAGCATCGATTCGGGCGCGCCCCGCCAATAGGCGTGATCGCGCGCGCGGCGGGGAGCATAGGGCTCGATCAGGTCGCGTAGGCCGTTCCACTGTTCGTCATAATGATCGGGAACCTGTCCGCCGAACAGGTCGAAATAGACCTGCGCGATGCTCGCCTGCGAGGTGCGCAGCGCCCGCTCGAAGGTCTGGACCAGCGCGCGGTCCTCGGTGCCGCCGCGTGGGGTGACGCCCAGCCGCCACAGGATCGCGGTCACGATCTCGGTCTGATAGGTCGTCGCGAACCGGTCGAGCGCGGCGATCAGCGGATCGCTCTCCGCGATCAGGCGCAGGCTGGAAGCGAGCTGCATCACGTCCCACTGGATCGCCTCTGGCTGGCGGGCGAGCGCGTACAGACCCGTTTGGTCGAAATAGGCGGCGGTGAATTCCGGGTCCCAGGTCGGTGCGAACCGCCACGGGCCATAGTCGAAGCTCTCGCCCGTCACGTTGATATTGTCCGAATTGAGCACGCCGTGGACGAAGCCCGCCGCCATGTACCGCGCGGCCAGCGTCGCGGTGCGTTCCGCGACCAACGTCAGCAGCCGGACGGGATCGTCCGACTCCTCGCCGTAGAAGTGGCGCAGGACATAGGCGACCAGCCGCCTCATGCCCGCCTCGTCGCGCTCGAAGGCGAGCCGCTGGAAACTGCCGATGCGGACATGGCCATGGCTCATACGCACCATCACCGCCGAGCGGGTGGGGGAGGGCTCGTCCCCCCGGTGCAGCGCCTCGCCCGTTTCGATGATCGACAGCGTGCGCGAGGTGGGGACGTTCAGCGCCTCCAGCATCTCCGTCGCCAGGATCTCGCGCACCCCGCCTTTCAGCGTCAGGCGGCCGTCGCCGAAGCGGCTGTACGGCGTCTGTCCCGAGCCCTTGGTGCCGAGTTCGAGCAACCGGCCATCGGTCGCGACCATCTGCGCGAAGGTGAAGCCGCGCCCGTCGCCCAGGTCGCTGTTATACTGGCGGAACTGATGCCCGTGATAGCGCAGCGCGAGCGGCCCCGGCAGCGTGTCGGGCAAGGGGGCGAACCGACCGAGATGCGCGACCCATTCGTCATCGCTCAGCGTGTCCAGCCCGATCTCGGCGGCGGCGCGGTCGTTGCGGAAGCGGATGATCGTCTGCGGGAAGTCGGCCGGCGTTACCGGATCGGCGAGGACGTCGGCGATCTCGGTGAGCGCGGTCGCGGGGCGATAGGCTTGCGGGGATACGGGCATGCCGCGATATGGAGGCGGCACCGGAGGACCTTCAAGCATGACCTCTCATGAGAATCGATATTGGTGGTCGAAAGACGGGTTGCGGCTCCATGCGCGCGACTATGCGGGGGATGACGCGCTGCCCCCCGTCATCTGCCTGCCCGGCCTGACCCGCAACGCCCGCGATTTCGAGGGGCTGGCCGAGGCGCTGGGGACCCGCGCCCGCGTCATCGCGGTCAGTTTCCGGGGGCGGGGCGAGAGCGCCTATGCCAAGGACCCGATGAGCTACGTCCCCCTGACCTATGTCCAGGATGTCGAGGCGATGCTGGACGAACTGGGCATCGGCCGGTTCGTCGCGGTCGGCACCTCGCTGGGCGGGATCGTGACGATGGTGCTGGCGGCGACCGCGCGCGGGCGGCTGGCGGGCGCGGTGCTCAACGACATCGGGCCGGAGATCGAGCCGGCGGGGCTGGCGCGCATCCGTGGCTATGTCGGCCGCGCGCAGAGCTTTCCCACCTGGCTCCACGCCGCGCGCTGCGTCCAGGAGAATAACGAGGACGTCTATCCCGATTGGGGGATCGAGGACTGGCTGGCCATGGCCAAGCGCACCTATCGCCTGACCAGCGCGGGGCGGGTGGTGCTCGACTATGACCTGAAGATCGCCGAGCCGTTCCGCGTGCCGGGCAGCGAGGCGGGGCCGGACATGTGGGCGGCGCTCGATGCGCTCAACGGCGTGCCGACCCTGGTCGTGCGCGGCGAGCGATCGGACATATTGAGCGCGGATGTCGCCGAGCGGATGGTGCGGGCGCTGTCCCCGTCCGAACTGGTGACCGTGCCGCATGTCGGCCACACGCCGCTGCTGACCGAGCCGGAGGCGCTGGCGGGCATCCACCGCTTGCTCGACCGGGTGGCGGGGTAGGCTCTTCAAATTCCTCCCCTGCAAGGGGAGGGGGACCATGCGAAGCATGGTGGAGGGGTGTCCCCAGTCGAGAGTTGCGGATAACTTCTCCCACGGGGACACCCCTCCGTCAGGCCTTCGGCCTGCCACCTCCCCTTGCAGGGGAGGAAAAGGCGAGTGCGGGGTAGCAAGGGCGGTTTTCATCGCCGCCGCCGCCCGCTAATCCGGCGGCCATGGCCCGTCCGCTTCACATCCTCCACCTTCATTCCTCCTTCTCGCTGGGCGGCAAGGAGGCGCGGGCGGTCGCGTTGATGAACGCATTCGGCGATGCCGCGAAGCACACCATCGTCTCGGGGCTGCCCGACGAACTGGGCGCGCGCGATGCCATCGCCAAGGGCATCCGTTACGAGATCGCGCAGGATGCGCCGCCTCTGACCGGCAAGCCCTCGGTCAAGCGGTACGAGGCGATCGCGGCATATATGCGCCGCTTCGACTTGGTGCTGACCTATAATTGGGGGGCGATCGACGGGGTGATGGCGCGCCGCGTCTATGCCAAGGGCGCGCCGCCGCTGGTCCATCATGAGGACGGCTTCAACGCGGACGAAGCGCGCGGGCTGAAGATCGAGCGCAACATCTATCGCCGCATCGCGCTGTCGGCGGCGGACGCGCTGGCGGTGCCCAGCCATGTGCTCGAACGGATCGCGCGCACCACCTGGAAGCAGCCGGCCGAGCGCGTCCATCGCATCCCCAACGGCATCAACACCGCGCTCTATGCCCGCGATCCGGAGCCCAAGGCGATTCCCGGCTTCGTGCGCCAGCCCAAGGAGGTGGTGGTCGGCGCGCTGGCGGGCCTGCGCACCGTCAAGAACCTGCCGATGCTGGTCCGCGCAATGGGCGGTGTGGCGGGCAGATTCCGCCTGGTGATCGTGGGCGAGGGGCCCGAGCGCGCCAATATCCAGCAGGCCGCCGCCGCGATGGGCATCGCCGACCGGCTGGTGATGCCGGGCTTTCTCGACCGGCCTTACCGCTTCATCCGGCATTTCGACATCGTCGCGCTGTCCTCGCTGTCCGAACAGGCACCCATCTCGGTGCTGGAGGGGATGGCGGCGGGCCTGCCCATCGCCTCGCTGTCGGTGGGGGACGTGGCGTCCATGGTGTCGCAGGCCAATCACCAGTTCATCGCCGACCGCGCCAATGAAGTGCGCCTGCGCGACGTGATCCAGGCGCTGATGCTGCACCCCGATCACCGCGCCGCCGCCGGGGCCGCCAATCAGGCCCGCGCACGCGCCGAATTCGACGAAAGCCTGATGGTTGCGCGGTACAAGGCGCTGTACGAACAGGTGCTCGGCCGGCCGGGCGCGCTGGGCTGATCCGGGGGTGCACGTGGCGGTGCCGTTAATTCCCCTCGCTTCGCTTTCCTAACACGCTATATGAGGCCCTTTCAGGACCAGAAGGGTACGACGTGTTCAAAGGCTTGAGCCCCATCCTCTATAACGGCCGGGAAGTGTGGCCGCTGATCGAAGGGGGCAAGGGCGTCGCCGCGACGAACCATGCGTCGGCGGGCGCCTGGGCTGCGGCCGGCGGCATCGGCACCGTCTCGGCGGTCAATGCCGACAGCTATGACGCCGAGGGCAAGATCATCCCCCAGATCTACCGCGCGCTGACCCGGCGCGAGCGGCACGAGGAACTGATCGAATACGCCATCGAGGGCGCGGTCCAGCAGGTGAAGCGCGCCTGGGACATCGCCGGCGGCAAGGGCGCGATCAACATCAACGTGCTGTGGGAAATGGGCGGCGCGCAGCGGGTGCTGGAAGGCGTGCTGGCGCGCACCAAGGGGCTGGTCGCGGGCGTCACCTGCGGTGCGGGCATGCCCTACAAGCTGTCCGAGATCGCGGCGCATCACCAGGTCAGCTATCTGCCGATCGTCTCCTCGGGCCGCGCCTTCCGCGCGCTATGGAAGCGTGCCTATTCCAAGGCGGCGGAATGGCTGGCGGCGGTGGTCTATGAGGACCCCTGGCTCGCCGGTGGTCATAACGGCCTGTCCAACGCTGAAGACCCGTTGCAGCCGCAGGACCCGTATCCGCGCGTGAAGGCGCTGCGCGATACGATGCGCGAGGGCGGGATTTCGGACGACGTGCCGATCGTGATGGCGGGCGGCGTCTGGTATTTGCGCGACTGGAACGACTGGATCGACAATCCCGAGCTGGGCAAGATCGCCTTTCAGTTCGGTACGCGGCCCCTGCTGACGCAGGAAAGCCCGATCCCCGAGGAGTGGAAGCAGCGGCTTATGACGATCGAGCAGGGCGATGTCCTGCTCCACCGTTTCTCGCCGACCGGTTTCTATTCCAGTGCGGTGCGCAACCCGTTCCTTCGCAACCTGGAAGCGCGTTCGGACCGCCAGATCGCCTTCTCCACGCAGGAAGCGGGCGACCATGTCTTCCAGCTCGACGTGGGCGTGAAGGGCAAGAATTTCTGGGTGACCAAGGGCGACCTGCTGCGCGCGCGCGAGTGGTTCGGCCATGGCTTCACCATGGCGCTGAAGACCCCGGACAACACCTTGGTGTTCGTCAGCCCTGAGGAAGCCAAGGAGATCCGCAAGGATCAGGCCGACTGCATGGGCTGCCTGTCGCAGTGCCTGTTCTCGAGCTGGGCGGACAGCGAGACCAACTCGACCGGCCGCCTGGCCGATCCGCGCAGCTTCTGCATCCAGAAGACGCTGCAGGACATCGCGCATGGCGGCGATGTCGAACAGAATCTGATGTTCGCCGGCCATGCGGCATACAATTTCAAGCGCGACCCCTTCTATTCGAACGGGTTCGTGCCGAGCGTGAAGCAACTGGTCGACCGCATCCTGACCGGCGACTGATCCGGTCGACGTCCGACCAAAAAAAGGGCCTCTTCCGCCAGTCGGAAGAGGCCCTTTTGATTTAGTCGGCGACGGTGCCGACCACCGCACCCGCCGTGCCGCCGACCGCCGCACCGCGCTCCACGCTGCCACCGGTCGCGGCGGCCACACCCGCGCCACCCGCACCACCGATCGCGGCGCCCTTCAGCGTCGAACAGGCCGACATCGCCATGGCGGTCGCGGCAAGGGTCAGGCCAATAGCCAGCTTTTTCATGAGGGTAGCTCCTGTTGAATGACAGGAGAGGGAATGCGGCGGCCCCCAAGCGGTTCCGTGCTGCAACATTTTGACATGGGGCAAGCGAGCAGCGTCAAAGGATCGGGTGAGATCATCGTGGTAGTCCGCCCGTCGTGTAGAGCGCCACGATGATGAAGAGTGGTTCGACCAAGGAGGCCCCGGATTGCTACCGTCATCATGACGATGGCCGCCTCCCCGATCGTCGCCGCTCTTTACCTCAACTTTACGGCATGGATCGCCGTTTTGGTGGAGATCACCAGATATCCGTCCGGCGTCAGTGCCAGATTGCCGCCAAAGGATGTTTTCCACGCTATGGGTGCATTGGCATTGCCCATGTCGATCGCAAAAGTCGCCTTGGCATTCGCGACGAAGATATGGCTGTCCGATACGATGATGTTGCTCGTCAAATTGTCGGCATCGCTGACCTGCATCGACTTCGCCACTAGCCCGGTCGACACGTCGATCATGTCGATAATGGCGCTTGCGGATCGGATGGCGTAGATGAAGCCATTGCGAGTGGCAGGCTGTCCAGTATAGCTGTAGCTGGTCCGCCAAAGCGGCTTGTTATTGTTGAGGGCGAAGGACACGATCGGCAGAGCCTGTCCGGGTGAGTAATTTTCAGAGAATGTAAATATATGACCCGCGCCGTCCAGCATGGGTGCACCAACATATTCGCCAGAGTAACTGATAAAATTCTTTGTAAAGAACGGATTTTCTATAGCCTGCAAAACTTTTCCGGATCGGCTGAGGACTAAAAGCGAGCCGGCTTTAAAAAAATACTCATAATCCTGGTCGACCGCTATGCTCTCTCCCTCCATGACATAGCCGCCATATTGCGAATTATCCGCCGTGCGCCATATGCGGTCACCGGAGACCGCATTCGCGGCATAGACAACATTGCCGTAATAGCCAGACGCGAAGTATAGATCATTGCCGACTGGTGTCAGGACGCTGCCTCGACTAAATTGGGCATCATAATTCACGGTGCTGACATAGCCACCATTGCTGGCATTGATGACCTGTAAAGGCGCCGCGGACGACGTATCGTTCGGCGCCATGGATGCCACCCGACCATTGGCATAGGATGGACCATAGGGCAGCGTGCTTGGATAGACATTGTTGCCGCCCAAATCGAAACCCCATAACGCGGACCCATCGGACGTCGCGATCGCACGCGTATAGACGTGGCGGTCTGCTTGAACGACATTGTAGAAAATCTTGCCGGACGTCGCTGCTACGGCGCTGGGGGCATTGGGCGTTGTGATGGTCCACGCATCGGCAAAATTGGCAGCGGAGAAGCTGGCGGCGACGTACCCTGTGTGACCAGGATTACCCTGAAAGGTAGACCAGTTTCCGTCTGAGGGAATGAGCGGCGATATCGTGAGCGCGATCGGAGTGGGGGCGGGCGTCGGCGTCGGAGTAGGGGCTGGTGTCGGTGTCGGAACAGGCGTCGGGATTGGCGAGGGAGCGGGGGTAACGGTTATATCGCCCCCGCCCTTTGAACCGTCACCGCCGCCACAAGCGCCAAGAAGAAACAACAGAGGAAGTGTAGACAGCGTCAGCTTTTTCATGTGCCCCCCCGGCATCCAGTAAATAAAAATCCATGCATCTCTTAAGATCATGGAGCGGTCTGTCCATACGAATCCGGCATGTCAGACGGCCGCTATCGGACCAGATTTGTGAAGTCCCCGAAATGCCAGAGAAAAGTTGCCGGGCATATGCGCACGGCGTTGCCTATTGCAAAGCATCCTCCGAACGCTTGCCACGGCACGCCCGCAAAAGAGAGTTACAACCACCCCTCGAGCACCTGATCCGGCGGGCGGTGGCCGTCGGCCCAGCTGCGGATATTGGCGATGACCTTTTCGCCCGAGGCGACGCGACCTTCGAGTGTGGCCGATCCCATATGCGGGGTCATCACGACATTGGGCAGCGCCAGCAGGCGCGGGTCGATTTGGGGTTCGTGGCGCCACACGTCGAGGCCGGCACCCGCCAGCCGCCCCGCCTCCAGCGCGTCGACCATCGCGTCCTCGTCGACGATGCCGCCCCGGCTGGCGTTGATCAGATAGACATGGGGCCGCATCAGGGCGATGCGCCGGCGGTCGATCAGGTCGTGGCTGTCGGCGTTGAGCGGGGTGTGGATCGACACGATGTCGACCGCGCCCAGCATCGCGTCGAGATCGGGATACCAACGCGCATCCAGCTCCTGCTCCACGCTCGGTGGCAGGCGGCGGCGGTTGTGATAATGGATCGACAGGCCGAAGGACGGCAGCCA
>SXGS01360438.1_pt1 | contig 13624 bp, 10 predicted proteins | sample 3174681 | NCBI WGS metagenome assembly SXGS01 (sample SAMN11356861, study PRJNA531348) | freshwater metagenome | isolation source: freshwater sample F1-80 | place: China: Fuxian Lake, Yuxi | collected 2017-12-25
CCCTGAGTCATCAATGTTATTCACGAAATTCCATCCGGCGTGCCACCAGCGTGACACAGGAGGAAAGCTGATCCAGCTGATAATGTGGCAGCAGGCGCATCGTCAGATTGAACTTGCCCGGTTCGCCCGCGATTTCCTCGACCTGAACATCGGCTTCTCTGAGCGGATACCGCGCTTTCCAGGACGGTGCCGCCTTCTCATCGGGAGTGACATAATCCACCAGCCAGGTTTTCAGTTCGTTTTCGATCTCCCTGGCACTGGACATGGATCCAATCTTGTTCCGGGCCTTGACTTTCAGCACATGGGCGATGCGCGAGCAGCACAGGACGTACTGCAGCATGGCAGAAATCCTGGCATTGGCTGTGGCAGCCGCTTCACTGTATTTCTCCGGTCGATGCACTGACTGATTCGAGTAGAACACGGACCACTCGGTGTCGCGGCAATGCGACAGGGGAATGAATCCCATGTCACACAGTTCGGACTCACGCACGTCAGAGACCGACACTTCCACGGAACTGCGAATGGCCACACCGGCCGGATCTGTCTGAAAGCAGCAGCTTTCCAGCCCCGTGACGAGTCCGCCGCCCTCCACCCCCCGTTCCACGCCGCGGATATCCGCGAACCAGCCGGAAGTGGCAAAGGCCCGCAGAATCACCGCTCCCATGGGCCAGGCCGCCGATCCCCACAGGTAGTGACTGCGGTCCTTTTCTTCGACATCCTCGCGAAACCGGAAACCATGCCGATGCAGTCCGTCGTCGCGATACGGCGCCCGCAGCAGCACACGTGGCAGAGTCAGTCCGAGAAACTGTGCATCCGGCTTTTCCCGCAACGAGCGCCACTTGCGATACTTTGGCTGCTGAAAGATCTTCTCCAGATCCATCGGCTGCTCGAGCAATGAAAAATCATCCAGACCCAGCAGGGATGGTGCGGCGGCCGCGATCACCGGAGCAAACGCGGCTGCACCGATGCCGCTCAGCCGCGCCAGCAGATCGATGTCATCCGGATGATTCGTAAACTCATAGTTGGCAATCAGGGCGCCAAACGGGTGCCCTCCCGCCGTTCCGAATTCCTCCTCATAGACTTTGCGGAACAACTGATTCTGATCGAAATCGACCGCGTCTTCGAAGTCCTTCTTCAGTTCCTTTCTGGATACGTTCAGAACGCGAATTTCAATCGGCGACGCTTTGTCCTCAAGGCCGCGATCGGACAACAGATCGCGGCGCGTGCGCCACAGGTAATGCAGTCCCCGCCAGGCACTTTCCAGAGCCTGAAAGGCCGGACTGTGCAGGATCTGGTTGACCTGATCCGACAACAGTACGTCAATCCGGGCAATGTCCCGCGCCAGGCCGCGACGACTGTCATCCATCCGCAGCGGCCTGCCGGCGGCGGCCCGGAGCCACAGCTGCAGGGTCTGCTCCGGTGTGTTCGCTGCCAGAAATTCCTTCAGCTGAGCCCGAACGCGAACCGGCTCATCGTCGGCCGCCACGGCAGCCAGGGGAGCGGCCAGAAACTCATCCAGCAGGCTGTGGCAACTGTCCGACGTCGCCGAGGACTGTCCGTCAGGTTGCAGCGGAAAGACGTCGGATCCTGGTTCAGTCTGCTGCCTCGGCAAGTGAATACTCTCCCACGTGCGGATCCATCCCCGAACGGCCGCGGCATCCAGTCAGAACGGCCCTGCAGCTGCAGGAGCCCGACTCCGGGATCGGAATCGGGCTCTCGTGCAGCTTCATCCAGTCTCTGCCACAGCAGCCTGATGGCTGAAATGTGCCATCCGGTCTGCCCGGACAATCAGATCAGGCCTTCTTGGGGAGACTGGCCACCATCCGCAGCGACGTGGTCAGTTCTTCCAGCTGCAGCCACGGACGCAGATGGGCCACCGCTCGGTAAGATCCGGGAGCCCCCGGGATCTCCTCGACGGAAATCGCAGCATCGGCCAGCGGGTAACGTGCCTTCATTTCCGCGCTGGGCTTCGAATCCTTCAGCACGTAGTCCGAGATCCACCGCTTCAGGAAGTCCTCGATATCCTGGCGTTCAGCGAACGACCCGATCTTGTCCCGCGCAATGCACTTCAGGAAGTGAGCGATGCGGGATGCCGCCATGATATACGGCAGCCGCGCCGAGATGGCAGCATTGGCCGTGGCGTCCGGCGTGTTATAGGTTGCGGGACGCTGACAGGTCTGTGCACCAAAGAACACGGAATAGTCCGTATTCTTGTAGTGGCACAGCGGCAGAAACCCTTCCTTGCTCAGCTCCGCCTCACGGCGATCGGTAATCCCGATCTCGGTGGGACATTTCGAGTCAATATCGCCGTCGTCACTCAGGAAGTTATGGACCGGCAGTCCGTCCACCTTCCCGCCATTTTCCATGCCACGGATAGCGGTGCACCAGCTGGTTTCGGCAAAGGCCCGTGTCATGTTTGTTCCCATGACGTAGGCGGCGTTCATCCAGCAGTAATCCGTATGCGTAGCCGGTTTGGAGTCCCCGTTGGGAAGGACTTCAAACTCCTCATAGCGGAATTCTTCCACGGGTTTCGTGTTCTGGCCATAAGGCAGTCGGGCCAGGACACGCGGCAGCACAAGAGTCACATAACGGGAATCATCCGAACTGCGGAAGGAATTCCATTTGGTGTACTTCTTGCCCAGAAAGATCTTCTCGATATCCCGCGGCTTGGTCATGTCGGTCCAGCTTTCGAATCCGAACAGAGCCGGATCCGCCGCCGAAATGAACGGACAATGCGCCGCAGCACAGACTCCCGAGATCTTCTCGAGCAGGTCGATATCCTCGGGATGATTGGTGATTTCGTAATCCCCGATAAGGGCACCGAATGGTTCTCCCCCGGGCATCCCGAACTCATCTTCATACAGCTTCTTGAAAATCTGGCTCTGGTCGAATTCCACAGCCTTGTCGAGATCCTTGAACAGTTCCCGCTTGGAAATGTTCAGCATCCGCAGTTTCAGCTGCTTGCTCGTCTCGGAATTCATGACCAGATGATTCAGTCCGCGCCACGAGCCTTCCAGTTTCTGGAACAGATCGTTGTGCTGGATCTCCGCCAGCTGGCGTGACATCTGCTCATCAATCTGGGCCATCGCCTGCCGGATGGTCTTGGTGACGCTCTTGTCCCATTTCACCGTGCCCTGCATCGCGGCCGTGACGAGATTACGGACCATGTCCGTCGCCTCGTCGCGTTCGACGGATTTGGGCATGGCAGAAGTGATCTGATCCAGCAGACTGACGGTCTGCTCCGTGGTTTGTGCTGACTGCTCTCGCTGCTGTTCTGCACTCATTCTGCACCCCCGTCGGATTTGTTGCCCTGAGTTCCCTCAACACCCAGATCGCCGGCCGTCTTCTGGAGACTGGACGCATCGCTCAGCAGAGTTCCCAGTTTGGCTTCCAGTGCTTCAGACTGGTCCATATTTGTGAGCAGATCTCTCAGCTTGTCACGAGATTCCAGCAGACTTTTCAGTGCCGGAACCTGATCCACGATGCGACTGGGATCAAAATCCTCCAATGAGCTGAAGTTCAGTTTGACGCCCATTTCGCTGCCGTCGGCCTGCAGCGTGTTCTTCACGCGAATGTTCAGCTCCGGATTGATGTTTTTCATCACGTCGTTGAAATTGTCGCGATCGATCGCCACAAATTTTCGCTGACTGAGTGCCTTGGGCGGAGTCGAGGGGTTGCCCGAAAAATCGCCCATCACACCCATCACAAACGGCAGCTCCTTCTTGACCACGGCATCGCCGATATCCACGTCATAGGTAATATGCACTCTGGGCTTTCGCACGCGATCCAGCTTATGCTGAATGGACTTTGACATCTGGCAACCTTTCTGAACCTGCCTGACAAAACATACGGAACGAACAATGGGCAATCCGCCCCCAGTTCAGGTCGGCGAGTCGTTCGCCTACTGATCTTCCGGCACCACGATTCCCACATCCTTGAAGATCTGCCGGCGCACGTCGCTGTCCGTGATCAGCTCTGCGTACAGCTCAGCCGGCGTCATCCGGCCCCGGCGAATCGCTTTGCGAATCTCCGACGGCAGAATGCTCTGCGGTTCGTGCAGTTCGAACCACGCAGCTACCTTTTCCAGAACCTGAAAGGCATCCGAGCGCGAGGAAATCTCGCCCCGACCACCGACTTTTTCCGCACCCGAGGCTGTGGCCGAACCTCCGCCCTCCGTGGCCGCTTCAACCGGCTCCGGAACCTTCAGACGCTCGCCCGCCGCCAGCTGGAGCGTGCGGGACGCATCCTCCAGCGCCTTCTGGAACTTTGACAAATTGGGAGCATCCGCGTCGCCGGCCTTTTCCTCCAGCGTCTCACACAGCAGTCGGACAGCTTCCAGGGCATTTCTGATGTCTGCCGCCGTCCGGCGCAGAAACGCGTCGGACGATTCTGTGATCGCACGGTTGAACGTCTCCAGCGTGACAGCACCCTGAGCGATCCGCTTCTGTCGCTCTTCGGGATTCAGACTCTCCAGCTGCAGTGCCTGATCATACTGCCAGACAACCAGGGGACTGATGGATTTGTCTTCGGTAATCCTGACTCGCATCAGGGGGTACGTGATCACATCGCCGTTCAGTCGGGCGATGGGACGCAGCGTCGTCTCCACGCCATCTTCATCAGGCGTCGGCAGGAGTTCGCCCCAGAACGTCTGCAGCAGTTCTCGTGTCAGTGACAGTGACTGTGCCAGCCCGGCATACCCGTCCAGTCGAATCGAGGCCTCGATCATGTAGGCCACGATTTCGAGATCCTTGGCGCTGGCCTTCAGATACTCCAGGCCGCCCTCCCACACCTCACGCCAGAGACTCGTCGCGGCCACGGAACTTTCACCGCTGACGTCGCTTTCCCGCTCCTCATCCCGCGCCTCATTCCGGGCATCGCGGATTCTGCGGTAATCGTTGTTCGGGTCGTCATCTTCGCGGAGGTCAATTCCCCCGCGAAAACCACCGTCGAACGGTTCCAGGAGCGATGCAACGTCGAGTTCCAGAGTCATGCCATGCGGTCCTGCGGGAGCGAATCAGTCGAAGCCAGTGACCAGCGAGCCGCCTTTCGCGGGAATCCTGCAGAATTCCCGCGGCCGGCAGGCCGAAGACTAACGGTGCCGTTCTGCGAATTCAATCATCCATAGTCCCCCGCGAGCCGAAGTGACAGCGTTTCCAGAATTCTGGCGTGCAGCCGGCTGGCCCAGGCCTTACTGATCCCGATTCTCTCCCCGGCATCCTTGATCGACAGCCCCTCGAAATAAACGCCGCGAATCAGACTCTGCTCCTGCTCCGGCAGGGCTGCCAGCAGACGCTCGACGCTGGATTTCAGGTCGGAGGCATCGACGGTGGCCGCCGGCGAAGAATGGTCGACCAGGCGGCTGTCCGCGTTTTCTCCGACAAAGTGGGTCAGCACGTACGCCGCACTCAGAGACTGCGTTGTCCTCGAAAACCAGTCCAGCTCCTCCGCCACCTCCCCGTCCGCCGACCCGCTCCGCAGAACGTCATTGGCGGCGCGTTCGTAACGCCCCCGGTTGTAGTCTGCCTGATTGAACCAGGACATGGTGGACAGACCGTCCAGCACGGCGCCGCGCACGCGATAGTACGCGTAAGTCGTGAACTGCATGCCGCGACCAGGATCGAAATCCCGCGCGGCCTCCGCCAGTCCAACCTGCCCATAGGAAATCAGGTCGTCCAGCTCCACAGTGCGGGGCAGCTTCTGATGGATTTTCCAGGCAATTGATCGGACGAGACCCTGGCAGCTGTGGATCAGTTCGGCCGGTGTCCGTCGTTCGCCGGGGCTATTCGACATGGATCGGCAGCCTCACTAATCGCGTCCAGAGTTTTTCGATCCGTTCTCTGGATGCAACATCCTCGTACAGTGTGGCAGCCACCGAGCGTTCAACCACGCTGGACTGCTCCGCCGAAAGGCCCTGCAGCCGTCCCGTCAGCACCCGGACCAGAGCGTACAGCACGGGGTCCAGCGAAAACGGCTGTGTGCGATGATCGTGGGCCACCTGAATCAGCGCCGCACGGATCTGCTGATCGCGAACAGACACTGGCCTGTCCGGCTCACTGTTTGCCAGAATCTGCTCGAGGATTCCTTCCAGCGACGGCTGCCTTGCGGCCGGTGGCGTTTCGGCTGCCGATGCGGGAGCCTGTCCGGGCACCGGAACAGGTTCACGAAAATCTGGTCCCTTGCTGCTCATGGCACCCATGCTCCGCAAACCCCGTGCGGTCAGTTCGTGTAGGAAAACCTGATGGAACTCGTGTCGACAGGCCCGACCGAACGGCGATGTCGCCGCTCGTCCACAGTTTAAACCGATGATTTTCCCGGAGTATCGGGAATCACAGGGGGTCACCGGACAATTTTCGGCGGATTGTGCCGCAACCATTCCGGCTTGCCGCGGGACGGGCTCTTTTCAGGACCGATCCCCCTCAGGTCCCTGTTCGGCAGCGTCGGTTTCTTTGAAACACTCTGCCGTTATGTTATACAGAGAACCTCGTGGTGAACAGTCCATGCTCGTGGCCAGTCAGCACACTGCGGCCTGACTTCTGCCCGGCGAACTTCAGGGGTATTCCATGGCTTCCAGTTCACTTCTCTGGGGAGAAGGCCTGTTTCTGCGTCCGCATCATTTTCAGTGCACTGAACGTCAGTTTCAGGAAGCCCTGAGGCTGTCGGAGGTCTGGGCGACGCCGAATCATTATGGGCTGCATCGTCTGGCGATTGACTCAGACGCGCTTTCCAACTGGCGCGTGTCGCTCACCAGCTGCCATATTCGGCTCACCGACGGAACGCTGCTGCGTTTTCCGGAGGACTGCCATATCTCCCCGGTGCAGATCCCCAAAGCCGCATTCCGCAACGCGGAATCCCGCGTCCGGGTGTATGTCGGGGTTGCGGAACTGCGGAGTGGTATCACCAATACCGGTTCGGGACGGGAAGAACTGCCGACTCGGTTCGTGGTGCATCAGGAGGAAGTCGAAGACGAGAACCGGGCTGGAAATCCGCAGGAGATCCAGTTCCGCCGACTGAATCCGCAGATTCTGATCGGCGACGACGCAGCCCGCGGATTCGACGCGCTGCCGATTGTGCAGCTCCGCCTGGGTGCCACAGCGGAAGCGCCACCACAGATCGATCCCGACTATATCCCGCCCATGCTGGCGCAGGAGGCGTGGGCACCGCTGGCCGGTTTTATCCGGTCTGTGTACGACCGGCTGGCTGCCACAGCGGAGCAGATGGCTCGCCAGATGATTGACCGGGGTGTGGCCTTCGCCAGCGGTCACAAGGAAGATCTGGAACGGATCCTGCAGCTGCACGCGGTCAATACAGCGCTGGGAGGCATCGCGCCGCTTCCGTTTGCCCGCGGCATCCATCCGTTTGTGCTGTACACCGAACTGTGCCGCGCCGTCGGGGGCCTTGCCATCTTTCGCCAGGAACGCCGAATTTCCGAGCTGCCGGTGTACGACCACGACAATCTGGCCCTGTGTTTCAACGCCCTCCGCCGCCTGCTGGAAGTCGAAAAGAGCGCCGAAGAAGCCTACACCAGAATTCCCTTCGCAGCCCAGGGACTGCAGATGACCGTGCGAATGAAGGCCGAATGGCTGGCACCCACGTGGTCGTTCTATATTGGTGTGGAATCCACGCTGAAGAGCAGTCGCGTGACGGAACTGCTCTCCGAAAAGGAACTGGGCATGAAGGCGGGCAGCTCCGAAGAAGTCGACAACATCTATCGGATGGGCCGCCGCGGAGTGCGGCTGATCCCCGTCGGCGATGCACCGCGCGCCTTTCCCCGGGCCAACTGGCACTACTTTCGGGTGGATCGTGACGAGGCCTGGAGCAGCGTGGAACGCAGTCTGAATCTGGGGATTCGCTTCAATGAACTCAAAGTCGTCAAACAGGTGATGGGTGAAAACCGAGTGGATGTCAACGACCGGGAATCCGGCAGCCTGGCGTCACTGGCCTTTCACCTGTTCGCCATCCGCTCCTCCGAGTAACCCGGTTGTCGGTCCCCGCTCTGTTCTCTCGTCCCGAAGGTCCTGCTCCCATGCCGTCCACCTCGGTCATCAGCCTTGCCGAACCGTTCTTCCTGAAAGTCCTTGGGCTGGTCAATCAGCGAAGCGCCGATCCGGAACAGCTGCCGCATCTGCAGCGGCAGCTGACAGCCGACCTGCAGGCGATCGAAAAACAGGTGGCGTCCGGGGGGGCAGGGATTTCTCCGGGCGAATGGCAGTCGCTCAAACGCGTTCTCGTCTACTGGGCGGACGAAGTGCTGACGGCGCACATCACGGAATGGCAGAATTACGTGCTGGAGCAGGAATATTACGGGGAAAAGAATCGGGCCTGGAAGTTCTACGTCGAAGCGGAGAAATGCGTCCCCACGGGCAGCTCCGAGGCCGCCGAAATGTTCTATCTCGCCGCCGTCCTCGGCTTCGTAGGTGACCTCGAGGGGGCATTCAAGTACGAACTCGGTCAGGATCTCCCCGGCCACAAGTCCGATCCGGCGGAGGCGCGCCGCTACTGGGCCGAACAGCTTCAGCGCAGAATCCGCCACGAATCAGTCGGGGATATTCAGGGCGAACCACTCGAGGGTGACGTCGAACCGCTCCGTGGCGACGGTGTCCTGAAGTCAGGTTTCGCCGCATTCCTGATCAGCGCCCTGGCACTGCTTGTCGTATTCGGCTGGTGGCTGAATTCCTGAACCCGAGCCAGTCCGCAGCCTCGCCCCCAAACGAAAAAACTCCGTCGGATCGGTCCGACGGAGTCTCCGGAATTCTGCTGAGTCCACTGAGGTCATTCGGCCGCGGCAAGGTGGCCGCCAGCCGACGGACTCATTGCCGGCGGCAGATAGCGCACGGGATCCTGCCGGAACTGTTCCAGATTCTCTTCCGTCAGGAACATGAAAAATCTGCCGGCATGCTGCATCAGAAATCGGCCTTCCACAGCTTCCTGGGTTTCCACGAAATGCACCGGATCGCAGCCACCGAACGCCACGGCGTAATCTTCAGGATCTGCCAGAAACTCCTGCCGGGCACTCTGACTGGAGAAATAGTAGATCCTGCCGCGATGCGTGGCATGGAATTCCTCACGAGTCGCCAGCCGCTCGCCGCGTTTCAGTGACACGATACACAGCTTCGACAGTCGGGAAATCGGGGTTGCCTGAGTCACTCCGGGTCGGGCCGGTACCCGAACTCCGGCGGAAGTGTCTTCGGCCTCGGGACCCGGCACGCTCTCACCCGCCGGAGGCGGCACCAGCTCGCCACCGTTCGATTCCCGCCCTTCCCCTGACTCAGGAACGTCAACCGGAGGAGGACCCGGTTCTTCGCCGTTCGCATAGTAGGGCTTGTGATGACACGGCACGCCGCAGGCCTTAATCGCCTCGACCGCCATTTCACGAACACGCTGAGACGGCTCGTAGCAGCAGCCATTCTCCTTCATCTCGTACGCGGTCCTGGCCAGCTTGTTCAGCGTGTCCGCATCACAGCAGCTGCGGCAGTGGCAGGGAACTTCCGGTTCCTTCTGGCCGCGAGCCTTCCGAGTATACTTTTTGGCAGCGCTGGAGCACTGCTGCCACGCATTTTCGTCGGATTTCTTCTTGTTCTTTCCGCCCCTGGCGTCAGCCCCCTGTGGTGCGCACGAATGCCGTGACAGCATGTCGCGAAGCCCCCGAGCTGCCTCAAACCGCACCTCTTCCCATTTTTCCACCTCGGGATCCAGCATCGTCAGCAGCATGGCTTTGGCTTCCGGAAAGACAGTGCAGTCCAGATCCGCCAGATATCGAATGGCTTTTTTGCGGTTCGGAATATCCAGTTCGCGGGCACGAATTTTCGACGCGAGCCCTTTCACTCCCTCTTCCGGGTCATTGTGAAACGGGGGTTTCAGGAGCCGGTCCTTGTTGAACCGGCGCAAGAATTCACCCCACGGCGGAGCACCCTTGTCCTGACCACGAACATGAACGTCTGTTCCGCTGAACAGCACAGCCACAAGCACTCCGGCAGCAACAACCGGGATGCGGGGAAGATGGCCCATCGTGGACATCGACGCAACCTCCGTGCGGGGTGATATTTCTCCTGATCCGTCTTATTTTTCGACGTTCCGGACTTTCTGAACTAAGGGTTTATGACACCGAACGGCGGCCCACGGAAATTCGCAGGTGGTACCTGCGGATCGGGCTGAGCCGGCAATTTCTGACGGTGATGCCGACTGTATGGACCGTGAGTTCAGACGATTGGCGATTCCGGCGTGTCAGGTCAGGAAGACGACCGTGAGCAGAACGGAGGCTGGCAGCAGGGCGGCACAGCTGTAGACCACATAGCCAAAGAAACTGGGCATCCGCACGTTCTGATTTTCGGCGATGGCCTTCACCATCAGGTTCGGGCCGTTCCCGATATAAGTCATGGCGCCCAGGAAGACGGCCCCGATACTGACCGCGACCAGATAGGCTTCGGGAACGCCTGCGACTCTGGGGCCCATGACGGTGGATGTCCTGGCGGTTTCGAAAAACACGACGTACGTCGGAGCATTGTCCAGAACGCTGCTGAGCAGTCCGGTGGCCCAGAAATACTTCCACGGAGTATTCAGGCCGAGCTGGGCGCCGTGCGCGTTGAGCAGCTGAATCGCCGGCTGCATGCAGACAAAAATTCCAAGGAACAAGGCCGCCACTTCCAGGATCGCATCGTAATTGAACGAATTGGCCATGCGGCATTCATGGCTCGTGCACCAGAGTGACAGTGCTGTGAAGGAAAGCAGCACAATCTCGCGGTAGTACAGCGGAGCGGACCAGTCCGTTCCCGGAACCGGGCGGCTGGGATCAAGTGTGGCGACGGCGGCCACGACGCCGGCCAGCCACAGCAGATTGAGGCAGCCCCGCAGGCGAACCGGCACGTACTTCACGCGGCGTTCACGTGCCGCTGGTTTTTCCTGTCGCCAGTACCAGCTGTCCAGCAGAAAGTACATCAGCAGCAGCACGCCATTCATCAGCAGCCACATCGGCCAGAGACTGAGCGTCCATTCGAAGGCCACGCCCCGCATGAATCCGAGGAACAGCGGAGGATCACCAATCGGGAGCAGGCAGCCTCCGGTATTACACACAGTGAAGATAAAGAACACGATCGTATGTGCCACATGCTGACGTTCCGTATTGGCTCGCAGCAGCGGCCGAATCATCAGCATGGCGGCTCCCGTCGTTCCGACACAGCTCGCCAGCAGGGTGCCCACTCCGAGCATCGTCAGATTCACCGCTGGGCGTCCGGTCATACTTCCGGTGATGACAATGCCTCCGCTGACCGTATACAGCGAGAACAGCAGTGTCAGAAACGGGATATACTCAACCAGCCAGGAGTTGATCAGCACCGCGAACGCCGCCCACGGACCGGCTGCGGATTGGCTGTGTGTCAGGTGATTCGCGACTCCGCTGCCGTAGAATAGCGCGTAATACACGAGCGTGGCGAGTGCGCAACCCAGCGATACCGCGAGGCGATTCCAGTTGTGCTCCCACCAGTGAGCTGTTGCGGGGATCACCGGCAGCACGGCGATGCAGCCCAGCAGCAGCACGAAGGGCAGGACACTGACAACCGCCGGCACCGCCGCCGCTGCATGAACAGCTTCGCCATGGGCATCCGGGGTGTGTCGCGCAGCGGACAGTGCAAACCAGACCAGACCGTACGCAGCCACAAGTGCGGCGAACGTCAGCAGCAGTTGTTCCCGAACACGTTGAAGCTTCAGGACGCCCAGCGACGCTGTTTCCATAGTTTCCCCCCAATGATCGGTCAGTAAAATCCGCCAGAAAAATCCCCCGTACGTTTGGCCGAGTACCGCGGCAGTACGGTTTCAGCGAGCCGAGGTGAGCTTTTTCGCAGGTCCCGGCCCGCTCACCTCGCCACCCGAAAACTCGGGATCCGTTTCCCGGAACGGTTCGATACAGCTCCGATTGCGTCCGGCGTTCTTGGCTCGGTACATCGCGGTATCGGCAGCCGCGAACAGCAGCCGACCAAATTCCGCGTCCGGACCCACAACCAGACTTCCGGACAGTCCGACGCTGACCGTCACCACAATCCTGCGTTTCTCGTGTTCGATCACCTGAGACTCAATCCGCGACCGCAGCCGTTCGCCGACAATCGCCAGCCCGTCCGCGGTGCAGTCATCCATCAGGACCACGAATTCCTCCCCTCCGTAACGCCCCAGCAGATCAGAATCGCGGAGGGTTGCCTGGAGAGTCTGCGCCACCGACCGCAGGACCTGGTCACCCGCCTGATGTCCATAGGTGTCATTGATCTTCTTGAAGTGATCAATGTCAATTACCGCTAGTCCCAGTGCCTGATTTCTGATCCGGTGGAGGGCGATCCTTTCTGCCAGCTGAGTCTGGAGCCAGCCACGGTTGAACACACCAGTCAGGACATCGGTGCGCGACGCCTGCAGCAGATCGGCCACGCGGCGTTTCAGACGACCGTTTTCCTCCAGCAGTTCGTTGGGAACAACGGCATTCGCCGTGACATTCTCCGACGCAACGGAAAACTGCGACAGCTGGTCCAGGGCCTCCTGCAGCATTTCGCTGGGCGCCGGAAGTCGCGGAGGATCGATGTCAAACATTGAAGCGGTGGCACTCAGGCGAGTCTGCACCAGTTCCAGCACGTTTTCGGCCGTCAGCGGGTTCGGCAGCTGCAGATCACGCAGTGCGCTGTCCAGAGCCATCATCGCCACGCCCGGCGTCCGGTCGCAGATCAGGCTGGCTACGGCATTCGCCGTCCGGCTGACCGCATTCAGTGACAGCCGCTCGGTTTCCATTCCGGGCTGCTGGATATCCGCATTGATGCTGCGGATCGGCTGGATACAGCGATCCGGCAGTCCCAGTTCCCGCAGCAGTTCTGCCGACAGCTCCGTGTGCGTGAACCCCAGCACGTCCTGCTCGATTCGGGCGAGTGATGCGCCTTCCGACAGACTCCGCTGGAGGCAGACGAGATATCGATCCGGTTCCGCCCGCAGCAGCGCCAGCTTTCCGATATCCGCCAGCAGGTTTGTGGTATAGCACTCACCGCGAAAGGCCGCAGTTCCGAACTGTCCGGCAATCACATCCGCGGCTGTGGCCTGAATGAATGACCGCAGCCACGTCAGACGGAATTGCTCCATATGGGCCGGCGAACTCACTGCCTGCTGGGACAGTGAGAAACTCAGGACCAGCGGCGTCACCGAGTTCTTCCCCATCATCATCACGGCGCGCTTGAGATCCGTCACCGTGCCGCGTGCACCGAACCTCGCGGAATTCGCGGCTTTCAGCAGCTTGCCGACGATCGCCGGATCCTTGCAGACGATCGACGTAATCTGGTCCAGCGAACTGTTGGGGTCATTGAAGGCCCGCAGTACCTCCACCGCCACCGTCGGAAGCGACGGAATGCGTGTGTACTTCTCGAGTTCAGGTATCATCAGCATCCAGCCCTGTTCACACGGTATCCAGCTCTTCCCGCCGAATCCGCCTCCGGCGGCGGTGAGTCCAGCTGCAAAATAGTCGCAAGTAGTGGCTCGGTTATCGTGACACAGCCCGTTGACTTGAAGCAAATCGGCGGAAATCCCGTCCCCCGTAACACCCCTGAACCATCGGGTTCGATTGCGACGGATTCTCTGACGCTGCCGGTTCTGGTGGCGCGGCTGAAGG
>SXGS01623375.1_pt1 | contig 13619 bp, 11 predicted proteins | sample 3174681 | NCBI WGS metagenome assembly SXGS01 (sample SAMN11356861, study PRJNA531348) | freshwater metagenome | isolation source: freshwater sample F1-80 | place: China: Fuxian Lake, Yuxi | collected 2017-12-25
CGGTCATCAACGATGGCCCGGAAGCCCAGATCCGCCCGATTTGGCCGTCGGGTAGCCGTTGATCGCCCTCGCGGACTTCGACGGCGAAGTCTTCCAGAGGAAAGCCGCAACTGACGAGTTCGGTGCCGGTGGACGCGGCGACCGCCTGCCCGTTTCGAAGGGCATCGCCATCGAACATGACCGCTCGGAAGGGCTTTCCTGGGGTAGGGAAGGTCACCGCCAGTGCGGCCTCCGACAGTCCGTACACAGGTAGTAAAGCGTCTTTACGAAATCCATAGCGCTCAAAGCGCTCTTCAAAGGCTCGTAAGGTTCCGGCGGAAATCGGCTCCGCGCCGTTGAGGGCGATCCGCCAACACGAGAGGTCCACTCCTTCGAGGTCGGAATCAGGAATTCGTTCGGTGCAAAGGGCATAGGCGAAGTTCGGCGCCGGCGAGATCGGCGCGCGATATTTGCTGATCGTCCGCAACCAGAGTGCCGGTTTCGCCAGGAAATTCTCGGGAGGAATCAGGTTGAGCTGCCCGGGATGCAACAGCGCCGGGATCACGGCGCCGATCAGCCCCATGTCGTGGTAAAGCGGCAGCCACGACACTCCCACGGTTCGATTGGGAGTTTCGAGCTCCAACGATGCGAGCAGGGTGCGGGTGATCCGCCACGCGTTGGCGGTCACCTGTCGGTGGCTCAGCGCCACAGGTTTGGGATCGAGGGTCGTTCCCGACGAGAATTGCACCATGGCGATCGCGTCCGGATCCGGTGCCACGACCGATCGCTCCGGTCCCTCGTGCAGGCGCTCGCAGGTGAGGATCCCCATGCGCGGTCGGTATTTCGAGATCGTTTCGCCGAGGATCCGTTGGACGCGGGCGTCGGTGACGATCGCTGCGGCTTTCACCGACTTCAGCATAGCGGCGGTTTTTTCGTGGTATTCGGCGAGTCTGCCGAGTCGAACCGGCGGGTAGAGCGCCACCGGGATTGCGCCCAAGCTCTGGCAGGCGAAAAACAGCTCGATGAATTCCGGCCGCGTTGGAAGAATGATCGCAATCCGATCGCCGGATCGAACTCCCGTTTCGTAGAGTGCCCCCGCGGTGCGGCTCACGCGTGCCTGAATCTGTTCCCACGAAAACCAGGTGCCCACTTCATGACGATCAATGTACCTCAAACCGGCCTTTGGGTCGGGGGTTTGAGCGGCGAGCGCCAAAGCGGAAATCAAATGTTCGCTCACGTGATTTTCCTCTGAATGAGAAGCACCAGGTCCGCCAAAGTTCGGACCTTTTCCTCCTCTTCGGGCTCGAAGCAGATACGAAAACGGTCTTCCAAGGCGACGGCCAGCGACAGACGCTGCATGGAGTCCAAGCCTTCCGCGAGTTCTCCAGTAGGAAGCGGCCCTTCCCATTGGAGCTCTTGGCGGGCCACCTCTTCCACGATCTGGGCGATCTCAGCGGTGGTCATCGGGTTCCTTGGGCCAATTCGGCCAGCGCGCGGTTTTCAACGCGAATGCGCGCCATAAGCAATAGGGCGTTTAACCAGGTGAACGCGAGAGCGGTGATCCATGCACCGCCGACCAGCGGCAACACCACCCCTTCGATGACCACCGCCACGTAATTTGGATGGTTGAACCAACGGTAAGGCCCGCCGGTGATCCTTGTGAGGCCGGGAACGATGATCACCCGGGTGTTCCATTGGGGGCCGAGGGTGGTGATGCACCACCAGCGAAGAAGCTGGCATCCCACCGACAGGATCAAGCATGGTACGCCGATGGCCGGGACAAAACTCCGTTCCAGCCACCAGGGTTCCACCGCGCACCCCACCAAAAAGCTTGTATGAAGGGCCACCATCCAGGGATAATGCTCGCGGCCGACCTCCTTTCCTCCTTGAGAAAAGCTCCACCGGGCGTTGCGCAGGCTCACCACCAGTTCCAAGACCCGTTCTGCCGCGGTCAATGCCAACAACACGGCATAGACGATCACCACCGCACCAAGACCAGTTCGGAGCAAAACCCAGGTCCCATGGCGAGAATCAAGCCCAGGGTGCCTGCCGCCGGGCGGCGTTCCGCCAGGGTATCGCGCAGCACAAACAGGACCGACGCGCTCGACATATTGCCGACCTCCTTGAGTGAACGCCAGGTCAGAGCGAGATCTTCCTCGGTCACCCGCAAAGCGGACTCAAACGCTTGTAGCACCTTGGGGCCGCCGGGGTGACAGACCCATGAACCGATGTGAGCCCTTGTTAATCCTTGGCTTTGGAGAAATCGGTCGATATCGCCGCCGAGGTGCTGCTTGACCACATCCGGGACGCTCGATGAAAGCACGACTTTGAAGCCGGAGTCCGAGATGTCCCAGCCCATCGTCCGCTCGGTGTCGTAGTAAAACTGGCTTTGGGTAGCGAGAACCGTGGGCCCACCGGTTGGCCACCGTGGGGCCCGCTCTGCCCCGACCGCCACCACGGCCGCGGCCCCGTCGCCGAACAATCCGCTCGAAATGAGGTTGGGAATCGAAAAATCGTCGCGCTGAATCGTCAGCGAACAGAGCTCTACCGACAGCAACACCGCGACGTGATCAGGCCAAGCTTTTAAATAGTCATACATCCTTGACAATCCGGCGGCGCCGGCCACGCACCCCAGCCCAAAAATCGGCACCCGCTTCACATTTTGCCGCATTTGCAGGCGATTCACGAGCCGGGCGTCGATCGAAGGAGTGGCGATCCCGGTGACGGACACTGCAAAGATTGCGTCGATGTCGCGGGGCTGTAGACCCGAGTCGTCAAGTGCTTTACTAACGGCCTGCTCACCAATCTCGGTACCTACGCGGATGAAGGCATCGTTTGAGTCGCCAAACCCTCGCAGGTTGGCGTAGTCCTCGATCGGCAACGCCAGATGGCGTCCCCCCACCGCGACTGCCCGGTGCAATTGCTCCAGGCGGGCAGTGTTGTGGTGAGCCTCCCCCCAATGACGCAAAAAGGCAGCGACCAACTCGTCTTGGGAGTAGTAGTGGGGCGGGTGCGCCCCTGCAACGGCGACCACCTGCATCGGTTCCCCCGCCCCGTCATACCCTTTCGTTTCTGACATAGACGTCAAGAGGTTGTGACCTCGCCGTACGTCCGACGGCCCTACGAAATGGCGAACTGCTCCCGCTCAGAAGCCGCGCGAAACGCCTTGGATGCGCGGTGTAGGAGCACGTCAAACGCACCGACGGAGATCCCAAACCTTCGCGCACACTCTTCGCGAGATTCGTCCTCCAACAGTCGTAACCGTAGCGCTTGGGCGTAACGCTCGGAGAGGCCCCCCAGGGTGGTCTCGATGCGGGTGCGCGAGGGGACAAAATCCACGCCCAGATCCGTCGAAAGCCCGCTAACGATGTCCACATCGTCGACATCGACCATCTCGTGCCGCGATCGTTGCCGGTGGGTGTCGATGGCCAAGTGAACGGCGATCCGGCGAAGCCAGAAAAAGAAACTCACGTTCGACCATCGGAAGCTGTGAATGCGGGCGATCGCGCGGACGAAAGTCTCCGAGAGCAGATCGGACGCCAATTCGTTTTCCTGCACCCGCGGCAACAGCACCGAGCGGTACAGCGGCTCCGCAAACCATCGGTACAGCAGCGAGGCTGCCTGGCGATCTCCCGCCTGCAATCGAAGAACTGCGTCGCGTTCCTGATCGAGGGTCGGAGCGCATTGAGACGAGGCATACGAATAACGAAAAGTTGCGTTCGACATATAAAATCCCCAGAACAGACCGATGCGAACCGGTGAGTGGAGAATAGAGTGCGATCGCCTACTTGGTTGTTACACGGTGTGACAAGCGTCACCTCCGGCGTAAGCCGGAGCTAGAGACTGGATTTCATCCGTGCGCGGTTGTCCACGTCCGAAGATTCGGACAGGCTCTGGTGAACCGCGTAAGTGGGGTGGCACTGGGCGGCTGGCCTTCGGCCACCGGGTGCTGCGCGGGTGTCGTCTCCTCCAAGCTACGCTTTCCGGAGACCGCTGCGCGCCGCTCCGCCCCCTGCCGCAATAGACAAGCGCTTTACGATTTACACCTCCAGCAACGACCGCCATCCGGTGGGCTTGCCGGGAGCGAGTTGCAATCGCTCGCAGTGCGCCATCACCGCGAGAACGCTGGCTTCATCCCAAGCATCGCCGACAATCTGAAGACCAATCGGCAGGCCGCCGTGGAAGCCCACCGGAACGCTCCCCGCGGGAAGACCGGTTAGATTGCACAGAAACGAGAAGCGCGTGGTCCCGGCGATCGCGGCTGAGTCAAAAATTCCTTTCTTTCCTTCGTCCAAGCCGTACTTTGGCGCTTGGCGTGCCGTGGTGGGGAGTGCGATCACGTCGACCCCGGCGATGGCGGCCGCCAATTGGCGACGCATGGCTGCGCGGGTGCGGCCGGCGAGGAGAAACGATCGGGCGGGGAGCCGCGCCATTAAAGCGCACACCGTGGCGAATTCATCGCCGAACTTGTGCCCATAAAGGACCGCATCGTCGCTGACATTGGCGGTGGACTCGGAAGCGATCACCAGCGCGCCAACGGCGGGGGCGTGTTTCGCGAGCGGAATGTCCAGATCGACGAGCACAGCGCCTTCGCGGGCGAGCGCTTGTAACGCCAACTCACACGCGGCGGCGATCTCCGGTGTTGCATCCGCGAACTCGGATCTGAGCACGCCGATCCGGCATCCTTTCACGCCGCGACCGAGGGCCAAGCGCCAGGATTCGACGACGGCATGCCCGTCGGGGGCGAGCAGGGTGGTCGGATCTTCCGGATCCACACCGACCGCAACGGACAGCAGATCGACGAGGTCCTCCGTCGAAGATCCGAGTGGACCGGCGTGGGGCATCGTGCCCGGACCCCAGGTGTCGCCGGTCCGGCCGATGCGAATGTAGGTGGGTTTGATCCCATAGATCCCGTTGAAAGCCGAGGGGATGCGGATCGAACCGCCTCCGTCGGATCCGAGCCCCACCGGCGCCAATCCGAGAGCCACCGAAACCGCCGTTCCGGTCGAGGACCCACCAGCTCCGTGCGCCGAACTCCAGGGATTTCGCGGCATATCGAAGTGCTCGTTGTAACCCAGGGGATTCAATCCCCATTCGGTCGCATGCGACTTGCCGGGGAGCACCGCGCCGGCCTCTCGAAATTTTGTAATCACAAAGGCATCTTTGGTGGCTGGGGTCTCCAGGTAGGCGGCGCCACCGCGGGTGGGCAATCCGGTCATATGGAATTCATCCTTGATCGGAATGGGGATCCCATCGAGTGGACCGAGACTTTTCGATGCTTTCCATCGCTCGGTGCTGGCAGCGGCGGCGGCGGCGGCACCCTCGCGATCCAGGGCGATGAATGGGGAAAAAGTGGATAGACCGAGGTCTTTTTTGTCGAGTCGTGCCAGCAAGCGATCCAAAACCTCCGAGGGGGTCGTCTGTCCGCTGGCGTAGGCCTCCCGCATTTTCCGGGCGTTGTTGGCGGTCTCCGGCAGGGGAAGTCCTCCGTGTGCCCACTGGCGGGGGGCTTTTCCGGCGATCGGCCGCGCCATGTCGTCGCCGGGAAGGCGGCAAGCCGGTGGAAGTGCCTCGAGTTCGCCGATTTTGAAGTCGCCGCTGACCGCCGACCACAGTGCTGCCCCCGCCACTGGCGCTCCCGCCAGCCGGCGCACCATCGCCAATCCGCTCCCTTGAATCCGAAGTTCTGGCACGAGACCCCCTCGCATCTCCGGTAGCGCGGGGCGCCGCATTCGCCAACTGTATTCAAATAGTCAGAATGGTTGACTATTTGCCGAGCGCGGCGGTCGCGCGAACAAGGACGGTAAAGCTGCTTTGACGGTCCGGATCCGCGGCGGGTGCGGTATCGTAGTGCATCCATTGGCCGACGGTGCCGATGGCGACGCCCTGCGGCAGCCACACCCGCAGTCCCGCCTCGCCACCCAGCGCGCCTCCCGGATCCACATCGTCGGCGCCCAGGCCGGTCACCATTCATCCAGCGCGAACGGCGACTTCCACGCCTACTTTGTCGTCCGCCGCCACGGGCCAGCCGCCGCCTCGCTGTTGACCGGTGATCATCCAACCCAATTCGCCGCCAATCCCCCATGCGGACACCGCATCGGCGGGTGTGTTCGGCGTTTCTGGATCGGCATCGCCGTCGACCGTGCGCGATTCTTTGGCATAAGCCCCTTCCAAGTGCAATTCCACCGACTTGAGTTGCACGACCGCATGACCTTCCGCCACCCAGCGATCGCCCTCCACCAAAGGAGGTGTCCACGAAACAAAGGAGGAACCGGTCACCGGTTGAAAGCCGTTTCGGGAGGTCGCATGCCCGAAGTGAGCGCCGCCGCCGAGCCGGATGCCCCACGGGGTGCTGCGATCAGCTTTAAACCGCTGTCTTCCAGCGGTGACGTCCAGCCGAACGTCCGCGGCCGGTCGGCTGCTCGCTTTGCCCAGCGGATTGCCGCTGCCATTTCCGACCCGCGCGCGAACTTCGACCGGCACCTTGGGTCCTCGAACATGAGCCTCCAGCCCCACGTCTCGTCCTGGCCAAAAAGAACGTGACACCATTGGAATTTCGGGGAGGGGATGGAGTTCGGTGGCCGTGTCCCGCGCCAACGCAAACAAGGGTGTCTTGGCATATCCAAAGCTGAATTCGACATTTTCGAAGGGGGCGTAGGCGATATAGCCGTCGACCACTTTGGGACCGCTTTCGCCGACCGCATTCACCACCGCCACGGCGCGGAGTTGGTCGGTGATCTTGGCCTTCAACCCGCCGTACAGGCGAATGATCCGGAATTCGACGGGGGTGTCTTCCAACGGCTGAACCGCCACATCGGCGTCGACCGTGAGGGTGGGTTGGAGTTCCGGTGCGGCAAAAGCGACCCCACACCAGAGCATTACGCTGCTGATGGCCATGCGACCTCCTGTCACACCCCTCCTATGAACAAGTTGCTTCCGTGCCATCGAAACAGGGGGCAATCGTTGCGGGAGTGTCACCGGTCACCCGAGCCGTGCCGGTACCGCCCAACCGAATCGGCGCGTTACTCGTATGGAATCCCGAGATGGTGCGCGCGTTCGGCGCTCGGGCTAGGCGGACGGCGCCGTTGCGGTTTCGGCACACGGAATCCGAGGCGCACTGGCGGCCATGAGGGCGGCCAGCCACTGTGCGAAAGCGCGCTCTTCGAGAGCAAACAGTGCTTCGAACGAGAGGCCTGCATCGGTCCACCGCCGCATCGCTTCCTGCTCGATCGGGCGGCGATGCGCCGCCTCTTCGCGAATCACCCGGTCCAAGGCGTCGCGAACGCCAGCGTCCTGGGTGCGGGCGCGAAACAGGGGGTAGACGCTCATGGCGCGTCGCTCGATGAGTGCAGTGGTACCGAGGTATTTCAGGGTGAGCTTTTGGTCGGCGGGCAACGTGCAGGTGTCCACGGTGCGCTCGACCGCCTGATCGACCGCCTGAAACCAGACCACTCCGGAGGTTTCATCCAGAGCCGAGGTTGCACCGCGTTCGGCAGCCAAAGCGGAGAAGATGTGCGCATGTCCCACTTCATGGGCCAGGTGTTCGAGCACGTCGGGGCTGGGGTACCGCGCGGCGACGGTCCGAAAGATCTTGCGGGCGCCCATGTACTCCAGGCGCGCTACCGTCGCGAGCCATGCCGCTTCCAGCTCTGGATCCGAGCAAATGCGCTCGAGGGTGTGGCCGGTGGCTTGGTGAATGTCCACGACGATCTCCCATAGTAAAGTACTTTACTATTTGCTCCGGGCGAGCCGGAGTGTGTTCATAGCGTTGGGAGTCGGCGGTGGCCACGGCGATTCGTGAGGATCCGCGGCACAGCGGGTCCCGCCCGCTTGTGAGGTGACGTTCACGCCTAGCATTTCATCGGTTGTGGTTGCGGTTGCCAGCCATTCGCCGTCCGTGTAGAGGGTGACGTCAGCGTTCGTCAATGACATTGTCGGCGAAATGGACGTCTGTTCGTCCACTTCTGCCCGACATGGTATACATGTGTCAGGGGGATGTATGCAGTCGTTCGACGTCGCGGTGATCGGCGGTGGACCTGTGGGATGCGTGACGGCGCTGGCCCACGCCAAGCGGGGCGCTCGGGTGGCGTTGCTCGAAGCAAGCCCGGAGCGAAAAAACCGCTTTGCAGGTGAGCTTCTGCATCCGGTGGCGGTCGACATCCTCGCACAGTGCGGGGTGAACCTTGCAGCGGCTGGCTCGCATGGCCCCAATCGCGGTTTTGCCGTGTTTACACCCGAGCATTCGGGCCCGTTCCTGTTGCGGTATCCCAAGGGAAAGGGCGCCACCTTCGAGTTCAACGCCTACGTCGATGAACTTCGGGCGGCGACGATGCAGACCGAGGGCATCACCTGGTTTCCGGGCGCGCGCGTTTCGATGCTGGAGGGGCAGAGCGTCCATTGGGGAGCGGGGACCGGACTGCGGGCGGGCCGGATCATTGGCGCGGATGGCCGGTTTTCGTTCGCTCGCAAAGCGCTCGGCCTTCCAGATGACCGGCACGTGCTCTCCCATATGGCCGGATTGACCTTGCATGGGGTGGAGCTGCCTTTTGAGGGCAGCGGTCATGTGGTGTTGAGCCGCGTGGGACCGGCGTTGGTGTACCGGATTGGGCCGGACGCGGTGCGGGTATGCCTGGATGTACCGACGCCTTGGAAGAAAGCCTCCAATCGAAACGAATTGCTGATCAATGCGTATCGCCCGGTGCTACCGGAGCAATTGCGCGCCCCGATCGAACAGGCCCTCCGCCAAGACGCGATCTTATGGGCGGTCAACGAGTTTCGACCTCGGACTTCGTATGGTCGGCCCGGCATGATGTTGGTCGGCGACGCGGTCGGACATGTGCATCCGATGACGGCGGCGGGGATGACCCTCGGTTTTTCGGACGCCTGGACCCTCGCGCAGTCCGACGATTTCGAGAGTTGGGCGGCGCAAAGGCGGCGGGACAGCGAGGTTCCAGCGCTGCTGGCCACCGCGTTGTATGAGATTTTCGCGCTGCAGTCTGAGGCGACCTATGCGACTCGTAAAGCGATTTACGATCTGTGGGCGTACCCGAAGATGCAGCGCCGAACGATGAATTTCCTTTCCGGTGCCGAGACCAGCCTGCCGCGATTGTTGGCGGTGGGAGGAAATTTGGTCACCCGCGCCTCGGTGCACGTGGCCAGCGATGCACGCCATCCTCGGCGTTGGCGGCCTGCCATGGCGGCGGTGCGAAGTATCGCCGGATTGATCCACTGGTTGGTCAATGAGTCGGTGCCGGAGCCGATGCGGATGCCGTTCATTCAGAAGGCCGCTACCCCTTTTGAAATGCTGCGACAGCAACAGATCGCCGCGTTAACTCCCCCCGAACTTCGCGTCGCAGATCTGGCGGCCGAGCCGGCTTAAACATGAAAGACCTGACTCCTGGAATTCGGCGGGCCATCGATGCGCTCGCCCGCAGCCAACAAGAGGAAGGGTCTTGGAAAGGGGACTATAGCGGTCCGTTGTTTTTGCTGCCGATGTATGTGGGCACCGCGCGGACGATCGGGCTTGAGTTACACGACGACACCCGCTCGGAGATGATCCGCTATCTTCGCGGCGTTCAGAATCCCGACGGTGGGTTTGGCCTGGGCGTAGAAAATCCGAGCACCGTGTTCACCACCGTTCTCAACTATGTGGCGTGGCGGTTGTTAGGGGTAGAGGCGTCGGATCCCGATGCGGCCCGTGCGCGGGAGTGGGCGTTGGCGCGCGGAGGCGCGCTCGCTAGCGCGTCGTGGGGGAAATTTTTCCTTTCGGTCCTCGGTTTGCATGAGTGGGCGGGGATCCATCCGGTGCCGCCCGAGCTCTGGTTGACCCCTCAGAAAAGTCCATTTCATCCCAGTAAAATGTGGTGCCACAGCCGGATGGTGTACCTGCCGATGGCGTGGCTGTATGGGCGACGATCGACGGTGGCGCTTGATCCTCTGTTAGAGGCGATTCGAAGCGAAATTTACGTGGAAAGCTATGCAGAGATCCGTTGGGCGACCACCCGGGACCAAGTGTCGCCGACGGATGCACAAATCCCGCGTGATCCGTGGCTCAAACTTGCGTTTCGGGGACTTTCCGCCTACGAGCTGAGGCCGCTGGCGGCGCTTCGACAGCGATCGTTGGCGTTCATCGAGGAACAGATTGCGTACGAAGATCGGGTGACCCACCTGTGGTGCATCGGCCCGGTCAACAAACTGCTGAATACGCTCGTCTGGCATTTCGCAGATCCGCGAGGAGAGCGGGTTCGCAGCCATCGGGAAACCATGAGCGGGTATCTGTTTTCCGATGACCTAGGCACCCGGATGAATGGGTACAATTCATCGGAGCTCTGGGACACCGCTTTTGCCGTTCAAGCGCTGCACGCGAGCGACGAGCCCTCCGCGAAAAAGGTCTTGCAAAAGGCCTATCGCTTTGTGGATAGCCAGCAGATCCAGTGCGATCCGCCGGAGCGGGAGAAACACTTTCGGGATCGCACACTTGGGACCTGGCCTTTTTCCACGGCAGAGCAGGGTTGGCCGGTCGCAGATTGCACCGCCGAGGGATTGAAGGCGTCTCTGGTGGCTGCACCCAAGGTCCATCCAGCAGTATCGCACGATCGGTTGATGGAGGCGGTGCTTCGGATCCTCGAGTGGCAAAACCGGGATGGGGGTTGGGCTTCTTATGAGCCGCCTCGCGCGCCGGGCTGGTTGGAGCGGTTCAATCCGTCGGACGTGTTCAAGAAAATCATGACCGAGATTTCGTACGTCGAATGTACCTCGGCGTGCATCCAGGGTTTGGCGGCGTTTCAGGCTCGGGTTCCTGACATGCTGACGAAGGAGATCGCCCAGGCCATCGAGCGAGGAGTGGCGTTCTTAACGGAACAACAGCGCCCCGACGGCAGTTGGTTTGGCTCCTGGGGGGTGTGTTTCACCTACGCCACCTGGTTTGGCGTATGGGGATTGCGAGCCGCGGGAGTTCCGCCTTGGGACGAGAGAATTCGTCGCGCGGTTCGTTTCTTGGTCCAGCGCCAGCAGGACGACGGCGGTTGGGGGGAGTCGGTCGAAGCCTGCCGAACAGGGCAATGGACGCCGATTTCTTCGCAGGCGGTGATGACCTCATGGGCGCTGTTGACCTTGGTTTCCGCAGATCAGACCGCCACCGAGCCGGCGCGCCGAGCGGCGGAATTCCTTTTGAAACGCCAGTTGTTCAACGGGACCTGGCCGCGGGAAGCGGTGGCCGGGGTGTTCAATGGCACCTGCAGCATCCATTATGATGCTTACCGACAGGTGTTTCCGTTATGGGCGTTGTCCAACTATCGGGAAGCGTTGAAGTAGCGGTCCTTGGGCGATTGCCCTGCGGGCACCGCGTGTTTCGCGGGTCCCGTCGGCTTCGCCGACCGCCTCCGGCGCCGCTCCACCCGCTATCGCTTCCGCTCCGCCAACACCGCGATCAATACCGCCCTTACCCCAGGTTCATCTAAACCTCTGAGCGATCCGAGGATCTCCTCAGCGTTGGACTGCAGGCCGATGCGGGTGAGATCGGTCACTTGAAGTGGACAAGTGATTTCTTTGCGATGAACCTCCCGCAACAGGAGTTTGAGGGCGTCGGTGTGGACCTGCACCAGACCGGTGCTCCAACCCGCGCTCACTTGGATTTCTCAGAAACCAACGCTTGATTGACAGTGATCGCCGCCATGTTGACGATGTCGGAAACATTGGACCCGAGCGCCAACACGTTGACCGGGCGCTCCGGCCCGACCAACACCGGCCCGACCGCGGTTGCCCCGCCCAGCTCACGAAGGAGCTTGTAACACATGTTTCCCGCTGCCAGGTTCGGGAAAATGAGCACGTTGGCGTCGCCCTGGATCGCCGAGAACGGGAAGTCGTCCTTCGCGAACTCGCTGTTGACGGCGGTGTCCGCCTGCATTTCACCATCGATGATCAAGGAGGGCCATTGGCGCTTCACATCGTCAATCGCTTTACTAATTTTGGCGACCTCGCTGTCGTCGCGATGTTCACCAAAGTCCGAATACGACAACATCGCTACCCTTGGCGTATAACCAAAGGATTGGGCCAGGGTGGCGGTGTTGATCGCGATCTGGGCGAGGGTGGCCGCGTCGGGGTTGACGTTGACGGTGCAGTCGCCGAAAAACATCCGTCGGTTCTTGAACAACATCATGTATACGCCGCTGATGCATCGGACCGATGCGGCTTTTCCGATGATCTGCAGGGTTGGACGGGTGGTATCGGCGTAGGACATGTTCAGTCCGCCGACGAGGCCGTCGGCTTCCCCCAAATGCACCATCATGGCGGCGTAGACCGTGTTTCGATGCAGCATCATCCGACTGGCGTGGAGGGTGGTGCCTTTTCGTTGGCGGTCGGCCCACAAGGCGCGGGCGTAGCGCTCAAAGGTTTCATCCTCCTTGGGTTCCACGACTTCGATCCCGTGCAGATCGACGCCGGCGCGCTCGGCTCGGGTGAGAATTTTCCATTCGGTTCCGACTAATACCGGCTTGCAAATCCCCTCATCGACCATGATCTGGGCGGCGCGCAGCACCTTTGGATCCGATCCGTCCGGAAATACGATCCGTCGCGGATTCAGCCGGGCGCGGTTCATGATCGGGCGAAGGATCTCTTTGGAACGTTCTAACTTCCGTTCCAGCTGATCGCGGTACGCCTCGAGATCGTCGATGGGTTTGCGGGCAACGCCAGATTCGGCGGCCGCTTTGGCGACCGCGGGCACCACCCACAACAGGACTCGGGGATCGAACGGCTTCGGGATGATGTAGTCGGGTCCAAAACGAAGCGACGGCACATTGTAGGCCTGCAAAACCTCGTCGGGAACGTCCGCTTTGGCGAGCGCGGCCAGCGCATGCACCGCGGCGATCTTCATTTCTTGGTTGATCGCCCGGGCGCGGCAATCGAGGGCGCCGCGGAAAAGATACGGGAAACCGAGAACATTGTTGACTTGGTTGGGGAAGTCGGACCGACCGGTAGCGATGATCGCTTCGGGAACCGCCGCTTTCGCGACGTCGTAGGCGATCTCCGGGTTGGGATTGGCCATCGCGAAGATGATCGGTTTGGGGTTCATCCCCTTCAGCATCTCCGGTTTGAGCGCGCCGCCAACTGAAAGTCCGATGAAAACGTCGGCTCCGACCAGGACTTCTCCGAGGGTGGCAGGCTTGTCGCCCTGGGCGAACACCATTTTCTCGGGAAAAGCGTCTTCCTTTCGGTCTTTGTACACCAGGCCATCGGCGTCGCACATCCAGATGTTCGAGCGGGGAATGCCCAGGGAAACGAGGAGATTGGCGGTGGCGATCGCAGCGGCCCCCGCCCCACAAAACACGACCCGGGTCGAGGTGAGCGTGCGGCCGGAGATCTCCAAGGCGTTCAACAGACCGGCGCCGGCGATGATGGAGGTTCCGTGCTGATCGTCGTGGAATACGGGGATGTCGAGCTCGGCCTGGAGCCGTTTTTCGATCATAAAACAATCGGGTGCTCGAATGTCTTCGAGGTTGATCCCACCGAACGTAGGAGCGATCGCTTTGACGGTGGCGATCACGAGCTCCGGATCGAGGGCATCGAGCTCGATGTCGATCGCGTCGATATCTGCGAATTTCTTGAATAAATTGGATTTTCCTTCCATGACCGGTTTGCCGGCC
>SXGS01111865.1_pt1 | contig 13618 bp, 10 predicted proteins | sample 3174681 | NCBI WGS metagenome assembly SXGS01 (sample SAMN11356861, study PRJNA531348) | freshwater metagenome | isolation source: freshwater sample F1-80 | place: China: Fuxian Lake, Yuxi | collected 2017-12-25
CCTCCTCGACGCTCCCCGACAGGAGCCCCGCGCCGATCATCCCCTCGGTCAGCGCGCGCACGGTCACAGCGTGGAGCTCCTCGATCGTCGCGCCGGGCTTCGTCGCCCCGATGGCCGCCTCTTGCGCCGCGAGCACCGCCTCGTAGACGGCGCGCTGCGGCGGCGTGAAGCGCCCGTTCACCGGAAAGGTCCGCGTGACGTCGCACGCGTAGTAGGCGTGCTCGCAGCCGGCATCGATGAGCAGCAGCTCGCCGTCGTGCATCTGTCGCCGATTGCCGCGGTAGTGCAGCACGGTGGCGTTCGGTCCCGAGCCGACGATCGGCGCGTAGGCCGGCCGCTCGCACCCGCCGCGATGAAACGCCTCGAACAAGAGCGCGTGGATCTCGTACTCGTGCATGCCCGGGCGCGTGGCTCTCATCGCATTGAGGTGCGCGTCGGTCGTGATCGCCGCGGCGCGCCGCATCAGCTCGCGCTCGGAGTCGTCCTTCCGGAGGCGGTGCTCGTGCCACACCGCGTCGGGGTGCCGCACGGTGCGAGGCCACGGTTTAGTCGCTCGGCCGCGGGCGCGCGCAGACGTGATGGCAAGCTCCACGATCGCGTCGAGCTCGCCGCTCTTGCCGCGCTCGTACACGAGCTCGCTCGCGCCGCTCAGATACTCCGGCAGCCGCCTCTTCAGCTCCGCGATCGGGAACGCCGCGTCGACGCCGAAACGCGCGGGCGCCGCCTCCACGCCGACGCGCTCGCCGTCCCAGACCTCGCGCTCCGGATCGCGCGGCCGCAGAAACAGCACCGAGCGGTGCTGCCCGTGGCTCTTCGTCACGACGAGCACGCTCTCGGGCTCGTCGCAGCCGGTGAGGTAGTAAAGATCGGAGTCTTGCCGCCACGGCTGCTCGACGTCATTGTTGCGAATGGCGATCGGGGCCGCTTGCACGATGGCGGCGCCATCGATCGACTCGAGCACCCGCTCACGCCGCTCCGCGAAGATGTCCATGCGCGCGCCACTCTACTCGACAACGGCGCGCCGCGGCACCCGCCACCTCGCCTTCATCCTCGCCCTCGCGTGCGCCTGCGCGAGCGCGGGATGCTCGGAGAAGAAGCGGCCCTGGCAAACGGCTCCGGACGCGAGCGCTCAGGACGCGAGCCGCCCCTTCTTGCCGAGCGCGAACGTGAGCGAGCCGGCGAGTCCAGCGAGCGGAGCGGCGGCGAATGCGAGCGCCCGCGGAAGCCAGGGCGAAGCGAGCCTCGAGGAGCCGAGGCCACGCGGTCACGGCGCCATCCACACGAGCTGCCTCGAAGGCTTCGCCGCGTCAGGTGCGCCGCGGCGCGATGTCGAGCGGCTCGGCCTCGTGTGCGGCCCTGTCGCTGGGATGTCCCGGCTCGGCGACACGCTCACGGGCGAGGTGAGCCCGGACGGCGGCGTCGCCGCGAGCACCTCCTTCGCTGCCAAGCGCGGGGAGTGCTACCGCGTGTTCGCCGTCGCCGCCGCCGCGGTCGAAGATCTCGACGTGGTCGTGCGCTCGAGCCGCAAGCATCGCCTCGCCGCCGACGACAGCGACGGCCGCGTCGCGGTGGTCCCGGGAGATCGGGCCTTGTGCACCGACGCGGACGACACCCTCACCGTCGAGGTGAGCGCCACCGCTGGCGAGGGAGCGTTCGCGCTGCAGGCGTTTAGACTCGCGCCGCCGAATTTAGCCGTCCCACCGCGTTGACGTGCACCGGCCGCGCGACTACCCCGGGTGCCCTGATCATGAGCGACGCACGCGACGGCACGGACGACTCCGGGCGCCGCCCCGAGGAGGAGGCCCCCGAGCGGGATCGCCGGGGCCGCTTCGAGCGCGCCGTGCCCGATCTGCTTCGCCGGCTGATCGAGCGGGCGGTCGAGTCGGGGGTCGAGACCTTGACCGAAGGCCCGGGCGAGCTGAAAAAGCACCTCGGCGACTTTCGCCTGCCGAAGGAGGCCGCGCAGTACCTCTTCGAGCAGATCGACGACACGAAGAAGGGCGTCTACCGCGTCGTGGCCAAGGAAATCCGCGACGTGCTCGAGCACATGAGCTTCGCCGACGAGCTCGCCGCCGTGCTGACCAAGCTCAGCTTCGAGATCAGCACGCAGATCCGTTTCGTGCCGAATCCCCTGGTGAAAGACGCCGCCGAGCCGGACGCCGCGGCAGAGCACGCCGACGCGCCAGGGGCGAAGGACGGGGCCGAGGACAGCAAGCTCGGGGGCGAATCGGCCGAGGCCGGAGCCGAGCCACGACGAAAGAGCCGAATGCCGCGCCCTCAAGTGGTCTCGCGCGTGGTAATGAAGGCCCGCGATTTCGTCGCGGGCACACGCGCCGAACCAAGCGAGGACGAGGACACGTGACCAAGAAAACCATCCAAGCAGGATCCGAAGTCGAAGCCTATTGCACCAAGTGCAAGCTCGATCTGAATCACCTCGTCGTCGCGGTCGAGGGCGAGAAGATCGCGCGCTGCGAGTGCCTCACCTGCCACACGCAACACAACTTTTATAAGCCCAAGTCGGCCAAAGCCGCGCCCAAGCCGCGCAAGGCGAGGGCCTCGGCCGCCGCCGCGAAGGAGCCTCGGCCGAAGTCGGCGACGGCGCTTCGCAAGGCCTGGGAGCAGGCGATCGCGGGCCGCACGACCACGGACTTTGCGCCCTATCGCATGACGGGAACCTACGGGCTCTCGCAGCTCGTGACGCACGCGAAGTACGGCGACGGCGTCGTCACCGAGCTGCACCAGGGCAGCAAGCTCACCGTGCTCTTCGGCGACGGCGAGAAGCTCCTCGTCCACGGCCGCGCCTGAGCGTCATCGACGGATTTGCCCTGAACGTCGGCCCCCGAGGGTTCAGGGGCACAGCAGCAACCGTCGCGAGCGCCGCGCCGGGCGGGAGGGCGACGCAGTCGTACGCCGAGTACGGCGAGGAGCCCGACCGATGCGGTGCGGTGCGCAGCAGGTTGATGCTCTGCCCCTCAGCGGCCGGCGACCAGGGCCGCCGTCTCTTTTTCGATCTCGCCGTTCCAGGTCTCGGCGTCGCGGTTGGTCTTGCCCTGATTGCCCGCCTTGACCTGGCGCTGACGCTCGACCAGATCCGCGTGCGTCGAGAAGGCGTCGAGGCTCTTGCCGACGAAGTCCTCGATGCGCGAGAAGCCGTGGCGCCCCATGAACTCGGCGAGCTCGCGCTTCACCTCGTCGATCATCTTGTAGCCGCGCAGCATCGCGCCGGTGCAAATCTGCACGGTCTGGCAGCCCATCAAGAGAAACTGCACCGCGTCGTAGCCCGTCTCGATGCCGCCGATCCCGCTCAACGCCACGCCCGGATGCGAGCGCGCGATCTCCATGACGTGCCGCAGCGCGATGGGGCGCACGGCCTGACCCGAGTAGCCGCCGGGCACGGTGTGCGCCTCGACCGTCGGCATCGGGCGCAGCGTGTCGAGGTCGACGCCGATGATCGACAAGATGGTGTTGATGGCGGCGATGCCGTCGGCGCCGGCTCGCAGCGCAGCGGCCGCGGGCAGCACGGGGTTGCCGATGTTGGGCGTCATCTTCGCCCACACCGGGATCTTCGAGACCTCTTTCACCCAGCCGACGACCTCTTCGACGATCTCGGGGTTCTCACCCATCGCCATGCCCATGCGCCGCTCGGGCAGGCCGTGCGGGCAGCTGAGGTTGAGCTCGAAGGCGTCGACTCCGGTCGCCTGCGTGCGCTCGACGATCTCGTGCCACGCCTCGCGCCGGCACTCCTCCATGATCGACGCGATGACCCTCTGATTCGGGTAGCGCTTCTTCAGCTCGGTGAGCTCTTCGAGCCACACGCTGAAGGGTCGATCGCTGATGAGCTCGATGTTCTCGAAGCCGATCACCTCGCCCGACTCTCGGCTCTTCAGCTTGCCGTAGCGCGGCACGGTGTTGACCACCTTGCTGGCGTCGAGGCTGATCGTCTTGATGACGCACCCGCCCCAGCCGAGGTCGAAGCTCTTGGCGATCACCTTCGCGTTCGTCCCGGGCGGCCCGGAGCCGAGCACGAACGGGTTCGGAAAACGCATGCCGTTGACTTCGACGCTCAAATCCGTGCTGGACATGGTGCTGCTTCCCTCTCGCTCGAGACGGCGCCAATTTCGCACGCACACGCGAGCGCGTGCAAGCGCCGCGGCATCTCGAGGCCGTCAGAGCGAGGTGAGCTTCGCCGCTTCGTCGCCGACGGCCGGTACGCTCGCCGCCTTCTTGGCCCGAGTGCGCGTGAGATAGAAGAAGTCGCGCGGCGACGGGCGCGTCACGTACTGGTCCTTCTGGTAGTCGATGCCCGGGATGATGGCGCTCGTGGCGAGCGGGGGCTTGCCTGGCTCGGTCTTCTTGTAAAAGAGAAAACGCGGGTACGAGTAGTTCACGTCGAGCTCGGCGACCGCGTGCGCGCCGGCCGCGTTGACGCCGACGGCGAGCGACTGCGCGGTCATCGCGTCGCCGATCCCGAAGTAGATCGTCTTGCCGTCCTCGGAGAGGCCGATGGCGCTGCGCCGGATCACGGTGTCCCCGCTGACCGTCGCGCCCCAGCCCTTGGCGTACTCGTTGTACCGCAGCGCCTGGTGCACCGCGCCCTTCTCGACGAGGCACGGCGGCGTCTGGCGGTAGTAGAGCATCGCGTCCTTGGTCGCCTTCAGCTCGCTCCACGTGCCGATGGCGAGGCTGCCGTCGCGACGATGCACGAAGGTGCACGCAAAGTCGCGCGGCGGCAGATACTCGACGCCGCCGAGCAGCATCCCGTATTGGCCGTGCGTCGCCTTGAAGCCGCCGTTGAACGCGGCGACCAGGTGCTCGCGGTGAGGCTCGGGCACGACTCCGCGGCGACCGTCGCGCGCGACCCGCGGGCTGTCGGGCTCGGTCGTGCCCTCCATGAGGTGCAGGTCGAAGGCCTCGCGCGCGATGGCGATGACCGCGAGCGCCGCAAAGCCGCGCCGCGGATCGGGGTGCACGAGCGCCTTCCACATGCTGGGCGCGCGAGCGGGCTCGTCGTCGTCGGGGATCGCGAGCCACACGCCGTCGCCCTCGGCCGCGATCTGCGCAACCGGGGCAGCGAAGTTGGTCGGCGACCACGCGGGCTCGCTCGGCGCGCTGGGCGTTGGGCTCGCCGCAGGCTGCGGAGCCGCGGGCGGCGGCGCCTCCCAATAAGTGGTCGGCTTCTCGTCGCGGTAGCGCCAGCGGTCGAAGCGATCCTGAGCCGAATACGCCGTGTCCTCGAGCCACGCGACGAACCGCGGGCCGAAGGCGGAGCGGAGGCCGTCGGCGATCGACGCCCCGAGCCAGGGCACGCGATGGACCGCGACCCACAAGCCGAGCGACGCCGCGAGCGCGATGCCGGAGGCGATGAGCCAGCGCCGGCGCCTACTTCGCTTGTGCTGCTTCTGTCTCGGCTCACGTGCCATCGAAATTCTCTACCGCCCGCTCCGATTCGTGCCTCACGAGGCCAGTCTCCCGACGTCGGACTCCCTACGTCAGGTCCCTACGCCGGAAGGCGCCGCGAGAATAGCGCGCGAGCCGCACGATCGAAGAATTCTCCGCCAGTCGCCGAGGCCACGTGACTACGCGCGGGAGGCGGCGCCGCTCGTGAGATCGAGGCCCCACACCGGCGCGTGCTCGTCGGGGCGGCCGCCCGGAGGACCGATCGAGAGCTCGACCCGCGTGCCGGTGATCGCGCGCAAGTAGACGCGATAGCCGACCGCGTCGTGCCCGAGATCGCACACGAGCGCGCGCACCGCCGGATCATCCGCGGCCGCGCCGTCGGGGGTCACGTGGAGCTCACCGTAGAGGACCGTGACCTCGGGCCGCGTGCACGGGCCGAACTCGCGCCAGGCATCGTAGCCCGAGCTCGCGTCGAGCACGGTCACGAAGCGGCCCTGCTTGGCGCGGCCGACCCGGTAGCCGAAGCCCGCGCGCTCGTCGCGCACGGCCGTCGGCGCGAACGGACGACGCCGGCGCTCGAGGATCCCGAGCGCGGTCGCGAGCTTGACGGTCGGCGCACCGAGGTTCGTGCCGTCCGGCTCTCGGAACTTGTGGATGCGCACGCCGGGCGGCAGCCGCGCCTCGAGCCGCTCTTGCAGGAACGGGTGCATCGCGAGCCGACCGCCGAGCATGGCGCGCATCGCCGCGTACGGCGCGCCGGCCCTCGTTATCTGCTGAAAGCCCGCATCGATCGCCTGCTGAATGGCCGCGGCGCCCGCGTCGAGTCGCCCCCGCAGGTAATCGCCGAGCGCGCCACGGTCGATGAGCACCGGGACCTCGACGACGCTGCCGTTCCTGGCGAAGAGGTGCAGCGCGTCCGGCATCGGCGACGGGCCGACCTTCTCGAGCAGCGGCCGCAGCGCCTCTTTCATCAGCCGCGCGTTGGTCTGCGCTTCGAGGCTGTCGGAGAGCAGCGCTTCCATCCCCGGGAGCGGGGCCTCGCCGGGACCTGGACAATACGGGACGTCGGCCGCGTGCATCGAGGCCACGCTGAGAGCGTACGCGCGGTAGGCGAGCTCTCCGAGCAGCGCCTCGCCGCCGAAGCCGTGGAGCACGAGCGGCTGGGTGTGCTCGACCACGCGGTCGCAGCCCATGCCGACCTCGACCGGCGTCGCCGCGCGGTAATACCCGCACAAAACCGCGGTCTCGAGCGCGCCCGCGTCGATGGCCACGAACGGGATGGGCTCGCCGCGCGGCACGAAATCGAACAGGCGGAACCCGTAGGCCGCGAACGAGAGCACATTGGGTCCGGCGTCGAGGACCTCGAGCCCGGCGACGTCGTCGAACGCGACCATACCGGCCGGCAAGCTGCGAAACAGGCCGCGCCGAAGCTGATGCAGGACCTGCTCGCGCCGGTGCGGAGCCCAGCCCGTCGGCATGCCGACCGAGTAGCGCAGGTAGAGGCCGCGCGCGCGCGTGTTGATGTGCAGCCCGAGGTAGTAGGCGAAGAGCTCGAGCGGATCGAACGGATCGTCCGGGGAAATCCCGTCTTCGTCGAGGACCGGCGGTGCAGGTCGCGCGAGCTGTATCGGGTGCTCGGGCTCCGCGAGCCCGGACGCGAACACGCGGTAGCCGGCCTCGAGCCGGGCGCCGCACTCCGTGAGCCCGGCGATCGACGCCCGCGTTGCACGGGCACGCTCTTCACCGGGAGCCGCGGCGAGGCGCTCGGCCCGGGCGCGGACGCCGACCGAGACGTCGGACGCCTCGGTGAGCGGGAGGATCACGCGGTCCTGCCAGGCCTTCATGGTGCGCGCGAGGTCGGTGAAGCGCACCTCGCTCGGTGACTCATAGTCGGCCGGCGTGGCAGCCGGCGCCGCGGTCCCGACGCGCAAGAGCTCCTGGCCTTCGCCGCGGCCGATCGCGACGACCGTGCTCACGCTGCCGAGGTCGATGGCGACCCACGCGTCACGCACGTCACTTCGGGGATCGCGCCGGACCACCTCGGGCGGGATCACCTCGCGCTCCGCGCTGCCCGTCCGCTGCCGCAGGCCGACGACGACGCCCTGGCGGCGGATCGCCATTTTCTTGGGCCCCGCGAAGCGCGCGCCGTGCCAGAAGCCTTCACTCGGATCGACGAGGATCTCGCCGCGCGTCACGTCGAGGCCGGCGACGCTCTTGGCGAAGCTGTCGACGATGAGCGACGGCCCCATCACCGCGTCGAAGCGCTCCACCTTGATCGGCGGGCTGTAGTAGTCCTGCGGCCCGTTTCCGAAGATCCGCGGCATCGAGCTGATGAGCTCGAGGTACGGCAGCGGGCACTCGCTCTCGACCAGCCGGTACTCCTGATAGCTGCCGGCGAGCGTGACGACGTTCTCCATCTGCGGGGCGACCCGCGGCGCCGAAGCTCCGAGCTCGGTGCCGAAGTAGAGGAACTTCGTCGGCACGTCGCCCGTGTAGGCGCCGAGCCGAACCTCGTTGAAGGTCGTGCCGGGCTCGAGCGGCGGGAGCGGGATCGTGTAATCGAGCACCAGGGTGGTGAGCCACTCCTGGCCGAGCACCGTCGAGCGCCACGAGACGACGATCGTCGGGAACGCGCGGCCGCCGAGCAAGACGAGCCGCTCGCCCTCCTCGACGTGCTGCGGATCGGTCGAGAACTCGAAAGAATGCGCCATGACGGATGCGCGGGTCAACCCGGACCGGCAACGGGCGCGGATGGTAGCAACCGAGCCCGCCGATCGGCAACTAGTGCGGCGAGTCCGGGTGCATCAAATCGCGGCGCTGGGCGGCGAAGGCGCTGGGCGGCGAAGGCGCTGGCGGCGCAGGCGCTGGGCGGCGCAGGCGCTGGGTGGCGCGGGAACCGTCGCTGATGACGCCGTCGCCTGAAGAGCTACTTCGGATCGTCGACGGGCGTCGTGCCGATGTTGCCCGGATCGGCGGTCCACCGGAAGTTGTCGATGAGGACCGTCGAGTCGAGCGCGGCGTCGCCAGTGTCCCAGATCGCGAAGCGGATCGAGAACTGCTCGCCCGGGTTCACCGGCGCCGTCGTCGCGAGCCAGCCGGTCGAGCCCGAGTCGCCCCACTCGTTGAAGCCCGTACCCGCCATGAAGCCCGCGCCGTTCGGGCAGTACGGGCTCGGGGCCGCCGGACACGCGCCGCCGCCGAAGACGCAAAACTCGCCGAACGTGCTCTTGAGCGCCGGATCGCAGTGATCGAAGAGCGCGATGTTGACGCTGACGGGGTTCTTCTTGCTGTCGAACGAGATGTTGCCGTTGATGGCGCCCATCGGCGGCGGCGTGACGAGGGCGATGAACTGATCGTTAAAGTCGGTGCAGACCCACTCGGCGTACTCGAACGACATGAACGCGAAGTCGAACGAGTAGGCCTTGGCGTTCTGCGGCGCCTTGAGCGCGACCTCGAGCGCGACGTCGTCGTTGATGTCGGTCCCACCGAGGCAACCCGCGACGTCTTGCGGAAAGCCCGGCGGCGGAGCGCCCTGGCCCGACGTGTTGCACGTCATCGAGCCGCAGGCGTCGGGCGCGGAGGCGTCGCGCGCGTTGCCGCTCGACAAGACGAGCAGGCTGCTGCCAGCCTGCGGCTTGCCGGCGGTGCCGAAGGCCGGGAGCAGGCCCGCGCCGAGGCCGGGGCTCGCGGGTCCGCCGCCGGCGCGCACGTAGCTCGCCGACACGACGCCCCAGCTCGTGCCGTCCGACTTCTGGCAGAGCTCGATCGCTTTCGCGGCGTTCAGCGGATCGGCGTCGCCGGGCGCGAGCCCCTGGTCGCACGTCTCGACCTCGTCCACCTGGCCGTCGCAGTCCTCGTCGCTCGTCGGACCTCCCGGCACCGTGGGAACCTCGACGGCGCCCGGGCCCGAGTTCGCGTCGCAGTCGTTGCAGTCGCCGGTCGACTCCGAGAAGCCGTCGCCGTCGTCGTCGAGGTTCGGATCGGTCGTGCAGTTCGTGCCGGAGGACGTCGAGTTTGTCGTCGTGAGGTCGATGCCGCCGCCGCCGGGGCCGGCGCCGCTCGGATCGTCGGCGTCGTCGGTGAGCGAAGACCTCTTGGTGGCGGAGCACGCGAAGTTCATCACCGGCACGGTGACGGCGAGGGCGAGGGCGAGGTGTAGCGTGCGCATCTGAGTCTCCGGGGCGCGTAGCTACACGAGCGGCGCGGGCCGTCGCGGGTACGCGACGTCGAGAGTTACCACACGTCACGGCGCGGTGTCGCCGCCGTTGTCGAACGACGGGCGCACGAATGGCACGCTCGCTGCACCGCGAACGCGCATGCACTCGGCGCTTCGCGCGCGCCTCGCTGCACGAGCCGCCGCCGCGTGCCTGCTCGCCTCGGTGCTCGGCTCGACGGGTGCTTGCGCGCCGACGTCTCCGGCGAGAAGCGCGACGAGCGCGCCGAAGAAGCGGCTCGCTTGGAAGGAGTCGTGGCGCCCGTTTCAGCTCGGCGACTACGTGTGGACCGCGGCCGTGCTCGCCGGCTACCTGTCGCTCGAGCTGCGACCGGCGGCGCCCGTAGCCAAGTGGCGCGGGCCCATCCTCTTCGACGCGAAGGCGCAGCGCGCGCTCGCGGCCGACACGCGCGACGAGCGCTTGCGCTGGGCGAAGACGAGCGACTGGGGGTGGCGCATCAACGGCGTCTCCGCGTGGGCGACGCCCCTCATCGTGCCGCTGTTCGAGGGGCTCGACTGGCGCCTCTCGTGGCAGCTCGTGATGATGAACGCGCAGAGCTACGGCTTCACGGGGCTCGTCACGCGCTCGGGCCACGTCTTCGTCGGGCGCGAGCGACCCAACACCGAGGTGTGCAACGCCTCCAACGGAAGCAGCGCGAGCGTCTTGTGCTTCGGCGGCGAGAACGCGAGCTTTCCGAGCGGACACGCGTCGGGCGCGTTCACCGGCGCGGGCCTCTCGTGCGTGCACCACCTCGAGCTCGGGCTCTTCGGTCACGTCGCGGCGGACGCGAGCTGGTGCGCGGCGTTGCTCGGTCTGGCCACGTTCACCGGGCTCGGTCGCAACGTCGCCGACTTCCACTACATGAGCGACACGCTCCTCGGTGCGGCGCTCGGTTTGGCGAGCGGCGTCGGCGGGCCGCTCTTGTTTCACTACGGGCTCGGCGACAGCGAGCTCGCGGCACCGAGTCGTGCGGGGTGGACGATCGTGCCTCTCGACAGCGGGATCGGGCTCTCGCTCGTCGGCACGATGTAGCTTGCGCGCGATCGCACGATCGAGGCGCGTGCGCACGATCGAGGCGCGTTCGCCTGGTGCGCGCGATCGCACGGTCGAGGCGCGTGCGCGCGCGATCGCTGGAAGCTCCGTGCCGTTATCACCGTTCGGGGCCCATGCCTCCGACGCCGTCGTCGCCGCCCTCGCCTTCTTCGGCTTCGAGCGGCAAGAGCGGCAACATGCCCTCGACCGGCTCGCGCGGCGTGCCTGTGTCGGGCTGCCCCGGCCCGGGCGTCCGTGCGCCCAGGTCCTCGGCCCCGCGCGGCGCGCGAAGCTCACTCTCGATGGGCGCAATGCGGTGGCGGTCGAGCTCGGCCGGCGTGGTCGTGAGGCGCACGCTCAAGAACGCGATCACGGCGGCGAGCGCCGCCCCCAGCGCCGCGAAGCCCCACGTGGTCCACGCGGTGTTCATCGGGACGTGATAACCGCCGTGCTCGACGCGCGCGCCCATGGGACTCTCCTCGTGGCCGATGGTGACGGCCACTGCGCGGACGATTTGCAAGCCCCGCGCCGGGTGACTCCGCGGGGCTCGAGCGGTCAGCGCGCTCATGATCGAGCGCAACGCCGAGGCTGCGCGATCAACGCCGCCGTGCGCGTCGCGTCGAGAAGAGGCCCAGCGCGGCGAGGGCGAGCGGCACGAGGCCCGCGCGCCGGCTCGGTGCCGGATCGAGGCTGCAGCCCCCACTCTCGCCAACGCTGCTCGTCGCATCGTCGCCGCCGCTCGTGGTGACGCCGCTCGTCGCGCCGCTCGAAGAGCTGCTGCCGCTCGTCGCCGCGTCGCCGCCACCCGAGCCGCTCATGCCCGTCGTCGTCGCGCCCGTGGTCGAGGGATCGCCGCCCGCGCCGCCGGCGCCGCTCGTCGTGGTCGTGGTCGTGACGCCACCGCCCGCGCCGCTCGTCGTGGTCGTCGCGCCGCTCGAGGAGCTGCTGCCGCTGCCGGAGCCGCTCGAGGACGTGGTGGGCTCGGGCTCGACGCCGATGAGCGCGTCGGCGAGGCCGTTGATGTACTCCTCGATGGCCGTGTAGCCCGACGGCATCGCCTTCGTGTGATCGGCGCCGTTCGTCGCGTCGAGGCCGCGCATCGACTCCCAGGCGTCGGCCATGCCGTCACCGTCGGAGTCGGCCGGCGGGCTCGCCGGCGTGAGGCCCTCGAGCAGGTTCGACGGCGCATGCACGCCCCACGCTCCGGTGCGACTCATGACCTCGCCGACGATGCGCTTCGTGACCGCATCGCGTGGGAACGCGCCGGCTTGCGCGAGCACGAGCGCACGGGCGGCCTGCGAGCTGTGCGTCTCGATGGCTTGGTAGCCCGCGACCTCCTTCGTGAAGTCGAACTCGGTCGCGGTGCGGTAGGACGCGTCCATGAAGAGATCGGCGAACGTCGGGTGCGCCGGCGGCGAAAGCCACGGGTTCTCTACGACGCCGACGAGGTCGCCCGGATCGTCGATGGCGTTGTCCGCGAGGAAGTACTTCAGCGTGCCGCTCGTGCCGCCGTTCTCGTCGTCGAAGTAGAACGGATAGAGGTTGTCGTTCGGACCCTGGATGTATGTATTGCCGACGATGTTGAAGTGCCCGCTCGCGGGGTTGTGGTGCACGAAGCCGTGGCGCACGTTGTAGACGACGTTGTTGCGGACCTCGGCGGGACCGTTGGCGAGCGCGGGGCAGCGGTTCTTGTGGTGCGCGAACAGGTTGTGGTGGATCGCCGCGCGCGCGCCGTCGGGGCCGTTGATGAGGCCGTAGTTGTGCACGCCCTCGGGGTGGCCGCTCGTCGCGCTCTCTTCGATGGTGCTGTGCTGCACCGTGACGTCCTCGGCCTCGTAGAGATCGATGTTCTCGTCCACGCCCCACGACACCGAGAGGTGATCGAGCATCACCTTCTTGTTGAGGGAGAACTGCACGGCGTCGAACTGGTTGCCCGCGCTGCCATCGTATTTCGGGCGCACGCGCACGTGCCGCACGATGATGTTGCCGACGGCGCTGTCGTAGTCGCCGAAGAGGCGGCCCGCGAGGGTGATGCCGGCGCCCGGCGCGGTCTGGCCGGCGAGGGTCACGTCGCCGTAGAGGACGGTCTGATCGCCCACGATGACACCGCTCACCGCGAACACGATGATGCGCGGCCCGGGCGTGGCGAGCGCCGCGGCGAGGCTGCCGGGCCCGCTCGACGCGAGCGTCGTCACCTTGATCACCTTGCCGCCGCGGCCGCCCGTCGCGACGGCGCCGAAGCCCTCGGCCCCCGGAAATGACGGGAGCGCCTGCGCCGTGAGTGGGGCCATGAGCCCGAGCGCGATGCTGAACGCAAACCAACCAGTGACACGCTTCGTCGTGAGCATGATCCTCGCCTCCTCGGGCTCGCGCAGCGCGCGTCACGATCGGTCGCGACGCGCTCGCCGCAGATGCGAGCGGGGTTGAAGTCCGCGGAGGCTAGCGAGCAAAGATCGCTCGAGCCAGGGAATTTCTGCGGGAAAACGCTTGCGAGCGGTCATGCCCGGCGTGGGCGGCGCGTGGCCCGAAGCGGCTCAGCGGCGACCGTCGACGTCGCGCCGTGCGTGCGCCGCGGCCTCTTCATTCCAGCGCGCGACCTGCTCCGCCTCGGGAGCGATGCGCGCGCGCTCTTCGAGGATGCGCCAGCGGGCCTCGAGCCGCTCCCCGCCGAAGCCGTAGCGGATGACGCCCTCGTCATCGAGCTCGACCGAGACGTTCTCGTTCGGCTCGCGCACGAGCTGCGTGAGCCAGGCGTCGGCCTCGGCGAGCGGGATCGAGAGCGCGCGGGCCGCCTCGTCGGCGGTGATGGCTCCGCCCTTGTGCTTCGCGAGCGCGTGGATCGTCTCGAGCTCTGCCGCGCGGCGACGCTCCCGCGCGCGGCGCGCGAGCGCTCGACCGCCGAGGTAGAGCCCGAGCCCTGCGGCCCAGGCCGGCACCGCGAACGCGAGCGCCAAGCCGAGCGCGCCGAGGCCGCC